>Ga0070734_10001485_pt1 | contig 33758 bp, 28 predicted proteins | sample Coa_R1_8_FD_66444 | JGI IMG/M metagenome (GOLD analysis project Ga0070734, IMG submission 66444) | Surface soil microbial communities from Centralia Pennsylvania, which are recovering from an underground coalmine fire - Coalmine... | ecosystem: Environmental > Terrestrial > Soil > Unclassified ...
TCAAAAGCTTTTGGTTTCTAACGCCAAAAGAAATCCCACCTTCTTCAGGCGACGTAGAAGAAGGTGGGCGAAAACGAAGCAGTCCGGCTTACGCCACGGCTTCCTCTTTTTCCGAATGAGATTGGACAGCCTTCTTTCCCAGGAACTTTATCAACGCCGCATTTACTTCGTCCGCATGAGTCCACGCCACGTTGTGCGGACCATCCTTAATTACTACCAACTCAGCCCCTTTGATGAGCTTCGCCGTGCGCTGACCAGCGGCGGAGAAGGGCACGATCCGGTCCGAGTCGCCGTGAATCACCAGCGCAGGCACATCGATCTTCGCCACGTCCTTGCGGAAATCTTCATGCCACGTCGGCACACAAGCGAGGCTCGCGTGAGCCGACGCAATCGCCGCAGTGTTCCAACTCGCTTGCACTGCCTGCTCGCTGACGCGCTTCCCTAAGTTAACGTCAGCATTGTAAAAATTCTTGAAGAACTCGGTGAAGAACCCATATCGATCCGCGGCCACTGCTTTCTGAATTCCGTCAAACACCGCGCCGTCGACGCCTTCCGGATTGTCGTTAGTCTTTAGCAGGAAAGGCGGAACGCTGCTGATCATCACCGCCTTGCTCACATCTTTTGATCCATATTTCCCGATGTAGCGAGCGACTTCGCCGCCACCCATCGAGAACCCGACCAACGCAAAATGCTTGAGTTTCAGGTGATGCACAACATGATGCAGATCTTCTGCAAAAGTGTCGTAGTTATATCCAGTCGTGGGTTGACTGGATTTCCCAAATCCACGCCGGTCATAAGCGATGACCCGATACCCTGCGTCGAGAAGCACGGGAATCTGTTTTTCCCATGACGCACTGCTTAGTGGATATCCATGAATCAGAACGACTGGTTGACCGGAACCGTGGTCTTCGTAATAAAGATGGATGGAAGTGGAGTTCTCTTTCCCGACATCAATGTATGACATAAAGTGCCTCCTGGCGATTCGTGAAGAGGAGATTGGTGGTGGTTGAGATTGTGCTGTTCAGTAGATGGTATACCTGTCGGTTTGGTTTCGCAGCGAAGCAAAATTCCACGGCCCGAGTTCTCCTGCTAGACTCGAAGTTTTGGAGGACGCAGGTTGCAAGCCGTATATATTCTGTCCGCTGTCCGTACACCAATCGGCAAATTCGGCGGCTCGCTCGCCTCCCAAACCGCGGCCGACATGGGCGTTGTCGCGGCCAAAGCAGCGATCGAACGTGCCAAAGTACGTCCTGATCAGATCGAGGAATCGATCTTCGGCAACGCCCGCCAGGCCGGAGGCGGACCCAATCCCGCCCGTCAGATTTCCGTCCGCAGCGGTGTCCCGCAGGAAGTCCCGGCATTTACTGTGAACAAGGCCTGTGCCTCGGGCATGAAATCAATCGCGCTGGCCTACCAGGCGATTCTGTTGGGCGACTCGAGTTGCATTCTCGCTGGCGGGACTGAGTCCATGTCGCGCCTTCCTTATTATTTGGACGGCGCGCGCTGGGGATATCGGCTCGGCAATCAGGAACTCGTCGACGGCATGTACCGCGACGGATTCTTTTGCCCGCTCGCGAAAATGGTCATGGGCGAGACTGCAGAAGTTCTTGCGGAGCAATACAAAATCACCCGTGAAGAGCAGGACGAATTCGCGCTCATGTCGCAAACGCGGGCAGCTCGCGCCATTGCCGCTGGACGCCTCGACGCCGAAATCGTTCCCGTCACAATCGAGGGCAAGAAGGGAACTGTCACCTTTGCGCGCGACGAGCATCCATTCCCTGATGCAAGCATGGAAAAGCTCGCCAAGCTGCCGCCCGTGTTCTCGAAGACCGGAACGATATCTGCGGGAAACTCGTCCGGCATTACCGATGGCGCAGCCGCGATGGTGATCGCCAGCGAACACTTCGTGAAGCAGAACAATCTCAAGCCGCTCGCACGCATTGCGGCGGTGAGTTCGGCCGGAGTCGATCCTCGCACGATGGGAATCGGGCCGGTCCCTGCGTTGCAGAAGCTCGAAGACAAACATAGTCTCCGCCTGCACGAATTCGGATTGGTCGAACTCAACGAAGCCTTGGCCGCGCAGGTGCTCGCCTGCGATCGTGTTCTCAACTTCAATCGCGACCGCCTGAACGTCAATGGTGGCGCGATCGCGCTTGGACATCCCATCGGCTGCACGGGGACGCGCATCACAGTGACGCTTCTCCACGAGATGCTGAAGCGCAATACAAGAAAGGGCGTGGCAACGCTTTGTGTCAGCGGAGGCATGGGCATGGCGCTCGCATTGGAGAACGTGGTGTGAGCGACAGGGGCTAAAACCCGATTCCCCAATCGCTTTTCGCGGCGCTGAAGCGCCGCTCTTCCACATGAAGCACCACCCAAAACGATTCATTCCGCATGAACGATGATCCGCAATTCCGCGTCGCGGTCGAATCCGATGCTGAACTTCTTCTCGATTTCATGCAGTTGTACTACGCTTTCGATGGACACGGCTTCGATCGCGAAAAAGCGCGCGCCGCTCTTATCGCGTTGCTCGGCAATCCAGTCTACGGACGAGCCTGGCTCATTCTCGATGGCGACACCCCGATCGGCTACATCGTCATCTGCCTTGGCTATAGCCTAGAATGGTTGGGCCGTGACGCTTTCGTCGACGAGTTCTACCTGCGCGAGGAATATCGCGGGCGCGGCTGGGGTCAAAAGGCAATGTCGTTCCTTGAGGATGCGGCGCGTGATCTCGGTGTTCGTGCACTTCACCTCGAAGTGGTCGATGGGAACGAAGCGGCTGCCCACCTCTACCCAAAGCTAGGCTTCCAGCCGCACCACAGCACGTTCCTCTCGAAATGGATCGAGAAGAATTTCTCTAAACCTCCGTCCACCAAGCGTCAATAGCGAACGGGTTGAACCCGCTTGCCGTTCTGGTATGCTTTCTCGGGTCAAAAATGCCGTCAGCCGTTGCGGCATATTCATCAGTCCCAGGAGCCTCCCATTATGCGCTCTATGATCAAAGCATTCAGCGTACTCGCCCTGCTGCTGGCTGCCAGCTTCTCGCTCGCCCAGACAGAGTTTTCCGCGGATATCTATAACAGCCAGAAGCCCGACTCCCAGGCCAAGGTCTATTTCGGTAAAGATAAAATGCGTTTCGAATCTGCCGACAAAGATCCTCGCCATGGTGGCGCGGTGATCCTGAATCTCGCCACCCAAACTTCCACTGTCGTGATGGATCAGCAACACATGTACATGGATTTGCCGCAGGCGATGGCGAATCAGCGGATGACCTACAACTTCTTCCGCACGGGTGACGTTGAAAACGCCTGCTCTGACTGGCTGCAACAAGCGGCGAATAAAGGCGGCAGTTGCCACAAAGTTGGCAGCGATACGGTCAACGGTCGCAGCACGGTCAAGTACGAAGGCACCAACGCCAAGGGTGAAACCGGTTATGTGTGGCTCGACCCGAAGCTGCGCTTCCCAGTGAAATGGCAGGGCAAGAATAACGACTGGGGCGAGCTCCGAAACATTCAGGAAGGATCGCAACCATCCAGCCTTTTCGAAGTTCCCGCAGGCTACAAGAAGTTCGAGATGCCGAACATGGGCAACATGGGCGGCATGATGCAGCAGCACCAGTAATCGCTTCCCACGGGGCAGTGCTTCGGGGCTCTTCCTCACTAAGATTGTTGAGGGTGTCTCTACTGATAATGCGCAGGGCAAATTCCACTGCCCTGCGCGATTGGTAGTGGGGTGCCCCCTTCCGTCAGGGCCCCAGTAGCAGCATCGAAGTGAAAGAAATGTACGTTGCCGTCAGTCTGCATGGCGTAGACGATACTTCCATTCTGATTGAATACGTAGCCCGGAGTCTGGGAAGTCATCGGCATTGAGTTGCCGGTGTCCACGATCTTGTTCTTCGATAAGTTCATCCAAGCGACGTGAACGGCTGCTGTGGCCGGATCTGTAAGAAACAAAAACCTGCCGCTTCGATCAATCTGAATATTGGTCGCGCTTGCACAATACGTGAGCATTGCCGCAGTGCAGTGGATTGCCCGCTTCGGATTCGGGGAGTTCGGAAAGACATCGAGATAGCCCTGGTTCGGACTGCTGGAGTTCTGATGTTGCACCGCGATCACGGCTCCGATTGCAACATCCTCGTTGCTGTTCAGACCGATGAGCTGGCTGTCGGCGCCGAGAGTGCCGTTCTTTTTATTGATGAGGCGCTCCCGATACACCGCGCCTGTCGAAACAGTCGACGTGTCGTAGAGTTTCGTGCCGTCCGGACTGAAGCCATAGAGCAGCGCTGGCCAAAATGGCGCTGGCCCATAGACTCCCTGCAATTGTGGATATTCCTTGAGCTTGCCTCCAGGAGGCATGACGTTGAAGAGGCGAATCTTGGCGTAGTACTGATTGTTGGAGCTGGTGACCTCCAACATATATGCGAATCCGCCCCCAGGACGCATATTGAACTGTGATAGGGAATCGGCGTCCAAAGTCTGGATTGCTGGCAGTTGTGGTACACCCGAAGGATCCGTCTGGAAAACCGATAGATGCTGCACGTTCTGTCCGTCGGCCCACACGCTATAAACGAAATGGTCATAAGGTGCCGGATCAAACTGCAACATGGATGCCGGAGGGGGAACGATGGTGACCGGCTGTTCGACCGGAGTCGCTGTTAACGAACCTGGATCAATGGAATATGTGGTCGCGGAACCACTATTAAGAACGTAGAGAATCTCACTGCTGGGATTTGGAGGGGCTATTGGCGCGCTGCTGCCTCCACAACTCAGTAAAGCACTAACCCCAAGCAAGTGCAGGAATCCAAAAGCACTCCGCCTGACGTACATAGCGTTGCACCTCGGCGTCAGTCGCCAACCATAATAACAACATTGGACGACTCCCGAGCCCCTGGGGTTGCGCGAAACTCCGATAAGTCCTAACGCCGATTCCGATCTGCCGCTGCACCTGCAAAGAGGACCAGCTGAACTTGAATCGGTACAGTTCCCTGTACGCGTATTTGCGCCTTCTAATCACGCGACACTATACTCCGATGGTGGGGTCGTACGTTTCTGGAGCAGAGATGTCTCTATCCGCGGTCATCGTCGATGATGAGCAGTTGGCCCGCGACGAGTTGGCCTATCTTCTGAAAAACGCTGGCGATGTGAATGTGGTTGCCCAGGGCAAGAACGGCCTGGAAGCCGTCAATCTGATTAAGGAACACAACCCCGATCTGGTCTTTCTCGACGTTCAGATGCCGGGGCTCGATGGCTTCGGAGTAATCAAGAAGCTTTTGGATAAGAAGGTCCCGCTGCCCAAGATCGTCTTTGCGACGGCCTTCGATCAATACGCAGTCAAGGCATTTGAAGTAAACGCCGTGGATTACCTGCTCAAGCCATTCGATAAGAAGCGCGTCGTCCAGGCGATCCACAAAGCGCGCGCGCAGCAGGATGCCGACATCGTTCCTGCCGAGAAGTTCGAGACATTGGTCAGGATGCTTGAATCCCACAAGCAGCCAGCTTCGAAAGTCTTGCTAAGAGCTGCCGGCCGAATGTTTCTCGTGGACCAGAAAGATATCTGTTATGCATGGATCGAAGACGGCGTGATCACAGTTGTGACTGCGGGCGCAGCGGGGATGGAAGGCCAGTCCAACTGCCGGACGCTCGAGGAACTGCTGGACAGTCTCGACAGCAACCTCTTTTGGCGTGCTCATCGCTCGTATCTCGTCAATATCAACCGCATCCGCGAGGTTGTGCCTTGGTTTAAGAGCTCCTACCAGCTTCGGATGGACGACAAAAAACAGACCGAGATTCCCGTCAGCCGTGCCCAAACAAAGCGACTGCGGGAGCTCTTCGGACTCTGAGTTCGTACGCTCGCCGTTCGGCGTTTTACCGTTCTTGCGAATGCGTTCGGCTGTAGCCAACAATTCTTCGATCAACCTGCCCGTATACATCCCTGGCCCCTTGCGGCGCTTCTGCTATCACTTGAACGCCGGAGAACAGCCCAGCTAACTGCCCTCCGGCTTCTAGGGGGAAGGCGCTATACAGCCAAGGCTTCCAACGCACTGCGATCCCGGATGACCAAGGTCGGCCCATCCAGACGAATCAGGCGTTTTTTCCTTAAGTTGCTTAGCAACCGGGTTACCGTCTCACGCGACGCCCCGATCCGCTGTGCCATTTCCTCGTGCGTCATCGGGATTGTCGCGCAGCTGTTGGAGTCCTCCGACTCCTGCTTCCGACACTGCGAGAGCAATAATCGTGCCAATTTGCCTGACGACGACCGCGTCAGAATCAGATCGTGAATATCGTGATAGGCCGATCGAAACTCACGGCTCAAGCATTGCGAAGTATGCAGGCCGATTTCGCTGTGCTGCTGCATCAACTCGAGATAGTGCTTCCTGTCCACAAAACTCACTTGGCACGGCGTGGCTGTCTCGGCCGTTGCCTCGTATCCCATTCCCGAGATGGTCGCGCTCAGCCCGAGCGCCTCGCCAGCATTCGCCGTCTTAAGAATAAGGATCTTGCCCTCACGGGAGGTCGTGGAAAGGTTTACCCGGCCAGAACACACCATGAACATTCCTCGAGGAGCTTGTCCCTCGACGAACAAAATCGCGCCCGCCGGTAGAACGGTTTTGTGGCTGACCCGATCCAGCGACTGCAGCACCGGATCGGAGAATTCGCAGAAGAAGCCACGGCTCAGACTCGTGCATTCCAGGCAGTCATCTGTAATCTCCAATCCGTACGGTCCTTTCATTCCATCCTCCGTCTTAACCTGCCGTCTTCTTGAAACTGGGCTTTCCGGGATCGCCCCCAAACCCCATCCGCCCAGATGCCGTGAACTGGAGAGTAAGGCTCGCGCATTCGCGCGAGCGTCGCTGTTCGAACTCCTGGAAGCAGCGATTAGCTCCCACCCGGCGCTGGGATCTTCTTTCCGCTCCCACTCAATGTGACAGGCGAAAAGGTAAAGAGGGTCAACCTCATTCGGCTGCTGATCTTGACCCAATATGGGAAGTTGGTAGGAAGTCCGCTCAGGGATCACATTCACTGCGGCTTCTCGGGCATCGGGCGAGTGAAAATCACCACCGTGTGTTCGGCAACGCCGCGCTCTGGCGAACGGCGCCTGCGAATCGACAGTCCTACCCAGTACGCTTGTAGCAAGCGTTTGGACTTGCTTTAGTTGTGGCACTAGACAAACTCCGCTCGACGGGCCCAGGGGTAAGCCCGAGGATTCAAAATGAATTGTGTGGGACTCCTCCCGCCAGGGGGCGGGCGAAACGGTAAGCCCGGCCAGAGGCGGAAGACTCTCCCTTCTGTGCACGCCGGATTCCGAAAATGGCACTTTTCGGCAGCCCGGCAACTTCCCTGAATGGAACAAGTTCCGAATCAGGAGTGTATGAATTCCGCTGTCCAAGCGCCGGACTCTCGGCAAGAATGCCGAATGCTCGGCATTCTCGTTCTTGATGCATTCGATCCTTGTTCCACACCGCTCTTCGCGGTCAGCGGGTAGGGCAACTTACTTTAGTCAAAAGAGAGTCACTATAATCGGAGGATGGCCCGCGGCTGGGAGAGTAAATCCGTCGAGGCTCAACAGGCCGAAGCTTCTGACGCAACGTCGAAACCTCGTCTCAAGCTGACACCCGAAGCAGCGGCACGTGTCCGCGAGCGAGAGAGACTGCGCCTATCTCGCCAGAGCGTGTTCCAGCAACTTCAACAGACTCAAAATCCACGGCATCGGGAACTTCTGGAAAATACCCTCGCCGATCTCGATCGAAAGCTAAATCGTTTCAATACCTAGTGTGCTATCGCAGCGTCCCAAAGGGCTGATTCCCTCGAAACTGTCACGTATAATTGATCACTTATGACAGCGTACGTGTATGTTTCCCTCAAGAAGACTGTCCTCGACCCCCAAGGTAAAACCATTCACGGCGCCCTGACGAAAATGGGCTACAAAGGGTTGGAGGGCGTCCGCCAGGGCAAGTATTTCGAACTTACCCTGAACGGAGAACTGTCTCGAGAACAGGCGCAGTCAGAAGTCGAGCGCATCGCCCGCGAAGTATTGACCAACCCCGTCATTGAAGAATTCCGTTGCTCGCTGGGTGAATAGGCGAGATTACCTTTTGAGGTTTCCACATGTGCGGCATTGTCGGTTACGTGGGCAAGAAAAGTGTCGTTCCGGTCATTATTGATGGATTGCGTCGGCTGGAGTATCGCGGATACGACTCGGCTGGCATCGCAGTCGGCGACCACGGCCAAGGTGGACTCGACGTCCGCCGCGCCGAAGGCAAACTGCGCAACCTGGAAGAGGCCATTCGCAATAAGCCCCTCGAAGGAACCTACGGCATCGGCCATACTCGCTGGGCTACTCACGGCCGTCCGACCGAAGAAAACGCGCATCCTCATCGGGACTGCACCGGAAAAATCGTCGTCGTCCACAACGGCATCGTCGAGAACTATCTCAGCTTGAAAAAGAAGCTCGTTGAAGAAGGCCACAAGTTCACGACTGAGACCGACACCGAAATCATTGCGCATCTGGTCGAGAAGTATTCTGCTCCGAAAAACGGAACCCGCCCGTCTCTGGAAGACGCTGTGCGCCAGACGGTGAAACAACTGTCAGGAGTCTTCGCTCTTGCGGTGATCTCGACCGACGAGCCTAACAAGATCGTCGCGGCCCGCAATGGACCTCCAGCGGTGATCGGGCTAGGGAATGACGAATACTTTGTTGCCTCTGACGTGCCGGCCATCCTGCATCACACGCGCGATATTTTCTTCCTGGCCGATGGCGATATGGCCGTCGTTACACCGCGCGGCGTTCAGCTTACTGATTTTGACGGCAAGCCGGTCGTTCGCCAGATCCAGCATGTCACCTGGGATCCCATCCAGGCGGAAAAGGGCGGCTTCAAGCACTTCATGCTCAAGGAGATTTACGAGCAGCCCAGCGCCGTTCGTGAGACCGCATTAGGCCGCGTCTCGCAGGATACCGGGCATATTTTCCTCGACGAGATGGAGATCACCGAGGCCGAATTCCGCGAGGCCAAGAAGATCAACATTATTGCCTGCGGAACCAGTTGGCACGCTGGTCAGGCTGGCAAGTTCATGATCGAGTCTCTGGCACGCGTCCCCGTCGAAGTCGACTACGCGAGCGAATGGCGTTACCGCGATCCGATCGTTGACCCCGAAACGATCACGCTGGTCATCTCGCAATCGGGGGAAACCGCCGATACGATTGCCGCTCAGCGCGAGGCCAAGCGTAAAGGCTCGAAGACCCTCGCGATCTGCAACGTAGTCGGATCGATGATCACTCGCGAGGCTGCCGGCACCATCTATACCCACGCTGGCCCGGAGATCGGCGTAGCCTCCACCAAGGCGTTCACGGCACAACTCACCGCCCTCTACATCTTTGCGATGTACCTTGCTCAAGTGCGTGGCGTGATGCAGCCCGAGCAAGCCCGCGCGTCCATGTTGGAACTCACACGCATTCCGGCAAAGCTCGAGACGTTACTGGCGGCTGACCACGCCTGTGATGAATTGGCCAAGCGCTATCAGAAAGTCCACGACTTCCTCTTTCTCGGCCGTGGCATTCACTATCCGATCGCGCTCGAAGGTGCTCTGAAGCTCAAAGAAATCTCCTACATTCACGCGGAAGGTTATCCCGCGGGCGAAATGAAGCATGGTCCCAACGCACTGATCGACGAGAACCTGCCGGTCGTCATCATTGCCACTCGCGACGTCAACAATCCCGACTCGGTCTTGCGCTACGAAAAGACCATGTCCAACCTGAAGGAAGTGAAGGCGCGCTCCGGTGTCGTGATCGCGATCGCTACCGAAGGCGATGAAGAGATTAAGGAGTCGGCCGATCACGTCCTGTATGTTCCGCCTGCACCGGAAGAGCTCTCGCCGATTCTGGAAATTGTTCCGATGCAGTTGCTCGCGTATCACATCGCTGTGCGCCGCGGATGCGATGTGGATCAACCGAGGAACTTGGCGAAATCCGTTACCGTCGAATAAGCTTGCCAGCAATGCAAGTTGTGGCAATCCCAGCGCTGCTTGTCAGAGGGAATGAGGCATGGATCGGCTACGGCCTGATCCTCATTCTGATTGGCTACGGCATTGTTCTGTGGCATGCGCCTTCCCGCGCGAAAGCCATGGCGCAGGTGGCCTCCCAACTCGGGATGCGCTTCGAGCCGATCATGTCGCGCGCCCAACTCGGTATCAAGGGAACCACCTTTGATGTTGGATATCCCGGTGAGAATTGCATGCAGGGGAAGATTGCCGGACGCGATACTCTCATCTTCGATAAGACTATGCTGATCGAGCCCGTCGCCCGGCCGAGCGAAGACAACCCGACCACCGAACAAACCATCGTCGGCTTTCACGTCACCCCCGAGACGCCTTGCCGTGACCGAGGCATTCTCCAGCCGAGCGACTGGCACGTAGAAAAGATGGGCGAATGGGTTTTTGTGTATGGACAAACAGGACTGATCAAGCCTCGCAAGATCCCCGCCTATGTTGAGGAAGCTCGCGGGTGGTTCACCAAGTCAATCGATCCCAAAGGGCTCTGATGCCCTCTAGATCGCTGCCTCGATGTCTGTGTGGCGGAAATCATCTCCCTTGAACAACAAAGGCTCATCGAGTTCTTTGGCGAGTGCGTAGGCGAAACAGTCTCCAAAGTTGAGACCTGCCTTGTGCCGTCCTTTCCCGAAGTCACGGTACGCCTGGCGTGCAAGCTCTGCTTGATTTGGAGTAACCGTTTCGACATCGACCCGGCTCGCGCGGAAAAAGTCGTCGAATCTGCGACTCGCTACGGGGTCTCGTGAGCTATCAATGACGACGGCAGCTTCTACATAGTTGACGGCCGAAACACGACACTTTACAGCCGAGGTAATTGCTTCCGCATACTCTCGCGCGTCTCTCTCTGCACGCAACACGGCCACGATCGCGGATGAGTCCAGTATCACTTCGGTAGACCTTTCTCGTCGTAGAGTAGGTCACCGTGATCGATGGATTTGAACGGTTCCTTCATGTGGGCGGCGCATTCACGCCCGATCTGCAAGAGCCGCTCGGCTAGCTCCTGTTTCGAGCCGCCCTTGACTCGTTCCAGCCGCTCCCTTACTGCCTCCCCGACCGCAACCGTCATGCTCTCACCGGTCAGATGCGCCAACTCTCTGACCATACGGTGCGTTTTTTCGCTTTTAATATTCAAACCCATATTCTACCAAGGTTCCTCGAGTGTCTACCATTCTACCATACGCAGGCTTTCTACGAATTGGGTAACAGAACGGCCCTCGTGACGCCTTCGTCGCATTCAGCGGATCAGTGGGTTATACGGATTTGGTGCGCGTTCTGACTACGCCGTTTCTGTGAACGCGTACTCGTGCTGACCGTCGCGAATGACCAGGACGCGCTTTCCTCCCCGCTCACCCACCACGAATTCGAATCCATCAGTCCCAGGGTCGATGGTGATAAAGGATGTTGTTCCGTCATCGTTCTTGCGTGACGCTACCGAACTCTTCCACTCACCCAGATCGAAAATGATCGCCCCGTCGTGAGTAGTCACATCCAGGTCGCCCAATTCTTTGCTTGAATAGTGCTTCGCCAATCCGGCTGCCAACTCCGGTGACGCGGGTACCACCAGCCGTTCGCGTTCCTTTGCAATCTGGGCCTTGTGCGCCGCCGCTCGCGCAGCAATGTCCGCTTCGGCTTCGGGCTTGCCATCGAAAAGCACCTCGAGAAGGCGCCTGCTGAACGGGCCCAGCAGCATCCCACCATTGTCGGAATTCGTAAGAATCACGGCGCCAACGCCGTATTCCGGCAATGCAAACCAGTTGCTCTTGAATCCCGACATGCTTCCGCCATGGCTGATGACCTGAACACCGTACGTATGATCGGTGGTCAGGCCCATTCCGTAACTAGAATCCTCGCCGAGCTGAACCCGGGGAGCGCGTCGCATCAGCAGATTCTCAGCCGACACGAGTTGCTTTCCGTTTGGCAGCTTTCCCTGCGTCAGTTCCAGTTGCACATAGCGGATTAAATCGGCCGACGACGTCCACACGGCTCCCGCCGGACGCGCCGGCACGATCGAATAGTTGATGTCCATGCTGGCGACCTTTGGATACCCATCCACGTCATCGCCATGTGGCGTCGCATGATCGCCCGCAAGGGCCTTCGCATAATCGAACGTTGTGGACTTCATCCCCAGCGGATCAAAAATCATTTTCTGCATCGCCGCGTCGTAGGCCGCACCTAGCTCCCGGTCCGGATAAACGATATGTCCGCCAATGTAACCCGCGGCCGCTGCCATCAGATTGCTGTACTGAAATACTTCGCCGAACTTGCTCGTGGGCTGCATCGTTCCCAGCAAAGCCAGTTCCGATGCCGGAGTTGCGTTCTTGTACTCGAAGAGCCATTCCAGGTCCTGCCTCGGCAGTCCTGTACAGGCGCAGATCAGATTCTTGACCAGCACCTTCTTTGTGGTTTCCGCATCGCCCAGCTTGAATGACGGATAAACCTCAATCACCGGCTGGTCCCATCGCAGCTTCTTCTGGTCGACGAGTTCCGCCAGTAGCAGCGTCGTCATCCCCTTCGTATTCGACGCTGCCATAAACAGCGTGTTCTCGTCTACCCGTGTAGGCTTGCCGAGTTCCCGCACTCCCAGTCCGCCCTGGTAGACGATCTTGTCCTTGTCGATGAAGGCCAACCCGACCCCTGGAATGCCCAGTTGCTTCATGGAGCTCTCGACGAATGCAGTCAGCTTCGCGATCGCCTCTGCGTCGAGCGGGTGCGCCTGCCGTCTAGCAAACGATTCGCGCTTGTAGCCTTTGGGCCGCAGGCTTCCGAATACCAGGTTGACTGCTGCCGAACGCTTCTCCACGGTGGGGTCAGTTCCATCGAGGATGATCACCGTCCATGAAGTACCTGCTCGCAGGGCGAGAGCTTCCACTGCACCCCGCTCGTTCGGCGAGGTCTCGTAGTCGAAGATCTGGCGTTCGTCCCAACCTTCCTTGGCAGGCCGCGGCGTGACTAATTTCAATGGGCGCTTCGAGTCCGGCTTATACGCAGCCCACGCCGCCGTAACCGCTGCCGCCGCGTCTCCCGCCGACGCGTCAAAGATCGCGATGTGCGTGTCCGGTTCCGGAGTCTCCAAAACGACGAGATCCTTCGCCGTTACGATCGACCAGCCCGCAGGCAGCATGAACGTAGCTCCTCCGGCAGTGGCACGCGGAGTGTCCGCCGACACCCGTTCTGGCGCACTCTTGTCCTGCGCAGGAGAAATTCCTCGCGCGATCGCTGAACTCAAGCAGAATGCAACGATTGTTAAGGCGACTGGAACAAAGAAGGAGCGTTTCGAGGCAGGGTGGTAATTCACGGGGCTACCCCCTTCAGACGGATAGTCGGAAAACGCAACCACGATACCGCAGGCAGGTAAGCTTGTAAAATTTGCTAGGAGATCGTCCGCAGACACGTTCTAAGCCGCGTCAAGACGATAGCCAAACTCGCCAGGCCGCCGATCCAAACCACGAACGCCACATCCACAACCGACCTTGGTGCGGCTCCCACGCGTCGGAGCAAGAAGGGGAAGAAATTCCACGTCGTGATGTGCACATAATCCCATTGGTCATATCCCATCGCATCGGTGTTCAGGCCCCACGCATCCATCTTTCCCAGCGCAAACGCGACAATATTTTTGAAGCGCAGCGCGATCACAAAAGTCGGATGCCCAAGAGTCTCCATCTGATAGATCTCCAGCGGCAACCAGAACGCCAAAGATGCAACCTGGATGACGAAACTCGCCGCGAGAAACACGATCCCCAATGGCCAAACCCAGCTCGCCAGACTCGCGCGATATCGTAAAAGAAGAGGAACGCTCAGCAGAGCCACCATTTGTACTGAAGTCGAAACGTACCGGTCGCCCCACGCAAAATCTCCTGTCCAATACGTGTATCGCGCGTAGAAGGCGATATAACCAACCACCAACAGCAGGGAAGTCACCGCATAAGCTCGAACGTCAGCCTCCATCTTCTTCCACACAAGCACGAACAGAAGCAGGGTGAAGATCAGCAGGGGATCAAATAAGAAGATGGATTTCTCCAGCTTGAACAACGCGCCTAGAAATCCCTCGTGGAACGGTGTGCTCCACGGAAAACTGGCCGGAAGGCTCGGATCCTGCATTCTCGATTCACGCGCGAAGATCGGAATGTAGCTGTGAAGGAAAGACCCGAAACGGTAATAGCTATACCAGCGTTCTACAACCGCAAAGAAAACGTAAATGGGCAGCGAGACCTTGCAGTACTCGACAAGCTTTGGCCAGTACGTCTGCCTGGGTTGCTGCTCGAACCACATCACCGCCAGCAGAAAAACTCCGGCGGCGATCAGATCGAGCGCAGTCGTCACCCTTGTCAGCAGATTCAGTCCCAACGCCGCTGAACCCCAGAACAAAGCCTTGTGATTACCGCTGCGCAGCCACTCGAATTGATATGAGAAACCAACCAATGTCAGAAGCATGATGTAGTTGTTCTCCATCATGTTCTGGGTGTAGTGAAGGTGCGTCGTGCTAAACATCATTGCCAAAATGCCTGCGACGGTTTCTTTTACAGAAAACCCCAGTTGTCGCAGGAGCCGAAACGCGATCAGCGCGGTCAGCACATTCACTAGGATGCTCGTGCTGTAGCTGACCACGATGCTTCGCACTGCCGGATCATCTTCATAGTTGGCGAAGACGCGCCAGCTCGAAATCCACGTGCCGACCAGATCGGCAGGCAACATCAAAAGAGACTGCCCAATCCCATACCAGCTATAGATTTTTCCGTCACGCCCATGTAGACCAAATTCCGGATACTCATTGGGAAACACCTGAGGCTGCGACGTCCACAGCCAGTGTGTCGTCTGCAGCCGATGCATCGTGTCGGCGCTGCCTAACTCGCCTGACTGCACCACAAACGCCAGCAACCCAGCCGTCAAGCACAACAGAAATAAAGGATCCCGAAACCATCCCCCCAATCGTGAGGTCATCGAATTGGATGGTAACAAACCCCGGGCTTCCGGCTCTCGGCTTCAGGAGAGCGAATCCAGAAGGTCGGATGTTCCGAAAGCCGAAAAGCGAGAGCCGATAGCCGAAACCAAAGCCGCAAAACCGAGTTATCCTGTACCGGGGAATCTCTTCTCATGGCTTACTGCTCCTTCTGCGGCACGGAACTTTCCGCCAACGTCCGCTTCTGCTCGTCTTGCGGCAAGCCGGCGAGTAGTCACCCCATCTCCGACGCCGACATGGCGACGATCAACTACGACGCCACCGCTACTTACTCTTCGCCGCTTCCTCCGCCTCGGCCTCCGTCCTCGTCTGCGAAATCGTCTTCTCGCACTTCCACCATCTCCGCCGAATTTCTGATCAGCGAGGGCCGCTTTCTCCCCGGACGCCTGATCGCAGGTCGCTATCGCATCATCGCTCTGCTCGGCAAGGGAGGCATGGGCGAGGTCTATCGTGCCGACGACCTCACGCTCGGCCAAGCCGTCGCGATGAAGTTTCTCCCTGACGAGGCCACAAGAAACGAAGGCTTGCTGGAGCGTTTTCGCAACGAGGTGCGCATCGCCCGCCGCGTCTCGCATCCCAACGTTTGCCGTGTCTACGATGTCGGCGAGGTCGACGGCCAATCCTTCTTCACCATGGAATACGTAGATGGCGAAGACCTGGCCTCATTGCTGCGCCGCATCGGCCGCCTTCCCCAGGACAAGGCCGTCGAAATGGCTCGCCAGCTTTGTGCCGGACTCGCCGCCGCGCACACCAAGGGGGTGCTCCACCGAGATCTCAAACCGGCCAACATCATGCTTGATGGACGCGGCCAGGTCGTCATCACCGACTTCGGCCTCGCCGGCATCGCCGACGACATTCGCGGCCCCGAAGTCCGTAGCGGCACTCCGGCCTACATGGCGCCCGAGCAACTTGCCGGGAAAGAAGTCAGCACTCTAAGCGACATCTATGCGCTCGGTCTCGTGTTGTACGAGATTTTTACGGGAAAGCGTGCTTTCGCCGAGAAAAAAGCAGGACCGCGCGCCGATTACGATCACACTCCCAGCCGGCCGACTTCGGTGGTGAAAGATCTCGACCCTCTCATCGAGAGAGTGATCTTGCGTTGCCTGGAAGAGGATCCGGCATCGCGTCCTCCGAATGCACTGGCAATCTCCGCCGCGTTGCCCGGAGGTGATCCACTTGCCGCGGCCCTTGCGGCCGGCGAAACCCCTTCTCCCGAAATGGTCGCCGCTGCCGGAGAAACCGTCGGCGTGCGTCCGAAAGTCGCAATTCTCTGTTTTGCCGCGGTCCTCGTAGCGCTCGCCATCGTCGCGTTCCTCGGTGTCCACTACACCGGCCTCGACCGCATGCATCTTGAGCAAACGCCCGAAGTTCTCGCGCAGAAAGCTCGCGAGATGACCGCGCGCCTCGGATATCCAGATCGCCCGCTCGACACTGCTTACGGTATCGATTTCGACGGCGACTTCCAGGACTCGGTGGAGAAGAACGACAAGCCGCATCCCAACTGGGACGCCGTCCTCCCCGGCCGCCCGTCGCTGCTTTATTTCTGGTACCGGCAAAGCCCGAACTACATGTTCGCGGAAGGCTATCGCGATCAACTGCTCAATCCCGGCATCGTTACGAATTCAGATCCCCCGACCACGCTCTCGGGAATGATCAATATCCACCTTGATCCCCAAGGTCGGCTAATCCACTTCCTGGCCATTCCGCCTCAGAAGGAGAGTTCTGCAGTTCCGAGTGGGCCGTTCGACTGGAATCTGCTGTTCAACGAGGCCGGACTTGATTTAACGAAGTTCCAGAAAGTGGAGCCGCAGTGGAACTCGCTCGCCTCATCTGACACTCGCGTCGCGTGGACTGGAGTTTGGCCGGGAACGACTCGGCCCTTGCGCGTCGAAGCAGCTTCTCTGAGAGGCAAGCCGGTTTACTTCGCTCTGGTGGGAGATTGGACGAAGCCCAATCGGGTCAAAGAGCCTGGCGAAACTCTAGGTAAGAAGGTCTCTCAGATCCTCGGGATGACCCTGTTGATCTCCTGCCTTCTCGGGGCGCTCTATATGGCTCGCCGCAACCACCGTCGCGGGCGCGGAGATCACGATGGCGCCGTCCGCCTCGCGGCCGTAATGTTCTGCCTCGAGATGCTGCTCTGGCTCTGCAGAACGCACCTTGTGCCTGGACTCGAATCCTTCGGCCTGTTTGTGCTCGCAACAAGCACATCCTTGTTCGTTGCCGGTCTGACGTGGGTGCTCTACCTTGCTCTCGAGCCATGGGTACGTCAGCGCTGGCCGCATACCATGATCTCCTGGAGCCGTCTCCTCTCCGGACAATTCCGCGATCCGCTAGTCGGCCGCGACATTCTGTTCGGCGTCATGCTCGGCGTCGTCTGGATTTTGATTTTCCAATTGCGCAGCATCCCGCTGATGCATTTGGGTGCGATGCCGGGTATCGGTCAGAACGAGTATTTCGAAGGGGGGCGCTACGCCCTGGGCGCGTGGCTGATGCAGATAGTTAGCTCGATTCTCGGGACGCTGCAGTTCTTCTTCCTCCTCTTTGCGCTCAAATTAGTGCTCCGCAAGGATTGGCTTGCGGCCATCGCGTTTGTGGCGATCTTCGCTTTGCCGCGAGGCCTCAGCGGTTCGCACGTGCCGATCGAACTTCCAGCCGAAATTCTGGTTTATGCCGTCGCGGTTCTCATCGTCTTCCGTTTCGGCCTGATCCCGCTGGCTGTCGCGATCTTTACTATCAATATGACCGCAAACCTTCCCTTTTCTTCCGATCTGTCTGCGTGGTATATGACCAACTCTCTTCTGGCGCTACTCAGCGTGATCGCACTCGCTGCGTGGGGCTTCTACCACTCAATTGGCGGGGAGATGGTTTGGACGTTCGAGTCCGAATAACTCGATCTTTCGGGGAGGGTCTGCAAGATGCTGATCCCCGGTGAGTTGGCTTCGAAAGAATGATCATGAGAACCCGCAACTTTCCACACTTCCGGCTCATCTAAACATTGACAACGTTACACTCAAGTCATATCATCTGACTGATAATAAAGCCGCTTAAGGTTCTATCCGTTGTTGATAAAGGACTTATCAAGTTTTAGGAGGAGCAGTTTATGGGCAAGATTATCGGAATCGACCTGGGCACCACCAACTCCTGCGTCGCCGTGATGGAAGGTGGCGAACCCAAGGTCATTGCCAATGAAGAAGGAGGGCGGACTACGCCCTCGGTGGTTGGATTCACCAAGACCGGGGAACGGCTCGTCGGGCAGGTCGCCAAGCGCCAGGCGATCACCAACCCGGAAAACACGGTCTATTCGATCAAACGTTTCATGGGACGCCGTTACGACGAAGTCGGCGAAGAAATGAAGATGGTGCCCTACAAGGTCGTCCGTCAGGGCGATCACGTTGCCGTGTTGGCGCAGGGCAAGGAATACACTCCGCCTCAGATCTCGGCACTCATTCTGCAAAAGTTGAAAAAGGCCGCCGAAGATTATCTCGGCGAGAAGGTGACGGAAGCCGTCATCACGGTCCCGGCGTACTTCAACGACGCGCAGCGCCAGGCCACTAAAGACGCCGGACAGATTGCCGGCCTCGAAGTGAAGCGCATCATCAACGAGCCTACGGCCGCCGCGCTCGCCTACGGCCTCGACAAGGGCAAGGATGAAACCATCGCCGTCTACGACTTCGGTGGCGGAACGTTCGATATCTCGATTCTCGAAGTCGGCGAAGGCGTGATCGAAGTCAAAGCCACGAACGGTGACACCCACCTGGGCGGCGACAACATCGATCAGCGCCTGGTGGATTGGCTCATCGACGAATTCAAGAAAGACGAAGGCCTCGACTTGCGGGGCAAAGGCAACGAAATGGCCCTGCAGCGTCTGCGTGACGCCGCCGAGCGCGCCAAGATCGAGCTCTCGACCACCATGGAGACCGAAATTAATCTGCCGTTCATCACGGCCGATGCCAACGGTCCCAAGCACCTGGTCAAGAAGCTGACCCGCGCCAAGCTCGAGTCGATGGTTGAAGACATCATTCAGAAGTCGGTCGGCCCCTGCAAGCAGTGCATGAAAGACGCTGGCGTCGATGCCAGCAAGCTCAACGAAGTCGTGCTGGTCGGTGGACAGACCCGCATGCCTCGCATCCAGCAGCTCGTAAAAGAGCTGTTCGGAAAAGAAGGCCACAAGGGCGTCAACCCTGACGAAGTCGTCGCAGTCGGTGCAGCCATTCAGGGCGGCGTACTCAAGGGCGAGGTGAAAGACCTGCTGTTGCTCGACGTGACTCCACTAACGCTGTCGATCGAAACATTGGGCGGCGTCGCGACGCCTATGATTCCGCGCAACACGACGATCCCGACCAAGAAGACGGAGACCTTCTCGACGGCGGCTGATAGCCAGACCTCGGTGGAAGTCCACATTCTTCAGGGCGAACGTCCGATGGCGGCTCAGAACCGTACCCTCGGCAAGTTCCACCTGACCGGAATCCCTCCGGCTCCCCGTGGTGTGCCGCAGATTGAAGTCATGTTCGACATCGATGCCAACGGCATCCTGAACGTCACCGCGAAAGACACGGCGACGCAGAAGGACCAGAAGATTACGATCACGTCCTCTTCCGGCCTGTCGAAGGACGAAGTCGAGCGCATGGCGAAGGAAGCCGATGCGCACGCGGCCGAAGACAAGGCAGCGCGCGACTCGATCGAAGCCAAGAACCAGCTCGACTCCATGGTCTACAACATCGAGAAGATGCTGAAGGAGCATGGCGACAAGATCTCGGGGTCTGAACGCGGCGACGTCGAAAACGCGCTGGCCGATGCCAAGAAAGCGCTCGAGTCCAACGACAAGGCGCAAATGGAAAAGGCCCGCGAGAATCTGACCCAGGCCTCGCACAAGCTGGCTGAACAGATGTACAAGGCTGCCCAGCCGCAAGGCGGAGCCCCGGGCGCGCCGGGCGCAGGTCCCACCGCCGGACCAGAACCCAGCGGCGACGGCCAGGCCAAGAAGAAAGACGAAGGCGTAATCGACGCCGAGTACGTGGACGTCGAGGACAAGAAATAAGCTGTCAGCCTTCTGCTGTCAGCATTCAGGACTTGTCATCCTGAGCGGAGTGGAGGCTGCGCGATAAGCGCAGCGTCCACGCAGTCGAAGGATCCCTACCGTCTCCGCCGGAGTGGAAGGGTAGAGATCCTTCGGCTCCGTTGCCGCCCGCTCCGCGAGCGTCAACTCCGCTAAGGATGACATCGAAATTTTGGGGTAGGGAATAAGGGGGTATGAAGTGGATTTCCAGGTAAACAACGAAACGTATTACGTCGACCTCGCCGACGAAGAGGGCAAGTGGCTCGTCTTTGCGCAGACTCCAACGGGAGTGCGGCCCATCCCGGTCTACGAAGACGTGCCCTTCGCAGAAGACGTACCCGTGCTGGTCGAGGACAAGCACAGACGCAAGATCGTCAACTAATGTGGGGTGCCCCACTTCTGGCCGGGTTGCCAGAAGTGGGAACTCCGTAGCAGAAGGCAATGAAGAGTTTCTGGATCACAATCAGAATGGGACGTTCCGACATTTCGGACAGCGAGATCGCCGATGAGGCTCTGCAATCCTGGCTTCAGGGCAAGCTCGAGCACGCCACCTCGCTCCTAAGCGGTAACGGACAAGTTCGCATCGACAGAGTTGATCCCCTGAGGGTCGATGTCGACCTGAATTTCACGGTCAAAGGCAGTTCCATCGCCGAGGTGATGGAGCGCTTCCGCGATGACTTCCGTGCGCTTAGCCCGATCGCGCAGGCCGTAGAAATCAACGAGACGAAGAATTACAAGCTTTGCTTCCCACGAATCGACGGAGAGCAGTTTCCCGTCTTTGTTCGTATTGACCCGGATTCCGGACGACCGATCTACACTGAAGACTAAGTGAAGTTTTAGACATGGCAACTACGACGAAAAAGGATTACTACGAGATTCTCGGCGTGAAGAAGTCCGCCTCGGCCGACGACATTCGTAAGGCTTTCCGCAAGCTCGCCCGCAAGTATCATCCCGACGTGAATCCCGGCGATAAAGCGTCGGAAGAAAAGTTCAAGGCGCTCTCGGAGGCGAACGAAGTCCTCAGCGATCCCAAGAAGCGCAAGATTTACGACCAGGTCGGTTTCTATTCCGACAACATCGATCCGGCTGCGGCCGAAGCCTATGCACGCGGAGGCGCAACCGGTGCGGGCGGCTTCGGAGGCTTCCCGCGCGGATACGCTGGAGAGTCACAGCCAGGCGGACAGGGTGGAGTTCACTTCGATTTCGGCGGATTCGACTTCTCCGACATGATGAACAACGCCGGGCGCGGCCAGCGTACTTCAGGCAGCGGCGGAGGCTTCCGTGACATCTTCTCCGGCATCTTTGGCGGCCGCGGCGGAACTGCTGCAGAAGAGGGCCCCGAGCCTGGCACCGATCTTGAATATCAGGTAAACGTCCCGTTCTGGACGGCGATTCGCGGCGGCGTCATGCGCCTCAACATCACGCGCCAGGACGTGTGTTCAACCTGCCACGGCCAAGGTACGCTCGAAGCCCCGGGCAAATGTCCCGAATGTAACGGTACGGGTCAGATCACCCAGACTGGCGGACGCATGAAGTTCAACGTCCAATGCCCACGATGCCACGGCACCGGAAAGAATCTCACGACCTGCCCGACCTGCCACGGCGACGGCACGGTCACGCACACCGAGCCACTCGAAGTCCGCATCAAGGCCGGTACCCGCGACGGACAGCGTATTCGCATCCCCGGCAAAGGTAACGCCGGAGCCCACGGCGGTGCCCCAGGCGATCTCTATGCGATCATCCGCACCGGCGACCATCCCGTCTTCCACCGTGATGGCGATGACATCTCGTTGACGGTTCCGGTAAGCGCCACGGAGGCCGCACTAGGGGCAAAGGTCGAGGTCCCGACGATCGATGGCCGAGCCTTACTCAAGATTCCACCCGGCACACAGTCGGGGCAAAAGCTCCGCCTACGCGAGAAGGGCGTTCCTTCGGCGACAAAAGAAGGCGTCCGCGGCGACGAAATCGTAGAAATCACCGTCCACGTCCCCATGCCGCGTGACGAGCGCACAAAAGAACTCCTCCGCGAACTAGCCAAGTTAAACCCGGAAGACCCAAGAGCCGAACTCTGGAGCAAAGTCTAAGCCGCTGGTAGTTCGAAATCCTCAAAAGTGAATGTCATCCTGAGCGCGGCTGAAAGCCGGGCGAGGGACCGTACGACCGACGGCACCATAGATGCTGTCGCGAAGCTCCACCAATCGGCGTGCGTTGTCGATCCCTCCCACAGCATCGAAGCGGAACCTATCGTAAGGTCGCTCGCGCCGGCTTCGCCGCCGCTCACGATGACATCACTGAAGCGTGAGGAGCGGCGCTATAATAGTTGACTGAGTCAACTATTATAGCTATCCTGTTCCCATGCCCACCGCAGCTATCGTCCCCGACCCCGTCCAAATCGTCCGCCGCTTCAACCGCTTCTACACCCGGCAAATCGGGGTCCTGCAGGAGCACCTCCTCGAAAGCCAGTTCTCCCTGACCGAAGTCCGAGTTCTCTATGAACTGGCGCACCGCGAGAAGATGACCGCGAAAGACCTCTGCCACGACCTCGGCCTCGACCGCGGCTACGTGAGCCGCATGCTGCAAAACTTCGAGACTCACGGATGGATCACCTCCACGCCCTCTCCCGACGACCGCCGCAGCCAGTTTCTCTCCCTAACAGCCAAAGGCCGCAAGATTTTCGAGCCCCTTGAGCGTCGTTCAAGTCACGAGGTGGCCGCTATGCTCAATCGTCTCGCCCCCAATCAGCAGGAGAAAATGCTGGCGGCGATCCGCGACATCGAATCTGTCCTCGCTCCTCAAGAGGCCGCCACGGCCCAGTACATCCTCCGCCAGCACCGCCCCGGCGACATGGGATGGGTCGTCCAACGCCACGGCGCCCTCTACTGGCAGGAGTATCACTACGACGAGCGCTTCGAAGCCTTGGTGGCAGAAATCGTCGCGGAGTTCATTCAGAACCTGGACCCAAACCGTGAACGCTGCTGGATCGCCGAGAAAGACGGGATCAACGTCGGTTCAGTGTTTCTGGTGAGGAAGTCCGACACAATCGCCAAGCTGCGTCTGCTGTTGGTCGAGCCGTCAGCGCGAGGCATGGGAATCGGCAGACGCCTGGTCGAAGAATGCGTCCGCTTCGCCCGCGAGGCAGGCTACAAGAAAATTATGCTCTGGACGCAAAGCGAACTGATCGCCGCCCGCAAAATCTACCAGGCCGCCGGCTTTCAATTGGTTGGCGAAGAGAAACACGACAGCTGGAGCCGAAAGAACTTGATAGCCGAAACCTGGGAGCTGAAGCTCTGATCGATAAACTCGCGATCTTGTCATCCTGAGCGCGGCGAAGCCGGGCGAGGGACCTTACGACGGATGACGCATTCGATGCCGTCGCGAGGGCCCACCTGTCGGCGCGAGCATAATCGATCCGTCCTCGACAGCACCAAAGCGGAAACTGTCGTAAGGTCGCTCGCGCCGGCTTTCGCCGCCGCTCACGATGACATCGTGCTGCTACGACATCTCCAATACAGATCGGACTCGCAGCCCGAAGCTCATAGCTCGCCATTACCCTCGTACCACGCCTCCCGCGTTACAAAAATTTTCGAATTTCTTCAAAAAAATCTTGCATCTGTGCAAAATTCCCGTAATCTCACTACTGCGAACTAACTTCGCCGAAATGCCCGGGAAATCGCATCAAACCCGGGAGCCGCGAACAGAATGTCTTCTTCGTGAAGACTCAAGGGAGACGCGGTGGTGAGAGTGAGTCGCTCAAGGAGGCAGCCATAGAAATTGGCAACAGCTAGCCGGCAACAATTCGAAAATCCTCAACCCCTCGCCGTAGTCCCCAACCGGAAGAAATTCGTCCGCCTCACCCTTTGGCCCCTGGTCGCCGCCACCTTCTTTATGGTGTCGGGCGGAACCTATGGCACCGAAGACATCGTGCACGGCGCCGGGTACGGACGCGCCATCCTGATCCTGCTCATCACGCCACTTCTCTGGAGCCTGCCGACTGCATTCATGATCGGCGAACTCTCGAGTGCGTTGCCCTACGAAGGCGGATATTACGCCTGGGTGCGCCGCGCCATGGGCAGTTTCTGGGGATTCCAGGAAGCTTGGCTTTCGCTCGTCGCGTCAATTTTCGATATGGCGATCTACCCCACGCTTTTCGTGGCCTATCTAACCAGCATGTTCCCCTGGTTTCACGAGAACAATCACGGATGGTGGGTGGCGCTGGCCGTGGTAGTCGCTTGTGCGATCCTAAATATTGCCGGAGTCAAAGTCGTCTCCCTGACCTCGCTCTGGCTGTTCCTCGCCTTGTCCGCGCCGTTCGCGGCGATCGTCGTGCTCGCTCCGTTTAAGCTGGGCGCGCTGGCGAACGCTATTACCAAGCCGACCACCTCGACGGTCGACATTCTTGGCGGCCTCCTCATCTGCATGTGGAACTACATGGGATGGGACAACGCATCGACCATTGCCACTGAAGTAGAGCGTCCGCAGCGCACCTACCCCCGCGCCATGATCGTCGCAGTCTGCATCGTGGCTCTGAGCTACGTGCTGCCCTTCGCCGCTATGTGGGCGACTGGACTAAAGTCGACGGCTTGGGAAACTGGTTCCTGGGCAGACATCGCCGGGCTGATGGGCGGCCCGCTCCTACGCATAGGCGTCGTCCTCGGCGGCATGATCAGTGGCTTTGGGATGTTCAACGCTCTGGTCATGAGCTACTCGCGTCTGCCCTTAGCAATGGCGCAAGACGGCATGCTGCCGAAGGTTTTCGGAAAGCTGCATCCAAAATCGAAAGCTCCATGGGTGGCGATCATCGCCCTGGCGATCTGCTGGGCGATGTGCCTGGGACTCGGCTTCGCCCGCCTGGTCACGCTAGACATCCTTCTCTACGGAGGCAGTCTGGCGCTGGAGTTCATCGCGCTGATCGTCCTGCGTTTCCGCGAACCAGAACTCAAGCGTCCATTCCGCGTGCCCGGAGGCTTGCCGGGAGCCATCGCGATCGGAATTCCACCGGTCATGCTGCTGGCCTTCTCGGTCATCCGCAGCGAGCATGAATCCATCCTGGGGATGAGTTCCTTCGCCTTCGGCATGATCCTGATCGCGGCAGGCTTCCTCGCCTACTTCGTGAATCACGCCGTTAAGCCAGAAGGCTGGGCCGAATCCCCAAGACGCAAACCGCAGACAGCTTCCTAAAGACATAAAGAGCCACGGATTTCACAGATCACCACGGATGACCCAATTTGGGTTATCCGTGAAGATCCGTGCAAATCCGTGGCCTTATTGTTTTTGAACTTAGAACTTGTACCCGAACCCCAGCGAAATAATCGGATACGCTTTGAAGAACGACATGCTGTTGTTGACTTTGTTCTGTTCAGAGATCACGTTGCTCTGAATGGTTGAATTGGTCGCCGCATTCTGGCAGTTGGCTCCGGTCGAATCGCAGGCATTTCCGGACAGCGTCAACGACGCCTTCGGCGATCCCTGGAACGCCACGCCCATCTCGAAAGGAACGACAAAGTGCGCGCCTTCTTTTCGCGACACGAGGTTGCCCCATCCAACTGTGATCATCGGCGCGGCGCGATTGAAGTCGATCTTTCCAGTACCTGTGATCGGGTTTGAAGGGTCGCTCGAGTACGAGACGCCGCCCAGACTGAAGCTCTGACTTCCGGGAACAGTAGCGGTCGCTGTGATCGGATCGCCCGCGTAAACCAGCACGCCAGGGCTGATGTGGAAACTCTTCGCCCACGGGAAAATGTCGTAGTGCGCTTCGAAGGTCTTGAAGTCCAACTTGCCCGCGTACGAGATGCCGTCTTTGTCGAATCCGCGGCTGTAGCTGATCATATTGAAACCAGCTCGCACGTTCGTGTGGTGCGTGACAGCGACCGCCACCTCACCGCCCACGCCTAACAGAGAAACTTTCACCGCCGCCCCAACGTGTCCCAAATCCGCATTCGCGCGCGAGGACGATGATTCGGAAGAAGGCTGCACCGCAGCCGGTGTCTCCGTTGAAGGTGACGAAGGGCCCGAGGACGACGCCGACTGGCCGTATCCCGCGAGGCAGCTGGACGCAAGCAAACTACAGACGAGAGCAGTAGAACGCACAGATGGACGCATTACGGTTTGTTGTCTCCTTGAGTTGCGTTGTTTTGTTGTCTGGCGAAAGCTCAACATAGCACCCACCTCTCAAGGATCAACAGCACTTAGGTAATGGCCTTTTCACGAAAGCAAACAAGAAAAATGAGGACCAGTACGAACTGCCCGGCCCTCATTGAGATGTATCAGGCGGTAGATGGAATCTCGAACTCGCGACCGGAAGTCTGAGGTCCGAAGTCCGAGGTCCAATCGTAGCTTTAGGCTGCCTTCGCCTCATCGCGTAGCACCCTCACTTTGTCGTGGGCCCGCTGCACGCTGGCCGCCTGCCTCCCGACAATTTCCATCAACGTCGACGGCAGAGCCCCGCTCAGCGCCTTGCCGTATGTGTCTTTGGCCCGGTCCTCACCTGCCTCGACTGATTCCAGGATTGTCTTGTCCCCGCCGCCGAGGTTCGCCTTCGTGTCGAGCCACGCGCGATGCATGGCGCCGCTCACAGATCCCGACACTTTCTTGTCGGGCTTGCCGAGTGTTGCCAGTTGCGTCTGCAATTCTTGTGCGAACCGCGCCCGCTCCAGGCTCTGCTCATTAAAATAGGCTTTTAACGTCGGACTCTTCACATGCTCGGCCGCGTCATGATAGCCCTTCAAGCTGTCCTTACAGGCCTCGATGAGATTTTCCACTACACTGATGGCATTATTTTCGTCCATTGATAATCCTCCGCCATCTTCGATGCGGTCCGGCGTTTCGGGTTTGGCGGAATTCTGCCGCCCCCGAAACGATCTGGAACTGGAAGAAAATTTCACCCCACTCTAGAATTAGGGCGAATCATCCAGACGAAGTACGGGAAAGAGCCTTAGGAACCTGATGACCAAGCGTAAATCCAAAGGTGCTTACATGATCTCGGCCGTCGCCGAGATGTATGGCATTCATCCGCAAACCCTACGCCTCTATGAACGCGAAGGCCTGCTCAAACCGTCTCGTACCGAAGGCAACACTCGTCTCTACACCGATGAAGATTTGCTCCGCCTGGAGTTCATCCTGTCGCTGGCTCGCGACCTTGGCGTGAACATCGCTGGAATGGCGATCATTCTGCAAATGCGCGAGCGCATGGAAGAGATGCAGCGCCAGATTCAGGACTTCGTGCAATACATCCAGAAGGAAGTCCTAACGCGGGCCAATGCCGCGGCCGATCCATCCAAGGGAGCCATCGTCCCGGTTCGTCGGGCGATGGTCACAGTCCATCCGCCAAAGAAACGCTAATCGCAAATCTTAGGATCTATTCTCTGATGTCATCCTGAGGAGGGCGGAAAGCCCTCCGAGGGACCGTACGAGATTAGATACCACCACTGCAGTCGACGGGATCGCCACTGCTGCATAGGCCCTGTTCGCGCCCGCTTCATCGACGCTTCTCACCTCCGTAATGTCCCTCACGCCGGCTTCGCAGCCGTTCAGGACAACAGACCTTGAGCGTATGATGATTAGCTCGCGCATGCTCCCGTTCAAGCTCGTCTACAGCGACGCTTATTACCTGCCGATCGGCAACCACGTCTTTCCCGCCGAAAAGTATCGCCGCGTTCACGACCGCCTGATTGCAACGGGAGTTGCCGGCCCGAAAGATTTCCTCGCGCCACAGCCTGCCACCGATCAGGACATCCTTCTCGTCCACAAACCCGAGTATGTGCAGAAACTGCGCACCGGCACACTGAGCCAGCGCGAAGAGATGGAGATGGAAATCCCCTACTCCCGCGAGTTGGCCGACGCCTTCTGGCTTGCCGCCGGAGGGTCTATCCTCGCCGCACGCCAGTCGCTGGTTGACAGAGTCTCGATCAGCATTGGTGGTGGATTCCATCATGCCTTCCCGGATCACGGCGAGGGATTCTGCATGATCCACGATGTTGCTGTTGCTATCCGTCGGCTACAGCGCGATGACAAGATCCACACCGCAATGACCGTCGATTGCGACGTTCATCAAGGCAACGGCACGGCTGCAATCTTTGCTGGTACGCGCACAGCGAGTGCACTGCTTCCGTCATCATCGGTGTCGACTGTGCAACCGCCCGCCAACGCCCCTCGCGGCAAGATGCGCGGAGCCCACGCCGGTGATGTCTTTACCATCTCGCTCCACCAGCACAACAACTACCCGATGTGGAAGCCGCCTTCTTCGATCGATGTCGACCTCCCCGATGGGACGACCGACGATGACTACCTTGCCTGGCTCGACAACGCCCTCAGTTCCGGCCTCCGCCAATTCGAGCCCGATCTTATCTGCTACATCGCGGGAGCCGACCCGTACAAAGAAGACCAACTGGGGGGACTCAACCTCACCATCGACGGCCTGAAGAAGCGCGACGAACTTGTGTTCCGCGTAGCTCGCGCCCGCGATATCCCGATCATGGTGACCTACGCCGGAGGCTACGCCCAAAACGTAGAAGACACGGTGACCATCCACAGCAATACAGTGATCGCGGCAAAAGAAGTCTTCGCGTAGCCCTCTGTGGTTCCCCCGTGCCCCCTGTGGTGAGGTTCTGCTGTAAAGCTATACTCACTACATGAACGCGCTAGTTTCCCAGCTTTCGCATCGAGAGATCTACGGCATCCTTCTAAACAGCGTGGCCCCGCGACCCATCGCCTGGGTCTCGTCGCTCGGCGCCTCCGGACAACCCAATCTTGCACCGTTTTCGTTCTTCAACTGCGTCTCCGTGGATCCTCCGATGCTGGCCTTCTCTCCGGGCCTGCGTCCCCGGAAAGATGTGGAACCGAATCCGCATGGCGAGCCGAAAGATACGCTGCGCAATATTCGCGAGACCAAAGAATTCGTCGTCAGCGTTGTGACCTACGATCTGCGCGAACTCATGAACGCCACCAGCGGCGAGTACGACGCGACCATCAACGAGTTCGAACTCGCGAAACTAACGCCGCTTCCATCGCAAGCCGTTCGTCCTCCGCGCGTCGGAGAATCTCCCGTCAGCTTCGAATGCAAGCTGCATCAGATCATTGACTTCTCGCCGAAACCAACAGGAAGCAGCCTGGTGATCGGCCAGGTAGTCGCCGTTCACGTCAAAGACGCCCACCTCAAAGACGGACGGATCGACGCCGACTCGCTCGATCTGATCGGGCGCATGGGTGGCACACAATACTCGCGAACGACCCATCGCTTCGAGATGAACCGCCCCAAGGTGGAGTAGGGGTTCTGTCACCCTGAGCGAGGATTGTGCTTTGCGCGCGAAGGCAAAGCACAACCGCAGTCGAAGGACCCCTACCGTTATTCCTGTTCCTACCAGGAAATCAATCTGCCTTGGCAATTCCCGTATCCTGAGCGCGCCCCTTCCACTCCCCGCCACGCCCCGCCCAATATTGCACCGCCGAATGCACCGTCGCTCCCGCATAAAACAAAGCCACAAACGGAAGCGTGACCGCCCACAACGGCGACAATCCGTAGAACCGCACCATCGGAAGAAAGCAAAGGCTCATCGCCACCCAGGCCAGCCCACCAACCGCCGATGCCCAGCCTCCAAGGAAGACGAGCACCGGAGGAGCGAGATAGGTGATTCCCAAACCCAACAGCGTCCCGAACAGCAGCCACACCGAGTGCCGAAGCTGATAAAACGCATTGCGCGAGATCATGCGGCCGATTCCGCTGAAGCCCTCGTAACTGCGGATGCTCGACGCATTTCGCGTCAGCCCCAGCCAGATGCCACCTTTGCGCTTGATTTCCCGTGCCAGCGCGCAATCGTCGATGAGTTCATTGCGGATCGTCTCAATCCCCCCGGCTTTGCGCAAAGCTTCGGCGCGCACCAGGATGTCGCCACCCGCCGCTCCCGCAGTTCTCTTGCGGCGATCGTTAACCCACTCCGGTGGATACAGCATGAAGAAGAAAAACACGAATGCCGGAATCAGCGCGCGTTCGGCAAACGATGAACATTCGAGCTTCACCATCATCGAGACCATGTCGAGACCGCTCGCCTGGGCCATCGCGACCAGGGAGCTAACGCTGCCCGGAGAGTGCACAATGTCGGCGTCGGTAAACAGAAAATAATCTGGCGAGAACTCGGCAGCGCGCTCCACTCCATGCGCCAGCGCCCACATCTTGCCGGTCCATCCTGCGGGCAGAGGAGCGGCGGAAAGAACGGTCAGCTGATCGCTACGGCCATGCGCGGTCCTGGCCGCTTCGCCTGCAGTATCGTCCGAGCTGTGATCGTCGACGACAAAAATGTGAAGCCGTCCAGCATAATCCTGCTCCAGCAGTGCTCGGACGACTCGCCCGACTACATCAGCCTCATTGCGTGCGGGGACCACGACCGCAACCCGAGGCGCCGCCTCCCGGCGCACAGTAAGCCCGTCTGCCGGAGTCGAGACGCGCCAGAACCTTCCCCAGCCAACGATCAGTACGAGCCAGATAAGGCACGAGAATGCACCAATTCCGACCGCGATCATATTTTCGTTATCGAATAGCGAGGAGGCCGAAAGCTATTGTAATAAGGTTCCGCGGCGAAAGTGGCTCGCCGTGCGCAGAGAAGATAGCCTGCTAAGTCTTGTGTTTGCAATATTTTACCTCTAAGTCTTTGCGGCTCAATATTTTGCGGAGATTTGCGCAAGTCTTCGTCCATAAACCCTTTTAAATGAGTAATATCGCGAAAACGATCCAAAAATGAATTGTGCCTTCCCTTGGTGTCACCAAAATAATTCCGTCGAGACGGCATCGGAAGTCCAAAATCCGAAGCCGACGCCTTGGTTCAAAACCGGCTGCTAAAATGAAAAACTACTCCTATGTTTGAGAATCTTCAGGAAAAACTACAGCGCGCATTTAAAACCCTCCGCGGGCAAGCCAAACTGACCGAAGAGAACATTGACGAGGCGCTGCGCGAAATCCGGATGGCGCTGCTTGAGGCCGACGTCAACTTCAAGGTCGTCAAGCAACTCATCGATCAGATCAGAGCCAAAGCCGTCGGCACCGAGGTGATGACAGCGCTTTCTCCCGGAGAGCAGGTCATCAAGATTCTGCGCGACGAATTGGTCGAGATCCTCGGCAAGGACACCGCACGGGTGAAGTTTGCCTCGCAGCCTCCGACAGTCGTTCTGATGGCCGGGCTCCAAGGTTCCGGTAAGACGACCACGTCAGGAAAGCTGGCGAACTGGTTTAAGCAGGGCGGACACCGCCCACTGCTGGTCTCGGTCGACGTGTACCGCCCAGCCGCGCGCGAGCAGTTGAAGGTTGTAGCGCAGGCGGTGAAGTCGAGCATTTACGAAGGCCAAGTCGCCGAGGCGAACACCGCAACCGTCGAGCGGTTGGTGAAAGAGGCCAGGCGCGAGGCGGTAGTAACTGGATGCGATGTCCTCATCGTCGATACCGCTGGCCGCTTGCACATCGACGACGAGTTGATGAGCGAGATGCAGTCCTTGAAAGCGCTGCTGAATCCGTCGGAGATTCTATTCGTCGCCGACGCGATGACCGGACAGGATGCAGTGCGCTCCGCGGAAGAGTTTCACAAGAAATTGTCTCTGACCGGAGTCGTTCTGACAAAGATGGACGGCGATGCGCGCGGCGGTGCGGCGCTCTCGATCCGTCAGGTGACCGGGCAGCCGATCAAGTTCATCGGCGTTGGTGAAAAATATGATGCGCTGGAGCCATTCCATCCGGACCGCATCGTCTCGCGCATTCTGGGCATGGGCGACATCCTGTCGCTGATCGAGCGCGCCGAGAAACAGATCGACAAGAAGAAAGCGGAGGAGCTCGCGACGAAGGCATTGACCGGCGACGGCTTCTCGCTGGAAGATTTCCGTGATCAGCTGCGCTCAGTAAAGAAGATGGGATCGATGAAGAGCCTGATGGGAATGCTGCCGTCGATTGGTCCATTCTCCGGCCTGCAAAAAGCGGCTGACAATATCGACGAGAAGCAGATCAATCGCGTCGAGGCCATCATCAACTCGATGACGATGCATGAGCGCAATCATCATGAGGTGATCAACGGCAGTCGCCGCAAGCGCATCGCGCGCGGCTCGGGCACAACGATTCAGGAAGTGAACAATTTGCTCCGCCAGTACGCCCAAATGAGGAAGATGTTCAAGCAAATGGGCAAGCACAGTTTCGCGCGTCGCCTGGCAGGGATGAAGCTGCCAGGAATGTAGAAAAGCTCTCAGCGCAGATCATGAGGTTAAATCTCCCGAAGCTGCTGGTTACGGCGTTCTGGATCTTGTGTGGAGTAGTGCTCGCCGTCGAACTGAGACACCCTTGGGGAGTGCCTGGCTACATCGTCGGTTTCTCAGCTGGATTCAGTGCAGCACTAGTGGTGACATGGGCAGCAATAGTCGCGCGGATTCGAATACTGTTTCCTTTTCCTGTTTGCCGCCAAGGGAGATGTCGCAGTCCCAAACAATTCTCCTGGAGGCGCGGTACGATCCACGGATGGGAAGGATGGGGAGTCTATCTCTATAGATGCAAGTGCGGCGACCGATATATTCGCAAAGGACGACGGTTTCTCCAGTTGGTTCGTGAGGGCGAAGAACTTCCTTACAAAAGGCTTGTCGGCTTTCAAACTTGGGCAGACGATTCTGGTGGATGATCGCGAGCAGTAACGATCCCTATAATTGTCTCCGAATCTTCGGGCACTCAACCCTCCTGCAGTTACAACGGCAGACTCACATCAACCGCAATCCGGACCTTACTCAAACTCAACCCGCTCGAACCCTAGCCCCTGCAGCAGGCTTGTCAACGTAGTGCGGGCATTCGTGTTCGCCGTCTTCAAAATGCCATCCAGCAGTGCTGCCTGCAGCAGCTGCCTCTCTGCCTCCTGGCGCACTTGGGTCTCCAGATTCGGATCCACCGGGACCAGCAGCCCTGTCTGCCGTGAATAGACCTTGGTTCGCTCATTATCGATGCGAGTCGAAAATACCTGCGCCGACGGCAGCCGCAGAATTACCTTCTTGTCCTGTACGGCCACATCACCGCTCTTCAGCCCGCTGAAGTCTACCCCCGCCACCACTTCGCCATGCACGATCATCAACAACCGGTCCCCCGCCAGAAAATTGGGCAGGATCGGGTTCTCTTTCTCTCCGCTGACTACCTTGTCCATCGTGTACACGACGGTTTCCAGACGCTGCAGCTGTTGGATCTTGTTCACGACGGTCGGTTGGCTCACATCGATCTGCGTGCTACGCCCAAACAATCGTCCGGCCCAGCTGTTCCAGAAGGAGGGAGTTGCCTGCCGGGCAATCACCATCAGCCCCAATACGCCCAGGGCGAACCCGAGCAAGAGCGCCGCGATCGTTCTGCCCCGGTAGTTGACCTTGTGTCCGCCTTGATCGATTCCCAGCATCCTTCCCCGAAGATATCAGTCTTATCGGTCGCTGCAACATAGCATAAGCCGGATACTCCACACTTCGCAGCACTTGAATGGGCGAAACCCCATCGACTACAACACCGTAGTGATCATTGTCCTCGGTTTTCGAGAGCATTCCGGCGCATTGAGTTTGCCGAGGACCCGATTCATCCACGTTCGGTAACAAATAAAAGTTAATACCCAGGCTGTTATCGAAGCTTAGTCTGTGTTATAGACTTCGTCCGTGCTCCTCAAATACGCGGTGTCTGCGGATGAATACCACGATGCGGAATGCGCCTATCGCATGT
>Ga0070734_10001486_pt1 | contig 33731 bp, 34 predicted proteins | sample Coa_R1_8_FD_66444 | JGI IMG/M metagenome (GOLD analysis project Ga0070734, IMG submission 66444) | Surface soil microbial communities from Centralia Pennsylvania, which are recovering from an underground coalmine fire - Coalmine... | ecosystem: Environmental > Terrestrial > Soil > Unclassified ...
AGTATGGGATACCACCGCAAGCAGCGCGGGGCGGGGCGGAAACGATGTATCCCGAATACGAGCTCAAAATCAAGGCAGAAAAAAAGGCAGCCACCCCGAAGGCCGTCGCCCAAAAGTAAGTATTGATTAAAGGAAGTGGAGGATATGAACACCAGCCTTTGGAAGCTCGGCTTAGTCACTGCCGCGGGGATTTGCGCCTGGGCGCAGTCGGGCCCGAATCGAGCGCCGCAAATGCCGGACTTCGACAAGGTCGAGATCCACACCTTACCCGTGCAAGGCAATGTGTACATGTTGATCGGCGCCGGCGGCAATATTACCTTGCAGGCCGGCAAGGATGGCGTCCTGCTTGTGGACACCGAATATGCTCAACTGGCCGATAAAATCGGGGCCGCCATCCGGAAGATTTCCAATGGCCCGATCCGCTACATCATCAACACGCACGTACACCCGGATCACGTCGGCGGCAACGAAAAGATCGGGAAAATGGGAAGCACGATTGCCGGCGGCAACTTCGCGGGAAATATCAGTGACGCGGGCGTTGGAGCGGCCATTATCGCGCATGAAAACGTGCTGAACCGGATGAGCTCGGCCAAGCCTCCGTTGCCATTTGGAGCGCTCCCCACCGACACATACTTCACCGCGGAAAAGAAGATGTTCTTTAACGGAGAGGCCGTGGAGGTCATCCATATACCCAATGCCCATACGGATGGGGATAGTTTCGTTTTCTTTCGCCGGTCGGATGTCATCAGTGCGGGCGACATCTTCACCCCGGGCAACTATCCGATCATCGATCTGTCACGCGGCGGCAATGTCCAGGGAGTGATTGCCGGTCTGAATAAGCTCATCGAACTCTCCGTCCCCGCCGATAAGCAGGAAGGCGGAACTTACATCATTCCCGGCCACGGCCGGTTGTGCGACCAGGCGGACGTGGTTGAGTATCGCGACATGGTGACGATCATTCGCGATCGCATCCAAGACTCCATCAAGAAGGGAATGACCCTCGATCAGGTGAAAGAGTCCAAGCCGACCAGGGATTACGATCCGCTGTACGGGTCGAGCACCGGATTCTGGACGACGGATATGTTTATCGAGGCGGTGTACCGCAGCTTGAGTCCCCAGAAGTAAGTCGCACCGTTTGCCAGTAAGATTTCTCCTGTAAGGTCAGTTCCTGAGTATAGGCCGACCTAATCGCCCGCCCGAGTGCGTACCTTTGTAGTTTCTACGCGGTAAAACTGAGTAGCGGTTTGTTATCCGGCGCTCGAACTGCGCCTCTTTGCAACACTTTCCCCTGGCACGCGAATTGCCCGGGTGGACGCTCCACATTCCACCCGCAAAGGATCTTGTGACTTGATCTCGATCGTTCGTGCGCTTGCGGTCTGCAGCAGCCTCACGTTGTTGAGTGGTTCGATCTTCGGCCAAGGCAACAGCTCTCTGGCCTTGTCAGGAGCTTCCGGAGTACAAGGAGGCAGCGTCACCCTGAACCTGGGGTTAGCGGCTCCCGCCGGGAGTGAACCAGCGGCCATCCAATGGGTCATAAACTATAACCCGGCGAACGTCGTGGCTATCAGCGCGACGGCAGGGCCCGCGGCGATCGCCGCGAACAAAACACTCCAATGCGCGGGTGACAACGGCACGTACACGTGCCTGGTCACCGGCTTGAACACGACGACGATCCAAGGCGGAATAGTCGCCTTGATCAGTGCGACGTTGTCGTCATCGGCCGCAAGTAACGTCCCGGTGGGAATTGCAAGTCCGGTTAGCGTTTTGCCGGCGGGAAACCCGGTATCGGTGGTCGGTGTCGCGGGAACGATCTCGGTTGGTACGCCCGTTATTCCACCACCCCCAAGCACTTCAACCGGGAACCCCCAGCCGGCTCCCAGCCCTTCCGGCGGAAGTTCTCCCCCGGTCACTTCGGGAGGGAGTTCGCCGCCGCCCAACACTTCCGGCACCCCACCGCCGGTAATCTCTTCCGGAGGGCCGCCAACGGGCAGCACGATATCGGCCGGCAATACTTTCGGGATCACGGGCCTGGTATGTAACCCATCCGTTCTGGCCTCGGGGAACAGCGCGACCTGCACAGTCACGCTGAATCAAGTCGCCCCATCCGGCGGAGTAGCGGTCACCGTGCTAACGAGCAGCACCGCGCTGAACGCGCCGGCGTCCGCGACGGTGCCGGCTGGGGCATCGTCCGTCCAGTTTCCGGTCTCGGCAGGCACCATCGCGAGTAATCTATCGGTTCTCCTCACGGTCCTCTGCAATGGCAGCTCGGAAAGGCTCGCCTTGAGTCTTAACGCGCCCGCCCCGGTTGCGCCGGCGGCAAATTCCGCTCCGCCCTCGCCCGTCATCAGCGGCATCCCCGGAGGAGTGTTGGACGCGGCCGGCTATACGCCCGGGATCGCTGCCGGAGGAGTGTTTGTGGTGAAAGGATCGCACCTGTCCCCGGACGGCGCGTTCCAGGCCTCCGGGTATCCGCTCACGACAACCCTCAACGGAGTGTCCCTTGCACTGTCCCCGGCCGCGGGAGGAGCCGGCATCCCCGCCTATCTGATTTCGGCTTATAACAGCGGCGGAACTTCTCAGCTAGCCGCATTGCTGCCTTCCACAGTGGCACCGGGCAGTTATAACCTGACGGTCACGAGCAATGGCGTGACGAGCGCCGCGGTCGGGGTCACGGTGGCGGCGCGGAAATTCAATCTGTTTACCGCGGACAGTACCGGAAGCGGGGCCGCCGCCCTGCAGGTGGTGGATTGGAACGGAAATTATCACTACAACCGGTTCACGACACAAACGATCTCGGGTAACGCCGTATCGCCGGCGCATCCCGGCGATTTTGTTGTGGCCTACGGAACCGGCTTGGGAGCGATCCAGCTTCCCGACCAATCGCCGCCGGGCGCGCTCGATTTACGAGCGCAGGTCAGCATTCAGGTTTTGATCGGAGGCGAAGCGGTCACACCCCTCTACGCCGGCCGCTCTCCCGACTACCCGGGCATCGACCAGGTCAATTTTCAACTTCCCGCCGATGTGGCGACGGGCTGCGTGCAGACGATTCAGGTCAGCGTGAACGGCAGCCTCAGCAATGCGGCGAATATCTCGATTGCTCCGGCGGGGAGCGATACGTGCAGCCCGGCCCCTGTGAGCAATGATATTCTGAGCCGGCTGGATCAGGGCGGCGCTTTCACGGTGGGGAACTTCTGGCTGACGCAGTTGAGTCCCACGCCGGGACAGCCTTTAGCGGGCGGGCTCGGAAACGTGAACGAGTCGGCATACGGTGGTTTCGTCAAGTACACGGGTAATCAACTGGCGAGCGCGGCGGCTCTTCTGAACCCGACCGGCTCTTGCCAGGTGTTGCGGGTGGTCGGAAATTCAGGCCAACTCGTGTTCGGGCCGGTCGGCGCCTACTTAAATGCCGGCCAGCTGATTCTGACCGGGCCCGGAGTCGCCAACCGCCCATTCACGGTAGACACAAGCACCGGAATTTATTCGCTTCCGCTGGGCGCTACCAGCTCTTCGACTTCGAGTGTGCATTTGCCGATCGGGTTTTCGTCGTTCAATGCGGCTCCCTCGGTCTCGCCGGGAACGTACCAGCTGATTGGCAACGGCGGCGGTGATATCGGGATTTTCAGCGCGAGCATGACCTTCGGGCAGCCGCTCGCGATACAGGGCGGCTTGCCCCTGTCGATTGCCCGCACCTCGGATTTGACATTGTCCTGGACGGGCGGCAACCCGGGCGATGTGGTTTCGGTAACCGGAATCTCCGGAACCATGATCGGCGGAACCAGCGCAACGCCCATATACAACGCGGCGAAGTTCACCTGTAGTACGACGGCCGGGGCGGGTTCGATCACCGTACCCTCTTCACTTCTCATGCAGCTGCCCGCCAGCGGGACCAACGGAATCGGATATTTGAGCGTCACATCCGGGCCGCAGCCGGTTGCGGGAAACGGCCTTTTTACGGCTCCGCTGACTGCCGGAGGCACCACCGACGCCGGATTCTTCCTGGGCGCGCTCGGCTTGTTTGGAACAACCAGCTACCAGTAAAGCACCCGGGGTTAGTGCGTCATCGAGTAGATGATATAGTTGACGCCGTAACGATAGGCGAGCAGAGTCATGGCCGCCGGGTAATAGGGGACGTCGGCGAATTCCCACGCGTCTCCGACGTCCGTATTGAAGTTGACCGAGACGATCATCCGGTTGCGATCGTCATACATGCCGCGCCAGGCCGGAGCCGTGCCGGGCGGCTGCATCACCATGATCGAACCACCCGGGCCGCGCCGCAGGTGGCGCGAACCGGGAATGAAGGTGCGATCTTTTTCCTGAATGTCATAGAGGACGTGCATCACCTGGTCGGACTCGGAAATATCGGTGATCGACTTTCCGGGCAAGACGCGCGCCATGGTCTCCCGAAACCATTCCCATTCCTCGGGGCCCCAGAAATCATCGACCATGAGAAAACCGCCGCGCAGAAGGTATTCCCGGAGGCGCGCGGTCTCGGCGTCGCTCAGGTCCCAGTAGCCGGTCTGCGTGGCGTAGATCCAGGGATAATCGAACAGGTGATCGTCGAGAAGGCTGACGTGGCGCGGATCTCCGACGTCAACGCGGGTGAGCCGCTGAATGCCCGCGGTGAAGTGATCCTCGGCATCGGGCCAATCCTGAAGCCACCAGCCTGCCCCGCGGCCGTTGCGGGAGCGGAACCCGAAGCCGCGGCGGAACTGCGGCAAATCGGTATATTCCATCCGGATGAAATGAAACTCGGCGGGCGTCGGCGGCATTTCGGGCGCTTCGGATTCCGGCGTGTCGAACCGAAATCGCCGCTGGGCGAGGGCGGTCAGAGCCAGCGCCGAGCACAAACAGAGAGTGACCACCCAATCCCGGCGAGACCGCATACGATTAATTTTTATTGTAGCTTTCACACCGCACGATTGAGGCGCGCCGCCGGCGGCACGGTGTGCTAGCATTCTTTGAGTCTGTCACCAGGAAACAATGAACGGGAGGTTTGCATGCGCGTAATCGGAGCAGGTCTGATTTTAATCTTTGCCGGCGCGGTTGGGTTTGCCCAGCAGAGGGGGTCCGCGGCTCCCAAAACCTACACATCGGCGTCCGAGGTCATGGCCCTCATCGCCAAATCGAAAAGCGAGCGCAAGGACAACCAGCCGATCGTCACGCAGAGAATCCTGCAATTGGCGCCTTACAATGCGAACCTGGAATACCGGGGCGCCGTGGGGCCCGCCGCCGTTCACGAAAAAGAGGCGGAGATGTTTTACGTCATCGATGGCGGCGCCACTCTGGTCACAGGCGGCAAGCTGGTGAAGGAATCGCGCACCAATCCGGAAAACCTGACCGGCACCGGGATTGAAGGAGGGGAGTCGCGAAGCATCGCCAAGGGAGACTTTGTGATTGTGCCCGAGAACACGCCGCACTGGTTCAGCGCCATTGACGGCACGCTGGTGCTCATGTCGCTGCACGTGCCGCGGCCGGTGCCGGCGGGCCGCTGATCCAGCACAACCGGGCTAGCGCGCGAGCTTGACGATCATCCAGGCCAGCAGGGTCGCCGCGCCCAGTAAACCGAAGGCATCACGCGTCCCGCGCAGCCATGCCGGCCGCGGCTGGGCGCAGCGCGGAGCGCGGGCGCTTACTACCTCGAGGCCGCGGTTGAATCTGACGAAACTTTCGTTACGCAAACCCATGTCTCAGCCTACGGGATTTCCGCCTGATTTTTTCCTGGAAGATGTACCAACGGTACCGTCCGGCCGGTGGGCCGAACCGGGTATTTTGGAACTTCCGGCCGCAATGCGCAGGCCGCCGGGAGCGGACTGCGGCCGCCGGCCTCACGCCGCCAGATATCTCTGCAGATCCTCGGTGCGGAAGCAGTGCGCCAAGGCGGTCTCGCGCGCAATCCGACCGGCGCGGACCAGTTCGGCCAGGGATTGCTCCATCGTCATCATCCCGTCGGCGCGGCCGACGGAGATCTGGCTGCGCAGTTGATGGTCGTCTCCCTTGCGGATCAGGGCGCGGACGGCGTCGGTGGCGATCATGATCTCGGTGGCCGGCCAGCGCGTTTGCCCGTCCACCCCGGGCACCAACTGCTGCGCCACGACCGCCAGCAAAGCCAGCGACACCTGCTGCCGGATCTGCGGCTGGTTGGCGGCGGGAAAGGAATCCAGAATGCGCGAGACGGCTTGGATCGTGTCGTTGGTATGGAGAGTGGAAAGCACCAGGTGGCCGGTTTCCGCCGCGGTCAGGGCCGTGGCCATCGTTTCGGAATCGCGCATTTCCCCGACCTGAATCACGTCCGGCGTCTGACGCACGATACTGCGCAACGTGCCGGCGAAATCCGGCGTATCGCGGCCGACTTCGATCTGCTCGATAATCGCGGCGCGGTTGGCATGCTGGTATTCGACCGGATCTTCGATCGTTACCACATGGGCGGCGCGGCGGTTGTTGACGATGTCGATGAGAGCGGCCAGCGTGGAGGTTTTCCCGCAACCCGTGGGCCCGGTAATCAGAACCAGCCCCTGGCGGCGGTCGACCAGTTTGCCCAACGAGAGCGGCAGGTGCAGCGATTCCAGGGAGGGGATGCGCGACGGAAGCAAACGGATGCTCGCCGCCAGCGTGCCGCGCTGATGATGCAGGTTGATCCGAAAGCGGCCCAGCCCCTCGCGCATGAAGCCGAGATCGATGGATTTCCGCTTTTGCAGCTCCTCCAACTGAGACGGCGCCAGGAGCGGCAGAACCATCGAGCGAATGTTTTCCGGCTCCAGCGCCGCACCCGCGCCCGGAGCCAGCGCGCCATTCAGGCGTAACACCGGCGGGGCGCCGGCCACCAGCACCACGTCGGAAGCGTGGCGCCGGACCGCGAAGTCCAGAAGCTGATCCAACGAAGCCGTCGAAGCCGGCGTTCCAGCGGCCGGTTTCTGGCTGGGCGCGGCGCGGTTCAGCTCCTCGACGATTCGCGAAAGCTCGGTATCGTATTCACCCATGCGCGGTTCGACATCCAAAGTATAGCCGGTGCGCGGCAAAACCTCCCGCCTGTAAGATAAGATGCGTTCATTGAGACTGCTGATCTTTTCCGATATTCATAACGACTGGAAGACGCTCGAGCGTCTGCTGGCGGTGGAGGCCGATTACTACATTGCCGCCGGCGATCAGGTGACCTGGGCGAAGGGAATCGAGCGCTGCGGCGAGATCCTGCAGACGCGCGGCGATAAAGTCTATGTGCTGCCCGGCAATCACGAATCGTCCGAGCAGGTTGCCACCATGTGCGCGCGATTCGGCCTGCATAACTTTCACGAGCAGCATATGCAGATCGGCAAATGGCAGGTGGCGGGCTTGGGTTATTCCAATCCAACGCCGTTCAACACACCGGGCGAGTATAGCGAATCGCAGCTGAGCGACCGGCTGCGGCGCTTCGCCGAGCTCGCGCCGCTGGTGCTGATCTGTCACGCGCCGCCGTATGGCACGGCGCTAGACGAGATCCGCAGCGGTCTTCACGCAGGCTCTCATTCGGTGCGCGAATTCATCGACAAACACCAGCCTTCTTACTTTTATTGCGGCCATATCCATGAGGCCGAGGGCGTGGAGATCGAGATGGGGCGGACGCGCGCCAGGAATGTCGGGAAAAAGGGGCATTTGTTAGAATTGGACTAATGACCGTAGAAGAACTGGACCGCGAATATCTCCCCCTCCGCGAACAGGGCCTCGCCGTGCGGAGGTATCTTTGACGCCCCCGCGCAAAAACAGAAGCTAGCCAAACTCGAAGAACAAATCGCGCAGCCGGATTTCTGGAGCCAGCCGGAAAAAAGCCAGAAGATCATGCAGGACCGCAAGCGGCTGGAGGAATCGGTGGCCAACGACGAGCGCATCCGCTCGATGACCGACGATCTCGATACGCTGTTTGAGCTGGCGCGCGAGGGCGAAGACGTCAACGGCGAGATCACCCAGAACATGAAGGCGTATGGCGAACTGCTCGAGAAACTCGAGACGGCCATGCTGCTCTCCAGCGAGAACGATGCCCGCAGCGCCATCGTCACCATTCACCCGGGCGCCGGCGGAACCGAAAGCCAGGATTGGGCCGAGATGCTGCTGCGCATGTATCTGCGCTGGGCCGAGCGGCAGGGCCTTCAAACCGTCATTACCGACCGGCTGGAAGACGAGGGCGCGGGCATCAAATCCGCGACCTTTGAAGTCAACGGGGAAAACGCGTACGGGCTGCTGCAGTCCGAGATCGGAGTGCACCGGCTGGTGCGGATCTCGCCGTTTGACGCCAACGCCCGGCGGCACACGTCGTTCGCCTCGGTGTTCGTCTTTCCGCAGGTGGATGACGAGATTAAAATCGACATCCAGGAGAAGGATATCCGTATCGACACGTTCCGCTCCTCGGGCGCCGGGGGCCAGCACGTGAACATGACGGACTCGGCGGTTCGCATCACGTACTTCCCGCCGACAGGCGGGCCGCCCATCGTGGTGCAGTGCCAGAATGAGCGCTCGCAGCACAAGAATCGGGATTCGGCCTGGAAGCAACTCCGCGCCAAGGTTTACGAGCTCGAGCTGGAAAAGAAACGCGAGGAGTCCCGCAAGACGGAGGACTCCAAAATGGAGATCAATTTCGGCAGCCAGATCCGCAATTACGTCCTGGCGCCCTACCGGCTGGTAAAAGATCTGCGGAGTAAACTGGCGCTGGGAGACGTGGACCGCGTGCTGGACGGCGATCTGGAGCCGCTGATCCACGCCTATCTGGTATGGCGCAAAACGGGCAAGATCGCGGGCGACGGCAAGGACGATCTGCCGGAGTGACCGAAGTCGAACGCGCCGCGGCCCTGATCCGCGCCGGACGGCTGGTCGCGTTTCCCACCGAAACCGTCTACGGACTGGGGGCCAACGCTCTGGACGCCGCGGCCGTCCAGCGAATCTTCACGGCCAAGGGGCGGCCGCGCACCAGCCCGCTGATCGTCCACGTCGATTCCATCGCGATGGCGCGCGCCCTGGCTTCGCAATGGCCGCACAGCGCGGACCTGCTGGCGCGAAGTTATTGGCCGGGGCCCTTGACCCTGGTGCTTCCGAAAAATCCCGAGGTTCCGGACATCGTCACTGCCGGCTTGCCCACGGTTGCATTGCGCATGCCCCGGCATCCGCTCGCGCTGGAATTGATTCACGCCGCCGGAGTTCCCATCGCCGCCCCGAGTGCGAACCGATTCACCGAGCTTTCGCCCACTGTAGCCGGGCACGTGACGGAATCGCTCGCCGACTTGGTCCTGGATGGCGGACCGGCGGTGGTCGGAATTGAATCGACCGTTCTGTCCCTGGTGGGACCGCCCGAGTTGCTACGCCCCGGCGTAATCCCTTTGCCCGAGATCGAGGCCCTCATCGGACCGGTACGAAATGCTTCCGCGCCGGCCGGCGCACACCCCGCGCCGGGCATGCATCCGCGCCATTACAGGCCGGCAACCCCGCTCTACCTGCTGCCGCGCGACGCGCCGCCGCCGGCCGGTAAAGGCGTGAGGCTGGGAATCGGAGCCGGAATGCCGGGTGATCCGCGCGCCTTCGCCTCCGCGCTTTACCACATGCTCCATGAACTCGACCGCAAGGGGCTGGATTGGGTTGCCATCGAACCGCCTCCGGACACCCCGGAATGGGCCGGCGTGCTCGACCGCTTGCGGCGCGCGGCGCAATGAAACGGTCCGTCCTCGAAGGCCGCTGGGAGGCGGCCGGTGGAACGTCACAAATCCCGCGGGTGTGTAAATTCGTGGGCGCCCGGTAGTTTCAAACGGCCCTCGACAACGGCTGCTGTTGAGTTTCGTTAGGGTGAAAATATTCCACGCCGTTCGGGAGCGTACAGACTCGATTCCCTCCACGGTTTACAATCTCGTGTCTGTAGTAATTATGACCGGCGGTACTCCGAAAGCAAAAGCCCAACTCTGCCCCGAAAAACTGCGCCTGGCCCGCGTCCTTGTAGCGGCGATCCGCGATCTCATGCTTCTTCACGAACGGGAACTGGCGTCGCTTGCGGAAGGAGGGGAGGGGCTGCAGCGTTTCGGAATGGCAATTAACCGGGCGCGGGCAAAACGGGATGATGCGAAACGCCGCTATCTCGATCACGTCGTGGCGCACGAGTGTTAGCCATCATCATTTGCCATGAGGGGCGCCTTCCGGACTGCACGCATGCTCGCGGTCATGGTCGATGAGGGCTTTGAGTCTCTGATCTCGATCTCGCTCTGCGGCTGCCAGTCTTCGAAACACATCGGTCGATGTCCGGGCATCCGCGGTCTGGAGGATGACCGACAATTGTTCCGAGGTCGCTCGAATCTCTTCCACCGCTTCGATCGCTGCATTCAGGAGTCTCTGTCGCTCGGAACAGCCCATCACCCGAGACAGCCTGCAGGAGATTTTCCATTGGCAATTCATTACCTCGTCCTGGGACGATCGTGAGCTCTATGACGGCCGGTTCGTGAAAGACCGCACTCGACATGCGATACCCCGCTATTTTTCACCTACCCGGCCAGGACCGGACGTTAGTATGGAAATAGGTCTGCGCCGTGGCTACAAGGGCACTCGGAACTCCGATAACGGGTATATGTTCTGAAAAACGACGGCTTGCGGACCAGTTTCTTGAGGCGCTTCGCGCGGTCATGGAACTTCAGAACCAGGAGGCGGCGTGCCTGTTGAGTGCCGGCGGTGGGCTGGAAAGATTTGATCTGGCCCTGAAGCGGGCACGCCGGGAGCGAGACCTGATTAAGAAGTTATACCTCGCCCACACCCGGAAGCACGGCTGTTAGCGGGGCGTACTGCGGTTGGCGGGACCACCGCCGCGGCTACGCCATGGTCGCGCGTTCGCGGCTGGGCTCGAACGTGTACCCGAAGCCGCGGATGGAATGAATCAGGAGCGGGTTGGCGGGATCCTTCTCCACCTTCTGGCGCAGCCGGAGGACGTAAACATCGACCGCGCGGTCCGTAATCGCGCGGTCCTGCCCCCACACGGCGTTCAACAGCTGTTCACGGCTGAAGACGGCGCCCGGCCGGCTCATCAGAAACTCCAGCAGACGAAACTCGGTGGCCGTCAGCGCCAGCGGCGCGCCGTTGACGCGAACCTGGCAGCTGGTGCGGTCAAGCTCGATCCCGCCGGCCTCGAGCACGCGCGCCGGCTGCGCCTGGCTGCGGAACTGGAGCTTGACGCGCGCGATCAGCTCGCGGATCGAAAACGGCTTCACCACATAATCGTTCGCTCCGACTTCCAGGCCGATGATGCGATCCGTTTCCGAGGCGCGCGCCGTCAGGAAGATGATCGGAATCGACGCCAGGTCCGCATCGTTGCGGATCCCTTTACAAATGTCCAGGCCGTCGGAATCGGGCAGCATGATATCGAGAAGAATCAGGTCGGGCCGCACCTTGCGGCACAGCTCGATGGCGCCGCGGCCGGTCTGTAAACCCGTTAAGAGAAACCCTTCTTTCTCGAGGTTATATTGCAGCAACGCGAAGAGGTCCGTATCGTCTTCGATCAGTAGAATTTTTTTCATGACCGTCCGGGCTTTCGGCGCGCGGCAACAGGCCAGCGCTACTGTAAAGCTAACAGCACCGGTGTTACAGGAGAGTTAAAGGGCCGTGAATTCGCGATTAAGCCGCTCGGCGCCGAGCGAAGCTTCTTCTTTCGGCAAGGTGAAATAAAAGGTGGAACCTTCGTTGACGCGGCTCTCGACGCGAGCACTCCCGTTGTGCGCCGCGACCAGGTGCTTGACGATCGCAAGGCCGAGGCCGGTGCCGCCGAGCTCCCGCGAACGCGCTTTGTCCACGCGGTAAAACCGTTCGAACAGGCGCGGCAACTCCTCGGCCGGAATTCCGCTGCCGGTGTCGCGCACGTACAGCTCGAAAAATCCGCGCGTCTCGTGCGCTCCGACAGTGATCGAGCCCCCCGGCGGCGTGTATTTCAGGGCGTTATCGAGCAGGTTGCTGAGGATCTGTGACACGGCCTCGCTATCGCACCAGACCTCCGCGTCGCGCTCCGCCGGTTCTTCCGCAATCCGAATCCGGTTCTTCGCCGCCAGCGGGGCCATCAGCTCCACCGCGTCGCGCAGCAGGTCGTTGACGCGGTGGGTTTCGAATTCGAACTTCTGCCGCTTTTGCTCGATACGCGACAGCGTCAGCAAATCCTCGGTTAGGCGGGTCAGGCGCTCGGCATTGTGGCGAATGATGCGCAGAAAGCGCATGTTATTGTCGGTATCGTGAAGCGCGCCGCCGATCAAAGTCTCGGTGTAGCCCTGGATCGACGCCAACGGCGTGCGCAGTTCGTGCGATACGTTGATGACGAAATCTTTGCGAATCCGCTCCACTTTTTCCAGCTCGGCATGCTCCCGCTGCAACTGCTCGACGGTGTGCTGGAGGTTCTCGGCGGTTTCGTTGAGCGTCCGCGCGAGTTCGCCGAATTCAGAGCGGCCGGTGCCGGGCAGACGCGAACGAAAATTGCCGCGCGCCAGTTCCACCGCGTGCGCCATAATGCCGCCAAAGCGCCGCGAAATCCGCCGCGCCAGCAACGCCGCGATGAGGATCGCGGGCAGGAACGCCAGAACCGTGCTGACCAGTATCTTCATCCGCATGGCATTGACCTGCCGGTCTATCTCGGCCAGCGGCATGGCCAGGCGGATGGCGCCGTTGTGAATCGGCACCGCGACGTAAAGGAAATCCACTCCGATGGTGGCGCTATGGCGGATAATCGAACCGACTTCCCCGCGGAAGGCGCGGATCAATTCCGGGCGCGTCCGGTGATTCTCCATCTGCGCGGGATCGGCTTCCGAATCTGCAATCACGACGCCATCGGAACGCACTACCGTCAGCCGGCTTCCGGCCGCGCGGGCGATCGGCCCTGCGGCTTCCTGCCGGAATCCGTCGGGACCGGTGATGCTCAATGCCAGCATCCGCCCTTTATCGGCGAGTTGCCGCCGCAGATTGGCGATATAGGCTTCCGTCGACACCTGGGTGGCGAAATAATCAATCAGCAGCAGCGCCGCCAACAGCAGCCCGAAGACGCCCAGCAGCAATTTGAAAAAAATACGCCCCGTCATGCAGACTCCTCGAAGCGGTAGCCGAAGCCGCGCACCGTCGTGAGGTGGCGCGGGTTATCCGGCTGCTCTTCGATCTGCTCGCGAAGCCGCCGGATGTGCACGTCCACCGTGCGCGGCGTGACAAAACGCTGCTCGCCCCACACCGATTCCAGGAGCTGATCGCGGCTGTACGCCCGGCCCGGGTGGGTCAGGAAAAATTCCAGCAGATTGAACTCGGTCGACGTCAGCTCCAGCTGCCGGTCGCGGTGGAACACGCGGCGCGCGCTGCGGTCCAGCCGGAACGGCCCGATATCGATCACGGGCGGCTCGGCATCGAACTCTTCGCGGCGCAAGTGAGCCTTGACGCGCGCCACCAGCTCCCGGGGGCTGAACGGCTTGGTCATATAGTCGTCGCCGCCCAATTCCAGCCCCAGCACGCGGTCCACCTCGTCCGAACGCGCGGTCAGAAACAGAATCGGCGTGCGCGCCAGGGCGGTCGATTGGCGAATCTGCCGGCACAATTCGAAGCCATCCAGATCCGGAAGCATCACATCGAGCAGAATCAAATCGGGCCTGAGCCCTTCGAGCGCTTTGAGCGTGCCCTTGGTTCCACCCAATGTCCGCGCTTCGAAGCCGTGGTGGGTCAGATTGTATTCGAGCAGAGAAGCCAGCTCCGCTTCGTCTTCCACAATGGCGATGCGCTTCGGCATGCGAAGGAGATGTCTGATGAAAATGTTATTCCTTCATTGTAGGGCATTGGCAAAATGTCCCGCCTCGCTCGACGCGGTGCCGCCATCTAAGCGGAATCCGGGGCCGAATCCCCTCATGACTTCCGGGCAGCTTTCCCCGCTTGTTGGATGTACTCTCGGCACTCGCACGAGCAACGCCGGTATCACCAGTGGAAACCGGCGTCAGGGCAACAGATCGAGAGCGCGCGTGAGGAGTGGGCCAACGCGGATGGCGCTGAAGTCGCGGCGGTCGCTGGTGAGAACTCGGTAGACCCGGCGCCGCTCGGCTACGGCAGCGACCGTCCCATCAACCAGTCCGAGGTCCAGATGCCGGAATTTGGCATCCAACTCTAGTGCCCGCGTGATGTCGGTTGGAAGCGGCAGTTCATATTCGTAGCGTGTGGCAGGGTCAAAGATTTCGGCCATGAGTCTGCGCATTGCCTTGCGCTCCGCTCGCAGGAAATAATCGACTTCCGCCAGCACGAGCGCCGGTACAATGACGGTGGTTGCCGAAATCAGGATTCGTTCGTATTCCGGAAAGCTCGGCTGGCCGGATGGCGTGCGGGCGAGCGCGCGCAGCAGGCCGCCTGTATCAGCAATGATCGGCGGAATCAATCCTCGATGTCCCGGAAGAGCTGAGACTCATCGCCGAGTTTGCTGTTCGTGGACTCAAACAGAAGCGTGGAGGGGGAGCGGCGGCCGGGATAGTACCGCGCCGCAACGACGCGCAGACCCTTGCGGATCAGATCGGAGGCAGAGAGCCCCGCCGCGCGGGCACGCTTCAATGCCCGTACGTCCTCTTCACCGAGCCGAACCGTTGTGGAGACAAACCGTGCCATACATTCACCATACGACAGCACGGGTGCGACGACAAGGCCAATTGCCAGCGTGAACACAGCTAGACTGAGGGTTACGGGACGCGGCCGTGTAAGACGCATCCCGCTCAATGTCTTCTCCGAATTTCTGCTTTCCACCACGAAAATCCGGTCCGATTGGTCTCCCCGTTGAAGATCGGGGTAACGACGCCGACCCCGCCTTTCCGAAGAAAGGTGATGCCTAGATATTCACCGCCCGAACTGCGCGTTACGGGCGCTTTCCGGCCAGGTCTAGTCCAGGAGTCGATCTGAAACGGCCGGGACTGAATCATGCGCGGTGGAGCATCGCCCCCACCCATTTCGAAGAGCGCCACATGAGCATGCAAGGCATCGCCCTTGCCGGAGAACCAGGTCCCTGCAAGCTCGTTCAGTCGCGCCCCGGCAGCCAGGTACGGGAAATACAGAACTTCGTCACTCCCAAGCACCTGCCAGATCGTCCAGGTCTCTCCCTTGTCGCGAGACCGTGCCAGCCACAGTCCCTTCAAATTAGTCCAGAGCGAGTAAAGCGCGCCATCCGAGCCCCAGGCCAGCGGTTCCACCCAGCGCGGCACCGGGGCATTAATGCTTCCCGCCCATTCGCGATCTCCAGGCGCGGGACGCTTCTGCCATGTCTTTCCTCCATCCGCGCTCACCGCAATGAGATCGACTCCTTCGTCGTATTGGGCTCCGGAAGCGGACAAAGGCACGATGCGCACCGCGATCTCGCCATGCGGGCCGACTGCAAGATGACTCGATCCCCCGTGCTCATTCAGGCGCACCGGTTCGCTCCAGGTGGCGCCGCGATCCCTGCTGGCGCGATAAAACACGCCTCCGTCGTTCCAAATCACGTGCGCCGTTCCATCCGGCGCAACCTTCACCCAGGGACGGTCGTCGAACTTGCTCTTCGACAGAGTTTTCCACGACCACGTCTTACCCGCATCGCGGCTCACGCCGATTGTGACAAAATCGCCTTCTCTCTTCGGCGGGTCAAACACGAGATTGATGAAATACAGAGTCCCGTCGTGCGCGACGGCGAGGTCAACGTCGGAGTTGCCAAGAGCGCCGTCCGCGGCGGACCCGACATTGACGCGGGTCCAGCTTGCGCCGCCATCACGGCTCGTCCAGAGGTGCGGCCGCCAATTCAGCTGCGGTTCGCTCACGTCGGACCCGGGTCCGTACCCGCTCACAAACAGCGCGCCTCTTGGATGCTGGACCACCATTGGCTCCCGTGCCAATAAATCGACGTGATCGACCGGCCCCCTCAGAATCAGTTCCATCGTGTTGGATTTCTGCGGCCAGGCCACGAGGCTTCCCATGAGAGCCATGACACCCGCTCCGAATATGGCGGCGCGAATTTCAATTGTCATGGGCACCAATTCTACCGTGAATCGTCGGTTCGCTCGGCCGCGTCCCGCCGTCCGGATCGCCGCTGGTGGTGAACCGTGCAGCGAAACACCCGACCGCGCCGGCGCCCGCGCGGATCTAGGCAGAATTCGATGCTCGCGTAAGGTCTAAAAACAACAAACGGGGCTTCTGTTTGAGATCCGGGCGTTGTATTCTTGATGTTTGCCTGAGATCTCCTTCTGCGTTCTCGCCAGCGGCAGTTCCGGCAACGCCGCCCTCCTCTCAACCGGCACCACCCGCATCCTGCTCGATGCCGGCTTGAGCATGAAGGAGCTCGCGCGGCGGCTTGCGCTCATCGGCGAAAGCCTCGAGGACATCGACGCGATTCTGATTACGCATGAGCATTCCGATCATGTCGCGGGTTTGCCCGTGCTGGCGCGCAGCAAGAAAGTCCGGGCGAAAATTTTTCTGACGCGGCTCACGGCGCCGGCCATCGATTGGGGGCCGGCTGAACCGCGCCTCGAAACGTTTCAGGCCGGCGCGTGCTTCCCGGTCGGCGACGTCGAGGTGACGAGCTTCAGCATTCCGCATGATGCCGTGGATCCGGTCGCGTTCTGCCTGGAAGCCAATGGCGTCCGCATCGGGGTGGTCACCGACCTCGGCTACATTCCGGCCTCCATCAAATTCCATCTCCGGCGCACGGACCTGCTGATGCTCGAATCGAATCATGACTTGGACATGCTCAAGGTCGGGCCTTACCCGTGGTCGATCAAACAGCGGGTGATGAGCCGCGTGGGGCACCTGTCGAACCTCGGAATGTCGGAATACCTGACCCAGGATCTGGACGGATCCACGTCCCGGCTGGTGCTCGGGCACTTGAGCGAGCAGAACAATCACCCCGAGATCGTGCGCATGATCGCCGGCCAGTCGCTCGAAGAGCGCGGGCTCCGCACCGAACTGTCGATCGCACAGCAGCATACGCCGTCGGAAGTCTTTCGTTTTTGAATCTCCATGATTGCCCGATACACGCGTCCGGAAATGGGCCGGATCTGGACCGACCAGAATAAATTTCAACAATGGCTCGAAGTGGAACTGGCCGCCTCCGAGGCTTTGGCGGAGCTGGGGGTCGTTCCTCAAGAGGCCGCGCGCCTGCTGCGCCGGCATGCCGGCTTCGACGTCGCGCGCATTTTCGAAATCGAAAACGAAGTCAAGCACGATGTGATTGCGTTCACCACGTCGGTGGCCGAGACCATGGCGCGGGCCGGGCACGCCGAGGCCTCGCGCTGGCTGCACTACGGGCTCACCTCCAACGACATCGTCGATACCGCGCAGGCGCTGCTCCTCAAGCAGGCTTCCGGGATTCTGGTGCGCGACATGGAGGCGCTGCTCGCCGTCCTGAAACGGCGCGCGTTTGAGTTCCAGCACGCCGTCCAGATCGGCCGCACGCATGGCGTGCACGCGGAGCCCATCACGTTCGGGCTGAAGCTCGCCATCTGGTATGACGAGGCAGCCCGCAACCTGGCCCGCCTGCGCGCGGCCGCCGAGGAAGTGCGGGTCGGCAAGACGTCGGGCGCCGTCGGCACCTACGGGCACATTGGCCCTGAAGTCGAAGAGCGCATCTGCGCCCGGCTTGGGTTGAAACCGGCGCCGGTAGCCTCCCAGGTGATCCCGCGCGATCGCCACGCCAACTTCGTCGCCGCGCTGGCGCTGGTCACGGCCCTGTGCGAGCGGGTCGCCCTCGAGGTGCGCCACCTGCAGCGGACCGAGGTCCGCGAGGCCGAAGAATATTTTTCCAAGGGCCAGAAAGGCAGCTCGGCCATGCCGCACAAGCGCAACCCGGTGACCTCGGAGCAGATTTGCGGCCTGGCCCGCGTGGTGCGCGCCAATGTACAGGCGGCGTTTGAAGACGTGGCGCTGTGGCACGAGCGCGACATTTCCCATTCTTCGGTCGAGCGTGTAATTCTCCCCGATTCGACCATCCTCGCCGATTATCTGCTCGACAAAACCACGCAGCTGGTCGACAGGCTGATGGTCTATCCCGAGCGGATGCGGCGCAATCTCGAGATGACCCGCGGCCTGGTCTTCTCCGGCCAGCTTTTGCTGGACCTGGCCGCGGCGGGCATGCTGCGCGAGCAGGCGTACAAGGTGGTTCAAGGCCACGCCATGCGCGCCTGGGAGCATGAGGGTGATTTCCGGGCTGCCATCGAATCCGACCCGGAGATCCGCGCCGTGCTCCCACCCGGGCAGATCGCGGAAGCCTTCTCGCTCGATCGTCAGCTGCGCAACGTCGACAAGATTTTCGCGCGCGTGTTTACTTCCTGAATCGTTTGTAATCATTTTTCCGTTGACACCACTTCCGGGTGCGCGTTATTTTGAAGAGGGTGGAAGTGGTATTGAGTAGGCATGGCTTCCATCTGTGGATCCTCGGTAGGCGAGGCGTCCGCGCGGCATACAGGCCACTGCCCTCCGGCGTCGAAAGATGCTGTTTAGGGTAGACCAGGGACTCCCGGGTTAAGGGTTTCTCTAACGTGGCTGAGGTCTTCGCAGCAATCGGGCGGGATCTCTTACGGCGTGCGGTGCTGAAGCTTGGACCAGTGGGGGAATCCGTCAGGTATCGCTCGCGATAGTTGGCCATTTCTTCCGCTCCGGGGGAAATGGTTTTTTATTTCCCTTCTGAGCTTCGACTCGTCTCCAGAAAGGTATATGGGACCTAACGACGATAAGCCTCCGAGTCGCGGAGGATGCGGCGTGGGAGTTCCGGTGGCCCGATAGCTATCCTCGCTTCGGCCGCCGCTTCTTCCACCGGTTTTGAGTGGTGAACGCGGAGGGCTGAAGCCTACGCTCCGGATCCCCGGGGCGTGCGTGCTTTCCCTTCGAAATTTTGCCGGCTCGTGCCTCGTCAGGCGGGAGCAGAAAGGGAGAGTGCGGCATGAACAACAAAGTACTGATTGTGCCCGCGGCCGGGGCGGCGACCGAAGTGGTCGCGCCGGTCCGCGGGCGGGTTGTCAAATCCAAAAGGACGCGCGATCTCCTCACGTTCCTGATGGTGTTCGGTCCGGGGCTGATTGTGATGGTGGCGGACAACGACGCCGGCGCGGTCTCCACGTATAGCCAGGCGGGCGCTCAATACGGCACGCATCTCCTGTGGCTGGTTCTGCTGTTGTTGCCCGTGACTTACTTCATCCAGGAGATGGTGGTGCGGCTGGGCATCGCGACCGGCAAAGGCCACGCCGCCATGATTTATCAGCGCTTCGGCAAATGGTGGGGGCTGTTCTCGCTGGTCGATCTCGAGCTGGTGAATTTTCTGACCCTGGTGACCGAATTCGCCGCCATCAACCTGGCTCTGACGAAAATGGGATTCGATCCTCGTCTGGGCGTGCCGCTGGTCGCGGCGGGGCTGGTGCTCATCACGGTCACGGGCAGCTATCGGCGTTGGGAGCGCACCGTAGTGCTCCTCTGCCTGCTGGATCTGGCCTGGTTTGCGATCGCGTTCGGGTTGCGTCCGCCGTTCGCGCAAGTGGTGCGCGGCTCGCTGGTTCCCGGTCTTCCGCCGGGCGGCATCACGGCGGATCTGATGTTCCTCGTGATCGCGATCGTGGGAACCACCGTCGCGCCCTGGCAGCTGTTCTTCCAGCAGAGCTGCATCGCCGATAAGCGGCTGCGCTTTGCGGACGTCAAATGGGCGCGCCTGGATACGTTCCTCGGTGCGTGCATCACCATTACCGTGGCGGCTTGCATGATGATCGCCGGCAATGCCTCGCTCGCGCACGGCTTCAAATTCACCGACCCGGCGCAGATGGCCGTGGATCTCGGCGGCTTTGCCGGCGGTTTCGTCCGCAACGCGATCCTGCTGCTCATGATCAACGCGGCGGTGCTCGGCACCACCGCCATTTCGCTGTCGAGTGCCTGGGCCTACGGCGAGGTCCGCGGCTGGCCGCACAGTTTGCAGCTGCCCTGGCGCCAAGCGAAAGGCTTTTACCTCGTCTATGTCCTGTGCGTGGGCGCGGCCGCCGGCCTGGTGCTGATCCCCGGCGCCCCCTTGCAGTTGATCATTTTGGGCGTGCAGGTCCTGGCCGGCGTGATGCTGCCTTCGGCGATCATCTTTCTGCAGCTGCTGTTGAACGATAAAGAACTACTGGGCGAGTATGCGAACAAGCCCTGGAACAACTGGGTGAACTGGAGCATCATCACGGTCCTCTTCGCCCTGTCCTTGATTTTGGCCGCGCAGGTGGCGGCCCCAAACCTGTTCCCGGCCGCTTGAAAGGAGAACGACAATGGCGACGATGATGAATCCGATTGAGAACGAGGAACTGAACGGCCATTTCGTGGTGATCCACCCGCTCGATGACCGGCCGGAAACGAAAGTCGATACCGAGAGCTTCGGCCCGATGGCGATGACCGCCAGCGTCCGGCTGTCTCTACTGAGTCTGCGGGCTTATCTGCTGCTGATGATGCTTTTGGTGTTTTATCGGGTGGTGGTTCTGGCAGGCTGGTTCGGGCATCACGCCTGAGTGGACAGGCGCGCGTTTCGGCGCGCCTGTCGCCATCTGACCTAGATTCTCACCGGGGCCTTCAACGGAAAGCTCAGCAGGGATTCGGCGGAAACCGCGACTTCTTTTTTGCCGGTGGCCGCCGCGCCGGCCGTGCCTGCGCCCGCGCCGGCGCCGGCGCCGATCAACGCGCCCTTGCCTCCGCCGGCCAGGCCGCCGATCAACGCGCCGAGCCCGGCTCCTCCGCCGATCATCGCAACGTTGCGCTTCTTGTGATTGCCGCTAACCCGGTCGATGCTGCCGGTATGCACCGAGTAGTCCCTTCCCTTCAACTCGAAAGAGTCCAGAGTCAGGGCCAATACGGCCCGCCCTTCCAGGCGGCCCGACGCTTGCGATTCGGTCACGTGCCCGACGAAGGGCGTCCCTTTCGGGATCACGGTCCTGCCCTCCAGAACCACCGGCTCGGCGAGGCTGGCGCGGAACTGATCGCCCGCGCGGTTTCGCTTCGTATCGAGGTTCTCGTCAATCCGGACTTGCAGCGGCGTCCCCTTCGGAATCACAAGCTCATTGCGCGCGGGCTCGGATTTTCGATCCGGCGGTGCCTCGGGAGCGGCGGGGGTCTGCGACGCTACCTGCGCCGCGTCTCCGGGTGCCTGAGCTTCTGTGCCGGCTGAATTCGTTTTGGAACATCCGGCGAGCACCAACGCCGGGATAATTAAGATCCAACTACGCATGACCTTTCGGGCCTCCACGGGTTACCGACATAGCACGGCCGCTGCCAATTTGTAAGTTGTTCCGCCTGAATCACCACCGAGCGATTCAAAGGAAAAATTACATTGAAACCGAAGACATTCGCTTGGTAAACGGCGATAAGATAAAAGCATGGGGTATACTCCCTCCGCTAGCCGCCCCGGATTGTTTGGCTCCGATTAGCTTTGCTCGCTCCTGACGGCGCGCAGACCGAGGCTGCGGCCCTGCTGCGTTAGTTTGTTGACCCTTTCAAAAGTTAGCAGGAGAAATTACATGGCACAGACCCGTGAACAGGTTCGCCCGGACCTGCCCAGCTTGATCGGCCCGGTGCCCGGGCCGCGCGCGCGAGCCGTGATTGAACGCGATCAAGCGGTGGTCTCACCCTCTTACACGCGTTGTTATCCGCTGGTGGCGGCGCGCGGCGAAGGCTGCATCGTAGAAGACGTGGATGGCAACCGATTTTTGGATTTCAATGCCGGCATTGCCGTGGTGGCCACCGGCCACTGCCATCCGCGCGTGGTCGCAGCCATCCAGAGCCAGGCGGCGCGGCTGATCCACATGTCCGGCACCGATTTCTTTTACGAAGAGATGGTCGCGCTGGCCGAAAAGCTATCGGAGATCGCGCCCGGCGGTGCGGCGCGGCGCGTATCGTTCGGCAATTCGGGCGCCGAGGCAATCGAAGGCTGCCTCAAGCTGGCGCGCTATGCCACCGGCCGCGATAAAATCATCGCGTTTCTCGGCTCGTTCCACGGCCGTACCATGGGCGCGCTTTCTCTGACCGCGCGCAAGGCCGTGCAGCGGGCCGGCTTCGGCCCGTTCATGCCGGGGGTAGTGCATGCGCCGTATCCCTACTGCTACCGTTGTCCATACGGCAAGCAGCCGGATTCGTGCGCGGTGGAATGCGTTTCTCACATTGAGAACACGTTGTTGAAAACGATTGCCCCCGCGCCGGAGACCGCTGCCATCGTGGTGGAACCGGTGCAGGGCGAAGGCGGCTACATTGTGCCGCCCAAGAAGTTTTTCGACGAACTGGCGCGGGTGGCGGAACAAAATGGTATTCTGCTCGTTTTCGACGAAGTGCAGTCGGGAATGGGCCGCACCGGAAAGATGTGGGCGGCCGAGCATTTCGAGGCGGTTCCTGACATTTTCGCCGTAGCCAAGGGAATCGCCAGCGGGTTGCCGCTAGGGGCGACGGTGGCGCGCGCGGAGCTCATGAATTGGCCGCCGGGAGCCCATGCCTCCACGTTCGGCGGAAATCCGGTGGCTTGCGCCGCGGCGCTGGCGACGCTCGCGCTGCTCGAGGAGGAATTGCTGCAGAACGCTAAGCGGATGGGCGACTATCTTCGGGACCGAATGCACGATTGGCCGGCGCGCTTCCCGGTGGTCGGTGAGGTGCGCGGGCTCGGTCTGATGATCGGCATCGAACTCGTCCACGACCAGCAGACCAAAGAGAAAGCGCCGGATCTGCGCGACCAGGTGGTCGGGCGGGCCTTCGAGCGCGGCCTTCTGGTGCTCGGGGCAGGCGACAATACACTGCGGCTCAGCCCGCCGCTGGTCGTCACGCGCGATCAGTGCGATTTCGCGATTGAGACACTGGAACAGTGCCTGCAGGAAGCGACCAGACACGGATGAAAATTCTCGACGTCGGCTGCGGGATTCACAAGCAGCCCGGTTCGATCGGAATCGACCGGAATCCCGCCAGCCGCGCCGATGTCCTGGTAGACCTCGACCGTTTTCCCTATCCTTTCGCCGACAGCTCGTTTGACCGCCTCACCGCCATCCACGTCATCGAGCACGTGGACGACGTGATGCGCACGATGGAAGAGTTTCACCGGCTGGTGCGCCCGGGCGGCACGGTGCGCATCGAGACTCCGCACTACACCGACTTCAGCTCGTTTTGCGATCCCACCCACAAGAGCCATCTGAACAGCTTCAGCTTCCGCTATTTCGGAGAAAATCACGGCGGCTTTGGCTATTACTCGAAGGTGAAATTCCGCGAGATTTCCGTGCGCGTGAAGCTACTGGCATTGTGGAAATGGCTCGGATTTCAATTTCTGGTGAACCAGTTCCCGCGCTACCGGCGGTTTTGGGAGCATTACTTATGCTACCTGGTGCGCGGGAAAGTCATGGAATTCGAGTTTGAAGTATTGAAGTGATTCGAGCACTGTATCGCGCGGCCGATGCGGTCCGGCACCGGCTGAACCCGGACGACCACGGGAGGCTAGGCGAGGACCTGGCGCATCGTTATTTGCAGAAGCAGGGCGTCACGATTGTGGCGCGCCGTTATCGCCCTCCGGGGGGCGGCGGGGAGATCGACCTGGTCGGGTGGCAGGGCGAGACGCTGGTCTTGGTCGAAGTAAAAACGCGCGCCACGGCCGAGTTCGGCATGCCGGAGCGCGCAGTGGACGCGGATAAGGAGCGGTACCTGCGGCACGCCGGGCGGGATTTTGCGCGGCGCGCGGGAGTCGAGTGGGGCAACGTCCGCTTCGATATCGTCAGTATCGTTTTGACCGACCCGCCCTTCGTCGAATGGTTTCCGGACGCTTTCGCTCCGGATCGGCCGCGGCCGGCTGGTAATTGAGAGGAATACATCCTAAAATCTCAACGTAAGGAGTTCGCATATGAGTCTGACACACCCGACCCGGCGGGGCTTCGGGAAGGCGGTCGGGAGCGCGGCTCTTGGCGCCTATGCGCTGCCCGGCGCACATGCCGAGCCGGGAAGGGCGGCCGGGCGCCCGTTCCCCGCGAATTTTCTCTGGGGCTGCGCAACGGCCTCGTACCAGATTGAAGGCGCGGTGGCCGAAGACGGCCGCAAGGCTTCCATCTGGGACACGTACTCGCATACGCCCGGCAAAATCGCGGGCGGAGACACGGGCGATGAGGCCGATGATTCCTATCACCGGTATAAAGAAGACGTCGCGCTTCTGAAATCCCTGGGAGTGAGGAGCTACCGGTATTCGGTAGCCTGGCCGCGCGTGTTTCCGGATGGCACGGGCGCGGTGAATGACAAAGGCATGGCGTACTACGATCGCCTGACCGACGCCGTGCTGGCCGCGGGCATCGAGCCGTGGGTGACGCTTTACCATTGGGATCTGCCGCAGGCGCTGGAAGACCGCTGGGGCGGATGGGAATCGGCGGACACATCGAAGGCGTTCGCGGATTATGCCGCGTTCGTGGCAAAACACCTTTCCGACCGGGTTCACCACTTCTTCACGATCAATGAATTCGCCTGCATCGCCGACCAGGGATATGGTCTGGACGATAAGGCCCCGGGGAAGAAACTGGCGGCCGGGCCGCTGAACCAGGTGCGGCACCACGCCGTACTCGGCCACGGTCTGGCGACCGAGGCGATTCGCGCGGCGGTGCGCGCCGGCACCAGACTCGGGCTTGCGGAAAACGCGAACACCGCGGTCCCGGTGATCGAAACCAAGGAGCACTTGGAAGCCGCGCGCAAAGCCATGCGGCTGATCAACGGCCCCTTTTTGACCGCGGTACTCGAAGGAGCTTATCCGCCGGAGTACCTGGCAGCGGCGGGGAAAGATGCGCCGAAATTCACCCCCGCCGAGATGAAGGCGATCGGAAGCCCGCTCGACTTCATCGGACTGAATATCTATGCGCCGACGCATGTGCGGGCCGATGAATCTCCACTAGGATTCGCCGAAGTGCCGCACCCGGCTTCTTACCCGTACATGAACTCGGATTGGCTTTTCATCGATCCGGCGATCGCCTACTGGGCTCCGCGCCACCTGGCGGAAATCTGGAAGGTGAAGGAAGTGTACATCACCGAAAACGGCTGCTCTTCTTCGGACGTGATGGACGCCGGCGGGCAGATCTATGACACCGACCGGGTGATGTACCTGCGCACGCACCTGGCGGAGGCACAGCGCGCGATTGCGGAAGGCTGGCCGTTGCGCGGCTATTTCCTATGGAGCCTGATGGACAACTTCGAGTGGAAGTACGGTTACCAGAAGCGCTTCGGCTTGTATCACGTCGATTTCAAGACGCAGAAGCGCACGCCGAAGCTGAGCGCACACTACTATCGGGAACTGATCCGGCGCAACGCGATGGTGTGAGCGGCGCGATCTATTCCAGCGCGAACACCCAGACCGAGCCGCCTTCGGGAACCTCGGGGTACTCGCCGGGGAAGTTCTGGTTGAGGCCGCCCTGCATGCCGCGGGCGTCGCCGCCCCAACCGGAAAGCACCGCGATGTATTGTTTGCCCTCGATGGTGAATGACGTCGGCGGCGCCAGGATGCCGCTGCTGGTGGGGAACTCCCAGAGCAGGTCGCCGGTGGCCGCGTTGTAAGCGTGGATGTGGCGGTCATTGGTGCCGCCGGTGAAGACCAATCCGCCGGCGGTGGCCAGCATCGCGCCCCAATTTTCCGAGTGAGCGTAGTTGTGGGTCCAGACGCGCTGGCCGGTGTCGACGTTCCACGCCTGCACTTCACCGATGTGATCGGCGCCGGGTTGGACTGAGAGTCCGCCGATGCGCGCGCCCGTGTATCCTTTGCCGGGCGTGTATTCCACCTCGGTCTGCCCGGAAAGGTTCTGGCAGAGGTTTTCGTTGGCCGGAATGTAAATCAGGCGCGTCTCCGGGCTGAAGGCGATGGGGGGCCAGTTCTTGCCGCCCCACAGCGACGGGCAGTATTGCGCCTGCTTATCGGTGCCGGGCTTGTGAGCGGGATCGACTTCGGCGCGGCCGGTTTCGGGGTCGAGGCGCGTAAAGACGTTCTGCTTCACGAACGGCTTTCCTTCGATGAAGTGAATCGGGCCATCGGAGCGTTCGAGGAAGCGAAGGTAGCCGTCGCGCGCGACATCGACAAGACCCTTGATGTTGCGGGCGCCGCGGCGGTAATCGAGCAGAATCGGGGGCGAGACCTCGTCCCAATCCCAGGAATCGTTCGGATGATATTGGAAGTGGCCTTTGAGCTTGCCGGTGGCGACATCGAGCGCGATCACCGAAGCCGTATAGAGGTTGTCACCGGGGCGCTTGTCGCCCATCCACGGGCCGCCGTTGCCGACGCCCCAATAAGCGATGTTGGATTCCGGATCGTAGTTGCCGGTGACCCAGATGGAGCCGCCGCCGTTTTTCCACTGATCGCCCTTGGGCCAGGTTTCGCTGCCGGGCTCGCCGGGCGCGGGGATGGTGTAGAAACGCCACTGCTCTTTGCCGGTATCGGGATCGAAGGCGGCGACGAAACCGCGAATGCCGTACTCGCCGCCGGAAGCGCCAACCATGACTTTGCCGCCCGCGACCAGCGGAGCGAGCGAAATGTAGTAGCCGGATTTGTTATCGGCGACGGTAGTGGTCCAGACCTCTTTGCCGGTTTTGGCATCGAGGGCCACCAGGACGGCCTCGCCGGCCGCGAAGAAAACCTTGTCACCGTATAGAGCCACGCCGCGGCTGGTATCGTGGGGGACCTGCGAACCGGCCGGCCGCAGACGCCGGTATCGCCAGAGCAGATTTCCGGTCTTGGCGTTGATGGCGAGGACCTGGTTTTGCGGAGTGGAAACGAACATGACGCCGTTGTTGACGAGCGGCGCGGCTTCGTGCACGCGGGTTTCGCCGGTGGAAAAGACCCAGGCCGGATGCAGCTGCTTCACGTTTTCGGGGGTAATCTGCTTGAGCGGACTGTAGCCCCAACCGTCATAGGTGCGCCGGATCATGAGCCAGTTGTCGGCTTCGGGATTCTTGAGCCGGTCGGCGGTGACGGGCTGATAATTCGCGAGGACCGGAGGCAGCGGGGCGATCACGACGGGATCGGGGCGCTGGGCGAAGCCAGGGCTGGCGAGCGCGGTGAATGCGAGCGCGGCGGCCACCGGAAGCAGATTCCTGCGAGGGAGCATGACGGTCTCCTTGTATTCAGGCGCTGAAGGGAACTCCAAACCGTCAATGATACATCGGCGCGCGCGGAGGCGTCTCGCGCCGGCCGATCAGGCAGCGGCGCCGAGCTGGCGCGCGAGGTTGCGGAATTTGACTCATCCAGCAATACAATCAGTTCGGCGACGCCTACTTCCGCCTCTCCGAAATTGCCCGCGTCTCTTCCAAAACTTTCCAGTAGATCGCCGGTCACGTGGTTTCCGGCGACAGATCTCGCCCGCGCCGCGGCCGTGCGCCAAACTGCTACGGACTTCCCAGGGCGCGCTCCCAATTTTCGCGGTCGTGTTGAGCGACAGGCCAGTATCCAGGTGACAGGGATTTCGTACGCTGTCCCCGAACCTTTGGGACACGGGTGTCAGTCCCCTGCGGGCGGACCGGTATAATCGAACCAGTGGACCTGGAAAAAACACTGTTGCGCAAGGTCGGGGAGGCCATACATCGCTTCAAAATGATCCGCGACGGAGATCGGGTCGCGGTGGCGCTCTCCGGCGGGAAGGATTCGGCTACGCTGCTGGAGGCGCTGCTGCTGCTCTCCAAGCGTGCCCCGATTGACTTTTCGGTGTGCGCGTTCACCGTCGAGCAGGGGAAGTTCCTGCGGCCGATCGAGCCGATGGGCGAATACCTCAAGCAGCGCGGCGTGGCGTGGACCTATTATCGCGATGCGCCTTCGCTGCGGCTGCTGGAAGATCAGCCGGATCACGGGTGCGATCTGTGCAGCCGGTACCGGCGGCGCGCGGTTTATGAAATTGTCCATGAACTCGGCGCCAACGTGATTGCATTCGGCCATACGGCCGATGATTTCTGCGAGGCGCTGCTGCGCAATACTATGTTCACCGGCAAGCTGAGCGCGCTGCCGCCCGTTACGCACTCGCGGGACCGGGAATACCGGCTGATCCGGCCGCTGGTTTACGTGACCGAAGAGATTACGCGCGCTTATGCCGAATCGCTGGGGATTCCGGTGGTGCCGTGCGGCTGTTCGCAAAGGACCGGCACGGTGCGGCAATCGCTGCGGGGCGTGTTTCGCGAGCTCGAGCGCGAATACCCGCACTTGAAGGAAAACATTCTTTCGGCGATGGGCAACGTGGATACGGGCCGGCTCCTGGATACGCGGTTCCATGATCCGGAAATCGCTGAAGAACAACCACTTTTCCCGATTGTTGCCGATCTGTAATATTTCGTTGACCGGCGCCGCGCATACCGAATAAGATGAGGGGTCCACGGTTCGACATCCTCATATGAAACTGCTGCCGCGCGAGGAGAAGTTCTACCATCTCTTCCTGAAACAAGTGGAGATTATTTCCGTCGCTTCGCGCCTGCTGCTGGATGGCGCGCGCGCCGGCAATTCGCGTATGGTCGCGGTTGCCACCGAAATCAATGTCCTGGAGAACAAAGGCGATGAAGTGATTCATGAGATCTTCACGCGCCTGAACCAGACATTCATCACCCCCATCGATCCAGAGGATATCCACAACATTTCCTCGGCGCTGGACAACGTGCTCGACGGCCTCGAAGACACGGCGCACCGCCTGGTGTCGTACCACATCAAGCCGATCCCGCCCAATATGGTGACGCTGTGCGAGATCATCGCCAGTTGCGCCAAGGCGCTCAAAGCGGCGTTCGAAGCTCTGGAGAAGGGCGGCAGCGTGATGGAGCATTGCATCGAGATCAACCGTCTGGAAAACGAGGGCGATCTCATCGGCCGCGGCGCGGTGGTCGATCTGTTCGAGAAGGAAAAGGACCCGATTACGCTGATCAAGCTCAAGGAAGTGTACGACTTCATTGAAGCCACGATCGACAGCTGCGAGGACGTGGCGGACGTTCTGCAGAACGTTGTCGTCAAAAACAGCTAAATGCCGGTCTTCACACTCGCTGTTGCGATCATTGCCATCGCGTTGATGTTCGACTACATCAACGGCTTTCACGACGCCGCGAATTCGGTGGCCACGGTGGTGGCGACGCGAGTGCTGACTCCGTTTCAAGCAGTAGTCTGGGCGGCTTTCTTCAATTTCGTGGCGGCGTTCACATTCGGCACCAAGGTCGCCAGCACCGTGGGCAAGGGATTCGTCGACATCAACCTAGTCACTCCGTACGTGATTCTAGCCGGCGTCGTCGGCGCCATCGTCTGGGATGTGCTGACCTGGTGGCTGGCGCTGCCGACGAGTTCCTCGCACGCCTTGATCGGCGGCTACGCAGGGGCTGCTCTGGCCCGAGTCGGGCTGACGCGCGGTTTAGACCACAGTTTTCAGGCTCTGACTGCCGGCGGATGGTCACTGACCTTAACCTTCATACTGCTGGCGCCGCTCATCGGCATGGTGGTGGCCTATGCGATGATGATCGTGGTTCACTGGCTGTTCCGGAACTCGAGCCCGTCGCGGATGGATTTTTATTTCCGGAAGTTTCAGCTTCTTTCCGCGGCGGCCTTCAGTCTCTCGCACGGGACCAACGATGCGCAGAAAACGATGGGGATCATCACCAGCCTGCTGGTGACCTCCGGATTCCAGAAGACCTTTCAGGTCCAGCTTTGGGTGATTCTCGCGGCCCATGCCGCGATCGCGCTCGGCACGCTCAGCGGCGGATGGCGCATCGTGCACACGATGGGCGGCCGCTTGACGCGACTGAAGCCGCGCAGCGGATTCTGCGCTGAAACCGGCGCGGCCGGCGCCGTGCTTTTCGCGACGCACCTCGGTCTGCCGGTCTCTACCACTCATGCGATTGCCGGTGCGATCGCGGGAGTCGGCAGCATTCACCGGCTGAAGGCTGTGCGCTGGGGTCTTGCGGCCAACATCGTGTGGGCATGGGTACTGACCATTCCGATGGCCGCGGCGATCGCCTGGCTGTGTTTTGCGGCGCTGCACGTGGTCGTACCGGGCGCTTAAGCCAGCAGCGTCCCGCGGCCGAGGATATTACGCGGATCCAGACGGCGCTTGACGGCGCGCATCGCTTCCAGATACTCGGGAGCGTACTGGAGCGACAGCAAGTGAGCTTTCCGTTTGCCTAATCCGTGCTCGGCGGAAACCGTGCCGCCCAGTGACACGGCGTAGCGGGCGAATTCCAGGAGCAGGCCGCCGGCCCGGCCGCTATCGTCGGCGGCAGGCAGAATATTGACGTGCAGGTGCGCGTCTCCGATATGGCCGAAGATCGCGTAGCGTCCCGGAAATTCCTCTTCCAGCCGGCGGCGGTAGTACGCGAGCATCTCGCGATTGCGCGGAATGGGGACAGCGTGATCGGTGCCCATTTTGAGAGTGCCGTTGCGGCGAACTGTGTCGTTGACCAGTTCAGGAAGCGCGTGACGGAAGCGGCGGAAGCGCTCGCGATCGACCGGGGAGCCGGCAAGCCACGACTCGCCCAGCCCTTGGGCGGCTTCAACGCGCGCCAGCCACGTTTCCACGTCGTGGTCCCCCTGGATTTCCTGCTCGAACAGAATCGCGGCCTGGGCCGCGCCCGGAATTTCCGGGAAACGGGCGCGCAGCAGTGTGAGCGAGGGTCCATCAAAATATTCGAGCATGCGGGAAGGTGTGCTCGTCCGCCACTCATCAACCGCATCGAGGGCCGCCGCATCGCTCGCGAAGAATATGACGCCGGCCAGCAGGTTGGCGGGCGCCGGGAGCAATCGCAAGCGGGCTTCGGTCACAACGCCCAACGTGCCTTCGGACCCCGCAAACAGGTCGATCCAATCCATGCCGGGCCGGAGCAGGTAGCCGGCGGTGTTCTTGGTGACCGGCGGGAGGGGAATCGTGCCCGGATCGAAATCCATGGCGTTCCCGCGGCCCACATTCATGACGCGCCCATCGGCCAAGACCACGGTCAGGCGGTCGATCCAGCGCCGCGTCGCGCCGTACTTGAAACTGCGGGAACCGCTGGCATTGGTCGCGATGGTGCCGCCGATGGAAGCGGAGGTTTCGGTCGGATCGGGAGGATAGAATTGGCCGGAGGCCTGCGCCGCGGCGTGCAAATCGCGCAGAATCACTCCCGCACCCGCTATGGCGTATCCCGGATGGATTTCGAGCCGCGTCAATTTTTCGAGCGAGAGGACCCACCCGCCCTGCGGCACGCGCGCCCCGGTTACGCCCGTACCGGCGCCGGCCACCGTGACCGGAACTCCCGCGGCCGAGGCTTCGCGCAAGACGGCAGCGACTTCCGCTTCATCGCGCGGAAGAATCAGGCGCTCGGCATGGCCACGATATCCGGAAGCGTCTTCCAGATAGCGGCTGGGCAGGCCGGAGACCTGCTCCCCTACACTTCCAGAATCACCGGCATGATCAGGGGCCGCCGCGAGGTTTCCTTCACGATGTACCGCTTCAAATCGGCGCGGATCTTCTCCTTCATGACTCCCCAATCAGTTTTCTCCTCCTGGTTCGATCCTTCGAGCGTCTTGGCGACGATCTGCCGCGCCGACTGCATGAACTCGGAGCCATCTTCGGCCAGGGCGAAACCGCGGCTGACGATCTCGGGGAGGCTTTCCATGCGCCCGGTCTGCCGGTTGATGGCGATGATGGGGAGCACGATGCCGTCTTCGGACAAGTGGCGGCGGTCACGGATGACCACCTCCTGGACGACGTCGTCGATGGAGCCGGAGTCGATGCACACGCGTCCGACGGGGACGCGGCCGGCCTTGCGGGCGCCGTGATGGTCGATCTCGAGAATCTCGCCGGATTCCATAATGAAGCTGTCTTCCAGACCGACAAACCGCAGGTGCTCGGCCAACCGCGCGTGCTTGGAAAGCTGGCGGTACTCGCCGTGGATCGGCATGAAGTAGCGCGGCCGGAGCAGGTTCAACACCAGTTTCATCTCTTCCACGCTGGCGTGGCCGGAGACGTGCAGCGGCGGGTTCATGCTGCCGTACAACACATCGGCGCCGCGCTTCGACATATGATCCACCATGCGAAAGATGGCTTTCTCGTTTCCGGGGATGATGCGGGCGCTGAGCACGACAGTGTCGCCCTTTTCGACGACGGCGTGTTTATGGTTATCGACGGCGACGCGCGCGAGGGCGGACATCGGCTCGCCCTGGGTGCCGGAGATCAGGAAGGCCACGCGGTCGGCCGGAAAGTCCGCGGCGTCCTGGGGGCGGAGCAGAATCCCATCGGGGATTTCGAGAAGCCCGAGCGAGTGCGCGATCTCCGTCACCGAGACCATGCTGCGTCCGAATACGGCCACGCGCCGGTTGTACTCCTGGGCCAGGTCGAGGACCAGTTGAATGCGATGGATCGAGGAACTAAAACACGAGACCACGACGCGGCCGGAGGCGCGATTAAAAATCTCCTCCATTCTGGGACGCACGGCGCGCTCGGATTCGGTGTATCCGGGACGGTCCGCATTGGTCGAATCAGAAAGCAGCAGCAGCACGCCGCGCTTGCCATATTCGGCGAAGGTGTGGAGATCGAACAGCTCGTTGTCGGTAGGAGTCGGGTCTACTTTAAAGTCGCCGGTATGGATAATGACGCCAAGCGGCGTGGTAATCGCCAGGGCGAGGGCGCTCACAATCGAGTGCGTCACATGGATGAACTCGAGTTTGAACGGGCCCACCTCCACGGTCTGCTTGGGCTTGACGGTAGTGAAGCGCGGTTCGTTCTCGAGTTCGTATTCCTCGAGGCGCCTCTCCACCAGGCTCAGCGTGAAGGCGGTCCCATACACGGGCACGTCGATTTCGGAGAGGAAATACGGCACTGCCCCGATGTGATCTTCGTGGCCGTGCGTGAGGATGAGCGCGCGGATGAACTGTTGGTTTTCCTTGAGAAAGGAGAGGTCGGGCATGACCAGGTCGACGCCCAGCAGCTCGGCTTCCGGAAACATCATTCCGGAGTCGATGACGATGATGTCGTCCGCATAGCGGATGGCGGTCATGTTCATGCCGAACTCGCCCAATCCGCCCAGCGGAATCACTTGCAGTTTATGATCTGTCATTCAGTGTCTTCTTAACGATACCCCGCCGCCTGCAGTTCGAACAGCTCGGCATAGTGCCCGCCCAGCGCGACGAGCTGGGCATGTGTTCCTTGTTCCTGAATGGCGCCGCCAGCCAGCACCAGGATGCGGTCGGCCATGCGCACGGTGGAGAAGCGGTGCGAGATCAAAACGGCCATGCGCCCCTTGGTCAGATCGGCGAAGCGCAGGAATACCTCGTACTCGGCGCGCGCGTCCAGGGTGGCGGTGGGTTCATCCAGGATCAGCAACTGGCCGTCGCGCATGTAGGCGCGGGCCAGCGCGAACTTCTGCCATTCGCCGCCCGAGAGATCCACACCGCCTTCGAAACGACGCCCGACCATTTGATCGAAGCGATTCGGCAGCCGGTCGATGACACCACGCGCCATGCTTTTGTGCGCCGCCATCTCGACACGCTCCTGCTCGGCCAAGGACTCGATTTTGCCGAAGCCGATGTTCTCGCGCACCAGCATGTCATAGCGCATGTAGTCCTGGAAGATGACGCCGATCTCGCGCCGGAGATCTTCGACATCGTACTCGCGGAGATCGACGCCGTCGAGCAGAATCCGACCGTGGGTCGGATCGTAAAGCCGGGCCAGCAACTTTACCAGCGTGGTCTTCCCCGCCCCATTCTCTCCGATGAGCGCGACTTTTTCGCCGGGGTCGAAGCGGAGATTAATGTTGCGCACCACCATGCGCTGCGAGCCCGGATAAGCGAATCCCACATTGCGGAACTCGAA
>Ga0070734_10001489_pt1 | contig 33696 bp, 37 predicted proteins | sample Coa_R1_8_FD_66444 | JGI IMG/M metagenome (GOLD analysis project Ga0070734, IMG submission 66444) | Surface soil microbial communities from Centralia Pennsylvania, which are recovering from an underground coalmine fire - Coalmine... | ecosystem: Environmental > Terrestrial > Soil > Unclassified ...
AAGAGCGCAGAGGCGATAAAGGCTAGTCAATCAATCTAACGGTCCATGACGGCGGACTTAAGCTCCCGTTGATATCTTCGATATCAACGCGTTTGTCATAATATACATTATGCGAACAAAGGGCGCCTAGCGGACCAGTGGATGAGCGCCTGAATCCGGTCCGGTAACCGCCTCCTTTGCTCGCACCCGGTTCGCACCAGGCAAGAAGAGATCAGCAATCGCGAGTGCCAGATCGTACGGTTCGCCCTCATTGCGGTTCGTGAGCACGATCACGGTGAAGCGGCGCTGAGGGTAACGCACAATGGCATGACGGAAGCCCAGGGTCTCCCCCGAATGCCAGCATGTCTCCCCGGTGACCCGCCAGCCGAATCCGTATCCAACATTGGGGTCATCGGTGGCCGTCGCGCGCTGGCATGCCTGATGGCGAGCCGCCGGCCCGAGTAGCGGGCCGTGCGCGAGCGCCGCGTCCCAGCGCACCAGGTCAGCTGCCGAGGAGTAGACGCCGCCATCGCCCAGCACGGCGCTGGTGAGACTCTGGTCCGTTCTGACCCAGCCCGCGGCGGCCGCGCTATAGCCATAGGCGCGGTTGGCAACGCTCGAGATGCCCTCCTCGAAGGCGACCGAGGAGCGCATGTTCAGCGGCCCGAAGACATGGTCCCGCAGAAAACTTGCAAAGTCTTCCGATGAAGCTTTGGCAACGACCAGTGACAAGAGCGAGTACCCGGTGTCGCTGTAGCGATATTGCGTACCCGGCGCGAAGTAGGTGCGGTGCTCCTGCGCCACCAGCCGCAGCACGTCGGCATCGTGAAGCTGCTGCCTCGTTCCCGCCGCGATTAAATCCTCATAGTCGATCAGACCCGAGGTGTGCGTCAGCACCTGACGCAACGTGACCGCTGCGCTCTCCGCCGGCAGCTGAGGCAGCCAACGGCCGAGCGTGTCATCCAAGTGCAGGCGCCCGCGCGCTGCGAGCCACTGGATGGAGGCGGCAGTAAATGCCTTGGTGAGCGAGGCCAGTCTGAAATTCGTGGCGCCCGTGACCGGCACGTGCTGCTCCAGATCGGCCATGCCGTAGCCATGCAGGTACCGCACACGGCCTGCCTGGATCACCGCCACGGCGGCGCCGGGCACATCGCCCGTGTAGGGCTGCATCAAATGGTCAATGCGGACCCGCACGGACTGCTGCGCACCTCCCGGCGCTGGCGCCAGACCGCATAGCAAGAAAATCACACATAAGGCGCGTTCGATCATGCGGATCACCGGCAACGCCCGCGGCGGGGTGCGCCGGCATTGTAATCATTTCACGCGGGCTCTACGCCTCGGCGACCGCTCTCCTCGGTCCCGCGCAAGATTCCGCATCGAGCAAATGCGCGCCGATCTGACTTTCCATTGGGAAGAGCGATTCCCCTTCCCCGCCCGCCTCCTCTGTTCATATCGATTCTCCGACGACGGCGACACTTTCGTTTTAGACTACGAAGCGCTAACCACGGGCGACATTCGCATCAGGAGAAGGATCAAATGAGCAAGGGCAACGAGCGTAAGAAGGAAACGAAGAAGAAACCCGCGAAGTCGCTCATGGAGAAGCGGGCGGCCAAAGCGGACAAGCGCAACCAGAAGAAGCAGCAGACCCCATTCCTGGGGTAGGTTATTGAAACCTTCCCTGCTTACGTCAGGTCGGGGGTCAAAGGCGGATAACCGCATCGAGCCCCTGGCGAAATGGAAGGGTAATCCACGGTGGTTTACCCGGCTGTCATTTTTCCTCGCGAGCGTGGCCGCGGCCAGCGCTGCCTCTGCGGCCAGCCACTCCCAGCTCACCCTGGGACCTTCCACCCTGCAATCCATCCTCATCCAGCAGCTCTTCAAGAATCAAGGCCGTTGGTTCCTACTGAACAATGGACCGTGCTTTGCCTTCCTCGAGCACCCCCAAGTCCGCATCACGAACGGACGCATCTACCTCGATGCCCACTTGACCTCCAGGCTGGGCATCCCCGTGGGCTCAAATTGCGTGGGTGGCGGATTCGCATCTAACGTGACTTTCTCGGGCCAGCCGCGCGGTAGTGGATCCACTCTCACGTTGGACAACGTGCGTCTCGAGCACGTCGAGGATGAGTCCACTGCGGCCGCGCTCGACTTGATGCAGCAAGCGACGCAGGACTTACCGCGCGCCCTGAGTATTGATGTTTTGGCGGCAGCGCATGGCGCTCCTCTCAGCTCCGCGGGATTTTCTCCGAAGCTTGACGCATTCCGAATCATCGATGTGAGCACGCCGGGGCCGGTCGTGCTCATACGCTTCGAGCTTGAGCTCAGCGCGCCATAGAAATTAAGGATAGTGCAGCGCTACACCCGTAGGCACATGGTCGATATTTGTGACGACCCGAGGTACGCGCAAATGACCCCAGAGCCGGGCGCTCTCCTAAACCGCCCTGCTCTCGCTATACAGCACTGACGCCTCCTCCGACCTGGATGAACGTGCGGCGGCCAATTCATACAATGGTCTCCCTCCTCCACCAGACAGGAAAGGACAAGCCATGGCCACCCAGTCGGTTCCCGATGGATATCACTCGGTCATCCCCTATCTCATTGTCAAAGGCGCCGCCGAAGCGATCAATTTCTATAAAAGGGCGTTCGGTGCTGTTGAAGAGATGCGCGTGCCGGGGCCCAATGGAAGGATTGCCCATGCGGAGATCAGGCTGGGCGATTCCGTCGTCATGCTTGCAGATGAGCATCCTGAAATGGGCTACCGCAGCCCGCAATCGCTGGGTGGAACCGGCGTGGGCTTGATGGTGTACTTGGATGCCGTGGATGATGTGTTCAAACGCGCGATTGCCCAGGGCGCGAAGCAGCTGCAACCCCTGAAGGACCAGTTCTATGGAGATCGGTCCGGAACACTCCAGGATCCATTCGGACACCAATGGACAGTCGCGACACACATCGAGGACGTCCCACCCGAAGAGATGCGCCGCCGCGCGGAGAAAATGATGCAGGGCGCAAGCTCGTAGCGCTGCACGGACCGTCGAGGCACCTGCACGGTGTCTCGACGGTTAGCCGATCCCCAGACTAGCGCGGCTGCAGCTGCGCGACCTTGACCCACTCGGGCTCAGGCTTCAGCACAGCCACAAGATAAACACCGTCCTTGGTCCTGTTCAGCGATGCGTGCGTGGTAATGAGCGTCGCGGAGAGTTGCTCGGGCGAGAGCTTATACATGCCTCCACTGATCGCATCCACCGCCAGTCCAATCAAACCGCCGAATGCGATGTTGCCCCAGACCCAGCCACTGACACTGTGCGTCAGCGTCAGATCAATCGGCTGATAGCCCTGCATATCAACGTGTACGACATGATTTTCCTTGCGACTCAGTTTCGCAAAGACTGGCGTATTGCCGGACTGCAAATTATCGATGGTAACCGAGGCTCCCGTGGGCGAAGTCGTGATTCCGATGTCCTGACGGGTTCCATGCATGATCGATGCACATGCTACGAGTCCCAGCGAGGCCACGGCTACGACGGTGAACATCAACGAGCTCGCAGATCTCGTTTTCATGATCGACTCTCCTTGTTCTTGTTGGTGCTTGAATTCTGTGGCGAATGCGCACGTTGTTACTGTGTGCTACCTCTCAAGAGCTTGAAATGCCGCGGGCATTACCTGTGCTCCACCGGGCGCAATGTGCCGTGAGCCGCCCAATGAGAGGCAACTCAAACGAAAAGGACAATGGAGGATGCAAAAAGGCTTCTATGGAATGCTCGCGAGCCCTCGCGCCCTCATGACTGACCCTCACTCCAAGACCTTCGAGCAGTTTTCTCTGACTCGATGCAATCTTGTCTACAATCGCCGCGTGCGCCGGCATCCGGCGCTGCTCGAAACGAGGCACGCATGTATTATCGGTCGGCCGCATTCTGTACTTTCGTCCTGCTCATGCTGGCCGGGCACCTTCCGGCGGTGGCCGGTAGCCCAAGCACGCGCCTCGATGTCACGGAGCTTTTGTCCGCCGCCCGGCCGACCGCGCTGATCGATAACGAAGCGTTCGTGCCGGACCCCAAGGCCGACCCGGCTCGGGCGCCCTTTGCGGGCGATCTCGTGCTCTCCGAGGTGGAGATGCTCACCGTGCCGGCCGATCTTAAATTTCGCGCCGCGCACGGCAAGGACCCGCATTTCTTTCCCGCTGCTCGGCTGTCCTTCATCACGGTGGGTGATGATCTCGTGCCGATCAGCCGGGATGTCATGCGCACGGGTTTCGCGCCGGGGGGACGCAGCTACTGGGACATCCTGGTACAACCGGGGCGCGTCTGGTCGGAACCGGCCGATGGCGGATGGTCGCGGGCCGCGTTCCCGTTCGCGCTCGTCAATTCTCTGGAGGGAGAAACGCACAACGGCCTCGCAATCTTCCTCTACAAGGGGAAAGAGGTGAGCGCGCTGCGCTTTCAGATCGTGCAGCAAACATTGCCGGATAATGTCGAGGCATTGTTCACCGCGGCCGGACGGGTGCCCGCGCACGCCGAGCCGAGCGCGCATGTCGATGCGCCCGCCGTGGCCCGGGCCTACCGCGCCGCGCAGGCCGATGCGGTGCCGGTACGACCTTGGGCGGAACTCGAGCAGCAGGTGGGCAAACAAGCGCTCGCGGGCTTCGCGGATGGCTTGCCCTCGAAGGACACCGTCCTGAGCGGGCTCGACTACCGAGGTACGTTCTACCTTCATGGGTGCCAGAGCGCCGCGGGTCCGTTGCCCTGGTGCGACCGGGCACGCTTCGGTGTCTGGTCGGTGACGAAGGCCTTCCTCAACGAGACCGCGCTCCTGCGGCTGGCACAGAAATACGGCCCGGAGGTGTTCAAGGCGAAGATCGTCGATTACGTGCCGGCCGCCAAAAGCTATCCTGCCTGGGCCCAGGTTACGTTCGAGGACTGCATCAACATGGCGACCGGGATGGGCAATGGCAGCGCCCGGCGCGATCCCAACGACATCTCCGACGGATACCTCGATGCCACCTATAACACCTGGTACGACGCCGAATCGGCGGAGGACAAACTGATCACACTGCTGCGCACGGCGCGCAGCTATCCGTGGGGGCCGGGTCAGGTGGCGCGCTACCGGGATCAGGACATGTACCTCCTCGGTCTCGCCATGGATGGATACGTCAAGGCGCGAGAGGGGCGCGACGCGAACCTGTGGTCCATGCTGCGGCACGAGGTCTACGAGCCGATCGGGATCCATGACGCGACCACCAACAAAACGCTCGAGCCCCGGGGCGAAGGCATTCCGCTCATGGCATTCGGCATATACGCAACGATCGGTGAGCTCGTAAAAGTAGCCCGCCTCTACCAGGCGAGCGGCCGCTGGGGCGACCGCCAGATTCTGTATGCGCCGAGGATCGATCAATTGAAGGCTGGGACCACCCCACGGGGCTTGCCCACCGGCAGTCACAGCCCCTTCGGCGAGACCCGGTACTTCAATGCCTTCTGGCACATCCGTTACGACGCCCTCGAAGGCTGCAAGCTCTATATTCCGCAAATGCTGGGCTGGGGCTCGAACACCGTGGCGCTGTACCCGGGGGGGATCACCGGCATTCGCATTGCGCACCTCGAAGCCGACTCGACGGACGACCCGACGCCCATGGCGCGGGTCGCAAACCGGCTCGTGCGGTTCTGCAACTGAAGGGCGCGGCTCCGTCAGCGGCGCGCCCTTCGCGCCGCGGGCGCAACCAGTAGTGCGCGAGCAGATGGTAATCGCGGGTACGACGTGATGGTGAACGAAAACAAAACGCTCAGGCCCGGTCCCGTGCACAAAACCCCCACCGACTTGCGCAGGGCGCTCCGCTCGGCAGCGACGACGCAGGCGGCGTGGGAGGACTTGACGCCCCTCGCGCGCAACGAATGGATTTGCTGGGTCATCTCAGCCAAGCAAAGAGCAACGCGCAACCGCCGAATTCAACGCGCGATCGAGGACCTTCAAGCCGGCAAACGCCGCCCCTGTTGTTGGCCTGGCTGTCCGCATCGCCGCCCCGGCGCGATGAAGTGGTTCGAGAGACGAGCCCCCTAAGGCAACCCGGCCTGCTCCGTTAGAGGGACTCCCCCGCCTTTCCGACCGGGCGCTACAGAACCGGGTTGCGCGTGGCCTGTTGACAATACGTAAGTCTGTGCTTACAGTAAGCCATGGCTAACGCAAAATCCGCACTTGTCAGTTTGTCCGCTCTCGGAGATCCGACGCGCCGTGAAATCTTCGAGCGCGTTGCCGAGAGGCCGAGGGCTGTTGGCGATCTCGCGCGCGGGCTGCCCGTTAGTCGACCGGCCGTATCGCAGCACCTCAAGGTATTGAAGGAGGCTCGTCTCGTTCGAGAGGTGGCCGAAGGCACAAAGCGGATCTATCACATCGATCCGCGAGGGGTAGGTGCCATGCGTGAATGGCTGGACAAGCACTGGGCTGAGGCGCTCGCCGCCTTTCAGAAGTATGCCGACAACGAACATGAGAAGGAAAAGTCTCGATGAGCATCCCGCCTGTCAAATGCAGTATCGACGTCAAAGCGCCTCCACCCCGTGCATTCGAGCTTTTTGCTCAGAACATGGGTGCGTGGTGGCCGCGCGGCAAGACGCCCGCCAACAAGCCACACGCCGAGCTGATCATTGAGCCGAGGAAGAGCGGCCGTTGGTTCGAGCGAGACGCCGACGGAGCGGAGACGCAATGGGGCAAGGTCCTTTCTTGGGAGCCCCCGCATCGCCTGTTGCTCGGCTGGCAGCTCAATCACAAGTTCCAGTTCGATGCCGGCGTGCTCATGGAAGTCGAAATTCTCTTTGAAGCGCTCACCGAGGGTGGAACGCGAGTAAGTCTCGAACATCGCAATCTCGAGCAGCTGGGAAGCGAGGCGAAGTCCTTCGCAGGGAAGATCGGCTCCGGTTGGCCGGAGCGCATGGGCAACTTCGCCAGTTATATCGCCAGCCATCAATGAGGTAATTCAGATGTCATCTTTCACCGTGCATACCATTCCCGGTAGCCCCGCCGCCCGAGCGGTGATGGCCACCCTCGTCGAGAAGGGGGTGACATTCCGGGTCGCCGGATTGATGCCGGGCGCACACAAATGCGAGCCCCATCTATCGCGGCATCCCTTCGGAAAGATGCCGGTCCTCGACCACGACGACTTCTCTTTGTACGAGACGCAGGCAATTCTTCGATACCTCGACCGCACCCTACCCGTCCCGGTGCTGACCCCAGAAGAGCCGAGAGAAGCTGCACGCATGAATCAGATCATGGGGATCTCGGACTGGTACCTCTTTCAAGGCGTCAACAACATCATCGGATTTCATAGGGTCGTCGGACCGCGCCTCCTGGGACTTGTCCCGGACGAAGCAGCCATCAGGGAGGCCGTGCCGAGGGCCCATGTGGTTTTCGCGGAGCTCTCGCGCCTCCTCGGTAATAAGAAGTACCTCGCCTCCTCCCAAGTGACACTCGCCGATATGATTGTGGCGCCGCACATGGACTTTCTCGCGCAGACGCCCGAATGGCCCTCGCTGACCGAAGGACGATCCAATCTCATCGAGTGGCTCGCGCGCATGAATGAACGCAAGAGCATGAGATCGACGACTTGGGACACCGTGGTTCAGCTGGCGAAGGCGAGCTGATACTCAGGTCGGACGGATAAGGCGCTTTATTTTTGCTGACACCGAAGGGGCTGCGGTTGTTGCTATGCTCATAAGGTGCTGTCCGCCTCGACGCCGAAGCTCTTTAAGGATGGAATGAAGTGGCTGGCCGGCGGTAGGTCTTGATGGCGTCTATCCTGATTTTGACGGCAAGAGCCGCTGCGAGCGCGCTGCATCAATACTCTCGTTCACCCGTAGTCCCTCACGTTCCCAGAACGATGAATGCTGCGATGCTAATCACCTCCGCGAAGGGGTTCTTTACCGACAAGGAAGCAGGCAATGTAAGCATTGCGTTGCGCCAGGCCTCGTAGAGACTGTGCGACTCCAGCCTTAACACGCTCGTTAGCGCCGTTCGCATATTGGTTACTCACAAAAAGCAGCACTTCATCTTCTTGGACGGGATGCGGGGGATAGCGGCGCTAGCAGTCGGATGGCTGCACGCCGCCACCTATTTCCGACTGAATTTCGAGCCGCATCACGCGTCACTTGCGGTGGATTTCTTTTTCGTTTTGAGTGGGTTTGTGATCGCCTATGCGTACGACGGGAAGCTTAAGGCGGGTATGACGTTCGCGGATTTTGCCGCGAAGCGCCTGATACGGCTATATCCACTGATCTTCATTGGCGTGCTGGTCGGTACCCTGGTGAGCATCGGTATCGCAGCTCTCGATGACGCCGATCTCAAGCGAGTCCTTGCCTTGGGCTGTGCGGCCCTTGTGTTGTTTCCTCTCGGCACCCTCTTGGGCATGCAGCCCTTCCCTGTCAACAATCCGCTCTGGTCGCTGTTCTTCGAGTTGATAGCAAATGGCATATACGGCTTAGGAAAAGGTCGGCCAGCGAGCAGCCTTCTCTCCTTCGCTGCACTTGCCGTGTCGGCGATCCTTCTCGTCGCTGTCACCGTTCATTATGGAACGATAGAGCGCGTGGGCTTTGGTGGGAAGATATCCTCCTCATTGGGGCTGGTGCGCGTGTGCTATCCGTTTCTCACCGGGGTGCTGATCTATCGATATCAGCTGTTTGTCCGTGGATTCTCCAAATTCGACTCGATGTGCGCATTACTGCTTGTCGCCATCTTCGCGACGCCGTACTTTCAGCAATCGTGGTTATACGACGTCACCTGCATCCTCCTGATATTCCCGCTGCTCATCTCGATCGGCACGCATGATCCCACGAACCGGTTCGCAACAGCATTCTGGACAATTTCCGGAAACCTATCGTACCCGTTCTATCTCATTCACCAGCCCATCGTGCGAGCTGCAAGCGCCTTCTATCACCGCAATCTGCTGTATCGCGTTACGCCTGGACTCGCGGCCTGCCTGAGCCTCATCATCGCAGCCGCCTCTTCATATTTGATTTTTCTGGTATATGACAGGCCGCTGAGAGCGTGGCTCACAAAACAACGCGAATGCGCACGCTACCATCAGGCGTCTGCGCGCCACTCGGCATAATGACTTCATTCCTTTGGCGACATAGCTGAGTCTTCCGACGTCGGTACCGACGATCGTCATTAAGAATCCGGGTATGCGAGCGCCCAAAAGTGCATCTTTCAACCCCACGGCTGTTGTAAGAAAGTGAGCGGGCCGCGCTTCGCGCGGCGCGTTACACCTATCCGTCAACGGTACGCTCGAACCCCACTTGGCAACGTCTGCCTACTTTTGCCCAAATACAGCGCATCGGTAGGCAATCCCTCCAGAGCCGGTGTCCAAGATTACAGTCCCGTCCAGTCCTACCGCCGCGTTCTTCGCAGCGATCCCGCCACCGCCCCCTATGGCGCTGGCGCTGCTCATGGTGATTTCGGCGATGTTGCCTACCGGCGTGCAGTTTTGGACCTGAGCGAGGTCTTTGGTAATCACCACGCCGGGCGCACCGGGTGCCGCCACGGTTTGGCAGCCGGAAACCAATATTTCAGAGAGCGCCGTCAACGCAACCCGCTGAGCACAACCAAAGAGGGCCGCAATCACCGCGATCCAAATAAATGGCGACGGTACCAATCGTTGTCATTGAGACTGCCGATGCCGAGCATATTGGTGAGTATCAAAGTACTCGCCCCTCTTTTGAACCTCCGCTTTCAGGACTCCCTCGCGCCTATAGCCGCACTTCTCGAGCACTCGCATCGAAACAACATTTGGAGCCAACACAGCAGCGTAGAGTTTGCGCAAATCGAGCGCGGCAAACCCGTATTCGGTCATCTGGCGCAACGCCTCCGTCGCGATGCCCTTGCCCCAGTATTCTTCCGCGACCCAGTAACCGATCTCCCCGAGATGCTTGCGCCATCCGCCCTGAGGCGTGATTCCGACACTCCCTACGAATAAGCCTTGGTATTCGATTACGCGAGTAACCGCACCATTTTTCTTTGAGCCTGCGGAGATCCACCATTCGGCGTCGGCGCGCGTGTAAGGATGTGGAAAGGTGTATATCAAGTATCGCGACACGTTCTCGTTGTTGGCGAGCATGGCCAGCCTTTCGAGATCGGAGTCGGCATATTCTCTAAGAGCGATCATCTCTGCAGCGAGGATCGTCCGCCAGCTAGGCAGCCCGATGCGGATGCGCGAGGTCGCGCAGCAGCCCGAGCCCCGTGATTACCAACGCCACCAGCATGGCAATTGCCCCCAGATAGAGAACCCAGCGAAAGCTCGTAGAGTACGCCACCCCAAAGAGCCCGCCCGACAGCACGATGGCGCCGAGCGGCGCTGCGATCCGTGCGACCCATCGTGTCGCCGAGCCGAGGCGCGTCGAATCCAGGAAGATCTGCAGAAGCAACGACAAGATCGCCCAGACTCCCGCATGCGCGTGCCCCGCTCGCCACAGCGACCACTGCGTATCATTCAAGATCAGACCGCCCGGTCTTGGCGCTGCCTCTCCATGCGTCAGGATGCCCAGCAGAGTCCAGCCGCCATACATGATCGTCGGGATCAACAGGATCGTGATCCCAGAGACTAGCTTTGCCTCTCTGGAGAGTTCCATCTCACCTCCTTGGAACCACACGGCCCAAAAAGGAGACTCTAACGCGTGAAGCTCAGGCGGCAAAACACGAGCTATTTGTCCAAACCGCGACCACCTTGCCAAACTCCTTCGCGGGCGGTGGCGCTGAGCCGGAGCGGCGGGCTAGAGGCTGCCGACCGAGGCGCTTCGCCCTCCGAGCTAAAAAGAAGGTCCGTCGCACAAGACCCGCTCCGGGAGCTCCTGAAGGTCACAGCGCGGAGGCGTTGGTGGCGGGAGCGGCGCAACCGCCGGATTCGTGCTGAAATCAGACATCTTTATTGAATGGCGGGCTGCACATGAAAGCCATCTGGAAAGACCGGGTGATCGCCCAGTCACAAGACACCGTGATCGTGGAGGGTAATCACTATTTTCCCCTTGCATCGGTCGATGCCGCAGTGCTTGAACCGAGCAGCCACACCAGCGTATGTCCCTGGAAAGGCACTGCCCACTACTATTCCCTGAATGTCAATGGCGAGCACAACATCAACGCCGCGTGGTACTACGCCGAGCCCAAAGACGCCGCGCGTCAAATTAAGGGCCGCATCGCTTTTTGGAAGGGCGTGCGTGTGGTGGAGTAAACACTTCAGCCGGGGGCTGGTGGGTCGAGGGCTCCTACGTGCGTATTGCTAAGACCCCATCGAGCGACTGCTCGCCAGCGGCAGGCGAATGACTCGTTCCCTATCTGCCCGGCTCCGCTCAGCCTGCGATGAGTCCGACGAAGAGCCTCAATTCGAGGGTTTCATGGCCTGCTTCGCGCGGTGACCATGATGCTTGGCGCTTGCTTTGTGGGCATGCGCCTTGGCCTTGTCCAGCGTCCTGTCCGGTTGCGACTCAGCGCCGCTTTTTATTTCGTCGCCCGCCTGCTTCGCTGTCTCGGAGACCGCTTTTCCGCTTTCGACCGCCGCGGTGCCGACCTGTGCACGGGCCACTGTACCCAAGGCGATCGCGGCGAGAATGCCCATCATCCATTGCTTGTTATTCATGGTAGTCGTCCGGTCCAATATGAGTGCGCACAGAATGGAGCCAAGCCCGAAGCGCTTCAGTCGGCGCTTGCCGCGGCGCGATGTAGGCGCCAGCGCACTGCGGCAGCGAGTCTAGGCAGTCCGAGTGCGCAGCCGGCCCTCGAAATCGCGCTTTCCGAGCGGCACACCCCGCGCGCGCAGAATGTCGTATGCAGTAACGGCGTGGAAGTAAAAGTTGGGCAGCGAGAACGAAAGGATGAGGTTGTCCGGCGTGAAGGCTAGCCTCCGCGGGCCGATCTGAAGGTCTAGGTCCTTGCCCCCCCAGCTGTTGACCTCCTCGGGAGTGAACGCCTGCAGCGCAGTTTCCGCCCTGCCGATCATGGCCCGCAGGCCGGCGAATGGAACGGGTCCGATCAGTGCGGGCGGGTCGAACACACCGGTCTTGATGGCCTCCAGCCCCCACACTGAATGATGCCAGGCTGCTTCGATCTGGAAATGGAAGGGCGCCATATCGTCGAAGAGTCGGGCGTGCACGAAGTCATCCGGGTCTGCGCCGGTCTCGGAGCAGTACGTGAGCGCGCGGTCGAGGACACCCCCGACGGCCTTCAGGGTCTGCAGGAAGGTCGGCACGCTGAGGTCGTAGAGCGACGTCGCCATGAGTACTCCTTGGTTTAAACCGCCCTCCATCGGGCTCGAGCAAACCCTGCATTGTCGCGGTGGACATCGTAAGCACGAGTGCCGAATTTGTCGCCTCGAGCCGGCGTCCGCGACAGATTTGATGGGTGGAACGTGGTCTGTCGATCTAGCTTCGCGGCGGAGCTTCCTAAGTGACTGCCCTCCGAGGCGAACATCCATCTCCTGCCGGTCAGTCGCTGCGCCCCTCGGTTTTAAAGGTGCTAGCCTTCTTCAGCCATGACTATCACAATTGAATTACCCGATCAGCCTGAAGTGATCGCGCTCATCGCCCAACTGGACGCATACCAGGATACCCTGTACCCGCCAGAGAGCCGGCACGCCCTGGATCTGACTTCGTTGAAGCAACCCAATGTCGTGTTTGCCGTCGCCAGAGATAATGCAGGGCGGGCAATCGGCTGTGGGGCGATTGTCCTCTACCCCCAATTTGGCGAACTAAAACGCATGTATGTGAGTCCTCGCTGCCGCGGGCAAGGCGTCGCCAAGAAACTCTTGGCCTTGCTCGAGTCACAGGCAATCGGCTCTGGCTGCAAGTTGCTCAAGCTCGAAACGGGACCGTACCAACATGAGGCGCTAGCTCTGTATGCTTCGGCGGGCTATGAGCGCGGGGAACCGTTTGGTGACTACAAGAACGACCCACTGAGTGTGTTCATGCAGAAACACCTCTAGAGGGTCACCTCGTTTCATGAACAAATCTAGTTCCCGAATTGTTGACATCCGCGAACGGCTGGTTGGGGTCGACAGCGGCGGTACGAGTCAATTCGTCAGCAACTGGCAACTTCGGACAGTCGCCACCCTGAAAACGCCGCCTGAAGGCAGACGCTCGCAGGTTGCGTTACGCTACGGACACGCCAACAAAGGGCCCGCGCATGGCCAACCGTCTCGAACCAGAAAAACCTGAGCGATCCTCGGGGACAAGGGGCCGGTGACCGAATCGAGCAGGGCCGTGTTCTTGAGCTACGCGTCGCAGGACGCGGGAGCTGCTGAGCGCATAGCAAATGCGCTGCGGGCCGCAGGCATCGAGGTCTGGTTTGACCAGAGCGAGCTTCGCGGCGGCGATGCCTGGGACCAGAAGATCCGCCAGCAGGTCAAGGGATGCCACCTGTTCGTGCCGATTATCTCGGCGAACACCCAGGCACGCGAGGAAGGCTATTTCCGGCGCGAGTGGAAGCTCGCCATCGATCGCACGAACGACATGGCCGAGGATCGGGCTTTCCTACTCCCGATTGTCATCGATGGCGCGTCTGATTTGGATGCTCGAGTGCCGGAGAAGTTTCGGGAAGTGCAATGGACGCGCCTGCTGGTCGGCGCAAACACCGATGCCTTCGTCGACCGCGTGCGTCGACTGCTATCGCCAGATGCTGCGACGCCCTCAGCGGCGAACGTGCGGTATTTGGCGCCACCCAGCTCCGCGACCGGCGTCGCATCGACCAGGTCGACGCCTCCAGCCTACCGTTCGTTCGTGCCCTGGATTGTGGGCGCTATATTGCTCCTTGCAACGTTGTACTTGATCGCGGATAAGTTCGTGGTGTCGAGGCACGCGGCGCCGGCGGCCGAAACACCCGCCACGGCGCCCACACACGCCGAGGCGGTCGGTGACAAATCGATCGCAGTATTGCCGTTCACCGACATGAGCGAAAGGCACGATCAAGAGTACTTTGGCGACGGGATGGCGGAGGAAATTCTTGACGAGCTTGCTCGCATACGGCAGCTCAGAGTCATCAGTCGCACATCGTCGTTCCAGTACAAGGGACGTAATGCGGACGTCCGCTCGATTGGTCGGGAGCTAGGCGCACGCTATATCGTTGAAGGAACGGTGCGCCGCGCGGGCGACCAGATTCGTGTCACAGCAAAGCTTGTTGACGCTGCCGACGGATCTGAGCGCTGGGTCGAGCGCTTCGATCGTAAATTCGGGGACGTCTTTAACGTGCAGGACCAGATTGCGGCCTCGCTCGCACGCGCAATGGAGGTGAGCATGGGCGCGTCCGAGGGAACAGGGCGCGGTACGCTGCGTGTGCCCGCGGCGTACGAGGCTTACTTGCGTGCACGTCGCGAGTCGGATGGCTTCGATCGCAAGGGATTCGAGACCGCCGTGGAGCTGTATCGAGAAGCGCTGCGCCTCGACCCGCAGTTCGCCAGGGCAGCTGCAGCGCTCGCGAATCTGCAGGGGTATATGGTCAACTGGGGGTATCTGCCGGTCGAGTCAGGATTTGCCGATGCCCGCAAATCCGCTGAGCTCGCAATAGGGCTTGATCCCTCGCTTGCGGATCCTCACGACGCCCTCGCCAGTATCATGATAATGCATGACTGGGACTGGAATGCCGCAGAAGGGGAGATCGCCAAGGCCGGGGCGCTTGAGCCCCGCAATCATCTTACAGAACAGGTGGCGGCCCAGCTTGCCGAGGCACGTGGTGAATGGGGCGAGGCACGACGACACATCGATGCCGCAATCGCCATCGATCCGCTCATTGCCATCGACCACTATTTCAGCGCCGAAATTCGATTGGCCGCAGGCCGTAACGAGGAGGCTGAAACGGAGGCGCGCCGGATTCTGGAGATCAGCCCAAGCTACGCCTGGGCGCGCTACCTGCTTGCCAAGATCCTCGTTGCACGCGGGAGGCCCGCGGAAGCAATTGACGTCATCCAGACAGAGCCGGACGAAGAAGGCCGCCTCTACGGCACCGCGGTTGCGCAATTTGCGGCGGGGCAGCGCGCCGCATCGGACAATGCTCTCCAGCGGCTGACGGCGCTGGCAGCCAATGACTGGGCATTTGGCATCGCTGCCGTCCACGCGAGCCGCGGGGAAGCGGACGACGCATTTAGGTGGCTTGAACGCGCGTACTCCCAGCGTGACGCCGACTTGAATTTATTGAAGGCAAACCGCCAATTGGACCGAGTCAGGAGCGATGCACGCTATGCGGCTTTTCTGCGCAAGATGAATCTGCCGTAGTAGCGTAGCGGGGCCCACATCTTAATTGCCCGGTAGCTGCCGGTCGTGACGGTCTCCAGCGGGTCGGCAAACGACCTCTCGACGCAGCGCAGACTGGGTGGCTCCTTCACTACAGGAGTCAACCATGGAACCAACCGAGAACCCCGCCACTGCCCGGGCCCCTTGGAACAAGGGCAAAATCGTTGGCCAGAAGACGCCTTTCAAGCTCAGAGAGATCTGGGCAATTCGTGTTCCACTGCAAATCGCCGTTCGCCGCCGCGAGAGAGTCAGTTTTCCGCAAAGCGGCCGTTCAGGTAGTCTGCCGAAGCACAGACTTGGGAGATCCGATGAGAAATTCCCCTTTCGCGGTCTACTGCGTCGTGGGCCTTCTGGTGTTTGCTTCTGGTGTATCAATTTGGGCGATCAGCAGCCGTGCCTTAGCCGCGCCGATCAACGTCTCGGACATCGCCGGCACGTACGAACTGACAAGGAGGGTGATGTCGAACGGCGATGAGATCCGCCCGCCGGCGATCGTCGCGCTTTACACCATGGATCACGGCCGAGGTAACTTTAACCTCTTCGTTAAGAACAAGGACGGCACGCTGGCATCCGAATCGACGATCAGCCGGTATACCTTGACGGCCGGGCAGTACTGCGAATGGGTTGTGTACACGACGAGAAACAACCTCGATGGTCCCGGGCTCACGAACGAGGCCCCACCGGTAACAGATCGCTGTGCTCGTGTCACGTCAAAGGACGGTCAAATTGTCTTCGCACCCCCGGGCGAGGGAGTCGAGTCACGCTTTGATAAGGATGGCTTCACCGCAATAATCTCCGGCCAATTCGTCGATCACTGGCGAAAGGTGCGGTGAAGCATTGCGAACAGCGGATGGCCGTCACGGATCGATAAATCAGCGGCAGAGGTCGGCCAACAGGAGACATTGGCAAGTCTCTCTGGATTTTTCCGAAAGCGGTCTAAACTGGCCCTCTGGCCGGGGTATGGAGTCAGCTAGTTCTCGACATCCGAGACGGCCGGGCAACCCTGCCGGACGGCGGTCGCGCTGGGCTTGTATCACGCCGGGATAGATATGACTGATCCAACATATGCGCTGGGCCGATCGGATGACGAACATGCACGACTTACCGAGCAGGCCAACTTCCTTCGGCCGCTGACTGAGCGGCTCTTCAGGAAGGCCGGGATAGCGCCCGGAATGAAAGTATTGGATGTCGGCAGTGGCGTAGGTGACGTCGCGTTCCTGGTGGCCGAACTCGTCGGCCCTACGGGAAGGGTAGTCGGTGTTGACACGGACGGCGCCGCCTTGGAGAAGGCGAGAAAACGTGCTGAACATCTGAGGCTTCGAAACGTTGAGTTTGTTCACGGAGACATCCGTACCACCGGGTTGCCCGGGCCTTTCGACGCCGCCGTGGGGCGCCTGGTACTCCTGTACTTTGCGGACCCGGCCGGTGCGCTTGCACGAATTGCGGCGCAAGTGCGCTCCGAGGGAATCGTGGCATTTCAGGAAATGGAAATGAATGATGCGGCGGTACAAGCCACCCATGGCGATTCGCTGGCTGGCAAAGTTGCCGTCGCGATCTGTCGGACATTCGCGGCGGCCGGTGTTCGCGTCAGAATGGGCAGCGAGCTACTGCACACATACGTGGAAGCGGGGCTAGGCAAGCCTGAATTGCTGGGTGAATTTGTCGTCGGTGGCGGGCCGGACTTCGCTGGATACTCCTGGCTTGCGAACACTGTGCGCAGCCTCGCTCCTATGGCTAGGAAGCTCGGAGTCTCCCTGGAATCGCTGGGAGATCTTGACACCCTAACGGAGCGACTCCGTTCCGGAGCCGTCAGCGAAAAAAGGGATTTCTGGTCGCCGCCATATGTCGGCGCATTTGTGCGAGTCGCGTCGTGACCGGTGCGGCATCCAGGTGCTACGTCCGTGGTGAGGCGATCGGCGAGGTGCGGCCAGGAGAAGTCACTCGCGGACTCCGGACGTGTTCTCACTAAGCGGAACCTGAAAACTCCACCGACAGAAGCCTGAGGTCCCAAGCGCCCGAAACGCGTCTCCCGGTGAGTGCTCGGAATTTGTGCACCGCGGTAGTGACGGTCGCAGTACGCGGCCCATGACGAACCGACATGGCAGGGTGCTGACCGCCGCAAGGTAGTTTCAGAACTTCTAGGGTTCCGACGGCAATCGGCGTTCAATCACGACGGCATCCTGCCGCCACCGAGGTAACCACGCATGCGGTTGATTCAACGTTGTGTGGCAAGTCTCTGGGCATTCCCAATATGGGCGTACCCCTGTTCGCGCAAGATGGCGCGACTCTCTACAAGAGTACCTGCGCAACATGTCACGACTCGGGCGCCGAGCGCATCCCGAGCCGGGAAACGCTCAATGAGATGACTCCGGAGCGTGTTCTGGCGGCCATGGAATCGGGGCCCATGATTGCGATGGCCAGCCGCTTGTCGACTGCGGAACGCCACGCTGTCGCCGAGTTCGTTACAGGAAAGCCGCTGGGCCATGCGTCGACGTCTCCCTTGCCGCAGGCCATGTGCTCTGAGGTACCCGGTGCCCCAAATGCACGGGGGGAAGCGCAATGGAATAGCTGGGGCGCGAATCTTGCGAACACGCGCGCCCAAAATAGCCGAGCCGCCGGATTCACTGCGGCAGAGGTTCCGCGCCTGAAACTGAAGTGGGCTTTCGGATTCTTGGGAGACGCCAGCAGCATTGCGCAACCAACGATAGCCGGCGGGCACGTATACGTCGGAAGCCAGGGCGGGCAGGTCTATTCGTTGAGCGCAGAAACAGGATGTGTGTACTGGTGGTTTGAAGCACCAGCAACCGTGCGATCAGCGGTGGTGATCGGGCGCATCGAGCAAAAGGCCATTCCCACTCTTACAGCTTTCTTCGGCGACGTCCGTGGCTTTGTATATGCCGTTGACGCCGACACGGGGAAGTTGTTGTGGCAAGTGAAAGCGGACCCTCATCCTGCTGCCCGCATTACCGGTTCGCCAGCATTTTACAAAGGCCGGCTGTATGTTCCCGTGTCCTCGAGCGAGGCGGTCTCGGCTATTGCACCGGATTACGAATGTTGTCGTTTCAGGGGAAGTGTGGTGGCTCTGGACGGCGCGACTGGGAAACAAGTCTGGAAGTCCTACACAATCAGCGAAGAGCCTCACCCGACGACCAAGAACAAAAACGGGACCCAACTATGGGGCCCTGCTGGCGCGCCGATCTGGAGCCCCCCGACGATCGACGTGAAAAAGAACATTCTGTACGTAACTACGGGGGAAAATTCTAGTCATCCCGCCACCACAACCAGTGACGCGTTCCTTGCGATGGACCTCGAGTCCGGAAGGATCCTGTGGTCAAAGCAATTGACTTCTTCAGATGTATGGAATGCAGCTTGCCGTATGGCGGACAAGACCAATTGCCCTGAGCCGAGCGGGCCCGATTTTGATTTTGGCGCTCCACCAATTCTCGCAACGCTCACGAACGGACGACGAGCCCTCGTGGCTGGGCAGAAGTCCGGGATGGTTTACGCCATTGACCCCGATAACAGCGGAGCAGTGATCTGGCAGGTGCGCGTAGGCAAAGGGGGCACGCTCGGTGGTATTGAATGGGGTTCAGCCGCGGACCTGGCTAACGTGTACGTGGCAGTCTCTGACATGGTTCGAATCGTCATCCCAAACAGCATCGGCACGGAAGTCGACCCCAAACAAGGCGGCGGAATGTTTGCGCTCAACTTGGAAAAGGGACAACGAGTCTGGTCCATGCCCCCGCCTGACTGCGGCGATCGAAAACGCTGTAGTCCTGCTCAATCAGCAGCGGTCAGCGCGATTCCGGGAGCCGTATTTTCAGGTTCGGTGGACGGACACCTGCGTGCCTACTCCACCAAGGATGGAGTGATTCTGTGGGACTTTGATACTGCCCGGTCCTACAAGACCGTCAACCTTGTTGAGGCGAGAGGAGGCTCACTGGACGGAGGGGGGCCAGCGATCGGCGGCGGCATGTTGTTCGTGCCCTCGGGGTACGTGATATGGGGAGGAATGCCGGGCAATGTGCTTCTCGCGTTCTCCGTAAACGGTGAGTGACGAACATACTGCTCGAGTCCGGTGTTACGCCGCGGGGTCGCGGCTCACCTACAAGACCTGCGGGAAACTGAACGCGAGCCGGGACAATGCTCGAACGCTCGGGGCGAATCCGGAGGCTAACCTCTTCATCAACAATAATGAATTGTGACCGAGCTGCTTGTCGCACAGACCGTCCGCTTTGGCCGATCTCGATGACCGGTTCCGGGAAGCTCGTACTGCCGCTTCGGGTCGAGACCGGGAATTGCTCGGATCGGGCGGCTATCCGGGAGATCGCGGGTGAGGGCGACGGCCCCAATGCGCAACAGACTTTTGCGTCGGGTAAGGCTTTGCTTTGGCGGCACCGGCAAGTACTCGCAGGACTTACACTGTGTGCGACGAAATTACCGCTGTCCCGGCTACGGGATTCACGAATGAGCGGCAGCTCTGATCCACATCCGCAATCCGAATTCAAAGCTGGTGGCCGGCTTTCGTTCCCCGAATACACCCGCCGCTTCCAATGCCGTTATGCCGTGCAAAAACGCCCATAGCGCAACGGCCGCCTCCGGGGCCTTCTCATCCCCGTAGATGCGAGCGACATGGCTCAGGACAAAACGCCATGATTGTAAGTGCGATGCATCCTCGTCGGATTCGGAGGCGGATGGCCTCAGCGTGAGGGCGAACACCTGAGGTTGTTCTCGCGCGAACCGCACATAGGCTTGCGCAATACTTCGAATCGCCTGTTCGGGAGCCTTCTTCCCTGCTGCCTTCTGTAACACCTCGAGCAGACGGCGGCGACTCTCATCTGCCAGCGCCGATTCAAGGGCCGCAAGGTTGGCGAAGTATCGGTACAACGCATTGGGAGCCAGCCCTAGCGTCGCAGCGACGCTGCGTATCGCAAGTTTGTCGATCCCGTCTTTGCGGACATGCTCCATGGCGGTCGCGAGGATGGTCTGTCGATCGGTTTTAGACGGATACGGCATAGATGATCACTGTACACCTTGACGCCAGTTTCCTGTCAGTGTACGGTGTACATCATTAACGTGGACACTGTATATCATGACGGAGGCGAGAAGACTCTTCCGGCGAGAGTCACCATCGCTATAAGAGGATTTGGACTATGGGTCTAGAGAGGACATTTATCGTAACGGGCGGCAACACCGGCTTGGGATTCGAGTGCGCGTCAGCCCTGGCGCAGGACGCCAGTTCCCTGGTGATCATGGCCTGCCGAGACACAACAAAGGGCGAACAAGCCGCGCAAAAGGTGCACGAAGCGGGAGGAAACGCGAGAGTTTTGCCGTTGGACCTGGCCAGGCAGTCATCGATTCGCGCTTTCGTGGGGGCGTTCCGCGAGGCTCGGCTTCCTCCCCTCGCCGGCATCGTATGCAATGCCGGCATGCAGAACGCCGCCGCACCGGCCAGGACCGAGGAGGGTTATGAGACAACGTTCGCGGTCAATCATCTGGGCCACTACCTGCTGACCCGCCTGCTGCTTCCTGACGTTGCCAGCGGCGCACAGATCGCTTTCGTGTCTAGTGGAACGCACGACCCGAAGCAGAAGACCGGAATGCCCCCGCCGCGGTACGAGACTGCCGTATCGGTAGCACACGATTTCGAGCCGAACCCGAGGGCTGGCCGACGCCGCTATACGACATCCAAGTTGTGTAACGTCTACTGCACCTATGAGTATGCCCGGCGCTTCGCCGCCTCGCCCGACCCGCGCCTGCAATCAATTCGGGTCAATGCCTTCGATCCTGGCCTAATGCCGGCCACTGATCTGACACGGAGCTATTCGGCGCCGCTGCGTTTCGTGGCCCGGTATACGCTGCCCTTGCTGTCGCTATTCATCAGCAACGTCCATAGTCCAGCGACCTCCGGGCAGCGCCTCGCGCTCCTGGTCTCCGGCGGCGAGGGGTCAACGACGGGCAAGTACTTCTCGGATGGGCGGGAAATACCCTCGTCCGCGGAGTCATACGACCGGCAGAAGGCGCTCGACCTTTGGAACACCAGTGCTGAAATGACTGGCCTCCCAACTGAGCTGTAGCCGGCGGCGAACAAAACAAGAATGTTGACTTGGGGTCCTCGGGACCCTTGTTGGGTGGGTGTTGGCTCAAAATTGGATCGGCGCCGACAGGCCGTCGCAAAGCTTAACGGTCGTGCGACGACCGCTCCATCAGCTCAAATGAAAACCCGACGGAGTCTACTGCGCGGGAGCATCCTGGTGACTGACTCTCACCCAGGACCTTTGAGCAGTCTCCTCAGCGAGTTACCCTACCCCCACCGCTCGGCCGGTCAAGCGGAATATCCGGCGGACTCTTCGAGTTTCTCACACGCCCCAATTGTTCTGGCACCGCGGAGGCCGACTGCGTGGAGTCCCGAGGCGGCACCCACGTCGCCGAGACTGCGCAGCACGATGTTGCGCCGCGCCCCGGTGTTCGCGGCGAGGAGCGCAGGCTGGGGTGGCTCGTCGAGGAGCACCTCCGGCCCGCGGCCGCAGGGCGGCACGCGGGGCCCCGGGCGACCTCCCGGCGGCCGCGTTCCGGAACTGCCTGGGAGGCTGTCGAACTGGTCGTGCGTCATTCGTCGTAGGCTTGAGGAATGGTCGGATTCTGAATCAGCCACTGCAATACTGGAGAGATCATGACAAATTCAACACTCAAGAGATTCATGGTGCTTTACCTCGTGCCACCCCACGTGCTGGCCGCCTGGGCCAAGACGGATCCGGCCACGAAGCAGGCCGCCGAGCAGAAGATGCAAAGCGACTGGCAACGCTGGATGGGAGATCACGCCAAGATGGTCACCCTCACCGAAGCGGCCGGGAAAACCAAGGCGGTCACCTCGGCGGGTATCGGGGACATCAAGAACAGCGTCATGTTGTATTCGATCGTCGAGGCGGAGAGCCACGATGCGGCCGCAAAAGCCTTTGCCAATCACCCGCACCTGACCATTCCAGAGTCTTCCATCGAGATCATGGAAGTCAGATCGATCGGATCGCACTAGGAGACCGAGGAGTCAGCCGATGATCACCATCTCCGCATTCAGATGGGTTCCGGAGTTCGCCCAGGGCCAGGTGCGCGACTTGCGGGTGCGCTGGGCGCTGGAGGAGGCGGGACTCCCCTACCGGACTCGCCTGCTCGAGCAGGGGGATCAGGACAAGCCCGACTACCGTGCTCTGCAACCCTTTGGGCAGGTGCCGATCATGCAAGAGGGGGACCTCGTGCTCTTCGAGTCCGGTGCCATCGTTCTGCATATCGGTGAGCGCAGTGAGGCCCTGCTGCCGAAGGACGCGGCTGCGCGCGCACGGGCGGTTCAGTGGCTCATATCGGCGCTCAATTCGATCGAGCCCTTCGTGATGAACGTTGCGGTGATCGATATTTTCTACGCGCAGGAGGAGTGGGCCAAACTGCGACGACCGGGCGCCGTGGAATTCGTCCGCAAACGCCTGTCGAGCCTCTCGAAGTCGCTCGCCGATAAGCCCTTTCTGGATGGCGAGCGATTTACCGCGGGCGATCTCATGATGGCGACGGTGCTGCGCATCCTCAAGCACACCGACCTCGTCTCGAGCGACCGGCGTCTGGCCGCGTACCTGGAGCGCTGCATCAGCCGCCCCGCCTTCAGACGGGCGCTCGATGCGCAGCTTGCAGATTTCCGGAAGGCGGCTTGAAGCAGGATCTGCAGTCGGATTGACTGCGGTACGGGCAGGTCGAGAGAGTTCCCGGCGGGCGGGAGCGCGGTGGGCGCCGACAGGCGCCCGCCCTCCTCCTCCTCTCTCAGCGAAAGGCCTCCCACGCACTCGCAAGATCGGCGATCAGGTCCGCCGTCGCCTCCAATCCCACATTGAACCGGACGATGCGGGTCGCTGGGACCGGCGGGACTCGGGAAAGCTCCTCGTAGCGCATGACGAGACTCGTGACGCCGCCCCAGCTGAATCCCAGCTTGAATAATTTCAGTCGATCGATGAAGCGAATGATCGATTCCCGACTCACGTTCTCCCTGAACAGCACCGAGAAAACGCTCGCCGATCCCTTGAAGTCGCGCTTCCAGAGCTGGTGTCCGGGACTCGAGGGAAGTGCCGGATGCATGACTTGCTCGATTTCAGGCTGGGCGGATAGAAAGCGCGCGATCTCGACCGTGCTTTTTTCCAGCTGATCCAGACGCACAGCCAGCGTCTGCAGGCCGCGCAGCGCCAGGCTGCAGTCATCGGGCGAGGCGCTCATGCCGAGCAACTGATGCACATCCCCTATCCGGAGATACAGCTCGCGATCGCGCACGGTCACCGAGCCGAGCAACAGATCGCTGTGACCCCCGATGTACTTGGTGAGCGCTTGCATCGTCACATCGATGCCGTGGGAGAAGGCATCGAACAAGACGCCTGCCGAATAGGTGTTGTCGAGAGCGCTCACGATGCGCCGCTCGCGAGCGACCTGGGTGATCGCCGGGATGTCCTGAATCTCCATCGTGACCGAGCCCGGGCTCTCGCACCAGATCAGTTGCGTATGATCGCGGCACAGCGCCTCGATGCCGCTGCCGATCGCCGGATCGTAGTACTCGGCGTCGATATCCATGCGTGAGAGCAGGCGCGTCGCGAGATCGCGACTCGGCCCATACACGCTGTCGGGCACGAGCACATGTCCACCCGCATCCACAAAGCTCAGGTAAACCAGTGCGATCGCCGCTTGCCCGCCCGGAGTGATGAAGCAATGCGCCCCACCCTCGAGCTCCGCGATGCGCGCGGCGAGCTCGAGCGTCGTCGGAGTTCCGTAAAACCCATATCGGTAGGGTGCTTGCGACGCGTCCCAGTGATCGGCGACATCCGCCGCCGATCGGAGAATCGTCGTCGACCCGCGGAAGGTCGGAGTGGCGAGCGAGCGGAATCCTTCGGGCGCCCTGCCCGTCGGATGTATCAGCCTTGAGCGCCAGTCGACCATCTGCATGGGATACTAGCACCCTCGTGTCGGGCGACAGGGCTCAGGCTCGTTGCGGGGAGCTTGCGGCACGATCCTTCATCCGGCGACGGACTTTACCCACACCGTTCTCCGCAGTCCCCCGGACACGCTCCGGCCGGCGCTCGGCGCTAGGCTGCACCTCCTTTCCAATTTATTCCGGTGACCCCCATGAGCAGTCAACCGAAGCCCCCTTTTGCGCATCAGACCCAACCGATGCCGGGCCGCAGCGCCGCGATGCGGCCCCAACCGGACTACGGCGAGGACAGCTACCACGGCTCTGGACGGCTGAAGGACAAGAAAGCCCTGATCACCGGGGCCGACAGCGGCATTGGTCGCGCCGTCGCGCTCGCCTTCGCACGCGAGGGCGCCGATGTCCTCGTGAGTTATTACGACGAGGACGATGATGCGCAGGAAACGCGGCGCCTCGTTGAAAGTGCGGGCCGGCAATGCGTCCTGATGCGCGGCGATATCAAGGATCCGGCGCACTGCCGGGCGCTCATCGACCGGGCGGTCGGAGCGTTCGGCCGGATCGACATTCTCGTCAACAACGCAGCGCACCAGGCCAGCTTCGGCTCGCTGGAGGAGATCACCGATGAGGAGTGGGATGTCACCTTTCGCACGAACATCCACGCGATGTTCTATCTGACGAAGGCCGCCGTCCCCCATATGAAACCTGGGAGCGCGATCATCAACACCACCTCGGTCAATGCGGATACTCCGAACCCGCAACTGCTGGCCTACGCGACGACCAAGGGCGCCATCCAGAATTTCAGCGGCGGTCTGGCTCAGCTGCTCGCCGAGAAGGGCATCCGCGTGAACTGCGTGGCCCCGGGACCCATCTGGACCCCGCTCATACCGTCGACGATGCCGCCGGAGAAGGTGAAGGAATTCGGCAGTCAGGTGCCGATGAAGCGCCCCGGCCAACCGAAGGAGCTCGCGCCGGTCTACGTGATGCTCGCGACGGAGGAAGCGAGCTATGTGTCCGGCGCCACCATTGCCGTGACCGGAGGAAAACCCATTATTTGACCGCGGCGCTTATTTGACCGCGGCGCCGGATTCAACGATCGCGCTGCGCCTTCTTGGCCTCTTGCTCGTTCGTGACCTGAATGGTCTTTGCCGCTTGCGCAAGGGCTCGCGCGGCCGCCAGGTCGCCGAGCATGTTCGGCTGCACATATCGCTCGACGTCTCGAACGGTTGCCGACAGTGCTTCGATCAGGCGGGCGAGCCTCTCCTCGGACTCGATCAGCTGGTCGCGTGCAGCGGCGCTCTTGTCCCGCATCCACTCGAGGAAGGTACGGGCATCGGCGTCCGCCCCGGCCAGAGCCTCGGACGCTAATGTCTCCAAGCGCGCAGCAGCAGTTCCCAGATGCGCATCGGCCGTGTGCTTGAAGCTCATCGAGACGGCCTTCCCGGCGCAAGCCGCGGCCAGCGCAAGCGCGACCGCGCCGGCCGCGCCCGCACCGGGAGCCACCGAGTCAGCCGCGATGCGCTGAATTAGATCGCCGACGCGAAGATCGGCGATGCCTTCATCGGCAGGCTCTCTCGAGGTCATTCCCGTTTTCTGCTGAGTTGTCGGGTCCATCATGCGTCGATCGCGGCCACCGAAGTGCCGGAATGGACGCATTCTGTGCGCCAGCCGAAGCTTACCATCGGCAGCGGCTGGGCCGTCGCCCGGACTCCTACGGCGGGCCGGGCACCGCAACGTGCCTGAGGGAGTTGCGGCGGCGTATGATCGGGGGCTCAGCGACAGACAACCCCGGTGGCCCATGACCCAGCGCGCACTCGATCCGGCCTTCATCGATCAGCAGAAGCATCGCCTGCTGACGCTTCGAAGTCAGCTCCTCGCGGTCAGGCAGGGCGAGCGCAACGAAGAGCGGGACCTCAACACGGAATTGACCGCGCAGCCGCATGAATATGAGGATGAAGCGCAGAGACTCGCCGCGATCGACATCCAGGAGGATTTGCTGGATCGCAACGACGCCCGACTGACCCGCATCGAGCGCGCTCTTCAGAAGATCGATGAGGGGACTTATGGGCTCTCCGATGCGAGCGGAAAGCCGCTCTCTCTCGAGCGTCTGCGCGCCGTACCCGAGGCGCTTTACACCGAAGAGGAACAGCGGCAGCGCGAACAACGAGGTCGATGACCCGCCGCCGCGCTGATCCGTCTCAGGAGACGGCAGGAGCGGAGCGCAATTGAAAGCGCCCCGTCCAGAAGGAGCGCAACATACTGCTCGCCGCGTACACCACCACGAGCACCACCAGCCAGCGCAAGTACACGAGCGGCATGTGCTTCACCACGAAGTAGGCCAGGAGCACGCCGGGAATCGAGCCGATGGTGATCGCGATGCAGGTTCCGAAACCGTAGCGTCCCGACCTGAAGAACTGCAGACCCGCCGTCGGCTGAACCAATCCGCAGGCGCCCATCATGATGGGAAAAGAAGCGAGCGGGTGCAGGCCGAGCAGATTCACGCAGATCATGCACGGGGCATACAGGCCGATCCCGACGCTCATCAGGGCGCCGAGGACGAAGTTGACGCCGATCGCGACTCCGAGCCGCCATCCGCTGAGGCTCATCGCCTCGCCGCCCCCGGGAATCAGATGCAGGTTGGTCGCTGCGAATACACAGCCCGCGATCAGCAGCGCAATGCCCATCGCAAGCTGGATCGCGGGGCGCGGAAGGCGGTTGACCACGCCCGCGCCGATCCAAGCGCCGGCGGCGGCTGACAGGATCGTCGTCATGAGCAAGACCGGATCGATGACGATGGTCGTGACCATGATGACCATCTCGAGCATGGCGGCCGTGTTGAGCCCGATATTGAGCGTGCCCGGAATGGCCTCGTCGGGAATCTTGTTCTGCAGCTTGAGGACCGCCGTGGTCGGGGCAAAGGAGCCGATGCCGAGCGTATCGAAGAATGCAAACACGAGACCGACCGGGTATTCGATCGCAAGGGGGCGCTTGCGCCCGGTGTAGGTCTTGCGCGACTGGTACCAGCGCACATAGAACACTGCATTGAGCAACAGCAGCACACCGAACAGGAGCTTGACTTGCAGGGTCATGGGGTCCTCATCGACCCAAGCGATCGAGAATTCGACCCTCCCAGACCTTCGCTCGCACGCCGAGAGGCCAGAATCGATGCCAGCGCATTGGACGAATGGGTGTCACCGGCAGCGGAAAGGACTCGAGCGGCGCACCCCCGATGAGGGCCGCAAGCTCGGCGCCCATCGCCGGTCCCAACGCAAGCCCTCGGCCGCTGTAGCCCAGCAAGATGTAGATGCCCCGCTCCGGAACGTGAAAGTGCGGCAGGAAGTCCCGCGTCAACGCAAACTGCCCATTCCACCAATGCGTCCATTCGATGTTCTCGAGCTGCGGCCATAACCTGCGAGCGTAGGTCACCAGGTGACGGTAATCCGATCGATCATTCGCCACTCGCTGCATACCACGTCCGCCCATCAGCAGTCGACCGAAGGCGTCACGGCGGTAATAGACGGTGATGTGGCCGCTTTCGTAGACCGATGCTCGGGCGGGCAAGACCCCCTCGCAATGCGAGGGCAACGGCTCGGTGGCAATGATGGCGCTATAAACGGGTACCACACTGCGCCGCAGATCAGGCCACAGATCATCGGTGTAGCCGTCGGTCGCGATGACCACATGGTCCGCGATGACCTGCGCGCGGTCGGTGCGCGCCCGCCAGTGGCTGCCGTCGCGCTCGATTGAGCGAACCGCGGAGGAGCCGTAGAGCAGCGCCCCCGCGCGCCGAGCCGCATCGGCCAGTCCCCGGGCAAAGCTCAACGGATTCAGCGATCCGCCCCGCGGGTCAAACATCCCCGCCTGATAGCGACGGGTACCGGTCGCGGCCTGCACCTGCGCTTGTGTCCACACCTCGACGGGCACACCGCGCCGCTGCCATTGCTCGGCCGCGCTGCGCAGCGCCGAGACATGCGCGGGCGAGTAGGCCGCGCGCAACGTCCCGCTGCGTCGCGCCTCGCAGTCGAGTCCCAGCCGCTCGATAAGGCCGAACAGAAAATCGGGGGCGTGCAGGGCACGCTGGGTGAGCCGCGGACCGTAGAGTGGTCCGAGCATGTGCTCCGCCGCATCCGGCTCGTATTTGAGACCGGCGTTGACCTGACCCCCATTGCGCCCGGCCGCACCAAACCCGGCCTCCCGCGCTTCCAGGAGCGCAACCGCCTTGCCCCGCTCGGCCAGATGCAATGCCGTGGACAGCCCGGTGTAGCCTCCGCCGACGACCAGCGTCTCGATGCGCAAGTGTGATTCGAGCGCCGGGGCCGCGGTGGGCGCAATGGCCGTCGTCGAATACAGGCCGTGCGGAGCCGCTTGGTCGAGCGCTGTCGATGTCGAGGGGCCGCTCATTCAGAGACTCCGAGGGACCTGCCGGTCCGCATTCGCCGCCGACGCCGGAGCAGCCCCCGAGCCCACCCAGGTTGCGCCGGCCCCGGCCGGGCTCGCCTCGGCCGGCACCCGGTGATGGGAGAGCAGGAACTCCACGATCAGCTCGCTCGCATCGGGTCCCGCTGGATCGAAGAATCGGTGTTTCGCATCACCGCCGCTCCAAGCGTGCTGCAGCCCTTCGATCATGATCAACCTGACGAGCAACTCGGACCCCTGATAGAGATCTCGCTGCCGGTAGCGCCGACCTGCCCCCTCGACCCACACCTCCTCGCCGAGCGCGAGGGTCGTTTGTGGGTCGAGTCTCGCTGCGAGCAGCCGCATTTGCTCGAGAAGATGTTCGGCATTCAGTGGATTGACCACCTCATCAGCCGCGCCGTGAATGAGGAGCGTGGGCACCACCTGCGCGCCGCGCGCACCCGCCACGATCTTGTCGAGCATGGACACCGTTTCGCCCGCCCCGCGACGCATCACCTCGAACGCCTGGAGCGGGGTCGTGGCGGCATGAAACATGATGCCGGAATGGATCGCGCAGGCCGCGAAGCGCTCTGCGTGCGTTGCGCACAGCACCGCCGCCATCGCGCCGCCCGCGGACAGGCCCGCGACATACACGCGCTCGGGATCGATCGCGTAGTGATCCATCACGTGGTGCATGCACTTGATGAGCAGCGCGGCCTCCCCCAAGCCCGCGAGCCCCTCGGGAGCAAACCAGTTCCAGCAGCGCAGGGTGTTGGAGCGCTTCGATTGCTCCGGATAGAGAACCGCCCAGCCCCGGGACCCCGCCACCGCATTCATCCGAGTGCCCTCGGCGAATTCCACCGCGGTCTGACTGCACCCATGCAGCATCACGAGCAACGGCAGCTGCTTGGATGCATCGGCCCTCGGGGGGAGGTAAAGCCGGTAGTGCAGGCTGCGCTGCCCGAGGACCATGAAGCTCGTCGACTTCGGTTCGTGGTAGACACCCGCGAGCCACTGACCCTGGGCCGCCCGCTCGTCCCGCGCAGCCTTGGCGCGCCCAAAGCGCCGATGCAGCAGATTCAGCAAGCGCTTGTACATTTGCGCTTACGGCTCGAGCACGAGCTCGCTGACTCGTCGAGACTGAACGGACGCGCTCGAGTAGGAGAGCGGCACATATCTTCCCGCATCCCAGAGCGGCAGCAGATCCGCATAATGAACGCTCATCGGCTGGCCGCTTTGTCCGGGGGTGTTGATCACCCGTGACCGATCCCAATCGCCCACATCGATGATCTCGCGATAGCTCGCCCCTTCGACCTGCTCGAAGGAACCGGCCGCCATTCCCGTCGCATCGACCGTGAATTCATCACCCGGCCGCGCCAGGGGTCCGAGGTCAAGGAGCTTTCTCGCCGCCTCGGACTGCTCATCGAGTGCATGACGAAAGTAGATCTCATGGAGCCGGCCCCAGCGCCACTGCGATCGATCCGTGCCCAGGCGATGCAGCAGTTCCTGCTCGGCGGAGTGCAACGTCTCGCTCAAAATCTGATCGCGGCGAGCGACGGGATCCGGGCCGAACAGGTCCTCATCCGGATGCGCGAAGATCCGCAGCACCACGGTCGGCGGCAGATCCTCGTAGTGCTCGGCCCGTTGCGGCGACAGGGCCCGGGCCAGGGCATGGCCGATGTGGCGAAACCAGACCTCATAGAGCGCCGCATCGGCCGACTCGCGCGTGAGCCGGCCATCCCAATGAAGGAAGCTCCGCAGGGACGCATCCCCCCTGAGCGAAGTCGAGGCCAGCAGTTTTTGAAAGCTGATCGCCGCCAGTGCAGTCACATCGTTCTGCAGCGCCTGCATGTCCTTCAGAGTCAGCTTGCGCTGTGCTCGCTGCGCCTCATCGAAGTAGCTGCGGATCCGCGTGATCCGGTACGCGGGCGCCCACTCGAAGCCCACCTTGTAGGGATAAGCGTCGGGGATCATTTTATGATTCGCCGTGGCGAGGTAGCCCGCCGGCGGATTGAAGCTGTGCGGCAGCTCGCCCACCGGCACGAACCCGTTCCACTCGTAGGCACCCGTTCCCGGGACGGGCAGCAGGCCCGTCCAGTGACGCACCGGCGCAAGCCCCGCCGAATGCTCACCGATATTTCCGGAGGTGTCGGCGTAGACCAGGTTCTCCGAGGGCACCTTCCAGCGCGCGACGGCCGCCTCGAATTGATCCCAGTTCTGCGCCTGATCGATCGCCAAGGAAGCCAGGTAGCCCGCCGTGCCCGGCTCACTTCCCACCCACCGCAGGGCCAGCGCCCGCTTCCCGTCCTCCCACACGACCGGTCCGTGCCGCGTGAATTTCAAGTCGATCTGCTGAGAGGCGGCGCCGCGGATGCGAAAGCTCTCGGGCCGTATCTGCATCTTTTGCCAGCCGGCCGCGGTCTTGTATTCGAGTGGATCCGTGGGATTGAGCTCCTCGACATACAGATCCTGCTGGTCGAGCCCGAAGATCGTGAACCCCCAGGCAATCTTCTCGTTGTGGCCGAGCGCGACTCCCGGCAATCCCGGCTCACCGGCGCCGATGACGTTCCAGCCGGGGGCGACGAGATGCACCATGTATCGCAATGAGGGGAGTCCCACCACCCGGTGAGGGTCGTTTGCGAGGAACGGCTTGCCCGTGTCGGTGCGAGTCCCGGCGATTGTCCAGTTGTTGCTCCCCTCGAGGGGTCGAGCCGGAAACACGATCCGATGATCGCTTCCGACAAAACTCGCCAGCAATTCGGGTGAAAGACCGTTCAGGTCGAGCGCGGGGTCGGGGTCGAGCCTCACCGCCGGATCGAAATCGACGATCTTTGCGGCCCGGCCGGGTCCGAGCTCCCGCAGGGCCTGTGCATACTGCAGCTCGTTGACGGCGTTGCCCGTCATGGAATAAGCCGCCATGCGGTTGAGGCAGTCGCGGGGTTCCCATGGATCGGGCTCGAAACCGGCCATCTTGAATTCGACCGGCAGGTGCGAGCCTGCGGCTCCCGTCACGCTCTTGATGTACGCGTTGATGCCGTCGGTGAAGGCGGCGAGTATTTCCTGCGCGTGCGGATCATAGCTTTGATACTCGGCATCCAGGTCGCCGCGATAGATCAGCTTGCGAGCGCTCACATCGCGTGCGAGGGCCGAAGGTCCCAGAGTCTCGCTGAGCCTGCCCTGCCCGGCTCGCTTCCACATTTCCATCTGAAAGAGCCGGTCCTGCGCCGCGACGAACCCCTGCGCGAAGAAAAGATCATGCGGGTTCTCTGCGTAGATGTGCGCGATTCCCCATGGGTCCCGCAGCACGCGCACCGGGCGGCCGAGTCCGGGCAGATGCAACGGTCCGGAGACCACCGATAAGGCCACGCGCGCCTGCGCTGCGAGCGTGAGCTGCTCCTGCGACACGGCCGTCCTCGCGAAGAGGAGCGTCGCGATCATTGCGTACGCTGATTTCATGCCTGTGCGGCCGGCGCCCACCCGGGGGAGCACCCCTCGCGCCGCTCGACGCGAGGGGTGGATCATCAGAATTTATAACCGGCGTTCAGACTGATCACCCGCGGCCGCAGCGGGGTCTTCGCGACGATGAACTGATCGGTGCTGATGAACGTCGCGGCATTCGAATTGCTGATGTTCTCGCCGACCACGCTCACCCACCAGGCATCCTTCGACACGCCGAGCGAGGCATCGTACGTCGTGTAGGCGGGAATTTCGAAGCGCAATCGCGAGGTTTGCACCGTGGCGCCCGATTGAATGGTGGGATTCGAGCCCGCCTGCGTGAATGCATGGTCGTTGTGGGACGCACCGAATTGCACGAACGGGCTGTAACCGCCCGCCATCGTCCAGTCATAGCGCGCCCGGGCGCTGAACTGCATCGGCGGCGCATCCGCGCTCGGCGCACCGATCGGGCCGAACGGATTGGTGATCGGCGTGCAGGGTGTGCTCGGGCAGACCTCGGTGATGGGCTTGCCGAAATTGACGCTCGCCGGATTGTTGTCGATCAACGCCGGCGAGTTGGTCTGCCGGCTCTGATTCCAGGACGCGGCCGCCTGCAAGGTGAGCCCCGTCACGACTCGCGCCACCAGCTGCGTCTCGACCCCCTTGATCAGGAAGTTCTGGCCGTTGGTGTCGTAGAAGAGGTTGCCGACCACGCCGGGATTGAAGAATTCGATCTGCACATCGTTCCAGTTCTCGCGGTAAACGGCCCCGTTCCATTGCAATCGATGGTCGAGAAACTCGGTCTTCCAGCCGATCTCGTTGTTCGTCAGCTTGTCCGAGGAGTAGGAGCTTGGAAGGATGTACTGCGCGACGCCGTCGGGGCCGAGCGCGTGCATCGCACCGCCGTTCTGATTGAAGCCGCCGGGGCGGAAGCCTTGCGAGAAGGTGTAATACACCATCATGTCGGGCGTGATGTGCCAGGTCAGATTGCCGCGACTCTTGTTTCCTGATTCGCTGTCGGAAAGCCCCTTCGCATCGAGGTTGTAGCTGAAGGCGGGGCTGTGACAGCCGGTCGGCTGCACGCCGCCCTCGAAGCAGCCGAAGCTCGACACCACGCTTCCGACCATCGAATTCTCGAAGCGGAAATGGCGCGTGCCCAGGGTGAGCGTCAGGACCTTCGGAACGATGTCGAAGTCGGCCGACGCAAAGAATGCGGTCTGCTTGGTGTCGCGCTCCTGGTCCTGGAAGAACGAGGTGTTGTCGTTGCGAATGCCGGGCGTCTGCACGGTCGAGCCGGGGAAGGTGCCGACGTCCGTCAAGCAGCCGACGTTGTTCGTCGCCGTGCACGGGGGCAGGTTCTTGTACAACCAGGAGGTCTGGTCGAACAACTTGTTGTCCTCCCAGAACGCGCCGACGATGCCCCGGATGCGCCACTCGTCCGGCGTGCTCAGGCGAATCTCGTGCTGCTGGTGCTCGTTGCGCTCCGCCGATTGCCACGCGGCGCTCGGCGAGTAGCACTTCGAGGGCAGTCCGACCGCGGGACCGTAGCATTGATAGTAGTCGGCGTAGACGCCGCGCGAGTAGTTGGTGTAATCGCCCGTCTGGTCGATCTTGCGTACGAGATAGCCGCCGGTGTAGACCACCTTCAAGGGCCCGACCTTGCCGTTCACCGTCAAGGCCGTGCTCTCGAAGCGGTCC
>Ga0070734_10001491_pt1 | contig 33677 bp, 31 predicted proteins | sample Coa_R1_8_FD_66444 | JGI IMG/M metagenome (GOLD analysis project Ga0070734, IMG submission 66444) | Surface soil microbial communities from Centralia Pennsylvania, which are recovering from an underground coalmine fire - Coalmine... | ecosystem: Environmental > Terrestrial > Soil > Unclassified ...
GTTAAACCGCGGCGATCACGACGTCTACGCTCTCGACGTTGATCTCCCATAACTTCCATTGCCAAAGTCTCCATCGCTCATTGCCCCATCAACTAGACTTCCCCCCTCAAATTTGCGAGCATTAAAACCTGCTGGTCTGATCACCCATACATGAGCACGATTCCAAATACCCCTGCCGCCCAGGGTGGGCGCGCCAACGCGGTTCCGCGCGTCATCGTAGCCACCACCGCCCTCCTCACCTTCATCTCCTTTTGGAAGGCCGCCGCAATCGTTTTGAACGACCTCGCTTCTTCCGCCTACTACGCCGGTGGCGAAGCGGAAGGCTTCATCGGCAAGACCGCTCCCTGGTTCATTCTCGCCATCATGGTTTTTTCGTACGCCGTCCGCGCGGTGTACGTTGAAAGTTGCAGCATGTTCGTTCGCGGCGGCGTCTATCGCGCCGTCAAACAATCCCTCGGCGGCAGCCTCGCCAAATTCTCTGTCTCCGCCTTAATGTTCGATTACATTCTCACCGGCCCAATCAGCGGCGTCGCGGCGGGTCAGTATCTCAGCGGACTTCTCGACGAACTCGGCCTCTACTTCCATCTCACGAAAGCTCATTTTTCCGAGGGCACCACCGGCCTCATCGCCGCAAGCTTCGCCATCGTCGTCACGATTTATTTCTGGTGGGAAAACACCAAGGGCATTCCCGAGTCCAGCGAAAAAGCCTTGCACATCATGAAGCTCGTCACGGTCATGGTGGTCATCCTTATTACCTGGTGTATTTACACCGTCATCGTCCGCCATTCCCCGCTGCCCCCGCTTCCTTATCCGCGAAATCTTCATCTCACTCCTGGCGCGCTCGGCTGGCTCGTTCACAGTCCGCTGCCGCACATGTTTGGCGTCATCGCCATCTTCATTGCGCTCGGCCATTCCGTCCTCGCCATGAGCGGCGAAGAATCCCTCGCCCAGGTCTATCGCGAAATCGAGCACCCGAAGCTCCCCAACCTCAAAAAAGCCGGCCTCGTTATTTTCGTTTACAGTTTGGTCTTCACCTCGCTCGTCTCCTTCTTCGCCGTGATGATCATCCCCGACGATGTCCGTCAGGGATTCCTCGAAAATCTCATCGGCGGTCTTGCGATGAATCTCGCTGGCCCATTTCTGTTACGGCTCGTCTTCCACGTTTTCGTCGTCGTAGTAGGTGCCGTCATTCTCGCCGGCGCCGTCAACACTGCCATCGTCGGCTCCAACGGCGTTCTCAATCGCGTCTCCGAAGACGGCGTCCTATCCGAATGGTTTCGCCAGCCGCATCCCCGCTTCGGCACCAGCTATCGCATCATCAACATCGTCGTCATCCTGCAAATCATCACCATCATCATCAGCCGCGGCGACGTCACCTTCCTCGCCAACCTCTACGCCTTCGGCGTCATCTGGTCTTTCGCCATGAACGGCCTTGCCGTCCTCGTTCTTCGCTACACCAAGCCTGGCCATCGCGACTTCCAGGTTCCGCTCAACTTCACTGTCCGCGGCGTACAAGTTCCGCTCGGCCTCGCACTCATCACGCTTACGCTTCTCCTCATCGCCATCGTCAACCTCTTTACCAAGCCCGTCGCCACCATGGCGGGCGGCGCTTTCTCCATTCTTCTCTACATCATCTTCACCATCTCCGAAAAACGTTCGCGCCGCGGCGGTGTCGCCCACGTTGAGATGGATCAATTCAATCTCGAAATTGAAGGCGAGCTCACGCCCGAATCCGTCGGCACCAAGCCCGGCAACATCCTCGTGCCCATCAGCAATCAGTTCAATCTCTATCACCTCGCCAATGTTCTCGATCGCATCAAGCCCGGCCGCCGCGACGTTGTCGCTCTTCACGTCCGCATCTTGCGCCGCGCCGCATCCGGCGAACAGGAACTCGACGCCGATCAGCTCTTCGGCAGCATCGAACAACATCTTTTCTCGCAGGCGCTCAGTCTCGCCGAAAAACGTGGCAAGTCCATCCGCCTTGCCGTTGTCGCTTCCAACGATCTCTGGGACGGTATTCTTCGCGCCGGTCAAAGTTTGCAATCTTCCACCATCGTCGCGGGATCTTCCGGCAAATGGCAAAGCGAAGAACAGGCGCGGCAAATCGGCGATGCCTGGGAACGTCTCGGCGATCCCAAGCCGCAATTCAATCTCGAAATTCATCTGCCCACCGGCGACAAAGTGTTCAAAGTCCTCGGCCCTCATGCGCCGAATCTCACCGCCAACGAAGTCAATCTCCTTCATCGCCTCTGGCTGCGCTTTAGCGATCTCGTCCAGCCCGAAGAGCTCCACCATCACGACGTCGTCCACTTTGCGCTGGAAGAACTCCAAAACGATCTCGACGCCGGCAAGGAAGAAGAACTTCTCAACCGCCTCCGCGCCCACTTAGTCGCCAATCGCAACAAAAAGAAAACGCCGCCTGCCTGATTTCGGCAGCCGGCGCTCAGATCTTCCTACCTTGTCATCCCGAACCGCGCGTTGCTCGCGCACCAGCCAGGGGTCTAATTTTCTTTCCTTATTTCTTTAAATCCTTACCTCATTGCTTCTTAAAGCTGCGACGTGCAATGCCCGCAACGCTTCGCCGCCAGCGGAATCGCCATCGCGCATTGTGGACAATCTTTCGTCGTCGGTGCCGCCGCGGGAGCCGGCTTTACCGTCCAGCGATTCACCATGCGCACCACAATAAAAATCACAAACGCCACGATCAGGAAATTGATGATCGCGTTGATAAAAATGCCATAGTTCAGCGTCGGCGCTCCCGCTGCCTTCGCCGCCGCAAGCGTGTCGTAAGTCTTGTCGCTCAGATTGATGAACTTGCTGGAAAAGTCCACGTGACCAAGCAGCCGCCCGACCGGCGGCATAATCACATCGTCCACCAGCGACGCCACAATTTTCCCAAACGCTGCCCCGATGATTACGCCGACCGCCAGGTCCAGTACGTTTCCCCTCATTGCAAATTCTTTGAATTCCTTCAGCATGTTGTCTCTCTTTCTGGTTCGTTGGGCCGCGCGCGGTATCTAATTTCGCCGTGAGACTAACACACAACCGACCAACCCGCGCAGCACGAATACGCCGCCCGTCGCGGCAAACAGCGGCAGCACATAGTTGAATGGAACGCGAATGATCGCCAGCATCAATCCGCCCACCAGCACCAGCGCAATTCCGCCGACGCGATCCACCCAGTAGCTGCGCAATCCGCTCGCTCGCAGGAAAGTCACAATTCCCCACAAAATCAGCGCCACTCCCAGGATCAGCCACGACGGTGCGTGCCGGTCCGGAAACTTGTGCGTCACCAGCGCCAGCCACAAGATAAATCCGCCCAGCATCGCCACAATTATTTCAATAAAAAAGCGTAGTGGAAAAACCATCTCGAAATTTCCGCTGGCGCAGCCACTCCTGTTTACCCAGTAAGGGGCTGCGCCTCTTCTGCGTCCCCACCCAGGCATCTTTGAAAAAGGACCGTCGGGCCAGCAACCTCGCGGCTAACTACGCGACCCGCTCAATCTTCACATGCTCAATCTTCACCGGCGTCCGCGGCCGGTCGCTCGCATCCTTCGCCACTTTTGAAATTTTATCCGCCACGTCCTGGCCTTCCACCACTTCGCCAAAAATGCTGTGCTTGTTGTCGAGCCACGGCGTCGCCGCCACCGTAATAAAAAACTGGCTTCCGTTCGTTCCCGGTCCCGCGTTCGCCATCGAAAGCTTTCCCTTCGTCGAATGTTTCAACGATGGATGAAACTCATCGCCGAACTTGTATCCCGGCCCGCCCATTCCCGTCCCCTGCGGGCATCCGCCTTGAATCATGAAATCCGGAATCACGCGGTGAAAAATCAGCCCATCATAAAACGGCCGCTTCTCCTTCGCACCCGTTCGCTCATTCACGAACTCTTTCGTCCCTTCGGCCAGTCCCACAAAATTCGCCACCGTGTTCGGCGCTTCTTTTTCCAGCAGCCGAATCACAATATTTCCCATCGTCGTCTCAAAAATCGCGTACGTTCCCGCTGCCCGTCCCATGATTTCTCCTGTCAAGTTCGTCCACTCTTTTTTCCAAATCCGCTCTCATCCTACACGACCCGCTTTCCCCTTTCCAATCTTGATCCCCGTCGGCACCGAGCCGCCCCAAATTTTTCTTCTTTCTTCCTCTTTCTCTGTGCCCTCTGTGCTCCGTCCTCTGTGAACTCTGTGTTAAATCTTTTCTTTCTTTCTTTCTTTCTTTCTCTCCCTCTTTCTATCTCTCTCTTTCTTTTCTCTCTCCCTCTCTCTCTCCCTCCCTCCTTCTTTCCTTCTTTCTCTCTTCCTCCGTGTTCTCTGTGACTCTGTGGCAAATCCTCTTTCTTTCCCTAACGCAGCGCCCCCAACAAATCTTTCATCGCCGCATTATCCCCAAACGTCCCACTGAAATGCCCGAATCGATCCACATCACCCGGCCCAAACACAAAGCTCCCGCCCAGCTGAAACGGATTCTTCCCCAGCTTATGTTGCTCGTGTCCCGCGGCCTTTGCCCGGTCTCGCGCCACAAAATTGTCTTTCTTCAATATGTGAAAAATATTCGCCGACTTCAATTCCAGCGCGTCATACGCTTTCTTCTTCTCATCAATCAAAAGCGGAAACGTAATCCCCGTCTCTTGCCGGAATACTTTTGCGTACTGCGCATCTCCCAAACTTACTGCCGCCAGCGCCGCTCCTTTCGCTCGAAACTCCTGTTCGTGCGCGCGCAACTGCGCGACGTGCTCCCGGCAGAAAATTCAACCGTAATGCCGCAAAAACACCACCACCGCCGGCTGCGTCGCCCACAACGACCCCAGCCGCACCTCTCGCCCATCCGCATCCGGCAACACAATCATCGTCAATCGGCTGCTCAGCGTTCCGTCCATACTTCCTCCCGGCCCTGCCGCCCACAGTCTATCCCGCAATCATGTAGCGTACACTTCCGTGTGTCGTCTCGCGGCCCGCACTCTTAATCCAGCCGCGACGCGCACTCGTCATGTCCACAGAGACGCAAATCCATATCGGCACCTCCGCCTTCACCGCCGCTGGCTGGCCCGGCTCCTTCTATCCCGCCGGCCTCAAACCCGCCGAATATCTCTCTTACTACGCCACAAAATTTTCCTCCGTCGAACTCGACAACACCTTCTATCGCACTCCCGCCCTCTCCACCGTCAAAGGCTGGTACGCCAAAACTCCTCCAAACTTCGTCTTCGCCGCAAAAGTTCCTCAGGTCATCACTCATGAAAAAGTCCTCGTCGATTGCGCCGCCGATCTCGCCGAATTTCTCACGGCCATGGACGCCCTCGGCGAAAAGCTCGGCGCCTTGCTCTTTCAGTTCGGCTACTTCAATAGCTCCGCTTTCAAATCCCAGTCAGATTTTCTCGATCGCCTCAAGCCCTTCCTTAAATCGCTTCCGTCCGGCTATCGGTTCGCCGTCGAAATCCGCAACAAGTGGTGGCTCGATGCCCGCCTCACCGATCTCTTTCGCGAACACGGCGTCGCTCTCGCCCTCATCGACCAGTCCTGGGTTCCGCGTCCCTGGGAAATGAAACGAAATCTCGATCTCGTCACCGCCGATTTTTCCTACATCCGCTGGCTCGGCGACCGCAAGGAAATCGAATCGCTCACCATGTCCTGGGACAAAATCGTCGTTGACCGCACCGCCGACCTCAACCGCTGGGCCGAAATCGCCCGCACCCTCATCCACCAGCGCAAACTCCAGCATCTCTTCCTCTTCGCCAACAACCACTACGCCGGCCACGGCCCCGCCACCGTCCAACAGTTTCTCTCGATGGACGTTCTTGGGAGACAAATGTGAAACCGAAAAGGCGTAGATATGGGACTTGATGCTGTTGTTTACAGAAACAGGGCTCACATCGCACTGGGTCGCGATGCAGAATACGCCAAACAAGACCCACGGACCGGTGAGGTTTACTTCGAAGATCTCATACTATCGAGGAAGTACGATCGCGAACGCGAAGCTGTCTCGCGCCGTCTGGGAAACGTAGCTGCGGTCGCCGATTTGGTTGAGCAAGTCGTTCAGTTGCTCGGATCCGATAGTTTCATCGCTCAGAAAATACTCTATTCAGGCACTCACAGCGGCGATTCGATTCCGTTGAAAGATATTCCCGAGCTGGCGGCTGAACTTCATGCCATCCGGCAGTCTGCTCGATTATCGCCGCTCCTTGGCGAGTTCTTGAATGCTTTCGAGGAACTCATTAAAGCCGCCAATGACGAAGGTAATCCAATCGTCTTCGTGTGAGACAGTTGCAGGGGCCAACTTCCGAGTTGGCCCTCTCCGGTAGCGTAGCCACTCATGTTTACCCTGTAAGGGGCTGCGACAATTCCTCCGCCACCACGCACTCAACGCTCTCGCCTCAATCTCTCCCCCACGCTGTAGCTCACCGCGTTCTTCCATCTAGTGAATTTTCTGTCATCTCGACCGGAGCAAGCCAACGCTTTTTCTTCCCGATTCGCTCCTGCGAATCGGTTGGCTTGCGTAGCGGAGAGACCTCGGCTCAATCGATCCACCGCCGACCGCCAAAAATCGAAGTCACGCCAAGGATCCAAGACCTGGGGAGCTCGTGAATCGATTGCATCCGGCAAAGCACCGGAGGTGCGTCACCCTTTAGCCCAGCCCGTCAGGGCTGGGTTAAAGGGCAAAACAATGGCGAGCGCCGGAGGCGCGACACCTAACCAAAGCCTTTGGTAGCACAGGCACTCTTGCCTGTGCCGGTTGTAGCCCCGCCAACGACAAACTTTTTAGCCCGGCTCCCGCGCTTCTCGCTCCGGTGTCGCACTCCGCGGCCCTGCCCGCGACGAATCTCCTACATTCACAAACGGCAGATCTTCCTATCGGACGCGGTACTTTCGTTTCCTTCTCGCGGCTCCTTCGTTCGATGCCTACCGGGAAAATGTAGCCACAAGTTGTGCTAGAAGTAGAATGGCCGTCCATGCGCCAGTTCGATAGTGAAAACTGAATCGCAGAAGAACCCACCCTTGCAAAACCCCGCAAGGATGTGCCACCCACCACTGTGAGCGAAGCGATTCTTATGAAACAAATAACAGAAACGCCCCGCCTGTCCCCGGTGTCCCACGCGAGCTGGCTGGTTTTCCAAGACTATTCAGTGGCATTATTTACGCGAGGGTGAGTGCCTTGAAGTTCAAGTCGCGCGCGAAAAGGCGATTCATCGCGATCGTCAACGAGTTATCAAGAAAGAATGCATGGCGCCTTCTAGCCATGGTGCGTGATTCACCTGGGGTCACGCCGAAGCTCACGAAGAAATGGAGAGAGAAAAAGATAGACGAGCTACAAGACTTGGTCGAGGATGCCCACCGCAATGGAACGAAAAAATGGATCCACAAGATCGCTAACCAACAGCAAGTGATTTTCAGAAAGAAAATCGAAAAGAATGACAAAGCTGTCCACGTCCGAGATCACTTAGCGAAGAAATGGAACCCTCGCCATCCCGTCGTCTATGTCCCTTTCAAGAAGGGTGCGGAATGTCTTAAGGTCGGCCGATCAGATAATGGGCTTGGTCGAATCGCTTCGCAGTCTTTTAATTACTATTTTCGTGACGCAAGAAGAGTTGTCGTTTATTTCCCCAAAAGCAAAAAGAAGAAACTTCTGCCAGCGTTGGAATGTGCGCTCACTCATTTATATCGGCCCTTCCACCTTTATAACAGGCCAGCAGAGAAAAAATTTCTCGCGAAGTGTCCAACGTGCCGGGACATGAAGGCGGTGAAGAAAATCATACGCGAAAGGTTCCCGCTCTAGTTCAGACAATCGGACAATCGGGGACAGATGGGAAGTTTCCGCTGTCGTAAATAAAGAACCGCCAACGTCATTCAGTACCGCCGGCGAAGATCCCTAGCCAGAACGCCTTCCCGGCCGGTAAAGAGCGCCGCTCTTCGTGAAATAGATGAAATCCTTTTTTCTCAAGCTCTTGACGAAACTCTGAAACATCGACCAACGCAAAAGAGTCCCGCAACGTTTGCATGCTTGCATAGCGCGTCGGCGTCACACCCTGTTCCACCTCACTTGGCAACTGCAACACAACGGACAATTTCCCGCCGGGCGCAACCAGCCGCAGTGCATTTTCGAGGCAGCGCCCTAACCCAGTGTGTTCGAAAATCAGCGCAGCATGCGCCAATTCCACAGGGGCCAAAGTCGATGGCGTGTTGGCCAAATCGGTGCAGCAGAGTTCGAGCCCGGGCAAGGCCTCGTGCCGTCGTCGAACGGCTTCGAGATAGCGCGGATTCACGTCCAGCCCAACGATCCGATTCGTAATAGCGGCATCGACTCGTTCCAGCCCGTTGCCTCCTGCAACCCCGACGACTGCGACGCTTTTCGGAGTGCAAAGATCGAGGGCGCACTTGAAAAGATCCGAAAGCGCCGACAACTGGCGCACGTTTTCGGAACCCATGTGTCCTTCGTAGTCCTCCAGTTCAATGGATAGCCAGGGATTCGACATGCGTGAATTATACGTGCCCTGAAGCCGACGACGAATCCGTACAGGGCGGGGGCAGGGAACTGACCGCGGGTGCCCCAGGTTCCGGTGTTGCGAACCTGGGTCTTGGTTCTGACTTTTCTCTCCGACAATTCCGCCCGATCCCCCTTTTCCGCCAACTGCCGCCTATAACCTCTTAGCTCTCAGCCACTTCCCGCCCCATTCGAATGATACCCAATATATATATTGACATTGTAATTTATCTGCGCTACCCTTCCATGTGACTTGCTCGGCGCCTCTCTCCCTCCCCTCCGCGGCTCAACTCTCCACCTCCGCCTCAACCCCAGCCGCGCTGCGCATTCACTCCTTCGCTCTCGCGCCAAAGAGCGAAAAACCAACTCCAATCTTTTCAATCACTTGCACACTCTTGCTGCGCTCTTTTGCCGTGGCGTGCAGCTCATCTCCTTATTTCTCAATAGCTTGCGCACTCTTTGCCGAAACACCCGGGGTGTACCCAAGCTCGTCTTTCGCGTCGCATCGCAAGCTCGCACCACCGCAATCTCACAAACGCCTTCCTTTCAATCACTTCGGAACACTTTGCGCAAACCGGCTCTCCCGAAATCCCCTCAACCCCTTTATTTTCTATCACCTGTGCACTCTTGCAAAAACAATGGGGCATAGGTACCCCTCCAACGCCTTTCCGATCTTAGCCGCCACCTTCCAACGTTCAAACATTTCGCCTTTCCCTTTTCATCCCTATGTCACAATGCACCTATGGCTCCTGAGATTCGCAACATCCAGCGCCACGTCCTCCCCAATGGCCTCGTCGTCATTACCGAGCCCATGTCCCATGTCCGCTCCGTTTCCATTGGCGTCTGGATTCGCAATGGCTCCCGCCGCGAAATCCCCCAGGAAAACGGCATCGCGCACTTCATCGAGCACATGGTCTTCAAAGGCACCGAACGCCGCTCCGCCGAAGCTATCGCCCGGGAAATGGATTCTGTCGGCGGCATGCTCGACGCTTTCACCTCCAAGGAACAGATCTGTTTCAACGCCAAAGTTCTCGACGAAAATCTTCCCGTCGCCTTCGACATCATCAGCGACCTTTGTCTTCGTCCGCGTTTCAACTCCGCCGACGTCAAAAACGAACAGCAGGTCGTCCTCGAAGAAATCAAAATGGACATGGACAATCCCGAATATTTGCTCCATGAAACCTTTACCCGCGGATTTTGGCCCGAACATCCCCTCGGCCGCCCCATTCTCGGCACGCCCGAAACCGTCGAACAATTTTCTCCCAGCGTCCTCCACAATCGTTTCCGCGAATGGTTTGCTTCCGACCATCTCCTCGTCACCGCGGCCGGCAACGTTACCCACGATCGCGTCACCGATCTCGTCGCGCAGCAGTTCGGCCATCTCAAGCCGAGCGGCGGCCTCGATAGTCACGTCGCCCCGCAAACCAGCGCCCCGATTCAACTCGACCGCAAACCCGATCTCAAGCAGGTTCATCTCTGTCTTGGCGTGCCATCGCTTCCGATTGCGCACGATCGCCGCTTTGTCGTTGCCGTTCTCAACAATCTTCTTGGCGGTGGCATGTCCTCCCGCCTTTTCCAGAATATTCGCGAAAAGCGCGGTCTCGCCTACGCCGTCTTCAGCGAAGTCACTCCCTATTCCGACGCCGGCATGTTCACCATTTACGCCGGCTGCGCCAAGGAAACCATCGGACAAGTCGTCGACCTCACCGTCGCCGAATTTCGCGCTCTCAAAGAATCTCCCGTTTCCGAAGAAGAACTCCTTCGCGCAAAGAACCATCTCAAGGGTTCGCTCATGCTCTCGCTCGAATCCACCAGCTCTCGCATGTCCAACCTCGCGCGCCAGGAACTTTATTTCGGCCGGTTCTTCACACTCGACGAAATTCTCGCCTCCATCGAAGCCGTCACTCGCGAAGACGTTCAATCTCTCGCCCGGGAATTCTTCCGCCCCGAACAGATTTCCGCCACCGTCCTCGGCCCTCTCAACGGCTTCTCTCTCGACCGCAATCGCCTCTCTTGTTGACGCTCCAGTCGCGCTCTGCCATCATTCTGAAATTAGTTTTTCCGTTTCTGGGGGAAGATCGATCGGCCTGCGCGTCACCATCCTGGCTTCCGGCAGCTCCGGCAATATCACTTTGCTGGAGACAGAGCGCACCCGACTCCTCGTGGACGCCGGCCTCGGCAAACGCGAAACCCTCGCCCGCCTCGCCGCCGTCGAAAAATCCGTCGACCACCTCGACGGAATTTTAATCACCCACGAACATTCCGATCATTGCAGCGGGCTCCCACAAATGCTCGGCATGTGGAAAGCGCCCCTCTACGTCACCGAACCGACTCTCGATGCGCTCAACAGAACCTTGCCGGATACATTTGGCAAACGGTTGAACGCGGTGGAAAAAATTCAGGCGGGGCAAAGATTTTCAATTGGCGATATTGACGTGCACGCCTTCGCGATTCCGCACGATGCCGCCGATCCCATCGGATTTACCTTCAAGGCCTGCGGCGCAAAATTTGCCCTCGTGACGGACTTGGGATATTTGCCCGAACTCGTGAAAGTGCATTTGCGCGATGCGGATTGTCTGGTGCTCGAATCGAATCACGATCTCGATATGTTGAAGGTCGGGCCGTATCCGTGGGTAGTAAAGCAGCGCGTGCTTTCCCGCACCGGCCATCTCTCGAATTTGGCGGTAAGCGATTATCTTTCCGACCCGGAAGGTTTCGATGCGCGCGCGCGATATCTGATCATGGCGCACATTTCCCAGGAAAATAATCATCCCGAAGTGGTGCGGCTTTCCGCGGAACAGGCGTTGCAGAAACGCCCGCAGGAATCCGCGTTCCACGGAGAATTAATTCTGGCGTCGCAGCAGACGCCGCTGCGCCCTCTGGAATTGTAGCGAATCAGCGCGAGAGAATTTTTTCGAAAAAATCCAGCGCTCGCGGATCATTTGATTGTCCCAGCCAGAACATCGCCTGCTTGCGTACTTCCGGATTTTTATTTGTTTGCGCGACTTGAATTAATTTTGGAACGCCTTCGCCGTCCGGCATTTGCGTCAGAGCAAACACCGCCTTCTTCTTCACTTCTTCGTCGGGATCGTTTTCAATCGCTCCGGAAATTGTCGCCGCTGCTTTCTGGCCGGCTTTCTGCGCGATCCAGAACAGCGCTTGTCCACGCACGTGCGTGCTTTCATCTTCATGCGCCATGCGAATCATCTCGTCAATCGCGCCGGATTCGCGGCTGACGGAGAGCGCGAACGTCAAATGCGAGCGAACCTCGGAGTTCTTTTCCGTCCAAGCGAGTTGCTTGAGTGTCTGAAATCCGGAGGCGCCGCGCGCTTCGCCAAGCCAGAAAGCCGTCTGCTTGCGGAGCGATTCGGGTTGTGATGGTTCGACGAATGAACGCATCGCTTTGTCCGCGCTTGCGTCGCCGTGCATTGCAATCGCGGTCAGTGCGCCGTGCGCCAGATCTTCCGGGTATCGATCTTCGACATACTTTCCGAGAACGAACGAAGCCAGATATTCAACGCTCCGCGCGGGATTCACGCCTGTCAACCAAGTGACGCGCAAGCCGCCTGCATCCAGAATGCAATCCTCAGACGCGACGCGAATTTTACCCAGCTTGCCGTGCTCTGCTCGGAAGAGAACGATGAGGCTGCGCGGCCCTTCAAGTTTCCCCTTCGGCGGGCCGGAAGTGAAGTTTTCGCCGTGATTGCGATCCTCGAGATGGCAAGGGCCGCAATCGCGATAACCGTTCCAATCTCCCCGACCGCCGCAGCAAATCACTTTTTGGCCGTCCACTGCGGGAACTGCATAGGCGAGCCACTGTGGCGCGGTGGCGGAGCCGGCCCAGCGCGAAATTTCGTCGGAAAGAGCGGCGGCAAGATTTTTCGATTCGAGTTTTGCGTTTTCAAATGTGGGCATTGCATTGGAAGTTTGCGCGGCGCGCGCAGCGGGGCTGAGTTCGGAGCCGAGCGCCAGGGAGCCGAGGCTGGCGCGGCGCGAGACCAGGCAAAAGGTGCCGGTGGCGATGAGCGCGAGTGCGACGATCGTTCGCGGGAGATTCGAGTTGTATTTCATGTGCGGATCCTTCGGGGAACTTGTGCGATCTTTCGATCGCCTACACAGGAAGAGACGAGTCAAATGAGGTTGCGGTTTGGTGGAAGATTGAAAAAAGAAAAGGCGCCCCGAAGCTTCCGGAGCGCCCTTTTTGGGGTAAGAAAACTCTATTTGTCGAGAAGCTCCATGAGGTAGTCGTTGCCTTCCTTGGAGCCCATGAGGGAGAGTTTTTCGACGGCCTTTCTCTTGAGGGACGCGTCCTTTTCGGACTTGGCGACCGCGACGAGCGCCTTGGCATTTCCTGAGAGGAAGTAGGAATTCAAGACTTCTTCTTTCAGGCTGTAATCGGTTTCCTTGGCGTAGATAGCTCCGAGCAGGTCGCTCTTGCCCATCAAGCCGAGATTGCGAATGGCTGAGCGCCGAAGTTCTATGTCTTTTTCACCGAGAGCAGCCTGTTCCATGCGCGTGGAATCGCCAGAGAGAAAAAATGCCTGGAGGATTTCACGCTTGATGTCGACGGAACTTTCCGTTTTGTAAAGTTGGTCCAGTTCGCTAGTACCGCCGGTGAGGCCGAGCGTGCGAATGGCTTCGCGGCGAAGAGATTCGTTCTTTTCATTTTTCGCAACGGCAAAGAGGCTTGCTTTGTCACCGGAGAGCAAGTAGCTCTGAATAATCTTGCGCTTGATATTTTCGTCGTTGGTTGCGGCGTAAAGGTCGGACAAGGTCTTGTGGGCCTTGTCGCCGCCGAACATGGAGAGGTACTCAACCGCTTTGCGTTGCAATTCAGGATTCGCCTGGCCCCGAGCAATTTCCTCGAGCAACGAAACTGCTTCGGTAGAGCCGCTTTGCGCAGCGACGAACAGGACTTCACTTTTGGATTTGGGAGAATCCGGACCCGTGAGCATTTTCCTGGTGATGGGCAACGCGCGTTCCGGGTCACTCTGCCAAAGCGCACGAAGAGCCAGGGCCTTAAGGCCTTTCGTGTCAGATACGTCGTCGATTTTTACTGGATTCGTGGAGCCCTGGCGAACTTCAATTTCGAGAGCCTCGGCATCTTTCTTCCAGCGGCTTTGCGCGTATTTGGATTTAATTTCGGCGATGGACGCAAGAGCAGCAGCTTTCTTGCCGAGTTTATTTTCGGCGTAGGCCTTCCAATAGAGCGCTGCGTCGGTTTGCGGGCCGCTCATTTTGGCGAGTTCGGCAAATTCGGCGGCGGCTTTTTCGAAGTGGTCGTCGTCGAGAGCTTCGCGGCCGTTGTCGTAGAGTTCCTGAAGACGATCGATGCGCTCCTGTTCGCGGTCTTTCTTCTCTTGTTCGCGATCGCGCCTTTCCTGTTCTCGTTCGCGTTTTTCGTCTTCGCGTTCCCTTTTTGCCTCTTCCTGCTCCTGGCGAGCTTCGTCGGCGTCACGTTGCGCTCCGGCGGATTGGACGCTTGCGTCCTGAGATTGGAGATGCGCGGCGCGAGCGGCGAGCGACGAAGGAAGAAGCAGCAAGCCGAGAGCGAGACCTGCGATCACGGCGCGTTTGAAAAGCTTCGATACTTGCGGAAAGACCTCGGTACGGTTGAAGTTGTCGCAGCCCCTTCCAGGGTAAACAAGAGTGGCTACGCTACCGGGAAGCGCGGTCGATGGAGAGACCGTGGTGATGCTGCGGCTGGCACAGGCCCCTCCTTTGTCGGGGTAAACAGGAGTGCCTGTGCTACTGGAGAAGATTCGATTTGCGATGGTCATACTTTGTTTCCTTCCGTTGACATTGTTTTTGAAATATTTTGCGGCTGTTTTTGCGCAGGCTTTTGCTGACTTTTGGCGCGGTCCTGCAAGCCTTGCTGGATCACTCGAACTTTGAAAAGAATTCCGCGCGAAGCGAGGCGCTGCTGCATGGACTCAAAGCGAGCTGGAGTGACCTTGTCCGGGCTGTTGGCGATGTCGAGCAGAACGCGTTCGAGTTCATCGAGAGTGCTGGCCATGAGCTGATCGCCTTCCTTGAGCGCCGTCTGACGGTAGAGCCGGTTTTCATCGAGCAAATCTTCGGCTCTCTTTTGCGTCGCTGAAATATTGACGAGTTGCCCGGAGGCGGGGTTAGGCTGCGCGTTGGAAAGTTCGACGAGAAACATTTCGGATTTGGAGAGGTGATCGCCGACGGCGACGACGAGAATGCGTTCGCGGACTTTTGCGGTGTCAACGGTTTCGACGGGCGGTTGCGGCTTGGACCAGCGTCCGGCGATATACGCGGCGGCTACGATTGCGGCGAAGGCGCCGACGGCCATCAAACGTCGAGGCGCGAAGAGATTTTCCCACCAGCGAGGCTGCTTTTCCGGCAAACGCGGAGCGATGGCGGCCCAGACGCGTTGGCCGTAATTTTCGCCAGGATCGGGAATGGGCAGGGAGTCCATGGCGGCGAAGACGGCTTCGAGCTTATCGAGCGCGGTGCGGCACTCGGCGCAAGCGCTGAGATGTTCCTGGAGGCGTTCGCGGTTGGCGCGATCGCCATCGTGAAATGCGATCAATTCTTCTTCCTTTGGATGTTCCATTATTCTGACCCCATTGCTCTGGCCGATTGCCTAGCTTCCGCAAACGGCTCGAGCGCGACGCGCAGTTTCTGGACTGCACGGAAAACGGTGTTCTTTGCGGCGGTGGTGCTGGACTTCAAGACCGAGGCGATTTCTTCAATGCCGCAGCCGTCCCAGTGGCGCATCACAATGGCGGTGCGTTCCGCGGGTGTGAGTTGTTGCAGGGCCTGCTGCATGCGAAGGGCGAGCTGGCCGCTGCCGGCGAGACGTTCGGGCGACGGAGCGACGTCTTTCAGCTGTGAGAGCGGATCGAGTTCGTTGCCGTCTTCGGATTCGCGGCTGGGCGGTTCGCGGCGGGCATCTTCGACTTTGCGCTGGCGGAGGCGGTCGATGGCGTAGTTGGCGGCAATGCGGTAGACCCAGGTGCCGAAGTTGGCTTGGCCGGCAAACTGTTTGAGTTTTTGGTAGCCGCGCAAAAATGCCTCCTGAACGATTTCCTCGGCGTCATGAGAATTGCCCGCCATGCGATAGGCGAGGCGATAGACGTTCTGGCTGTGGCGCTCGACGAGAATGCGATACGCATCGCGGTCGCCAGCGAGCGTGCGCTCGACAGCGACGGCGTCGGGGACCAGAGAGCTCTCGACGCTAGCATTCATCTGAGACATTAGACAGGAAATGGGGTTGGCGGTTAGGAACTGAAATACCTGGTTCTTGCAGCGGAGCTTGAGTCCGGCATTTGCTTAAGTGTCTATAAATGTGTAGTTTGAGAGCCTTAAGGGTGCGGCGAGGGACGTTCAGCATGGCTGAAATCACAATACGCATATCGGACAAAGTCCTCAAGATAGCGGGTTCCATCCTTTTGGTAGGTGCGGCGATTTGGGGCGTGCTTGAGATTTTGCATTCGGATGTCCTACTCCAGAAGTACGAAATCCGGATGTTCATGCCAGAAGCGAGCGGGCTTAAGGAAGGCGCCGCTGTGCATCTGGATGGAATAAGAGTAGGAACGGTGAAGGAAGTCGCTGTCGCGACGTCCGCGTCGGATCCGAATCGTCGGGTTGACGTGAGGCTGCGAATAGAAAAGCGGTACGAAGATTTGATTCGGACTGACTCGGCTGCCTCGCTGATTACCGTGGGGCTGTTGGCAGAACCTTCCGTAAATATTCAGCGAGGAATTTTGCCTCGACCGATCGAGCCCGGGGGAGAAATTCATTTTATCGCCGTGAAAGAGCTGAACGTCAGTCCGACAGATTTTCTGAACGCTCTCAGCAAATTGGCGGATTGCAAGAAAAAAGAAAAGGATGACGAAGCCAAACAGCCAGAAGCTGGCGCGAACACATCACTTGGGCGCAAGTGAGCGTCCTTGTCTGTTCTCGTAAAGGCAGTTGTCAGGCGATTAAACGGGGAGTAGGCTCGGGCAACAAAAGGAGAGCGTAGACGATTTTGCGCTTAAAGCGCCCACCTCAGAAGGTGGCCGCTACAACGCCGGGTAAAGGAGGACGGGGCGATGGCGGCGATAACGAACAAAGAGCTGGTGAGGAAGTTTTATCAGGAAGTCTGGAACGAGCGGAAGGCGCAGTGCGTGGAGAAATATTTATCGCCGAGCCATGCGCTGGTGGATCCGAATGCGATGGATACGAAGACGGGGCCGGAAGCCTACAGGGAAGTGGTGACACGGTTTATGCGGGCGTTTTCGAATTTGAAATTTGAAGTGCAAGAGATGGTGTGCGAGAAGGACAAAGTGGTGGCGTCGTGGATGATTTCGGGGGTGCATTCTGGCGAATACAACGGGATGGCGCCGACGAACAAGAAACTTAGTGTGGAGGGAATTTCGATTCATCAGATTGCAGATGGAAAGATTATGGATACGTATAGCGTGTGGGACACGCTGGGGTTGATGAAGAAGGTGGGAGCGGTTGTGACGGTGGGGAAGGTTGCGGTGGCGGCGAAGATGAAAGGGAATTGAGGTACTTTGGTTTCATGAACGACTAAATTTATGAATAGTATTTTGGGAAATTCCTCGCTCTTGATACGCCGTGGACATTTTGCAACGACTTTGGCAATGGGATTGGTGAACTTTACTTGTTTCGTCAATCTGAATTGGTCCCATCGTACAACCGCTGTGCTCGTGATTCTAATTTTCTTGGTGTCGTACCCATTCCTGTGGTTCTACTGGAAAGGCCGAAATTGGGCGAGACTTCTTGTGCTCTTCGTTTCGGCCGTGGCGGTCTTGAACCTAGGCTTTCTCATTTACCCTCTCGGAAACGGAACTCTTCACGTCCTCAGCCTAATTGCAAACGCCTCGCTAGGGATTTTCCTCCTATACTGGCTCAACCGTAAAGACGTTAAGGAATGGTTTAAGAGCAAAAAAGCCACGGCGGGCTCCGCAAACAACTGAGTTTCGATCCCATCGTTCTATCTGTCGACTGCGTACGCGCGTGGTGCGGCGAAATACCTTATGATTGAGAGTGGGAGTGTTTGGGAGAAAGTGTTGCGCGTTCCAATGGTTTTTGGTGGCGGTGAAATGAAGCCAAGGTCCCTCCGCTGCGTTCCGACGAAGGACGTCGGAACTCCGGTCGGGATGACAAGAAGAGTGGTATGAGGAGAGCGAGTTGATTTCACGGTATACGCGGGAAGAGATGGGGCGGGTCTGGAGCGACGCGAACAAGTATTCCAAGTGGCTGGACGTGGAGCTGGCGGCGACGGAAACGCTGGCTGAAGCCGGTGATGTGCCGCGCGAGGCAGCGGCTGCGATCCGCGCGAAAGCGAAAGTGGATGCGGCGCGGGTGAATGAGATTGAAGCGCGCGTGAAGCATGACGTGATTGCGTTCACGATGGCAGTGGGCGAATCGATTGGCGATCCGGAGACGGCGCGGTGGCTGCATTACGGAATGACGTCGAACGACGTGGTGGATACGGCGCAATCCTTGCTGGTGCGGGACGCTTCGCGGTTGATTGAAGCGGCGCTGGTGAAATTGTCGGACGTGCTGGAGAAAAGGGCGCAGGAGTTCCGGCATGTGCCGCAAATTGGGCGGACGCATGGAGTGCACGCGGAGCCGATTACGTTTGGGCTGAAGTTGGCGAACTGGTACGCGGAGAATCAGCGGAATATAGAAAGATTTGAAGATGCAGCGGCGCAGATGCGCGTCGGGAAAATTTCCGGGGCGGTGGGGAATGCGTCGCACCTGGGGCCGGACATAGAAGAGCGGATTTGCCAGCGGCTGGGATTGGATGTGGCGCCGGTGGCTTCGCAAGTGATTCAGCGAGACCGGCATGCGCATTACGTGAGCACGCTGGCGTTGATTGCGGCGACGCTGGAAAAAATTGCGCTGGAGATACGGCATTTGCAGCGGACCGAAGTGCGAGAAGCGGAAGAGCCGTTCGGCGGAGAACAGCGCGGGAGTTCGGCGATGCCGCACAAGCGGAATCCGGTGACGTGCGAGCAGATTTGCGGATTGGCGCGGCTGGTGCGGTCAAATACGATTGCGGCGTTTGAGAATATTGCGTTGTGGCACGAGCGGGATATTTCGCACAGCTCGGTGGAGCGCGTGATTTTGCCGGACTCGACGATTCTGGTGGACTATATGCTGGCGAAGATGACTGCGATTGTGGCGGATATGCGGGTGTTTCCGGAGCGGATGAAGAAGAATCTGGACGCGACGCAAGGATTGGTGTTTTCGGGACAGTTGCTGCAGGACGTGGTGGAAAAGGGAATGCCGCGGGACGAGGCGTACAAGACGGTGCAGGAAAATGCGATGGCGGCGTGGGAGACGGATACGAGTTTTCGCGAGCGGGTTGGGAAGGATGCGCGGATTACGAAATATCTGGATGAGAAGGCGTTGGAGCGTACGTTCGATTTGAAGCGGCAGCTGCGGTATGTGGATGCGATCTTTGCGCGGGTGTTTGGGGAGAAGAGAGTGGCGAAGAAAGCGTGAGGAAGAAGAAAGAGGATTAGCCACAGAGTCACAGAGGACACAGAGAAAAGGAAAGATAGAAGAAGGAAGAGACAAGAAGAGAAAAGAAGAGAAAAGAAGAAGCGGAAAGAAGAGGAAAGAGAATTAACCACAGAGGCACAGAGGACACAGAGAAAAAGCAAGATAGAAGAAAGAAGAGAAACGAAGAAGGAAGAGAAAGAAGAGAGAGAAGAAAGACGAAGAGAGAAAGCGGGATTGAGAAACAAGAAGCGCTCCGGAAGACCGGAGCGCTTTTGTTTTCACCTCTTCTGAATTCGGCTGGGCCTGAATTCAGCTGCGGAGGCGGAAAGAGAAAGTTTTAAGTTTTAAGTTTTAAGTAAAAGCAAAACCTACGAACAGCTCCTTTTCGAAATCACGGTTCCGTTTGACACCGCGCGGGCCGCTTCAGAAAGCGGCCCCTACAAAAAACTGCCAAAACGGAAATAGAAAGTTTTAAGTTGCAGGTTTTAAGTTTTAAGTAAAAGCAAAAAGCTACGGACAGCTCCTTTTTGAAACCGCGGTTGCGTTTGACGCCGGGCGGCCCGCTTCAGAAAGCGGGCCCTACGACTGCAATAAGCGAACCCAAGAGCTCGTGTCTGAAGACCCACCGCTACATGGCGTCGACGCGCTGGACGTAGCGGGCTTCGGATGTGTCGACGCGAATCTTATCACCTTCGTTGACGAAAGGGGGAACGTTGACGACGAGGCCTGTTTCCAAAGTGGCAGGTTTCATGACGGCGCTGGCGGTGGCTTTCTGAAGCGTCGGCTCAGTCTGGACGACTTTGAGATCCATGGTGTCGGGAAGGTCGACGCCGATGGCTTTTTCTTCGAAGAACTCAATTTTGACAACGGTGTTGGGAATCAGATAGTAGACCGTTTCACCGAGTTCGTCCTTGGTCATCTGCATTTGTTCGTAAGTTTCGGTGTTCATGAAGTGATAGTCGTCGCCCTCGTGATAGAGGTATTCGAATTCGATTTCGTCGAGGATGGCGCGTTCGACAAATTCTTCGGCGCGGAAGCGATAGTCGATCATGGTGCCGGTGCGAAGGCTTTTGAGGCGCGTCTGCATGGAGCCGCGTTTGTTGCCCGGAGTGCGATGGTCGGTGCTGAAAACGGTGTAGAGCTCTTTTTCGTGATTGATGACCATACCGGGGCGTAGTTGTGTGGCTTTGAGGTTGCTCATATTCGCGTAATTGCTTTCTGGTTGATTTCGAAAATTCCGGCAGCTGCGGCAGGCGCGGAATCACTCGAGGCGCACGGGAGCGAAAAACGGATCCAGTGCGAATAAACAGTATAAAGGCGCGAGATTGCGCCGGTCAATTGCGGCTATTTTAAAGGCCTTCGCGCACAACAGTGGCCGGCATTCCGGAATAGTGGACGTGAGCAAGACGCCAGGAACCATCGCGTTTGAAGTAGACCTGAGTTTCGCGGCCGTGGGTGGTGATTTGCGAGCCATCTTTACGGAATTTCCCAGCGAAGTCCCAGTAGAATTCGGCAACTGCCGAATCGCCGGAGACATCGACGGTGATGTCGCGGGCGGTCAGCTTGCGTTCCGAGAACATTTGGCCGAAGAGTTTTTCGTAGATGTCCTGTTTGATTTGTGTGAAACCGTGCTCGTGGCCAAGGGGATGAATAAAGGATGCAGACGGGGAATCGAGCCACACTTCGGCGGCAAGCGAGGTGTCACATGTGTCGATGGAATGAGCGTACTTGGCGATGAGCGATTTGATCTGGTCGGATTCGGAAGCGGCAGCGGACCCAGCCATGATTTTTTCGATGGCGTCGGGATCGCGGGGAAGCTTTTCGCTGAGTAAGCGCGCGCCGGATTCGGTGACGAGGAAATCGTCTTCGATGCGGACGCCGAGATTTTCTTCGGGGATGTAGATGCCGGGCTCGATGGTGATGACCATGCCGGGCTGGAACGGTTTGCAGTTTTCGGTGGGATCGTGGACGTCGAGGCCGATGCCGTGACCGAGGCCGTGAATGAAATACTGGCCGAGCGGTTTGCCGTGAAGATCCTTGCCGTGCGTGTTGATGTAGTCGTAGGCGATTTTGAAGAGAGATTCCTTGTCGTTGCGGCAGAAATTCATGCCGGGCTTGAGAGCAGCGATGGCGGCATTTTGCGCGCCGAGAACGATGTCGTAGATTTCGCGCTGGCGAGGGGTGAATTTGCCGTTGGCGGGAAGAGTGCGCGTGATGTCGGCGGAGTAGCCGGAGTATTGCGCGCCGACGTCGAGGACGACGATGTCGCCATCCTGAATTTTGCGGTCGAGACGATCATAGTGAAGCGCGGTGGAATTCGGGCCGGCGCCGACGATGGGCGCGTAGCCTTCGGCTTCGGAGCCGCCCATGGCGTGCACTTCGACCATTTTAGCAGCGACCTGATATTCGAGGAGGCCCGGACGCATCATCTTCATGGCGGCGAGATGGGAATCGACGGAGAGGTCGACGGCTTTTTGGAGGAAGGCGACTTCGCCGGGAGATTTGAATTCGCGTTGCGATTCGATGTCTGCGCGGATGTCTTTCAGTTTTATTTGGGGAACGGCGAGGGCGATCCAATCGGCGAGGGCCTTTTCGTGCGGGAAGCCACCGAGTTCCTTGCGATAGGGAAGGATGGTGCAGAAAGTCGGGTAGGTTTTCGCGAGCGACTCGACGACACTGCGCATTTCCGAAAAGGGCTTGACGCTGGGAAAGCCGGTGGTCGATTCAATGTTCGGATCGGTGGGAGACATGCGGACACCGTTCCACTTTTCTTCGTCGGGATTTTTCGGGGGCAGGAAGAGAATTTCGCGCGGGCCTTCCGCGGGATTGGGATTTTTTTTCGGCGGAAGGAGGATGATGCCGGCGCCTTCTTCATTGTGGCCGGTGAGATAGTAGAAATTGTCTTCCTGAGAAAAGATGTAGGTCTGGGCGACTTCTTCGCGGCCGGTGAAGCCCCAAAGAACGACAGGGCCTTCGCAATGGGAAGCGAGAGCGGCGCGGCGATAAGAATAGACCGAGTTTGGTTCGCGCTCGCGGCGCTGCTGAGCGGGAGCGAGTTGTGCAATCGCAAAAAACAGAAGAAGCGCGGCGGATGCGCGCGCGAGGCGTGAACCGTTCATCAAGTATCTCCAAAGTTGGTAGATGCCACCAGCACAGGGAACGCTGGATTGTACTTGAAATTGGGGGAGAGCCGAAGCCGGCGCATGAAAACGTTGACCAAAAAGTGCGGTGGAGCTAGGCTCGAATCCTCTCCCGGAAAACCAGGACGCGCGAGGCGAATCTATGTACGGACGAATTGCGACGTTGAGTTTGTTGTTGTGCTGTGGGCACCCGACGCTGGCGCAGCAAGAACACCATCACGCGTTGAGCGAAGAAGAAGTTGGGTCGGTGCATTTTGTGACGACGTGCGGTGATGGGCTGAGCGCGCCGGAAAAGGCGGAATTTGACACGAGCTTCAACAAGGCGATGGCGCTGCTGCATTCATTTCAATACGAGGATACGCGTGCGGCGTTTGATGCGATTGCGAAGAAAAATCCGAATTGTGCGATGGCGCAGTGGGGCATCGCGATGTCTCATTACCACGGCTTGTGGAGGAGTGGAGATGCTGCGGCGGGGCGAGCAGCGATAGAGAAGGCGCGTGAGATTGCGAAGACGAATGCCGGGACTTCGGAACGCGAGAAAGGCTACATCGAAGCTCTGGCGGCGGCATACGCGGATGAGAAGGCAGATTACGGGGCGCGAGGCGCGGCGTTTGAGAAGAAGATGGGAGAAGTTGCGGCGGCGTATCCGACGGACACGGAGGCGCAGATTTTTCATGCGCTGTCGTTAAAGCTGGCGGCGTCGCCGCTGGACAAGACGTTTTCGAATGAGAAGAAGTGCGGTGAGATATTGGAGCCGATTTTCAAGCAGCAGCCGCATCATCCGGGAATCGCGCACTACATTATTCATTGTTACGACAATCCAGTGCTGGCGCAGCAAGGACTGGGAGCGGCGAGGATGTACGCGACGATTGCGCCGGTTTCGGCCCATGCGAACCACATGCCGTCGCATATTTTTACGAGAGTGGGTTCATGGGATGAGTCGATTGCGTCAAACATCAAGTCGGCGCAGATCGCAGCTTCTCAAGAGAAAGATTCCAAGAACGGTGAAGCGCGGGACCAGAGATTGCATGCGATGGATTATCTGGAGTACGCGTACCTGCAATCGGGGCAGGTGGCAAAGGCGAAAGCGATTTTGGATGAGTTTCAGAGTTTCCAGGAAGTGCCCGGACTGACGCTTACAGGGAATTACGCGATGGGAGCGATTCCTGCGCGTTATGCGATTGAGCTGAGGAATTGGAAGGCGGCGAGCGAGTTGACACCGCTTACGACAGGCGTTCCTTGGGGGAGGGCACTCACGTGGGAAGCGATCGGAGAAGGAAGCGCGAGGACCGGGAAGCTCGAACGTGCGGAAGAGGCAGAGAAGAAATTGGCGGAGCTGCGCGAAGAAGCATTAAAGAAGAGTGAATACTGGTCGAAGCAGATTGAAGTGCAACGCCGAGAAGTAAACGCATTGATTCTGGAGCGGCGTGGAAAGAAGGAGGAATCGCTCGCAGCGATGCGGTCGGCAGTAGAAATGGAAGAGAGCATGGATAAGGATGCCGTGACGCCGGGGCCGGTGACGCCGGCGCGTGAGATGCTGGCTGGAATGCTCTCAGCGCAGAATCGGCAGGCGGAGGCTTTCGCGGAATACCAGGTTGTACTAAAAGTCGCACCGAAGCGGTTCAACGCTCTTTATGATGCAGCAGTAGCGGCGGATCGTTCGGGGAATGAAGCGGCAGCGAAACGATACTTTCGAGAATTGACGGAGATAGCGGCGAGCGATGAGCGCGGAGAGGTAAGAGCCGCAAAAGCACAGTTGCAGGGGAGGGAGCGGGCCGCGAAATAAACGACTCCGGACCCTGTGCATGTGAAACGAAATACGAAGAGCCTAAAGGCTAAAATCCGGGGGCGCCGGAGGCGGCGGGGCGCATTTCGGGGGCGTTGACGCCAAAGCGGAGATGGGCGAAGTAAGTTTGGCCGAGGGACATGCAGCCGGTGTAGAGATAGCCCCATACGAAGAGAAGAAGAAATGGAATGGTGGCGTAGTTTTCGTTGGTGATGGCGTAGACGACGGTCGCTGCGAAATAAATTCCGAGAAAAACTTCGGCGTAGGGAATCCAGCCGGCTTTGTTTTTGTACGTTTTGGCGACGAACGTGCCTTTCTTGCCTTCGATCTTGAATTTTGGGGTGCGGGCAAATTCGGTTTTCTTTCCAACGATGGCTTCCAGGACCGCTTGCGCATTTCGTATGGAGATACCGATGCCGACGGCCATGACGAACGGCATGTAGAGGAAAGTGCGCATCCAGGTTTTGGGGCGAATTTCTTTTTGTGCGACGAGATAAAAGCTCGAGATCGAGCAAGTAGACGCGAGAAAGAGCGGCAGGTCGATGACGAGCATCTGGAACCAGCCCTGATAGAAGCGGACGATCATTACAGGAAGCAGCGTGACGGAGAAGACGACCATCAGCGGGTAGCTGATATTGGCGGTCAGATGGAAGAAGGCTTCGGCTTTGACGTGCCAGGGCGCGTTGGATTTGAATACCTTCGGCAGAATTTTTTTTGCGGTCTGCATCAGGCCCTTGGCCCAGCGCGCTTGCTGGGCTTTGAAGCCATTCATGTCTACGGGAAGCTCGGACGCGCATTCGATATCGGGTAAGTAGAGAAACTTCCAGCCTTTAAGTTGGGCGCGATAAGAGAGGTCGGTGTCTTCAGTGAGCGTATCGTGCTCCCAGCCGCCGGCGGCTTCGATAGCGGCGCGGCGCCAGACTCCGGCGGTGCCGTTGAAATTGAAAAAAGTGCCGCGACGAGAGCGAGCGCCGTGCTCGACAACAAAGTGGCCGTCGAGAAGAATCGTTTCGACTTGCGTGAGAAGCGAGTAGTCGCGGTTGAGATAGGTCCAACGAGTCTGGACCATGCCAATGTTTTTGCCTGTTTCGCCGTCCATGAAGTAGGGAATCGTGCGGCGAAGGAAGTCGGGTTCAGGGATGAAGTCGGCGTCGAAGATGGCGACGAATTCGCCTCGAGAAGTTTTCAATCCGTTCTCGAGGGCGCCGGCTTTGTAGCCCTCGCGGTTGGTCCGGTGGATGTACGTAATGGGCATTCCGGCTGCGGCATGGCGATCGACGCAGGCTTTGGCGACTTCCCGCGTTTCGTCGGTGGAGTCGTCAAGAACCTGGACATCGAGGAGTTCGGCTGGGTAGTCGAAACGCGAGACGGCTTCGACGAGGCGCTCGATGACGTAGCGTTCGTTGAAGATGGGAAGTTGAATCGTGACGCGGGGCCATTCTTTGACTGGCGGCGGCGGGCCGGGGACATTCTTGCGATATTTGTAGTAATCGTAGACGAGCCAATAGCGATGGAGGCCGTAGCCGGCGAGGATGACGAGAATGATGAAATAGGGAATCATCATCGCGAGGTCGAAGGCGTTGGCGTGGTAGACGCCCGTGAAGGTGCGGTCGGTGAGCTTGTGCCAGTACCGGCTCACACCGCTTTGCGAAAAGAAGACAAAGGTAGCTAGAAGGACCATGGGCGCCACAGGGAATTCTGATTATATGCGGAGAGCGGCCAGCGACAAAATTAACAATAGGCGGCGATCCGGGATGAGACAAACCGATTTGCAACAACGATATTGATGCATAATTCCGATTCGCACATGGCAGAGCCAACTCCTGAGCATTCCGAGAAAACAGGGCGATTGAAGGAAATCGCGGCGGCGTTTTTGCGGCTGGGCTTCACCGGATTCGGAGGCGCCGCGGCGCACATCGCGATGATGGAACAGGAGTTTGTGCAGCGGCGGAAGTGGCTTTCGCGCGAGGATTTTGTGGATCGCGTGGGAGCGGTGAGTCTGCTGCCGGGACCGAGTTCCACGGAGTTGGCGATTTATTTGGGCGAATTGCGGGGAGGAATCGCGGGTCTGCTGATCGCGGGAAGTTCGTTCATTTTGCCTTCCGCGGTGATGGTCGGAGCGCTGGCGTGGGCTTATCAGCGGTATGGAACCACGCCGCAGCTGGGCGCGATTTTGTTTGGAGTAAAGCCGGTCGTGGTGGCGTTGATTGTGCAGGCGGTATGGTCGCTGGCGCGAGTGGCGGTGAAGTCAGTGGAGTTGGCAGTGTTGGCGGCGGTGGTGCTGGGATTGGCGGCGGTACATGTTTCGGCGGTGGCACTCCTGATTGGGACGGGCATCGCTTGGATTGTTGCGGAACGATTTGCGGGAAAGAGAAGCGGCGCAAACGCAGCCGGTGGAATTTTGGCGCAACTGGGAGCGGCGGCGGGTGGTGTTTCCCTGCCGAGTGTCGCGGGAGTATTTTTGTATTTTCTGAAAGTTGGTGCGGTGCTTTTTGGGAGCGGTTACGTTCTGCTGGCGGTGTTGCGCGCGGATTTGGTGGAGCGGCTGCACTGGCTGACGGAGAATCAGTTGCTCGATGCGATTGCGGTCAGCCAGGGAACGCCGGGACCGTTTTTTACGGTCGCGACGTTTGTGGGCTACGTGATTGCGGGATGGAAAGGCGCGACGTTGGCAACGGTCGGAATGTTTTTGCCGGCATTTGTGTTTGTCGCGATAACAGCGAAATACCTCGCGAGATTGCGAAAGTCGCCGATGGCGAGCGCATTTTTGGATGGAGTGAATGCGGCAGCAGTAGCGTTGATGGCGTTTGTGGGATGGCAATTTGCGCGGGAGACATTGTTGAGCGCGACGCCCATCGGAATGGCGGCGGTCGCAGCGGTTTTGCTGATTCGATTTCGAGTTAATTCAGCGTGGTTGATTTTGGGCGGCGCTTTGGCGGGATTAGCGATCCGCTTCGCGCACATGAGCTAGTAGATCAAAACCAGCCACTTCATCGATCAAGGAATCAGAGCGATTTTGCCGTGGGCGCCGGGCGCGAGAATGTCGATGTGCGCCTGCGCGGCGTCTTTGAGCGGTAGTTCCTTACCGACGACGGGGCGAAGCGTGCCGTTTTCAAAACCTGCATTCAAGCCGGCGAAGATGTCCGCCGCTTCCGCATCGGTAACGACCCACAGTGTGAACGCGCGAATCGAGCCGCGCTTGACCATGATGTCGCGCGCGTTGATGGTGATTTCGCCGCGATTGCCGATGACGATGACACGGCCGTTCATGGCGAGGAGCTTCATGTCGGCGGCAAGGTTCACGTTGGCGAGCATTTCGAGGACGATGTCCACGCCGCGGCCGCCCGTGGCTTTCATGATGTCGTCAGTGTAGCCGGGCTTCCTGTGATCGAAAGCCTGATGCGCGCCTTCTTTCTTGATGAGATCGAGGCCCTTCGGCGTGCCAGCAGTGCCGAAAACAGTTAGACCCATGGAGCGGGCCACCTGAATCGCTGCCGTGCCCACTCCGCCGCTGGCACCGTGAATCAACACGGTTTCAGAAGCGTGAGCCGCGGCGGAAAAATGCAAAGCGTAATAAGCGGTGCCGTACGGAACATAGATTCCACTGCCTTGTGAGAAAGAGATGTTTGCGGGCAACGGCTGGACTTGAGATTCCAGGGCAAGCGTGTATTCGGCGTACGCCCCTGTGACGGTCTTTGCGGTGTAAACGCGGTCGCCGGGTTTTACCTTTGTGACGCCATCGCCGACGGACTCGATTACGCCAGCCGCGTCCGAACCCGGTGTGTAGGGCAGCGCGGGTTTGACCGGATAAGTTCCGGCTCGCATGTAGGTGTCATAGGGATTGACGCCGGAGGCGTGAACCTTAACGAGAACTTGTCCGGCAGCAGGCTTTGGTGTTGGGATTTCGTCGAGCTTGAGCTGCTCGGGACCGCCGAATTCGTGAACGCGAATCGCTTTCATTGCAGGCTCCTCAGGTTTGAAATCATGCCATAAAGATTCGATGCCGCGGCGCGCCGCCACAAAATCTTGATTCGTGTTCCTGACAAATTGGACCGATCAGGATCAACGCAAATCAAAAATGATCGTCGCCGGTGACGGCGTGGTCCTTTTCTGCCATGCCTGCCGCTTGGCCCCAGGCAGTTGTCTGCCAATTGTCCTTTTTTCCTTTTGCTTGAGGGATCCAGGGCGGAAGCGGCTGCATTAGGTAAGTCGCAAGCGCGAAGATGTATGGCTCGTACATGCGGCGAAGTTCGGTGAGCCGGCGATCGGCTGCTTCGCCGTCGTGCAGCTTCAAGCCGTGCTGCGCGAGGGTGTCGCGAATGCGGCGAAGGTCGGCGGCGGGAAGACGGTCTTGCGGCAACTCACGCGGTGGCGTTCCGAACACTTGCGAGAGATCCACGACGGCGTGGCGCGCGATGGCGAACGTAAGCTCGGCCTGGCGCTCGCACGCTCCTTCAACACCGACAAGAACGAGGGCGCAAGTATCGAGAATTGCGGCGAGGGAAGCGATCCAGGACTGGTTGTCGTGCTGCGAACGGAAATAGGCGAGCACGGGATAAGAGAGATGGCTCTCCATCAGCTCGGCCGACCAACGTTCCCAGTCTTTCAATAGGTCGTGCAGGGCGTCCTGGCCGCTCTTGTAACTATGGCGGCGCAGCAGTTCACCGGCGGTTGGCGGAGTGCCGGCGCGGGAGTCGAGGAGAGAGATGTCCACTTCTCGTTTGGAAAAGGAACCGTAGATGAAGGGCAGGTAGCCAATGACCGCAGCGAGAAAGCCAAAACCGAAACCTGCTTCACTGACGACGAGCGCGCGAGCGAGGCTGGTGCGCGGAATGACGTCCCCGAGGCCGAGCGTGAAGAAGGTCGTGCCGCTGAGATAGATGTCCGTGGCAAAGCTCGGATGGCCACCGGCGACATTGACCGCAGAACCGGCGCCGTACTGCATGAGGCCGAAGCCGAAGACGAGACCGACGGCCCAGACCGCGACGAGCAAAAGAAGCGAGAGAGGACCGAAAAAGCCGAGCAGGGCTTCGCGCGTCTTGCGCGCCGGAATCATGCAGATTATCGTGCGCCACGTGCCCCACGTGGTTTTGAAAAACAGACGCGTGAGGCGAAATTTGCGCGTGACGCGGCGCGGCAGGATGATGGCTTCGAACGCATCCCACAGGACGATGAGAAAAATTACGAAGCCCGCCACGAAGGCACCGGGAGCAGGAATCATGTGCGCATTGTACCTGTTCCTTCGAGCGAGACGGACACGTGCTTAGGAGACGAGTTTGGCGGAAACGGAGATCTCCGCTTTGAAGAGTTTGGATACGGGGCAGCCGGTTTCGGCGGCTTTAACGGCGGCGTCAAATTTGGCTTGGTCGGCGCCGGGGATTTTGGCGGTGAGATCGAGATGGCTTTTGGTGACGGAAAAACCATCGCCGACTTTTTCGAGAGAAATGGTGGCGGTGGTTTCAAGCTTTTCAGCGGTGAGGCCGGCGCCGCCGAGTTGCGCGGAGAGAGCCATGGTGAAACATCCCGCGTGAGCAGCAGCGAGGAGTTCTTCGGGATTTGTGCCGACGCCGTTTTCGAATCGCGTGCTGAAGGAATATTGCGTTTGTTTAAGGACGCCACTGTCCGTGGAAATCGAACCTTTGCCCGATTTCAAATCACCCGACCAGACTGCGGAAGCTTTGCGTTGCATGAGAACTCTCCTGACTATAAATGTGCAGATGTAGTCTTTGCATTCGATTCGAACGCAACCCGAATGGGTACATGAAATTCTAGGTAAGCCTCACCACTTATGGAAGACAAAAAAGACCGCAAGGCAGATGCAGGCAAAGCCGGCTGCGTAATTCCAGCGAAGTTTTTCGCCCAGATAGGTCATCGAGAAGACGGCGAAAACCGTGAGGGTTATGACTTCCTGAATGGTTTTGAGCTGAGCTGCGGAGAATTCGTATGACCCGATGCGGTTTGCGGGAACCTGAAAGCAATATTCAAAGAAAGCGATGCCCCAACTGGCGAGAATCACTTTCCAGAGCGCTTCGCCGCGATATTTCAAGTGGCCGTACCAGGCGAAGGTCATGAAGATGTTGGAAATAGTGAGAAGCAGAATGGTGCGCACGAAGTGGTCGCTCCTGAAGTTCTAAGTTTGGACGCGAAAATATTCTAAAGGGTTCCACTCAGTCTCGAGGAAATGACGATGTCAATCGACGATTACCGAACAAATTTGCACGCTGGACAATAGAAGATTCCGCACAAGCCATGACGTTTTCGCTCTGGATGCGGCGCATTTCCGGTAGTCTTTCCGAAACGTGGAGAGAACGAAGTCTGTTTGTTTGCCGAGAAGGAGCTCATCCGTGGGTGTGCTTAGCAAGAGCGCTTTTCGACTGGCCGGCGTCTGCGCGCTTAGTCTGTCGTTGCTGCATTCTGGAATCAGCGTCGGGCAAGACACGATTACGCTGGTGGCGACGGGCTCCAGCATGCCCGAACCGTTGTACGCGGCTTGGATCGAAGAGTTCCACAAGGCCGAGCCCAAAGTGCAGCTTCGATACCTGGCGGAGGGAACGGCCGAGAGCGCCGCGCGCATCCTTGCGGGAACCGGCGATTTCGGCGGTGGCGATGCGCCGATACCGGAGAAGGAACTGTTCGCCGCAAAACAGCGCATCGTCGAATTGCCAACTGTGCTGATTGGGATCGCCGTAGTCTATAACGTGCCGGGTGTTCACGAGACGCTACGACTCACGGGACCTGTCGTCGCGAATATCTATCTCGGAAAGATCACGTCGTGGCACGATTCCGAGATCGCAAAACTGAATTCGGGCGTGACGTTGCCGGACCTTGCGATCAAAGTTCTTCACCGTTCGGAAGGAAAAGGATCGAACTATATTTTTTCGGATTATCTGGCGAGGGTCAGTCCCGAATTTCAGGCAAAAGTGGGAAGGGGCGTTTCTCCAAAGTGGCCCGTCGGCGCGAGCTTCGTTCGAACGCAGGAGATGCTCGATCAGCTGAAGGCGACAGCGGGCGCGATTGCCTACACTGAATCGAATTGGGTGGACAAGAGCGCGTCTTCGGCGGCGGCAATCAAGAATTCCGCGGGCGAATTCGTGAAGCCCAGTGCGAAGAGCATCGGCGAAGCAGCGTCTGCGATGGAAAGCAAGATGACGCAAGGATTCCGGATTTCGCTGACGAATCCGCCGGGCAAGGAGAGTTATCCGATCGCGAGCTTCACGTGGCTTTACGTTCCGGAGCACGCCACGGATCCGGCGAGAGGCCGCGCCGTGAATGAGTTCATCACGTGGGCTTACGACAAGGGGCAGGAAGTTGCGCGAGACCGAGGTTATGCGCCGCTGCCGGCTTCAGTTCTTGCTCGTGTAAAAGAAAAAGCGGCAACTCTCCGATAAGCCGGCGGAAGAATTTCTCTAAACGTTCAGCGACAGTGAGACCAGGCCCGGTGGTGTGGGCGCTGGAAGTGGCGGAAGCTTGGAGCGATCGATTTTGTTGTAGAGGGTGTCGCGTTCGACGGGAACACGGCCGGCGGCGCGAATGAGTCGCTCGAGTTCATTGCGCGGCGTGAACTCAGAAGTTTTTGCTCCCGCGTCGTGATAAATCTTTTCCTCCACAACCGTTCCATCGAGATCGTTTGCGCCGAAGCGGAGTGCGATTTGCGCGATGCTCGGCGTCAGCATGATCCAGTACGCCTTGATATGCTCGAAATTGTCGAGCAGCAGGCGCGAGACCGCAATGTTGCGAAGATCGTCGTATCCGGTTGGCTTGGGAATGTGCGAAAGCGCGGTGTTATCCGGATGAAATGCGAGCGGAATAAACGCGACGAACCCGTGCGTAATGTCCTGGAGTTCGCGAAGTTTCACGAGATGATCTACGCGTTCCTCTTCTGTTTCGACGTGGCCGTAAAGCATCGTGGCGTTTGAGCGCAAGCCCGCTTCGTGTGTCTTCCGCGCGAGCGTGAGCCACATCTGGCCGCTCACTTTGTGGTCGCAGATGATGCGCCGAACTCTCGGATGGAAAATCTCGGCGCCGCCCCCCGGGCAGGAGTCAACGCCCGCGGCTTTCATTTTTTGCAGCGTTTCTTCGATGGATAGTTTCGCGATGCGCGCAAAGTAATGGACTTCGACCATCGTAAATGCTTTGAGATGTACATGCGGATGGCGCTTCTTGAGGCCGCTGATTAGCTCGAGAAAATATTCGAAGGGAAGGTCGGGGTGAAGGCCGCCGACGATGTGAAACTCCGTGGCGCCTTCGCGGACGCCTTGATCTGCCCGCTGATAAATTTCGTCCAATGCGTACGTGTACGCCCCTGGCGAATTCGGGTCGCGGCCAAAGGCGCAGAGTTTGCAATGCGCAACGCAGACGTTTGTGGGATTGATGTGGCGGTTGACGTTGAAATATGTGACGTTGCCGTGCTTCTTCTCGCGAATGTAATTGGCCAGCCAGCCGACGGCCAGGAGATCCGGCGAGCGGTAGAGTTGCACGCCTTCGTCGAAGGAAAGGTGTTCGCCGGCGCGGACTTTGTCCGCAATCGGCTTTAAAGATCGGTCGGTTAGCAGCAGTTCACTCATTTCAAATCCGTCGAAACTTTCCCGCGTTTCAAACGCGCCAGAGCGCGGCAGCGGCGCCCCAGAACAAAAAGAACGAAATACTAATATAACCGTTCATCGTGAAAAACGCAGCGTCCAGCTTGCTCAAATCGTCTGCTTTCACGAGGGAATGTTCGTACGCGAGAAGCACGGTGACTACCGCGATTCCCGCCCACGCGGGCCAGGGAAGCGCGAAACTTGCCGCGAGCCACGCGAGAAGTACGACGACTCCGACGTGCATGATGCGCGAAATCCATAATGCGGCAGCGATGCCAAACCGCTTTGGAATCGAAAAGAGACCCGCTTCGCGATCGAAGTCCACATCTTGGCAAGCGTAGAGAACATCGAACCCGCCGACCCAAAGCGTGACTGCCGCGCAAAGGATAAGCATGCGCAGGTCCAGATGGCCGGTAACGGCGATCCATGCAGCCGCCGGAGAAATTCCGAGCGCAAAGCCGAGAAAGAGATGCGAAAAGTTCGTGAAACGCTTGGTAAAAGAATAGAAAAAGAGAATTGCCAGCGCGACTGGCGAAAGCTTCAGCGCCAACGGATTGAGCTGCCACGCCGCCGCAACGAATACGCCAATGGCCACAAGCGTGAAAATCCAGGCGAATGTGACGCTGAGCGCGCCAGTGGCAAGCGCGCGCATTTTGGTGCGGGGATTTTCCTTGTCGTAGCGCACGTCGGCGATGCGGTTGATGGTCATAGCAGCCGAGCGAGCCGAGACCATTGCAACGACGATCCAGAGAATTTGCGGGAGTGTTGGCCAGCCGTGCGACGTGAAGCGCGCTGCAAGAAGCGCGCCCGTAAGCGCGAAAGGCAGCGCGAAGATCGAGTGCTCGAATTTGATCATTTCAAGAATCGTGCGAATGCGGCCTGCCATGATCGCCTCAGGCCTCCGCTTTCTTTGCGGCAGGCTGAGAGCCGGTCCAGCGAAACATTTGGTCTTGCGGGAGGCCAATTTGCGCAAGTACGCGGCACACGTATTGCGTGACCAGGTCGTCGATGGTTTTCGGCTGGTGATAGAAAGATGGCACCGCGGGCATGATCACCGCGCCGGCGGCTTGCGCGCGGAGCATGTTCTCCAGATGAATGCGGTTGAATGGCGTATCGCGAATGCAGAGCACGAGTTTGCGGCCCTCTTTCAACATGACATCCGCGGAGCGCGAGACAAGATCGTCGCACGAACCGTTTGCAATCGCCGAGAG
>Ga0070734_10001492_pt1 | contig 33672 bp, 22 predicted proteins | sample Coa_R1_8_FD_66444 | JGI IMG/M metagenome (GOLD analysis project Ga0070734, IMG submission 66444) | Surface soil microbial communities from Centralia Pennsylvania, which are recovering from an underground coalmine fire - Coalmine... | ecosystem: Environmental > Terrestrial > Soil > Unclassified ...
CGGGATCTCGACGTTGGTCTCGAACGCCGAGAGACGGCTCGTGCCGTCGAAGTTCGTGAAGCCGGACACGTGGAAGAGATCGTCGACGTTCTGGCCGTTGATCTCCGTCAGGTGGCAGCCGCCGCAGGTCTGCCCGGCGAAGGCGTGCCGCACGACCGGATCGACGGGCGCGGAGAAGGTGTTCCAGGACAGGGCCGCGGTCGCCTGGCCGCCGATGGTGGCCGCCGGTACGGTGGCGAAGCCGGCGCGGATGGGGACGCCGGTGGTGTCGAGGTAGCTCGTCAGCGTCGCGTTCGCGGCGGTGGTGACGTCGTGCGCGGTGTCGTCGGGGTTCTGCGGCGTGGTCGAGAGCTGCAGGGTCCCGCCGTCGACCAGCCGGAACACGCGCAGCTGCCACTTGCCGAAACACTCGCACGGGTTGGGATCCATCATCACCTCGTTGGAGCGCAGGTTGATGAGCGAGCTGCCGTTCGGGCGGCCCGGGCCGGTCCCGCGGCGGGTGAACAGATCGGTCACCGCTTGCAATGCCGGGTTGTAGTCGACGCCGAAGGTCTTGGCGTCCAGCGCGTCGAACTTCGCCACCCAGCTTTGACGGGTGAGCGCCGCGCCCGTGGTGGGATCGACGGCGGGCAGATCGTATTCGAAGATGATGGCCATCGACTGCTGCAGCTGGAACGGATCGGCGGCATCGACGACCCCGAAGACGAAGCGCACCTCGCCGTTGGTGGACGCGTGCATGTCGGCTCGGTTCACGATCGCGCGCAGCCGAAATGGCGTGTTGGCCGGGTCGACCTTGCCGTCGGCGCGCTTGGGCCACATCAACCGCAGGACATCGGCGTCGCGGTTGTCGACGGGGAAGCCGTTCACCAGCGTGCCGTTGGGCGGCGGCGGTGACCGGAACTGGTTGATCCACGCCTCCATGAAGTCGGCCGGATCCATCCCGAGCGGCGCCATCTGCTCGACGAGGCCGCGGAAGCTCCAGGGCCCGTCGGCGGCGTCGGTGGTGCGCGCGTCCGTGACGACCGAGAGGTCGGTGATCACCAGCTCCTTGCCGGGGACGATCGACGACGGCACGTCGCAGCCGGCCGTGCAGGTGAAGGCCTGGAACGCGTCGGCGCCGAGGTTGTTCAGGTTCACGACGTCGGGCGTGAAGGCGGCGCCCGTCCGGGTCGGCCGCAGCGCATACGAGCCGGCCGGCACCGTGAACATGAAGTCGCCCTCGGCGTCGGTGATCGCCACCGCCTGCTGGCTGCCGGCCAGGACGATGGGGACGCCGGCGACCGACACGTTGCCGGCGTTCGCCAGGTGGCCGGCGATCCGCACCGTCGACGTCAGCGCCGACTGCCGCTGTTCCGTCGCGCTGACCGCGCCGGTGTCCGGGCGCGCGCAGCCGGCGGCCGCGAGCAATCCAACCGTCGCGGCCAGCGCCGCGCCGGTCACGGTGAATTCCAGAAGCGTTCTCATGGTGATCCTTTCGTGTCGCGCTGCCCGGGAAGTTCCGGGCCCCACGATGCTGAGGTCGGGGCGCGCGCGGCGCCCTTACAACTCGTGCGCCGATCCGCGGGCCACCCGAAAGGCGGCTTGGCCGAGCGGCGATCGAGGTGCCATGCTGGCCCTCGATGAGCGACGGGACGTCGGGCGCGGCGGGGACCTTGCCTCAGGCGATGATCGATCAGCTGGTGGCGAACCATCGCGAGTTCCTCCGCTTCGTGGAGCGGCGGGTCGGCGACCGGGCGCTGGCCGAGGAGATCGTCCAGGACGCGTTCGTCCGCAGCCTCGATCGCGGTGAGCAGATCCGCGACTCGGTGGTCGGCTGGTTCTACCGGGTCCTGCGGAACGCCGTCATCGATCGGCGGCGCCGGCAGGCGGTGGCGGATCGCCGGCTCGACCAGTTGGCGGCCGAGCTCGAGTCGCGCGACGACGAGGGCGACGAGCTGGCCGGCGTGGTGTGCCGATGCGTCGCCCGCCTGGCGGGCACGCTGAAGCCGGAGTACGCGGAGGCCCTGCAACGGATCGAGATCGAGGGGGTCGCGGTGAAGGCGTACGCGGAGGCCGCCGGCATCTCGACGAGCAACGCCGGCGTGCGGATCTTCCGGGCCCGTGAGGCTCTCCGCAAGCAGGTCGCCCGCTCGTGCGGGACCTGCGCCGAGCACGGCTGCTTGGACTGCACCTGCCGGGCGCCTGGCCCCTGAGCCGACCTCGAGCCCCACGCCTGGGGCGTGTAATGCGGCGACCCGACGTGCGTCGAGTCCACAGAGCCGCAATCGAGCTGGCTCGAGAACAGGAGCGAGACCATGAACGACGAAACGAAGAACGAGTGCCGCTGCAGCCAGGCCGTTTGCGGTTGCGAGGCCGCGCCGCCCGCGCCCTGCAGCTGTGGGGACGTCTGCGGCTGCAGCCGCGAATGCAGGTGCGAGCAGCGGTGCGGGTGCGCGGACAAGAAGTAGCGCGGTCGAGGTAGGGGCGGCAGCGCGGCCGGCGTCGAACGCGGCGTCCGGCCGAGCTGACCTGACAGGTTCCCGACGCGGCTGCCGGAGCGGGATTCGCGGTGCGGCGCGGGCGGGAGCGGGAGCAATGAAGCGCGACCAATCGACGTCGCGCGTTGCGGCTCAACGTTGGTTGAACGGGCCCGCCTCGTTCGCGTGTACAATGCCGCACCCAAATTGTTTTCTTCGCCGATGCGCGGCGATCCCATTCGTGAGGAGACGACCTTGTACGAGTCGCGAAGCTTCCGGCCCGCCGCTGTTCTCAGGACCGCTGCTGTTCTGTTGATGCTGGTGGGTTGCGGCAGCAACAGTCCCGGCTCGGCGCCCGACGGAGGAGCCGGTGCCGGCGGGAGCGGGGCCGGCCCGGGGACCGGCGGACACGGAGGCCAGGCCGCCGGCAAGGGCGGAGGCGGGGGCGCGGTCGGCGGAGCGAGCGGCGGTGCGGGCACCGGCGGCGCGGCGACGGGCGGAACCGCGGGGGGCGCCGGCGCAGGGGCGGGCGGAGGCGGGGGCGCGGCCGGCGCGGGGAGCGGGGGCGCCGCGGGCGCGGGCGGCGCCGCGGGGCAGGGCGGCGCGGCCGGAGTTGGGGCCACGGGCGGCGCAGCGGGCGCCGGGGGCACGGGCGGCGGCGGGGCAATCGCCGGCAGCGGAAGCGGCGGTGGCGGCGCCGGCGGCGCCGCGGGCTCCGGCAGCGGCGGCGCGCCGTGGGCGACGTGCTCGCCGGCGTGCACGGGCGGGCAGGTCTGCAACGGCGGGCTGTGCGTCGGTTCGGGCGCGCTCTCCACGTGCCAGGACGGGATCAAGGACCTGCTCGAGACTGGCGTCGACTGCGGCGGCGGAGACTGCGCGCCCTGCGCGACGGGATCCTGTGCCGTCAACGCGGACTGCCTGAGCCAGCAATGCAACCAGGGCACCTGCGGTCCGGCCGTGCCGTCGCCGCTGATCGAGGACTTCGAGACCGGCAACTTCTCGAGGTTCCCCTGGCAGCTCGCCGCCGACATGACCCACCCGTGGGTCATCGAGAACACCCCGGGCGCTTGCCACGGCGGGTCCTACTGCGCGCGCTCGAGCCTGCTGCAGGCCTCCGGCGAGACGACGTCGATCTCGCTGTCGCTCAGCGTTCGCGCCGATTCGACCGTCGGCTTCTGGGCCAAGACCGACACCGAGAGCGGCCAGCACTTCCTCCGCTTCTACGTGGACGGCACCAAGCAGCTCGAGCTCTCCGGGCAGAACGACTGGACCTTCTATTCGTTCCCCGTGTCGGCGACGGGCGCGGGCGGCCCCGACCGCGTCCTCAAATGGGAATACAGCCGCTCGACCTACGTCGACGCGACACACCCGCCCGAGAACAGCATCTGGCTCGACGACATCGACCTGCCGGCCTACAACACCCAGCCGACCGTTCCCCGGCTGATCGCGCCGGCCAGCGGGCAGGTCGTCGCCACCACCCAGCCGGCGTTCGACTGGCGCAGCTCGGACGCCGACTTCGACCGCATCATCTATGAGGTGCAGTACGACGTCGACCCGGCGTTCTCGGCCCCGGTCGACACGGGCGAGACGTCGGCGCTCACCTTCACGCCCACGACCGCGCTCACCACCGGAACGACCTACTACTGGCGGGCCCGCGCGAAGGACGTGTCGGACTACCGCTGGGGCGCCTGGTCGCCGGTGTCGTCATTCGAGGTGGACACCACCCAGCAGGTCGGGCTGTGGCGGCAGCAGTCGGGGCCCGAGCTCGCGCTCGATACGTTCGCCGGCGCGGCGGTCGCCGGGAACGCCGTGGGGGTCTCTTCCACGCCCTTCACCACCACCGGTTCGAGCTCGAAGCTGGGAACGACCAACGACAGCATCACGACTTCGGGGCTTCCGTTCGCGCAACCGGGCGCGTCGGCGCAGCTCCAGGTCAACGGTTGCTTCTACGCGGCCCAGTACAGCACCGCTTCCGGGGCCTGCAAGACGACCTGCGTGAACAGCACGGCCAGCGGGTCCGTCACCATCGACGGCTCTTCCGTCGGCACGGTGTCTGCCTTCGCCCCCAACTGCGCCTGCGCGGCGTTCACGAACAACACGTTCACCGTCTCCAACTTCCAGCAGTACATCGCCTCCGACTCGGCCATCACGCTGAACCTGTCGACCGGCGCCGGCAGCGGGTGCAACGGAATATTCTTCACCTTCTCCAACCTCTCGTACACGCTGACCTACCCGACGCTCGGCACCGGCACGGTCACCTCCACCTCGATCTCCCTCGACGCGTTCCCGGCCGGGGACAACTGGGACGGCCTGTCGTTCGACGCCGACGCCGGCGCGATCGTGCAGGTCCTCGATCAGAACAAGACGCTGGTGCCCGACACGGTCATCCCGGGCAACGCCGCCGGGCTGGCCCCCGGGAGCGTGAAGCTCTGGAACCTCGCCGCCAGCCAGTACCCGGTCATCTACCTGAGGGCGACGCTGAACAACGCCCAGCAGCTGCGGCGCTGGGAGGTCACCGCCAACACCGGCTACCAGTGGGACTTCGTCCACGGCGGCGACGCCGAGGGCTGGAAGGCCTCTCTCACCGGCGCGACGCCCACGATCACCGTCTCGGGCGGCGTCCTGCGGATGGACGCTCCGGCGACCGGCACCGATCCGCAGCTCGTCTACCTGCTGCCGGGGCAGGTCGACGCGACGCGGTTCAAGACGCTGACCGTGCGCCTGCGCAGCAGCAACAACTCGGGCGACGACACGGTGACGTTGTACTGGCAGAACAACTACGGGCAGTTCGATCCGGTGCGATCGTTCAGCGCCACCGCCTTCCTGTACCAGCAGACCGAGGTGCCGTTCGATCTGACCCAGATCCCCGCGGCGCCCAATCAGCCCTGGCAGGGACAGATCAACGGCCTCCGCGTGGATCCAGTTCAGAGCTTCTTCGACGCGACCGGGGCGGCGACGGCGGGGTGGTTCGAGGTCGACTGGATCTGGCTGCGCTGACCCGGTGGACGCCGCCGGTGAGCCGAACGATGGCAGGGGCGCTACACTCCAGCGCCCATGACCGAAAAACGACAGGGAGACGCCCCGGAAGAGGACTTCGCCGCGATGCTGGCCGCGTCGGAACAGGCCGCGCGCGGGCAGCCGCGGCGCGTGCGGCTCGCGATCGGTGACACCGTCCGCGGGAAGATCGTCTCGATCGGCCCCGAGGTGACGGTGGTCGAGCTGGCCGGAGGGGGCGAGGGGACGCTCGAGACGCTGGAGCTCCGTGACGCGCAGGGCGAGCTGACGGTCGCCTCGGGTGACACGCTCGAGGCGCGCGTGGTGGCGCTCGGCGAGAAGCAGGGGTTCGTCACGCTGCGCCGGGGCGCGAGCGCCGTGCGGGGCCGGGCCGCCCTGGCCGAGGCAGCGACGACCGGGCTCCCGGTCGAAGGGCTGATCACCGGCGTCAACAAGGGGGGCCTCGAGGTGGACGTGGGAGGCGTGCGGGGCTTCTGCCCGCTGTCGCAGCTGGAGCTGCGGCCGGTGGCGGACCCGGCGGCCTACGTGGGGCAGCGGCTCTCGTTTCGCGTCACCCGCTACGAAGAGGACCGCCGCGGCACGAACCTGGTCCTGTCCCGGCGCGCGCTGCTCGAGGAAGAGGCGGGCGCCCGCGCCGTCGAGACTCAAGGCAAGCTGGTGCTGGGGGCCGTGCTCCCGGGCGTCGTCACCGCGCTCAAGGACTTCGGCGCGTTCGTGGACGTCGGGGGGATCGAGGGGCTGCTCCCCGCGTCGGAGATCAGCTTTTCCCGCGCCACGCGCCCGGCCGACGTGCTGTCCGTCGGGCAGCCGGTCACGGTCAAGGTCGCGCGCATCGAGAAACGGGACGATCCCAAGCGGCCGCTGCAGATCTCGTTCTCGATGAAGGCGCTCGACCGCGATCCCTGGACCGAGGTCGCCGCCACCCTGCGGGCCGGCAGCGTCACGCAAGGCAAGGTCGTCCGGCTGGAGCAGTTCGGCGCGTTCATCGAGCTGGCCCCGGGCGTCGAGGGGCTGCTGCACGTGAGCGAGCTCGGGGCCAAGCGCCCGGTCCGGCACGCGCGCGAGGCGGTCAAGCCCGGCGACACCCTGACGGTCACGGTCCTGGCGGTCGACGAGGAGCGCCGGCGCATCTCGCTCGCCCTGGGCGAGCGCAGCGAGGGGATCGACGACGAGGGGCGGGCGGCGGCGGCGCGCGCCTCAGGCACGTCGGGCCAGCTGGGGACGCTCGGCGATCTCCTCAAGGGCAAGCTGCCGCCGCGCTGACGTCCGGGCGGCGCGGCCTGCCATCGCGCCGCGCCTTCTCGAACGGGCGCCGATCGGTCATCGCCGACCAAAGGCGGGAACCCCGGGCGGAACCGGTTGTCGCTGTAGACTAGGAGGCGAAGCATGACGCGGGTCGGCGGCGTCGTCTCGATCGGGGTCGCGGCGGTGGCGATCGTTGCCGCGGCACAGCCGGCGGCGCCCCCCGCTCGGGCGGTCATCGAAGGGGTGCCGCACATCCGCCAGGAGCCGGACTTCTGCGGCGAGGCCTGCGTCGCGATGTACCTGCGCAAGCTCGGCTACGCCGTCGACCAGCGCGCGGTCTTCGATCGCACCGGGCTCGACCCGCGCCTCGGTCGCGGCGCGTACACGGCGGAGCTGAAGCGGGCGGTCGAGGCGTTCGGGTTTCGTCCGGGCCCGGTCTGGTTCAAGGTCGGCGCGGGCGACGCGGCGGCGCTCGCACAGGCGCGGGACGCGATGTACGCGGACCTCGCGCGCGGGGTGCCGTCGATCGTCTGCATGCACTACGACGGCAGCCCGCGCGCGCCCGAGCATTTCCGCCTGATGCTCGGCTTCGACCGCGCGACGGGCGAGGTCATCTACCACGAGCCGGGCCAAGATCAGGGCGGCTACAAGCGGATGCCGGAGGCGCGCTTCCTCGAGCTGTGGCCGCTCAAGTACGAGCGCGACAGCTGGACGCTGATCAGGATCGCGCTCGAGCCGGGCCACCTCGACGTCGGAGGCGGCCGCGATCCGCTCTCCACGGTCACGCCGGCGGCGCTCGCGCAGCACGTGATGAAGCTGAAGGCGAGGGCGGAGATCCCCGAGGGGTACGCGACCCGCGTGGTCGGCCCGTTCTTCGTCATCGGCGACGAGTCGCCGGCGCGCGTCGACCGTTACGCCAAGACCATCGCCTGGACGGTCGACCACCTCAAGCGCGACTTCCACATGCGCGAGCCGCCCAACGTGATCGACGTCTGGCTGCTCGGCGGCGCGGACAGCTACCTCGAAAATTGCCTGCGCCTCTTCGGCCTGCGCCCCTCGACGCCGTACGGCTTCTTTCTCCCCTCGCAGCAGGCGTTGTTCATGAACATCGCGACGGGCGGCGGGACGCTGGTGCACGAGCTGGTGCACCCCTTCATCGGCGCCAGCTTCCCGGCTGTCCCCACCTGGTTCAACGAAGGGCTCGCCTCGCTCTACGAGGCGGTGCGGGAAGAGCACGGCGAGATGTGGGGGCTGCCGAACTGGCGCCTGGCGGGGCTGCAGCGCGCGATCCGCGCCGGCAAGCTGCCGTCGTTCGCCGCGATGACCGGTGACACGCGCGAGCACTTCTATGTCTCCGGCACCAGCTACGCGCAGGCGCGGTACCTCTGTCTCTACCTGCAAGAGAAGGGGCTGCTGCACAGGTACTACGATCAGTTCGTGGCGGGCGTCGCCGGCGATCCCAGCGGATACAAGACGCTCGTCCGCGTGCTGGGCAATCCCGACATGTCCGACTTCGAGAAGCAGTGGCGGGGCTGGGTGCTCGCGCTGGCAGGGCAGTAGGCGGCGGGCCGCGCGCGCCGCGCCGCACCTGGACGTAATCGACCGCCGGCGGCGCGCGGCGTGAGCCGTCCGGGGCAGCTGGGTTCTCTTCCCTTAAAGAGGGAACGGCAAGGCGCGGACCCTCTAACGCGAGGAGGGCATGACGATGGATGCTCCGACCCGTTTCACGTCTGGACGCTCGCGGCCGCCAGCGGCTCCCGCCGACGAGGACGACGAATGGGACGCGGTGATCGCGCGCGCGAAGGCGAGGGCGGCGACGCTGAGGGCGCCGCGGGCCCGCGTTCCCGAACGAACCACGGCCACGCTGGACGCGCTCATGCGGGGCGGCCTGCATAGCGCGGCGTCGCTGCGGCCGGTGCTCGCCGCGCGCCGGCCAGCCGAGGAGGACATGGTCACGCCCCCGCCGGTCACGAAGCGGCACTGGGCCGGCGGGCCGCTGTCACGCTCGTCGAAGTGACCTTGAGGGGGCGCGCCGGCCCGCGGCGGAGGTAGCCATCGGGACCCGGCAGTCAATCTATTGAGTCGGGCCCGGCTCTCGCCCAGGTTTTGAGGGAATTCCTTCCTCGACAACCGATGTCGCGAGACTCCACACAAGAACCAGCGCCGGCGCCGTCAGCCCCAGCGAAGGTGGTCATGATCGTGGAAGACGACCCCGAGATCCGGGAGTCGCTGGCCGAGCTGCTCGAGAGCTGGCAGCTCGTCCCCGTCGCGGTGGACGGCGGCGAAGCCGCCTTGCGAGCGTTGCGAGAGGGCGGCTGCCGCCCGGCCGTGATCCTCCTCGATCTCAAGATGTCCCGTCTGAGCGGCTGGGAGTTCAGGCGCGAGCAGATGCACGATGTCCGCCTGCGCGAGGTTCCCGTCGTGATCATGACGGCCCTCCCCATCCCCACCGGCAGCGCGCGGGCCGAGTTCGGAGAGGTGGCCTGGCTCCGGAAGCCGTTCAGTCTCGACGACCTCCAGGCGGCGCTGGCGGCAGCGCTGAAGAGCCCATGATCAAGGATCCAGGATCCCTGGAGACGCCGGCAGGGCCGCCATTTGGCGGATCGCTCGCGCTTTGAGGCGTTGCCTGATTCTGACATCATCTGCGCGCACCTTCGGTTTGGGGGAACCGTTTTGCCCGACTTCGCAGAGGACGATTCGACCGCTCGCCGGCTGGAGCTGTTTCGCGTGCTGGTCGAGGAGGCGCGCGACTACGCCATCTTCTTTCTCGACCCCGAGGGGCGGGTGGCGAGCTGGAACGCGGGCGCCGAGCGGATCAAGGGCTACCGTCGGGACGAGATCCTGGGCCGGCACTTCTCCCTGTTCTTCGCCGCCGACGAGGTCACGGCCGGGAAGCCGAATCGGGAGCTCGCGCGCGCCGCCGCCGAGGGGCGGGTCGAAGACGAGGGCTGGCGCCTCCGCAAGGACGGCAGCCGCTTCTGGGCGAACGTCGTCCTGACCGCGGTGCGCGACGCCGCGGGGACGCTGCTGGGGTTCACCAAGCTCTCGCGGGACATGACCTCCTGGCACCAGGCGCGCGAGCAGATCCGGCAGAGCCGCGAGAACCTGGCGGTCACCCTCCGCAGCGTGGGCGACGGGTTGATCGCGACCGACGCCGGCGGCCGCGTCACGCTCATGAACGCGGTCGCCGAGCAGCTCACCGGCTGGGCGGCGGACGAAGCGCTCGGCCAGCCTCTGGAGACGGTGTTCCGGATCGTCAACGAGGAGACGCGTCACACCGTCGAGAATCCTGTCGTTCGCGTGCTGCGCGAGGGGCGGATCGTCGGGCTGGCGAACCACACGGTGCTCATCTCGCGCGACGGCACGGAGTGCGCGATCGCCGACAGCGCGTCGCCCATCCGGCACCAGGACGGCACGGTCCGCGGGGTGGTGCTGATCTTCCGCGACCAGACGGGCGAGCGCGTCGCCGAGACCGCGCGCGAGCAGCTGGTCGCCGAGCACGCCGCGCGCGCCGCGGCCGAGGCCTCGGCGGCCGCGCTGCGCGCCAGCGAAGAGCGAATCCGCGGGGTGTCCGAACGCCTGAACATCATCCTCGAAGGGGTCGCCGACGGGATCACCATGCAGGACCCGAGCGGCCGCATCCTGTACGCCAACGGCGTGGCCGCCCAGATCTGCGGGTACGGCAGCGCGGAGGAGATGATGGCCTCGCCGCTCTCGGACTTCGGCGCGCGCTTCGCGCTGTTCGACGCCGACGATCGGCCGCTGGCGTACGAGCGGATTCCCAACCGCCGGGCGCTGGCGGGGCTGGGCTCGAGCTCGATGCTGGTGCACGTCCGGGACCGCTCGAGCGGACGCGACTGGTGGTCGCAGCTGGCCTCGAGCCCGATCAACGGCGCGGACGGGCGCCCCGAGGCGGCGGTCACGATCTGGCACGACGTGACCGCGCAACGGCGGCGCGAGGCCGAGCTCAGGTTCCTGGTCGAGACGGGCGCGCTGCTCTCCTCCAGCCTCGACTACGAGACGACCCTCACCAAGCTGACGGAGGCGCTGGTGCCGCGCCTCGGGGACTGGTGCGCCATCGAGCTGCTCGAGGGGGACGAGCTGCGCTTGCTCTCGGTCGAGCACGTCGATCCGGCGAAGGTGTCGCTGGCCTGGGAGCTGCGGGCGAAGTATCCGCCCAACCCGCAGGCGCCGCGCGGCGCTTACCAGGTGGCCCGCACCGGCCGCCCGGAGCTGTACCCCGAGATCCCCGACGAGCTGCTGGCCGCGGGGGCCCAGGGGCCCGAGCACCTGCGCATCATCCGCGACGTGGGCATGAAGTCGGCGATGGTGGTCCCGCTGTCGCCGCGGGACGGGACCGTCGTCGGCGTCATCACGGTCATCTCGACGTCGGCCGGCCGGCGCTACGACGGGGCCGACCTGGCGCTGCTCGAGCTCGTGGGCCGGCGCGCGGCGCTGGCCATCGAGAACGCCCGGCTGTATCGGGAGGCGCGCGGCGCCATCGCCGTCCGCGACGAGTTCCTGGCCATCGCGGGGCACGAGCTCAAGACGCCGCTCGCCGCCTTGCAGCTTCAGCTGCAGGGGCTGCTGCGGCTCGCCCAGCGCGGCGACGTCGCGGGGACGGTCGATCGGCTGCGCGACCGGCTGGACAAGACGCTGGGGCTCGGGCGCCGGCTGGACGACCTGATCAAGGAGCTGCTCGACGTCTCTCGCATCACGGCCGGCCGGCTGACGCTCGAACGGGAGCCGTGCGATCTCGTCGTGCTGGTCCGTCGCGTGCTGGACCGGTTCGCCGATCAGCTCGCCAGCGCTGGGGCGACCGCCACCCTGCGGGGAGACGACCGGGTGGTGGGGACCTGGGATCGCGCGCGCCTCGACCTGGTCGTCACGAACCTCCTCGCCAACGCGATCAAGTACGCCCCCGGCAAGCCGATCGACCTCGCCGTCGAGCAGCCGACGCCCGAGCGCGCGCGCCTGGTGGTGAGGGACTACGGCATCGGGATCGCCCCCGAGGACCAGGCGCGGATCTTCGGACCATTCGAGCGAGCCGTGTCCGACCGTCACTACGGCGGGTTCGGGCTGGGCCTCTGGATCGTCCGTCAGGTCGTCGAGGCGCACGGCGGCTCGGTGCACCTCGAGAGCAGCCCCGGCCAGGGCGCGACCTTCCTGGTGGAGCTCCCCACCGGATGACCCCCACGGGCCGGACCGTGCTGGTCGTCGACGACGATCGCGACATCCGCGACGCGCTTTCGGACGTGCTGCACGACGAGAGCTACCGCGTCGTCTGCGCCTCCGACGGCGAGGAGGGGATCGCGCGGCTGCGCGCGCAGCCGGCGCCGGCCGTCGTCCTGCTGGACTGGATGATGCCGAGGTGCGACGGCGCCTGCTTCCTTCGCCGCCAGCGCGCCGACCCGGCGCTGGCCGGGATCCCCGTCGTGTTGCTGACCGCCGACGCTCGGGTTCTGGCGCACGCCGCCGAGACCGGCGTGCAGGCCCGCATTCCCAAGCCGGTCCCGCTGGACGAGCTGCTGGCGGTCATCGCCAAGTACGCCGGCTGAGCCGTTTCCTGGATCCCCGGGCGGTCCGAGGCAATCCGGGGGGTTGCCCGAACCGGTCCTGGACATAAGATGTTGTACAACCCACGTGTTCCAATGGTCGGGAGCAGTCTGAATAGGCCCGCCGCTCTAAAGGAAGCCCCGGCGATCTGCCCGGCGCCGACCCGGGTGATGATCGTGGACGACGACGACGACATCCGCGCCGGTCTCACCGAGATCTTGCAGGACAGCGGGGTGGACGTCGTCGGCGCGGCGAACGGGCGCGAGGCGCTCGCCCTGCTGCGCGCCGGGGCGCGACCGACCCTGATCTTGCTCGACCTGATGATGCCGGTGCTGAACGGCTGGGACTTTCGCCGCGAGCAGATGGCCGACCCCGCCCTGCGGGAGGTCCCGGTCGTCGTGTTCTCGGCCAGCATCTCCGGCCGCGAGGCGGTGCGCGAGCACTTCGGCAACGTCGAGCTCTTGGCCAAGCCGCTCTGCATCACCGAGCTGTTCCGGGTGATCGACCGGGGGGGCCGCCCCGCCGAGGCCGCGGCCTAGCCCGGCGCGACGCGCCTTGACGTGCCGGTCGATCCCGAGCAACCTGGATCCGTCGTGAAGGCTCGATGCAAGCGCTGGGCGCGCGCCCTGCTGGTGCTTCCGGTGCTGGTGTTCGCGCTCTCCGCCTCCAGCCGCCTCGAGGTTCGCTGCGCGCTGACCGGGCTGGTGGTCCCCGAGTGCTGTCCGGAGACCGGGGCCGCCGCGCCCGCGCCCGCGCCGCAGCAGGCGACCATCAGCGAGCGCGACTGCTGCGAACGAACGGTGCTCGCGACCGACAAGCTCCCTGTCGCCGGCTCCGAGGTGGCGCTCGACGAGGCCCCTCCGGCGATCGGCCGGGTCGTTCCCTGGCCGGTGTCCGGCGCGTTCGCTGCTTCGCAGCGGACGTCGCGCGCCTGGCTCGGGCCGGCGCGAGCATCGGCGCCGCCCTTTCTGCTCACGCACGCGTTCCTGATCTGATCGGCGCGAGCCTCCGGCTCGCGGAGCCACGCCCCGGGCGTGCGCTCGGGTCGTCGCGCGACCGCTCGCGCACGACGTCAGCTCGATAGCCGGGCGTCTGTCGCGCCCGCGCCAGCTCAGCCACCGAAGTTCAGCCGCTCCGATCTCCCCGTCACGCGTGAGGTTCGTTCATGGTTCGCCCTCTGCTGCTCCTGCTCGCCGCCGTTGCTTCACCCGCGCCCGCGCCGGCGCTCAGCCCGCCGGTCCAGCTTCGCGACCTCCTCGAGGAGGCCAGGCGCAAGAACCCAGAGATCGCCGCCGTCGAGGAGCAGGCGCACGCCGCCGAGGCGGCCGCCGCGGGCGCGGGGGCCCTCGACGATCCGATGCTCATGGTCCAGCTCTGGAACATGCCGGTCGACCTGTCGACCGTGCCGCTGATGGTGAACCTGACGCAGCCGCTCCCGCTCGGCGGGAAGCGGCAGGCGCGCCGCGACGAGGCGCGCGCCTCCGCCGACGCGTCGCGCGCCGACATCGCGACGCGCTCGCGCGACATCGAGAATCAGATCGCCAGGGCCTACTTCGACCTCTACCTCGCCGACCGGACGCTGGAGGTGGAGGCGGAGATCGCCCGGAACCTGGAGACGCTGGTGGCGGCCGCCTCGTCGCGGGTCGCGGCCGGGCGCGGCGAGGCGGCCGAGGTCCTGCGGGCCGAGGGCGAAGCGCTGAAGCTGCAATCGGACCGCGAGGCGGCGGTTGGCCGGCGGGCGGCGGCCGGGGCCAGGCTGGTGGCGCTGCTCGATAGGCCGCCCGGCAGCGAGATCGGGAGGACGGCCGAGCCGGGCGTGCTGGCGGATCTTCCGCCGGCCGACGAGCTTCGCGCGCGCGCCCTCCACGACCGGCCGGAGCTCCGGGTGGCGGGCGCCGCCGCGCGCGCCGCGGAGGCGCGCCGGCGGCTCGCCGATGCCGAATCGGTCCCGGACCTCGCGCTGTCAGCCGGCGAGATGCACATGTTCCGCAGCGACAGCCACCCGGCGGACTTCCTCTTCCTCGGCGTCCAGGCGAACCTGCCCATCTTCTCGGGGAAGAACCGCGCGCGGGTGGCAGAGTCGGAGGCGCGGGTGGCGGTGGCGCGCGCCGAGACGCGGGCGCTGGAGAACCGGATCGTCGCCGACGTGGCCGACGCCTTCGCCGAGGTGCAGGCCGAGACCCGGCAAGCGCAGCTTCACCACCAGCTGATCCCGCTGGCGCGACAGGCGGTGTCGAGCGCGCTCGCCTCGTACGCGGCCGGCCGCGGCACGTTCGCCGGGGTGCTGGACGCCGCGCGGGACCTCCAGATGCACGAGCTGGATCTGGCGCAGCACCTGGCGGCCTACGCGCAGCGGCTGGCCGACCTCGAGCGCGCGGTGGGGAGCGACGTCGGCCTCGTGCGCATGTCGTCGGCCGGCACCCACGCCGGGCACGAGGAGGTGTCGCCGTGAGCCTGTCGCGACCTCCGACCTCGGCGGTGTGTCCGCGCCTGCTGCCGCCCCTGCTCGGGCTCCTGCTGCCGATCGCGTGCGCGGCGCCGGCCGCCGCGGCGCCGGCCGCCGAGACGTCGCTGCGCGCGGGCGACCTCGTGGTGCGGCTGGCGAACGATCCCGATCCGCCGCGCACGGGGGAGAACCAGCTGACCGTCTCCTTGCAGGACGCTTCGGGCGCGGCGGTCGACGGCGCCGCGCTGGGGATGGTGTGGGACATGCCGGCGATGGGCGCGATGCCCGAGATGAAGGGGACCGGCAAGACCACCCCGCAGGGCGCCGGGCGCTACACCGTCACCTACCCGCTGTCGATGCAGGGGGACTGGTATCTCACGCTGGCCATCGACGCGCGCGGGCACCAGCACGCGGAGGCGAAGATGAAGGTGGCCACCGGCCGTCCGGGGATCGCGCTCGAGCGCTCGGGCGGCGACGACGCGGCGGGGGGGATCGTCGTCTCGCCCGAGCGCCGGCAGCTGATCGGGGTCAGGCTGGCGACCGTCGCGCCGCGGCCGCTGAGCCTGACGATCCGGGCGGCGGGCCGGGTGGCGGTCGACGAGCGCAACGTCTCCGACGTGACGCTGAAATACGAGGCCTTCATCCAGAAGGTCTACGTCGGTGAGACCGGCAAGACGGTCCGCAAGGGGCAGCCGCTCTGTCTCGTCTACAGCCCCGACCTGCTCTCCGCCGAGGAGGAGCTGCTGGCCGCGCGCCGCGCGGGGGCCTCGGGGCCGCTGGCGACCGGGCTCGAGCGCCGGCTGGCGTCCTGGGACCTGTCGCCGGCCCAGATCCAGGCGGCCCTGAGCTCGGGCAAGGCGGACGGGCGGCTCACGATCGCCGCGCCGGCCTCCGGCGTGGTGCTGGAGAAGAGCATCGTCGAGGGGGTCCGCGTCGAGGCAGGGACCACCCTCTATCGCATCGGCAACCTGGGCCGGGTCTGGATCCAGGCGGCGGTCGCCGAGCGGGACGCGGCGCTGGTCTCCGCGGGGCAGCCGGCGCGGGTCCGGGTGAGCGCCGTCTCGGAGCCGCTGACCGCGCGGGTCACCTTCGTCGCGCCGACGGTGGACGAGAAGTCGCGCACGATCGGCGCGCGCCTCGAGCTGGCGAATCCGCGCCTGGCGCTCAAGCCCGGCATGTTCGCCGAGGTCTCGATCGACGCGCCGCTGGGGACCCGCCTGGCCGTCCCCGACGACGCGGTCCTGCTGTCCGGCGAGCACCGCTACGCCTTCGTCGATCGGGGCGGCGGCCGCCTCGAGCCCGTCGAGATCCAGGTCGGCGCGCTGGCCGGCGACTACCTCGAGGTGCGGGCGGGGCTGTCGGCGGGCGAGCGCGTGGCCACCGGCGCGACGTTCCTGCTGTCGTCCGAGGCGAAGCTGCGCGACGCGCTGCCGCGCTGGAGATCGCCGTGATCGCGCGGCTCATCGCGCTCTCCGCCCGCCATCGCCTGGTCGTCATCCTGCTGGTCGCCCTGGCCGCCGGCGCCGGGGTCTGGTCGCTCAGGAGCACGCCGCTCGACGCCGTGCCCGACCTATCGGACGTGCAGGTGACCCTCTACACCGAGTGGATGGGGCGCTCGCCCGATCTCGTCGAGGACCAGATCACCTACCCGATCGTCACCGCGCTGGTGGGCGGGCCGCGCGTGACCGCCGTGCGCGGGCAATCGATGTTCGGGATGTCGTTCGTCAACGTCATCTTCGAGGAGGGGACCGACCTGTACTGGGCGCGAAGCCGGGTCCTCGAGTATCTGTCCAGCCTGGCGTCCAAGCTGCCCGACCGCGTGACGCCGGTGCTGGGGCCCGACGCGACGGGCGTCGGCTGGGTGTACGAGTACGCGCTCGTCGACAAGTCCGGACGCCACCGGCTCGACGAGCTGCAGTCGCTCCAGGACTGGCACCTCCGCTACGCGCTCTCGAGCGTGCCCGGCGTGGCCGAGGTGGCCAGCACGGGCGGGTTCACCAAGGAGTACCAGGTGAGCCTCGACCCGGCGCGCCTGCAGAGCTTCGGCGTCTCGCTGATGCAGGTCACCGACGCCGTGCGCCGCTCGAACAACGACACGGGCGGCCGGGTGCTGGAGATCTCCGGCACCGAGCACTTCATCCGCGGGCGCGGGTACCTCAAGAGCGCCGCCGACCTGGAGAAGGTGGTCCTGGCCAGCGACGACGGCACGCCGGTCACCGTGCGCGACGTGGGCGAGGTCCGGATCGGGCCGGCGCAGCGGCGCGGGATCGTCGAGCTGGACGGGGAGGGCGAGACGGTCGGCGCGGTGGTGATCATGCGCCAGGGCGGCAACGCGCTGGACGTCATCGACGGGGTCAAGGCGCGCCTGGCCGAGCTCGCGCCGACCCTCCCGGCCGGCGTCGAGATCGTCCCCACCTACGACCGCTCGCGGCTCATTCGCGAGAGCATCGGGACGCTGCGGCGCACGCTGATCGAGGAGATGGCGGTGGTGGCGCTGGTGATCCTGCTGTTTCTGCTGCACGTCCGCTCGACGCTGGTCCCGGTGATGATGTTGCCGATCGCCGTGCTGCTGGCGTTCGTGCCGATGGCCGCCATGCGCCTGCCGGCCAACATCATGAGCCTGGGCGGGATCGCCATCGCGATCGGGGCGATGGTCGACGCGGCCATCATCGTCGTCGAGAACGTGCACAAGCGGCTGGAGCGGTGGGAGGCCGAAGGACGCCCCATCGCCCGCAGCGAGGCGGTGGTCGAGGGGCTCACGGAGGTCGGCCGGCCGATCTTCTTCTCGCTGCTGGTCATCACCGTCGCCTTCCTTCCGGTGTTCACGCTGGAGGGGACCGAAGGGCGCCTGTTCAAGCCGCTGGCCTACACCAAGACCTTCTCGATGGCGTTCGCGGCGCTGCTCTCGGTGACCCTGGTCCCCGCCGTCGCCGCGCTGTTCATCCGCGGCAGGATCCGCTCCGAGGAGGAGAACCCGGTGGCGCGCCTGCTGGCCGCCGCCTATGGGCCGATCTGCCGGTTCGCGCTGCGGTTTCGCTGGCCGGTCGTCATCGGCGCGCTCCTGCTGGTCGCCGCCACCGTGCCGGTCGCGCGCCGGCTGTCGAGCGAGTTCATGCCGCCCCTCAACGAGGGGACGCTGCTCTACATGCCGACGGCCGTGCCGGGGATGAGCGAGGCCAGCGCCGGCGACGTCCTCCAGCGGATGGACCGCCTGCTCAAGACGTTCCCCGAGGTGGCGCGCGTGTTCGGGAAGGCGGGCCGCTTCTCGACGCCCACCGACCCGGCGCCGCTCGAGATGTTCGAGACGGTCGTCGAGCTGCGGCCGCCCAGCAGCTGGCCCAGCGGCGAGTCCTGGGAGGCGCTGGTGAGCAAGCTCGACGGAGCGATGCGGTTCACCGGTATGCCCAACGTGTGGTGGATGCCGATCCAGACCCGCACCGAGATGCTGGCGACCGGCGTCCGGAGCCCGCTCGGCATCCAGGTGCTGGGCCCGGACACGGCGGGGATCGATCGCGTGGCCCGGCAGATCGAGGCGGCGCTGCTGGAGGTCCCGGGGACGCGCAGCGCCTTCGCCGAGCGCGCGGGCGGCGGCCACTACCTGGACTTCGACATCGATCGCGACGCGGCCGCGCGCCACGGGCTCAACGTCGAGGACGTCGAGGACGCGATCGAGACGGCCATCGGCGGCAAGACGGTCACCACCACCGTCGAGGGCCGCGAGCGCTACCCGGTGACCGTGCGCTACGCCCGGGACTTCCGGTCGACCCTGCCGGACCTGGAGCGCGTGCTGGTCGCCGCCCCCGGCGGCGCGCAGATCCCGCTCGGGCAGCTGGCGCGGCTGGTGTCGCGTGACGGGCCGGCCATGCTGCGCGACGAGGGCGGCCGTCTCTACTCCTACGTCTTCGCCGACACCGACCGGCCGATCGCCGACTACGTCCGGGACGCGCGCCGCCTCTTGCCGCAGCGGGTGACGCTCCCCAGCGGCTACCGCCTGGCCTGGGCCGGCCAGTACCGCTACCTCGAGCGCGCCAGGGCGCGGCTGGCGTTCGTGGTCCCGGCGACGCTGGCGGTGATCTTCTTGCTCCTGCTGCTCAACAGCGGCAGCGCCGTCGAGGCCGCCATCGTGATGCTGGCGGTCCCGTTCTCGCTCGTCGGCGCGTTCTGGCTGCTCGCCCTCCTCGGCTACAACCTCTCGGTCGCGGTCTGGGTCGGCATCATCGCGCTGGCCGGGCTCGACGCCGAGACGGGCATCGTCATGCTGCTGTACCTCGACCTGGCCTGGAAGGAGCGGGCGCCCGGCAGCCGCGCCGAGGCGCGCGAGGCGATCTTCCACGGCGCGGTCAAGCGCATCCGCCCCAAGATGATGACGGTGACGACAATCCTGGCAGGGCTCTTGCCGGTGCTCTGGTCGCACGGGACGGGCGCCGACGTCATGAAGCGGATCGCCGCCCCCATGGTCGGCGGCGTGGTCACCTCGGCGCTTCTCGAGCTGGTCGTCTATCCGGCGCTCTACCTGATCTGGCGCGGGCGCGGCCTGCCCCAGCGCCCCGCGCCCGCGCGATCCGCCGCACAGACCGGGCCCGAACTGTAGGGGCGCTCCGTCAACGGCGCCGCGGGCATGGCCGGCGGCGCGGGTCGACCCCAACGTCGTCTCATGCGCGCTCAATTCGCGAGCCTATTGGTGTTGGTCGTTCTCCTCGTCTGCGCCTCGTCCCGCGTACTGGCCCAAGGCAACGAGCTGGAGAGCGGCGCCGCCCCGTCGACCACCTCGTCCGGTCCTGGAGTCGTGTCGCCCGTCGAGCCTGTCGAGACCACGACGGTGCAGGCGCCGCCACCCGTCGCCGCGTCGCCGGCGAAGCCGGTAGAGCTCATCGACCGCACGGCCTACATGATCGGCGAGCACAAGCTCCTGCTGGGCATCCTGGCCTTCGAATATGGAATCGCCCGGCAGATCTCCATCGGAACCGAGCCTCCCGCCTGGGCGCTGGGGGCGTATCTCCACATCGTCATCCCAAATCTTCACCTCAAGCTCCAGCTCCTCGAGCGGGATCCGGTGGCGGTCGCGGTTCAGGTCGCTGGGTACTACGGGACCCTCAACCGAACAGACGTCACCGGCAACCTGCTCGACCTGCCGATCTCGCTCTATGTCTCCCTGAAGGTCCACCCTCGGGTCTCGTTGCACCTCGAGGGGACCTACGTCTACGCGCAGGTGTTCGGGACAGGAGACGTCACGCGCGCCTCCCTCGGTGGAGCCGTCGCCGCGCGGTCGGGCCAGGTGGGCCTCGTGGGCCAGGTTCGGGTGACGCGCATCTTCTCTCTCACGGCCACGGGCCGCTATGAGTTCTACACCTCCGACCTCGCGCTGAGCGGCAGCAACACGAGCGATCCCTACACGACGGCGACGCTGAGCGGGCAGTACGTTCCCGCCGTGCGGCATCCCTGGGAGGCCATCGCGGGGGTCGCGTTCCTGTGGGAGCACTTTCGTCTGACCGTCGGCGCGGGTTATGGGTACTACTTCGTTCCGGGCATGGACGTCGCCAACACGCGGCGGACCTTCGTTCCGGACGGCTCGATCGCGGTGGTGCTGTGAAGGCCGGGCGCTGGTTCGTGCGCGCCGCCGCCCTCGCTCTGCCGGCGCTGGCGCTGGGGTGCGGGCCGGGGAACGTCACGCTGCCGACCCCGCCCATGGCCGCCGAGACCGCGGCGCTCGTCATGACGTATCAGATGCCGACCGCCACGCTCGACACCAGCAGCATCGGCCAGGTGTTCGTCGACGCGCAGGCGCGGCTGGCCGAGCTGCACCTCGACTGGCTGCCCGAGCTCCTCTCCGATGCGCTGGCCCAGGTTCGTACTCGCCTCGACGCCGCCGGCCTTCCGGACGATCCCGCCACTGAGCCCGACAGAACCCGAGGCCAGCTGACGGCCGTGGTGTCCGTGACGCGCATCTGCGCGGGGTGGAGCGATCCGGCGGGTCCACCGGACGCCGGCGCGAACGGCACCGTGGAGGCGACCGCCATCGCCGACACCGGCAAGATCAACCCGGAGGTCTGGGGGACCGCGACCCATTGCCTGGCGCGGTTCCCCCCCGCGGGGAGCAGCGGCCCGGTCGCCACCGCCACCTCGACCGTCGTCAACGCCACCCTCGACGGGACGCTGATCATCTACCTCCTCGGTCCGCTCCCCCAGAACGCCAGCGACGCGCAGATGCTGGTCAGCTTCAGCGGGTCGATCGGCGTGGGCGACAAGGTCGGCTCGGCCAGCTTCGACTTCCAGCTGTCGAAGTCCACGGTCAAGTTCAGGATCCCGGTCGCCAGCGGCGGGGACGCCATCGTCACCGTCGGCACCACCATCGGCATTCAAGGCGCGAACGCTGGGTTCTCCTGCGATCTCACCATGCTGACCTGCCAGCAGAGCAGCTAGGCGCCAGCCGGTATCGCGGACCGAGGTCTCACGACGGGCCATCGGCCCGCCGCTCCGCGGGCGCGGGCGCGCGCGAGAGCGCCAGCACGAAGCAGGTGTCCAGCGACTTGCGGTCCAGGATCAGCTGGCCGCCGTGCGCCTCGGCGATCCCCTTCGAGACGCTGAGCCCCAGCCCGGTGCCCTTTCCGACCTCCTTGGTGGTGAAGAACGGCTCCATGATCCGGTGCTCGAGATCCGGCGGGACGCCCGGTCCGCCGTCCAGCACCCGGATCTCGACCAGGTCGTCGTGGGGCGCGGCGCGGATGCGCACCCAGCGGACGCTCTGGTTCTCGACGGCGTCGTGGGCGTTGCTGAGCAGGTTCAGGAGGATCTGCGAGATCTGGACCCCGCGACAGACGGCAAACAGATCGGGCGGGATGGGGTCGACCCGCAGGTCGATGGCGTGGTGGCGGAACCGCTCGGCGCAGATGGCGACGGTGTCGGCGACGATGCGGGCGACGGGTTCTGGGCGCAGGGGGTCCTTCTCGGCGTCGCGGGCGAAGGTCCGCAGGCCGTCCACGATCCGCCGGATCCGCTGTCCCGTCGATTCGATGTCGACGCTCGCGCGCTGGACGGCTTGCACGTCCAGCGGCAGCTGCGCCACCAGGGTCCGCAGGTGGTGGGCGCGCATCAGGATGGCGGAGAGCGGGTTGTTCACCTCGTGGGCGACGTTGCTGCTCATCTCGCCCAGGGCCGCCATCTTGGCGGCGTAGGCCGCGGCGTTGCGGCTCACCTCCAGCTCGTGCTGGGCGCGCAGCCGTTCGCGCACGTCGTCGCGCAGCGCCTGCTCGGCGGCCGCGTTGGCCTGGCTCAGGCGGGCCAGGGTGAAGATCAAGATCAGGAACGAGACGATCGCCGAGTAGACGTAATAGTGCGCGGGCAGGAAGCCGACCGGCGGCGGGACCCAGGCGTGCAGCCAGCGGGTGTGTCCGGCGGCGAAGCCGAGCACGGCGAACGCGATGCCGGTCATCAGCGCCCGGCGCTCGGCCAGCTCGAACAGCGCGAAAGGGACGGCGGCGAGCGCGATGAAGACCATCTCGGCGCCGGAGTCGTGACCCAGCAGGGCGACGTTGCTGAGCACGATCAGGTTCGACATCAGCAGGCACAGCAGCCGCGACGCGGTCAAGAAGCCCGACCGGCTCAGCAACGGAAAACAGGCGTACGCCGCGCCGGCGATCAGATCCTCGGCGACCATCCAGCGCGGCGCCTCCAGGCGGTCGAAGGGGGCGCTGGCGAACAGCAGCGCCGCGCCGAACAGCGACAGGGTGTTCGCCAGCCGGACCCGCTTGGCGAGCGACTCGTCCATCCCGGGCCGGACGCCCTGCTGGACGGCGCCGCGCAGGACTCGCGCCACCCACGAGATCACACCGGTTCGTTCGACGTTGTCGGCCATCGGGCGGTGACCGCCGCCTCAGCTCCCCCCAGGCCTCGGACGACGAGCTCCGGTCCGAGACCTTAATACGGAGCGAACCCCGTCGGCGAGCGCGACCGTCGGTGCCTTTGGGCAATCGCGTTGGGCAGTCCGGGGGTGATCGCGGTGGGCAGGGGCTGGCGTGTCGCGGCGTTCCGTCCCGGGCTCAGGAGACCGTCCCGAACACCCGATGGATGAGAGGTGCTGCGCGTGCTGCCGAGACCGTCCATGCTCTGGCGCGCGGTGGCGGCGGCGGTCCTGGTGGGCGCGGGCTGCGGGCGGATCGGATACGACGCGCTTGCCGTGAACGACGCCGGATCGGGGCCTGGAGCAGGGGGAGGCGGCGGAGCGTTGCTGGCCGGGGCGGGGGGGAGCGCCTCCGGGTCGGGCGGGAGGGGGGCGGGCGGCGCCGCGGTCGGCGCGATGGATGCCGCGGGCGACCAGGCGCTGGGCGCCGCCGACGCGCCCCCGCCCAACACCACCTGCGGCCAGGCCGGCACGCCCACGCAACTCTGGTCATTCGACACCGACGTCCAGGGCTGGGAGCTGTCCGGACCCGGGACGATGGTCTGGACGGGCGCGGTCGGCGATCCGGCCCCGGGCGCGATCGAGGTCGACTGGTCGGGGACCACCCACCCGCGTCTCGTCCAGGCGCTCGGCTACCTGCGCGGCCGCATCATCACGACCGAGGTCTGGGTCGACGCCGGGGTCACCGTTACCGCCAAGCTGTTCGTCCAGACCGGAACGAAGTGGGTCTGGGCCGACGGAGGCATCGTGACGCCGATCGGCGGGCAATGGAACTGCCTGGCCTTGGACGTCGACAACCCGGCGTTCAGCAAGAATCAGTACGACCCGTCCAGCGTGTCGGTCATCGGCTTGGAGCTGGGCGACAACGGCACCAACCGCGTCTACTTCGACCAGTTCGCGTATTAGGGGCGGGGCGGCTTCTGCGCGCGCCTCAGCGCCTGACGTAGTAGTGAACGCCGGTGCGCGGGTGCTCGAGGCGCACGCCCACCGCTTCGTCGCCGCCGAGCGGGCTCGCCTCCGTGCGGAAGCGCCCGTGGGCGTCGACGGCGATCGGCTGGCCGCCCACGCTGACCTTGGCGCCGTCGACCGTCACGCCGTCGATGGCGATCGCCCGCGGCGGCCCGCTCGCCGTTCCCTTCGGGGCGCCGCGCGACGCGCGGAAGAACTGCGCGGTGGGGGCGGCGTTGTCGAACCGGACGCTGACGGTGGTCCTGGGCGACTGCTTTCCGTCGGAGGTGCGGTACCAGAACGTGTACGTCCCCTCGCGCAGCGTGCCCGAAGGGAGGGGGCGGCGCGGGCTGGCCGAAGGAATGACGCGCTCGCCGTCGGCGGACGCGACGTGGAGCTCGAGGTGAGCGTCGCTCGCCGGCGCGGCGGGCCAGGCCAGCGTCAAGAGCGGCAGCCGCGTCTGGAACAGGACCGTGTAGTGCCGCCCGTCGGCATCGAGCACGTCGAGCGGCGCGCGGCGGGCCAGCGGGACGTCCCCCGTGTCGCGGCGCAAGGAGAGGGCGCCCGAGGCGCGTGGTTTGGCGCGCCCGCCGTCGCCGGCGCACCGCACGCTGTAGGGCCGGGTCCCGGGCTTGAGGCGCACGACGACCGCGCCGTCGCCCGTGAAGCGCACGTGGCGGCCGCGGCCTCCGAGCTCGACGACGGCCTCGCCGTGACAGACCTCCTCGGTGCGCAGGCGAATCGCCGCGCGCGGCCGGCCGTCGTGTACGGTGGCGGTCTCTCCCGCCTTGACCGTGATGTCGGCGCGGCCCACCTCCGGGTGTCCCCCGGCTGGGCCTTCCTTGACGCCTTCCTCGGTGGCGGGCGCCTTGGTCCGGGGCGGCGTCTCGGAGACGGCGCGCGCCACGCCGCCGTCGCCGCCCGCCGCGGCGACCTCGGCGCGCGGCCCGGCGTCGATCGCGGCGCTGGCGGCGTCAGCGGGCGCCGACGCCTCGACGACGGCGTCTCCCACCTTGAGCGCGAAGCGCTGCACCTCCGGGCTTCCGAGGCGGATGCGCACCCCGTGGCCGGCGTCGATCGCCACCTCCTGGCCCGCCTCGAGCATCACGGCTCGACCGACGACCACCTCGAGGCTGGTGCTGCCGCCCTCCGCGCGGACCCGCACCCGCGCGCCCCGCTCGACGCGCGCGGCGCCCACGGCGGTGACGATCGACAGCTCCGACGGTGCCTCCTCCACCTCGGCAGAGCCGAGATCGACGGCGATGTCGGGGGCCTGCTGCCCCACGAGGCCGCCTCGCTGGAATCGAAGCCGGGCGTTCTCACCGACCCGGATCACGCCACCGCCCGTCAGGCCCAGCCGCGCGCGCGAGGCGGCGCCCGTGCGAAGCGTGTCGCCCACCGCGAAGGTGGTGCCCGGCGGCGCCGCGGTCCAGGCGCCATCGGCGCGGCTGCGCTCGGCGAGCCCGGTGACATCGAGCGCCGTCGCCACCGTCGGCTCGCGCCGGCAGGCCGCCCCGAGCGCTGCGGCCAGGAACAGCGCGGCGACCGCGACCGACCGCCGCCGGGCCCGCGCGCCGCCGGTCATCGCTCGGCCCTCAGATCGACGTTGAGCACGGTGACGCCGTTCTCCTCCACGTCGACTTGGCGCTTCTGGGTCTTGTAGCCGGGCGAGGCGATGGTGACCCAGTAGCGGCCGGGCGCCACGTCGATCTCGAAGCGACCCTCCTCCGCGCGCAGCGTCCGAGGCTCGGGCGGCGGCGCGGTGGCCTGCGATTCGATCTGGATCTCGGCCGCCACTGCCGTCCCTTTCAGGGACCGGACCAGACCGCGAATCTGCCCTCGCGGCGGGCCCGGCTCGGGCGCGGCCGCAGGCTCGACGGGAGGAGCCGGCGGCGCGGCGGGCCCCGTCACCGGCGCGGGCGCAGGCGCGGACACCGGCGGCGCGGTCGCGGCGCCAAACCGATACGTGAGGCCCAGCCAGCCCGCGAAGCGCGGCGGAATCGGCACCAGCGGCGCGGCGGCGCTGGTGTCCGGACGGCTGCTGGGGCTGATCTCGAGCTCCGCCTCCAGCCGCAGGTTTCGCGCGACCGCGAACCGCCCGCCGCCTCCCACGAAGATCGGCGACGCCTTCGCCGCCGGCGCTCCGCTCCCCACCAGCAGGTCCGCGCTCGCTTCGAGAAGTCCCTGGGCCCGACCGCGCCCGACCGTGGCCGCCACGCCGGCCAGCACCTCGTGGAACTGGCTGACCTCCAGCGCGACGCGATCGCTGGCGCTCAGCTGGGCCGCGTCCGCCGCCGAGCGCGCGCTGCGATCGAAACGGTACCCGGCGTTCACGGTCACGGCGACGGCCCCACCGCAGGGAACGTAGCTGGCCATCCCGAGAAGCTCCGGCGTCAGCGCGCTCCAGTCGATGGAGGGGGCGTCCCGACCCGGCAGCCAGAGGCCGGCGCGGACGCCAAGGCGAAGGCCGCCGGCCCAGGCGCGGTCGACGCGGACGTAGAGGCGCGGATCGCCGACCAGCCCCGTGTCCGCCGGTTGCCCGGGGATGACGCTCCGGTCGTAGCGTCCGTCGAGGCGAAGGGCGAGGTCGAGCCACGCGAGCGGGCGTTCATCGAGCGCCAGCGAGCCGGCGAGCCGGTGGTGCGCATCCCCCAGCCCGAGCACCGACTCCGTGTACCCGTAGCCGGCGGTGGCGATGAGCGTGGGACCGGTCGGCGCCGGGCCGGCCATCAGGACGCGGCCGAGGGCATGCGGCGCCGACGGGGCGATGGTCCAGGCATCGTCGTCCGCGCGGCCGCGCGCCGGCCAGGAGGCCAGCACGAGTCCCAGCAGCGTCGGTGCCGACGACCTCCAGAGGGAGCGCATGAAAGGGGTTCGCTACGGCGCGCTCTCGCTCTCGCTCTTCCTGGGCGCCTCGCGCTGGACGGTCAGGGGGATCCGGAACGTCACCGGGGCCGACTGTTTCGAGAACACCGTGCTCTTGCCCACCGCCGCCAGGCAGGCACCGAGCGGCGAGCTTCCGACGGCGGATGGCAGGACCGCCACCGATCCGACGTGACCGTCGCGCGCGACCTCGAAGCGCAAGGAGATCTCGGTGGTACCGCCGCTCTGCGGGTGCTCGACGAAGCAGCGTCGAATGTCGCCCTCGCGGCGCGCGAAGGTCTCGGAGAAGCCGGCCCCGTGCGGTGCGGCGCCTTCCTCCGCCACCCGCTTCGTCCGGGGCGCCACCGTCGGCGTGGCGGCCGCGGGCGCCGGCGTCGGACGGGAAGGCGGCGCGGCCGTCGGCGCCGCCTGCGCGCCGGGGGCAGCCTCCGCGGATGCCGGGGCCACGTTTCTCTCGACGGCCACGTTCCCTCCCTCGGCGACCACGACCACGGGGCTCGGGGGCTCGGCCCCGTTCCGGGCCCAGGGGAGCTGACCGCGCATCATCAACAGAGCGGCCGATCCCAGCACCGCGACCGCGGCGACCACCAGCGACCAGCGGCGACGCGGGGGCGGGCGCATCGGCGACGAGAACTCGATGCCCACCGAGATGCCGGCCGGGATCGCGATCGGCGTCGCGGCGAGCCCTTCGTGCTCGACGACCTTGGTCGCCGCCGTCGCCTCACCGTTGGTCCGCGCGGCCGACGCGCTCGGGCGCTGCGGCAGGGTGTACCAGATCTCCTGCTTGGGCCCGAAGGTCGACTCCATCCACTCCGCGAGCGCGGCCGGCGAGACCCGGATCCGCTGCTCGTGCACGAACGCCTCCAGGTCGACCTGCAGGTCGCGCGCGGATTGATAGCGTTGGTCCGGATTCATCGCCAGCGCGCGCATCACGATACGCTCCAGTGCGGGCGGGTAGTCCGGCACCAGGCTCGAGGGCGGCGGCACGACCCCGTCCAGCAGCGCCTTCATGGTCTGGACCTCGGTGGCGCCCTTGAACAGCCGGCTCTGGGTGGTGATCTCGTAGAGGACGATCCCCAGCGAGAACACATCGCACCGCCGGTCGACGGGCTGATTGTGCAGCTGCTCGGGCGCCATGTACGCCAGCTTCCCCTTGAGCGCGTAGCGCTGCGACAGCTCGGGATCCGCCGCCAGCTTGGCGATGCCGAAGTCGACGACCCTCACCCCGCCGTCGTAGGTGATCACGATGTTCGCGGGCGAGACGTCGCGGTGCACGATCCCCAGCGAGCGGCCGTCAGGTCCCCGCTTCTCGTGCGCGAAGTGGAGGCCGGCGGCCGCGCCCATCACGATCTCCAGCGCGTGCTCGAGTGGGAGCTTGGCCTTGCGGGCGTCGAGGTCGCGCATCGTGTGGCGCAGATCCTCGCCGTGCAGGTACTCCATGGCGAAGAACGTGCTGCCGCCGGTCTCGCCGATGTCGTAGACGTGCGCGATGTTCGCGTGATCGAGCGACGCGGCGACGCGCGCCTCCTTGAGGAACATCCGGACGAACTCGGCGTTGGCGGCGTACTGCGGCAAGATCCGCTTGAGCACCACGTACTTCTCGAACCCGTAGATCCCGCTCGCGCGCGCCAGGTAGATCTCGGCCATCCCGCCGCAGGCGATCCGGTGCACGATCTCGTAACGCCCGACCTGCGTACCCGGAGCGATCAGCCCATTGGGGGCCGCCACCGCCTGCGCCGCCGAGGATTCGCTCACGCCCATCGTTCCTTGGAGGGAAACGCCAAAGTGCAGGACACAAATCGACGGTCGCGCCAGATTCTTGAAGGCCCCTGTACCGAAAGGTGCGCCCCGCTCTCAATGGGGGTGGCCTCCAGCCGACGAGGCCGCAACGCGTCTCGCGCGCGTCGCGACGTGGGCCCTGCTGGTCGGCGGCGGCGCGTGCGGCCGCGGCCGGTGGCGCCGCCGGGGAGGCCAACCGCGGCGCCGGCGTCGCGGGGGCGGGCGGGAGCGGGGCCAGCGACGGCGGGGTGCTGATCCTCGGCGACGCGGGCATCTGCCTGGGCGACGCCGCCCCGTGCGACGGCATCCGGTTGCAGTACCACGCTGGCAACCTCAACAAGCAGAACGACGCCTGGATTCGCCCCGAGATTAGGTGCTGGAGGTCGGATCCCTGCCGGCCGCCGGATCGGTCGCGGCCGGCGGCCAGAGGCAGGACATCTTGATCCGCTTCAGCAAGACTGACTTCAGCGCTTGGCACGAGACCAACGACTACTTCCACGCGGCGTGGACGACCTTCATGGACGTGCCCCACCTGACCATCTATCGCGACGGCGTCCTCATCTGGGGCGTCGAGCCTCCCTGCCGTACGATGGGGCGGTGCTGCCGCTCCTGTTCTGGCTCTTGGCGGGACCGACACGCGCGTCGTGCATGTCGATTGGTCGCCGACCCCCGACTGCTACGGCGAGTAGCCCGGAGGCTCAGGCCTCGGCGACGACGGCGACACCCGCCTCCGCGCTGACGATCAGCTCCGCGGCGCGGCGGCCGGCCTCCCGGACCTCGATCGAAGGCGGCGCGGGACGCTCGGCGCTCCAGGTGTCCGGGCCCCAGAAGCGGCCGAAGCGCATGATCAACGCCTCCAGCCCGGAGTCGAGCGCGTCCCGCTCCATCGCGGCGACCGCCGCCTCGGAGTCGGGCGAGGTCGGAAAGGCGATGCTCTCGACGACCAGGCGCCTGGCGCCCGCGGCGCGCGCGGCGGCGGTCACGTTGGGAGCCCCCTGGCGGCGGAGGCGGCTGTTCGCGGGTCCGGGACCGCCGGCCAGATCGGTCAGGAAGCTCACCACCAGCTCGGGTCGGAACGCCTGCGCCACCCGCGCCGTCGCGGCGGCGTCGTAGGCGTCGCAGATGATCGGTTCCACCGCCATCGCGGCGAGCGCGGCGACCTTGCTCGGGGCGCGGGTGGTGCCGCCGATGGCGTGCCCCGCCAGGTGGGGAATGGCCGCGCGCCCGAGCACGCCGGTGGCGCCGAAGATCAAGATCCGCATCCGGCCAGTCTAGCCGGCGCGTCTCAAGGGCGCGCGTCGACGGCGAGCGTGGTCCACTCGGACTCGACGGGCAACGTCACGGTGAACGTCGTGCCCCGCTCGCGGGACGAGGTGACGCCGACCGTCCCACCGTGGGCGCGGACGATCTCGCGGACGACGTAGATCCCATCGCCCGGGGAGGCCTTCGGTCACCTCGCGTCTCGGCACGCAGGCAAGCACAGCCGGAGAACTAGGCTCGCGAATTGCGAAAGTCCCGGGTAGTCGAATGTCGGCTTTTTCGCGCGCTCGTCACAGGTCGATCTCGAGCTCGTGGACGATCAACGAGGTCGGCGTCGTCCAGGACGGCAGGCGTCGGATCGTTTCCGAGAGGGCCTCGTCGCGGGCATGACCGCGAGCGTTGGCGCGCAGCCCGATCGGCAGCGGGGCCCGGCCCCGGACGGTCAGGGAGAGCTCGGCGCCTTCTGGACCCAGCCCCTCGAGATGGACCAGCCGCTGGCCGTGGAGCTCCAGCGCCTGGTCCGGCGGTGCGCCCAGCGACCAGGCCAAGAGACGCTGGGACGGGATCCCGAGCCGCAGCTGCGCGCCGGGCGCCGAGACGCGCAGCCGCACCGTCCGCTCGTCGGTGGTCGCGTCGTACGCGTCGGCGAGCAGGTCCACGCGCGGCGGAGCCAGCGCCGGTGGGCCGGCAGGCCTCTCGTGCGTGAACGGCGGCAACCAGGTCTCGAACGCGGGCCACCCCGGGCGCGCGGCGACGAACCCCGGTAACGCCGCCAGGACCGACCCCAGCTCCAGCGCGTCGCCCGAGCGCACCAGCAGGGCGCTCCGCTCGAGGCCCCACGCCTCATTCTGGGCGACGTGGGCCAGAAGGACGCGCTTCGGCCGCTCGGGCGTGTACGGGAACCGCGTCGCCGTCATCGCCAGCCCGACGATCGTCACGCCGGCGCAGACGAGCGCGGCCCCGCGAAGGTCCCCGGCGTGCTGCACGGCCACGCTGGCCATGACGAAGACGACCGCGGCGACGCCGCCCGCCAGCACCGCGATCGGGAGGTCGAACGGCTGCGGCGCAGGAATGATCCCGCTGATCGGAATGAAGTAGCCAAGGAACAGCACCGCCAGCTCGATCGTGACGGTCGCGCCGGGCACGACGCTGGCCAGCGCCAGCGCCCGGCGCGCGCGCGGAAACAGCAGCGACCCGATCATGCCCGCGGCGCCGGCCCACACCCAGTGAAGGGCCAGGTACCCGGCCCCCACGTTCCGCGCCGCCGCCAGCGCCAGGACCGCCGACCAGAACAGGAGCGCGCCGGCCCAGGCCGAGAGGAGATGTCGTTCGGCGTCCACCCGCCCCAGCGAGCGGCGCCGCCAGGCGGCGCGCACCGCGAAGGTCGCCGCCAGGGCGGGGGCGGCGAACGCCGGCAGCACCAGCGCGGGGGCGCTGAACCAGCCGTGGGGCCGGTGGAGCACGCCCGTCAAGAACAGCCCCGAAGCCACCGCTCCGGCGACGCCCGCCAGAAGCGCCAGCGCCGTCCAGGCCAGCGCCTCCACCGTCGTCCGCAGCGAGATCGCCCCGCGCCGGGCAGCGAGCCCGAGCGCGATCACCGCCAGGCTCAGCGCCAGGACCGCCAGACCCCGGCGGGTGGTGGCCGGATAGGAGACCATCGTCAGCCCGAGGAGGTCGTAGAACACGACCGGCCCACCGCCGCCGCCGGACGGCGCGTCGCCGAGCGGTCCGTTCGCCAGCGCGCGCGCCACGGCGACCGCCGTGTCGCCCATGTGCTGCAGGCCTCCCGCCTGCAATCGCTCGGGCCGGTCGAGCCCGTCGTGATAGGCCCAGCCGTCGCCGGTCATCGCCACGTCGAGGCCGCGCAGGCCCGCCTCGTGGAACGGGGTGAAGTCCCCGTTGTGCGGCAGGAGGCCGCTTTCGACCAGGTCCTGGCCGACGATGTTGCCGACCGGCGCGGGCGCAACCCGCGCGTAGGTCCTGGCCAGCCAGGGCGCGCCCGGTCCTGCGCCGAACAGCCCGGCGCGCCCGCCGGGCAAGGCCTCCAGATAGAGGTAGGCGCGCACGTCGCGCGCCCAGCGGTGCTGGAGGAACCCGGCGGCGCCGAACAGGCCCGCCTCTTCGCCGCCGTTCAGATTGACCACGATGGTGTGCTCGAACGGCGCCTCGCGCGCCAGCACGCGGAGCGCCTCCACGATCGCCGCCACGCCCGTGGCGTCGTCCGCGGCGCCGACGGAGTCGAGCAGGGTGTCGAAGTGCGCGTCGAGGAGGACGGCGTCGGCAGAGCGCCCGGGAAGGCGCGCCACCACGTTGACGGTCCGGTAGACGAACGCCGGCAGCCGGGTGGACCGGTAGATCTGCGTGCCCGCGACCGACTGGAGCTCGACCTCCAGACGCGGGATGCGACGCAGCTCGTCCGCCAGGTAGGCGGCGGCCTGCGCGTGGCTCGGCGTCCCGTTCACCCGCGCGCCGATCTCCTCGGCGAGGTGCCGGACGACGGCGCGGGCGCGTCCTTCGGAGAAGCGGTCCGCCGGCGCGTCGGCGGGCAGCGGCGCGGGAGGGCGCTGCGCCCCCCAGGAGGCGGCCAGCACCCCCACCAGGACACCCGCCAGCGACGCCCAGGTCCGGGCCCCCTCCGACACACGGATCCTCACGGAGGCCATAGACAGCGGCCGCGCGTCGAGGTTCCCGGCGAACGCCTGGCGCCGCGGGCCGGGGTCTCGCGGCGCTTTCGCGCCGTTCGCCGCCGGGTCATCGGTACCTCTCGACGGAAGGTGAGAGCTCAGCGCGTCGCGCGCCGAGCTCAACCGCGCGCGTCGGCGCCAGGCTCGTGACACCGCTGGTCGCTGTCTCGCGGCGAACGGGAATTTAGCCGCCGTGAAGACGTCTCACTCTTGAGAAAGGACTACGCCAAGTTTATGGTCGCACAATGCCCAAGCTTATGAAGGTGGTGGTGGTGATGGCGCTGGCGGCGGTCTCGGTGACCGGCTGCGGCTCCGCCACTCTCATGAACGACGCTGGGACCAGCACCGGTGGCGCGGCCGGCGGCGGCTCCGGCGGACAGGGCGGCGCGGCGGGACACGCGCCGACCGGTTCGGGCGGAGGTGCCGGCGCGGCGGCGACGGGCGGCAGCGTCGGTTCGGGCGGCGTCGGCGGCAGCGGCGGTTCGGGCGGCGCCGGCGGCAACGGCGGAGGTGGCGGCGCCGCCGCGACCGGCGGCTCGGGCGGCGGCGCCGGCAGCGTCGTCGCGACGGGCGGGGTCAGCGGTTCTGGTGGCGCCGGCGGCACCCCCGCGACGGGCGGCGCCGGCGGTGCGGGCGCGAAGTCGAACGGTGACGCGTGTGGCGCCGGCAGCGAGTGCAAGTCCACCTACTGCGTCGACGGCTACTGCTGCAACAGCGCGTGCAGCGGCCAGTGCCAGATGTGCAACGTCGCGGGCTCACCGGGGACCTGCGCCTTCATCACCGGCACGCCCAGGGCGGGCCAGCCGTGCTCGGGCAGCGGGAGCTGCGCCGGGACCTGCGGCGGTACCAGCGCCACCTGCGTCTACCCGGGCGCCTCGACGTCCTGCGGATCGCCGACCTGCTCGAACGGCACGGCGACGGCGGCCGGCGCCTGCAACGGCAGCGGCACCTGCTCGGCCGGCGCGATCACCCCCTGCGGGTCGTTCGCCTGCAACACGAACGCTTGCTACACGACCTGCACCAGCCAGGCGCAGTGCGCGGCCAACACGATCTGCTCGGGCGGGGCTTGCTCCGCCTGCCAGTCGGGCCAGGCGGTCTGCGGGAACTCCTGCGCCACCCTGGCGAGCGACGGCAACAACTGCGGCACCTGCGGGCACTCCTGCTACGGCGGCGCCTGCTCCAGCGGCCAGTGCCAGCCCGTCTCGGTCTACAGCTCGACGAGCAGCGCCTTCAGCATGGCGGTGGGCTCGAACCGGGTCTACGTGCTGACGCGGTCGACCACCGGCACCACCATCTCGTACATGCCGACCAACGCACCCCCGGGAACCACGCTGACCCCGTTCTCGACGATCAGCGGGCAGGGCTGCGGGTACCTCGATCCCAATCCCGACCCGGCGACCGGCGACCTCTTCATGCAGTGCTACCCGCTGGACTCGTCGGGCAACCCGACCACCAACGAGTACTTCCGGGTCGTATCGGCCACCGCTGGCGGCGCAGGGACCC
>Ga0070734_10001496_pt1 | contig 33563 bp, 27 predicted proteins | sample Coa_R1_8_FD_66444 | JGI IMG/M metagenome (GOLD analysis project Ga0070734, IMG submission 66444) | Surface soil microbial communities from Centralia Pennsylvania, which are recovering from an underground coalmine fire - Coalmine... | ecosystem: Environmental > Terrestrial > Soil > Unclassified ...
ATCGCTGTTTCTCCTGCTCTGTATCGTGGAACTTTACTTGATTGACTGTCGTGTTCATCCCTTGTTCGTGGCCCTCGTAGCCGGCTTGGCCATCGCGACCCGGGCGGTGGGAGTTGGCTTGCTGGCCCCGTTGCTGCTCTATCTGGCGCGGTATGCCCGGCGGCCGAAAGCGTTCCTGGGTTGGTGCTGTCTTTGCCTGCCGCTCGCTCTCAGCGGCGTGATTGTTTACGGGCTCTACTGCCAGTGGGCGTTTGGAGACGCATTCGCGACGCTCCGGGACCGCGCAACCCTTTGGGCCATGCGACCGTTGCCGGCGCTGCCGGAAAAGGTTCTGGCCTTGGCAACGTTGCAGCCCGTCTGGGAAATCTTCGTCCCCTCATCTTCGGCCTATTGGCGGATCTTTACGAGCACGGCACAAATTCCTTTCAGCTTGTACGTGGCCAACCCGTTGTATTTCGTGGGCGCCTTGGCGGCCGTGGTCATCGGATGGTGGAACCGCTGGCTGAACCGCTATGAGATTGGTGCCACGTTGGGGTTGCTCTTTGTCCCCTACTGGACGCTCGGGCACGAGAGCCAGATGGTCTCGATGGCTCGTTACGTCGTGGTCATTGCGCCCGTTTATCTCGTGGCGGGTAAGCTCTTGGCGAAACTACCGCCCGCGGTCGGCGGCTGCTTGCTCGGGGTCAGCGCGACACTGCTGGCCGCCTATGCGGCCGTGTTCGCTCGGTGGTATTGGATGGTCTAACGATCCCCATCGAAGTGTTGCCTTGCTGGTAGGGCTAGGTGACGCAGGCTATAATCAAAAAGATTGTTGATGAGAGTCCTGTGCGGGTAGATAGAGCAAGCCGCCGACACCGATCGGGAGCGCTGGCGATGGGTTCCAGCGTACGAATCCGTCGCGGACACTCCAGATTGATGTCCTGTCGCTACACGCAGGTTTCTCGTTGGCCTGACTCAAGTGCGGCTTCCAACAAGCACGACATCATGGAGCGATAGCGGCCGCATCCTTTCGGGAATGTTTCATGAGAGATGAGAGATCCTTGTGGCAACAATGGAGCAGCGCCAGTTCTTTGCGGACTGGCGTCCTGCTGATCTTGGTGTCCGCTCCCTTCATTGGTGGCTGCGGCCGAACCGCCGTACCCAAAGCACTTCCGGCCGTTCGTTCCAGCGTCCAACGGCGCTCGTTCTTCGAAGATGTGACCCAAGCGAAGGGCTTGCCGGCCAAGGCCACGAACTGGCCGGATGGGACGTTTGCCACACCGGAAGTCACGGCGGGTGGCGTGGCCCTGTTCGACTACGACAACGACGGCCGGCTCGACATTCTCCAGATCTGCCACGGCCGACCCGGCCGGTTTGATGAACGAGTGCCGATGCGGCTGTTTCACCAGGAATCGGACGGCACCTTCCGAGAAGTTCCCCATGCGGGTGGACTGAGTGCGCCGGGATATGCCCACGGGGTGGCCATCGGCGACTACAACAACGACGGCTACCCGGATGTTTACATCACCACGTATGGGCGCAACGCCCTGTTCCGCAATAACGGGGATGGCACCTTTACGGATGTGACCGCTGCCGCAGGATTGGCTACTCGCGAGGATTCCTGGAGCTCCTCGGCCGCCTGGCTGGATTATGATCGCGATGGGCACCTCGATCTCTTTGTTGTTCATTTTGCCAAATTTGATCCAAGCCGTGTCTGCCCCGGCGATGATGGCCAGCGTGATTACTGCGGGCCGAGCCAGTTCCAGGGAGTTCTATCGGGCCTTTACCACAATAACGGGGATGGCACTTTCACCGATGTAACCGCCAAGGCCGGAATTAACTACCCTGGCCGGGGCTGGGGCGTTGTGTGTGCCGACCTCACCGGCGATGGCTGGGTCGATATCTTCGTCGCCAACGATGAGGAGCGACAAAACCTTTGGGTCAACCAGCACGATGGCACCTTCAAGGACGAAGCCGTTGTGCGCGGCGTCGCCTACAATGGTGCCGGCCGACCGGAGGCGGGAATGGGAGTCGCCGTCGGCGATGTTGCCAACGATGGCCGCTGGGCGCTTTTTATCACCCATATCCGCGGCGAGAAAAATACGATGTACACGCAGTCTGCCAACGGCATGTACATCGACGGCTCGGCCAGTGCAGGGATGGCTGCACCGGGTCTCACTTACACCGGCTGGGGATGTGGCTTCGTCGACCTCGACAACGATGGCAACCTCGATCTGGCCATTGCGAACGGCCGGGTTTCGCGCGGTCCGCTTCATCCGAAAGCCACGCTGGGCAAATTCTGGAATGCGTACGCGGAAAATAACCTCCTGCTCCGCGGCGACGGCCACGGCCGGTTCACGGATATCACGGCACGCGGCGGGGACTTCACGACTCAGATCGATAACACCCGTGGCCTGGCCCTGGGCGATATCGATAGCGACGGCCGGATCGATTTGGTCACCAACACGGTCGATAACACGCTCCGGGTTTTCCGCAACGTGGTTGCAACCGAGGGGAATCACTGGTTGCTGGTCCGTGCCTTGACTGGCAAACGCGATGCGCTGGGCGCGCGGGTGGAAGTCAGCGCCGGCGACCGCCGCTGGACCCGGCTCGTCTTGGCCGCCTACAGTTTTTGCAGCAGCTGTGATCCACGGGCCCATTTTGGATTGGGCAAGATGGATCACGTCGATGCGATCGATGTCAGCTGGCCCGATGGCCAGCGCGAGCGGTTTGCGGCCCCCAAGGTGGATGGGCTGGTGACCGTGCAGCAAGGCAAGGGGCAGCGGTTGCCCTGACGCTGCCTGCTACAGGAATCTCTCCATGAGTGCGACGGATCGCCAAAGCAGTGAGCGCATCTTCCACGACCTGCAGGCGCAGCAACGCGCCGTCACGTTCGATCGCCGGCCCGAAGCGCTCGCCTTCGAAGACGACGCCTATCTGGATCACGAGACGTGGATCCGTCCGGCATTCATGCGGCTCGGAGAAGTGGGCGGGCTTGACATCCTCGATTACGGCTGCGGTCACGCGATGGCCGCGGTGGTCCTGGCGCGCCGCGGAGCACGCCTGACCGCATTCGACCTTTCGCCGGGCTATCTCGACGAGGCGCGGCGGCGCGCGGCGGCGAATGAGGTCGGGATCGATTTTGTTCAGGCGGATGGTGAGCGGCTACCGTTCGCCGACGGCTCCTTCGATCGCATCTGGGGGAATGCCGTCTTGCACCATCTGGACGTCCGCATTGCTGGCCGGGAGCTTTTTCGAGTCTTGAAGCCGGGCGGGTTTGCCCTCTTCTGTGAACCCTGGGGCGAAAACCCATTGTTGAACTGGGCCCGGCAAGGACTCCCCTACCCGGGCAAGGCGCGTACCCCGGACGAGCAACCGCTGCGACAACGCCAGGTTGCTGTCCTGCGCGAGATTTTTCCCAGCGTTGGCGTGACCGGCTGCCAGCTCCTGGCCATGGCTCGGCGCGTGGTAAAACTTGGGCCGGTGATTGACTACCTGGACAGGTGTGATACGATGCTGCTTGCCCAATTTCCGGCACTCCGACGTTACTGCCGGTATGTCATCCTCCAGTTGCAACGTTGAGCACAGGGTCCGTCCGCTGGCGTACCCGGGGATGTTGCACCATGAACGCGGCCGCTTCCTCCACTCCTGCGGTGGTGCCGCCGCCAGCGCCATCGCAAACAGCGCCCCCCTGGCCAAAGTCTGCGCAGCTTGCGCTGGTCTTTCTCCTGGGCGTGGGGACAACATTGCTCGTGATTCACGGCTGTCGGGGCCTGCGCTGGGGAAGCCGGCCGACCGAGCTGGAACGGAATGCGCGCTCTGCCTATCGGATCGATCTGAACCGATCGGACGAGGCCGAGCTAATGCAGACTCCCGGGATCGGACCCCGCAAGGCCGCGCGGATTGTAGAATCCCGTCACCAGCAGGGAGCGTTTTCGACGGTGGCGGATTTGAAGCGCGTCCAGGGGATTGGCCCGGCCACGCTGGGAACCCTACAGCCATGGGTTGTGGTTCAGCGCGAGCGGATGAATCCGGATCCTAATTCGGAGGATGCTCCCATGAGGCCAAGTCAGGCGCCGGCTGGCCGCGGGGTGGCGGGCAAAAAAGAGATCCAGCCGGGCGAGCAAATGAATATCAATCTCGCCGCCGCGGCCGATCTACAACGTCTCCCTGGGATTGGCCCGAAACGAGCGCAGCTCATTGTGGAAGAGCGCCAGAAACGGCCCTTTGCCTCCATCGAGGACCTGCGGCGTGTTTCCGGTATCGGGGCGAAAACGCTGGAACGGTTGCGGCCTTACATCCATGTGGGCAGCGGCCCATTGCATATCGTGACGGCCGACGGGTCCTGAACCGAGCAGCAGCGACTTCACGCAGCCAGCGCTTCCGTGGTCGACCAAGGCGCTTCGGTCACCCATACACCGTGGAGGCAGGTTTCCCTCGAGAAATCTTGACCTTCAAGGTAAGCCCTCAGACAGGCGAACACTTGCTCCGGCCGGAGATTCGTCAGGCATTCCTGGGTGTGACAGGTGTTTGCCTCCACGCGATTGAATTGGCGGCAGGGACTGCACGGGTAGCGGCGGGAGAGGATGGCGTTGAAGCGACCCAGGGGCGCAAACTTTTGCCAGGGACTTCCGCCAAACAGGGATATCACAGGCCGAGCCAACGCCGCCAGATGAGCCGTGCCGGAATCGGTCGCGATGACCAGGTCGACCAGATCATGGATTGCTCGCAGGGTGGCTCCGAAGTCATTGCTGCCGATGATCACCGAGGGGCGGTATCCCAAGGAATCCATCAACGCTTCCTGCAAGACCTGGAGGCGGGCGGCTTCCGCGGGACCGCCGATGAGCACGACATGGATGCCGTGCTTCTGAAGTCGCTCCGCCAGCCCCAGCCAATGGCACATTGGCCAGCTATTCAGGCGAAAACCCGCCGAAATACACAATCCCACACGGGTGACGTGCATAGGGCGCTGTTCGAGCGGCGGGAAGCCGGGATAGACATATGAATCGAGAATGTCGTAGCTGCCGGTAAACGGACACACCAGGTCGCGCTGATCCACACTGACGTGGCTGATGGGTCCCGCCGGCCCCGGCATATAAAACTCGATTTCGGGGATGGTCAGAAGGTGATCAATCTGCCCATCCCAGCGCAGGCAGATGAGGAGATCGATCTCCCGGCGGAGGAGGTCCACGCGCTGCCGCCCGCTGGTGTCCGCGCGATACTCCTTGTCGAGGTGCGGCAAGTATAGGGGAAGAGCGCGCTGACTGGGAAATAGATGATTCGCCAGGCGAAGATTCTTCGGATGACAGAAGAGGGTCAGGCGCGCGAAGCGCCGTTCCAGGGCTGCAAGCGCAGGTGCAGCCAGGACCATGTCGCCAAGGTGGTCCGGTTTAAGGACGCCCACCCTCACGCGCTCCTCCTTGTGTTCGTCATCTCTGCACTGGGCAAAGGCTTGGCCTGCGACAGAAGTATCTGCTCCAGGGTATGTTCGTTGATCAAGGCCGTGATGACGGCATTGGTCGATTGCAGTTGGAGGAAGCGGTCGGTGAAGAGTTTATAGGCACGCCGGGAGTTGCTACGTTCGTACGCTTCCTTGGCGGCCAAGTATTCCAGCCGAGCTTTTTCCTGCGTCAAGATCCACACGGCAGGGCCGGAACGCGCGAGCTTGCCCATCTCTCCCAGATCAATCAATCCCCGCTTGGATCGGATTCCCGCACGAAAGAGGCGCCTCATGAGCCAGGCAAGCATCGGTCCTCCTTGCTGCTGTCGCCCTTTGCGGTTCCCTTGGTAGCTTTCCAGTGGTCACCTATATTAGCTGCCCATCTCATCTGGTCAATGCCAGCCGATGATCGGTTGCGGGGTCGACCTTGACGATTGGTCGGTGATGCGCCCATCATAAGCGTATGGACGGAGGTATCAGATCGCAGTGAAATCAATGATACAGCGAATTGGATCGGTGCGCGGCTGCTTTACGATGGTGCATTGTGCCACCTTGCTGACCCTAAGCTTGTCGGCCATCATCGCGTGGTACGGTCTCTCCTTGGCGGACGAGCCGGACAGTTATGCCGCGGCCAGGCAAAAAATGGTCGAAGATGATATCGAGCGCGAAGGAATCAGTAACCCCGCTGTGCTGAAGGCCCTGCGCCAGGTTCCCCGTCACCTCTTTGTGAGTCCGGAGTATCGCTCCAAGGCCTACTACGACCAGGCCCTCCCCATCGGGCACAAGCAGACGATTACCCCGCCCTATTTGGTTGCCTACATGACCGCGCTGCTCGATCCGCAGCCGTCGGACCGCGTGCTCGAGATCGGCACGGGTTGTGGCTACCAAGCGGCCGTGCTCTCGCAGATTGTGAAGGAAGTCTACTCCATTGAGATCATTGAAGCGCTCGGAAAGCAGGCGGCGGAGCGTCTACGGGAACTCGGGTACACCAATGTGCACGTCAAAATCGGCGACGGCTACAAGGGTTGGCCGGAACAGGCGCCGTTCGACAAGATCATCGTGACCTGCTCTCCAGAAAGCGTTCCGCAGCCGCTCATTGATCAACTCCGCGACGGCGGCAAAATGATCCTGCCACTGGGGGAGCGGTACCAACAGGCTTTCCATCTTCTCGAAAAACGGGACGGGAAGCTGGTGCAGACGCGCTTGGTGCCCACGCTGTTCGTGCCGATGACCGGCAAGGCAGAAGATCTACGCAAGACCAAACCCGATCCCCTTCATCCCCGGATTCGGAACGGCGGCTTCGAAGAACAGTCCGACGGCCAGCTGGACGCCTGGTATCACGTCCGCCAAACGACGATCGAACAAGGGGGAGCGCCCGAAGGGAAAGTGTATGTCACGTTCGCCAATGCCGAGCCGGGCCGGACGGCCGGAATTCTTCAGGGAATCGGCGTGAATGGGATGCGCGTCAAGAGCCTGCGGTTGAGTCTTTGGGTAAAAGCGGAGCGAGCCGCGGTAGGCGATCAAGCAACCGAGCTGCCCGGCTTGGCCCTGCATTTCTACGATGGCGAAAGCCGGCCGGTCGGCACTTCCACGATGGGCCCTTGGCTGCGCTCATTCCATTGGAAATACGTCACGGCCGAAGTGCTGGTTCCGCCGCAAGCGCAGGTGGCCATTCTGAGCATCGGCCTCAACGGGGGAACGGGCAAGTTAAGCGTGGACGATCTCAAAATGGTGGCCAAGCCGCGCTGACTGATGGCTCATCGACCACGTTGCTTCGGCGATTTCTTGGTTGTCCGCTTCGATGGAGCGAACCGGTCCGCGATTGCGAGCAAACGGGCCAACGGCAACTCGAAACCGGGCAACAAGGGAGTGCCGTAGGTTTGGTGCTCCTGAATAATCAGGGCTTCAGGACTTCACGCTTGGTTGCGATGGATCGTCATGATTCGGCGGCAGCGATCGATGATCCGGTATTTGCGGATGCCTAATTCCATATATTCGCGTTGCTTGACCTCATACTCCCGCAGCCGCTCTCTCCGGGCTTGCGACAGAAACTCGACAGCGATGCTTGGCAAATCTTTCTTCCAATCGGGAACACGGCTCAAGCCGGCCCGGATGAGTCGATCCGCACGCCAGCGGCTGTTCTTCGTACGGATATGGCGCTCCGGCAAGGTTGCGTTGAGAGCCGAATCCTGAACATCGCGCTCCCAATAAGAGAGCAGCAAAGGACCGAGATACTCGTTCGGGCCGACTTCTGATTCCAGCGGGATCGGGTTCACGACGCGGGGACCGGATTGCTGTGGGAGCATACTTCATGGGGTACAGGCAAATCGCTCTATTACGTGGCATAAACGTCGGACGCGCAAACCGGGTAGCGATGGCCGACCTGCGCAGCGTGATTGAAGGTCTGGGCTACAAGGACGTGTGCACGCTGCTGAACAGCGGCAACGTGGTCTTCTCGACGCCCCGTGCGGCTCCGGACGGACTGGCAGGCCGCCTGGAAAAGGAAATTGCCCAGAAACTGGGAGGCTCTGTCCGCGTCACCGTGCTGACGGCCGCGGAACTCACTGCCGTTGTAACCGAAAATCCGCTGGTCGAAATTGCGGAGAACCCGTCCCGCTTCCTGGTGGCCTTCCTCCGCAACCCGGCTGATCGGCAGAAGCTGGAGCCATTGACGAAGCAAGACTGGGCACCCGAAGTCCTGGCCCTTGGCACGCGCGTCGCCTACCTCTGGTGCCCCGAGGGGATACTCGATAATCCGTTGGGTAACACGGTAAATCGGGTCCTCAAAGACGGTGTGACCACCCGCAACTGGGCGACGGTCTTAAAGCTTCAGGCCCTCACGGAAAAGAAGCAACTCTAAAAAAGTTGTCTGGAACTCCCAAATCAACGTTCCAGAACCTTTCTTGGTGATTTGACACGGTGAAAGGATCGTCCTGGATTTGCGCGGAGCCGCTCCCTTCCCTTTTCATGCTCCTTTGCTATCCTTTCCTCTTTGCAGAACCACCGCAGGCCAGGTACAAAGGAACCCTCCCATGGGAGCGCGACGCATTCGCAGGGAACAACGGCGGACCGATATGAAGGAGTCCCGCCATCGCAACGGCATTCGCAAGGCAAAAGAACGAGTCCGGCGAACCACCCGGATGCTCGAGATCATCAAGCAAGGCAAACTTCCCTACACCCCTGTCGTCATGAGTTGGCTCAGCACGCAACTGGGCAAACGCTCGAATCTGATTACCCAGGACGAGGTAAACCGTCTGGCAGCTACCTAGCGGCTCGATCCGACATCCGGCCGGTGCTCGGCGCAGTAATGATAAAAACGGGGAAACACAGGCAACAAGCCCCAGAGCCGGTGCCAACCCCACCCTTCAGCCACCGCCGGCCGGTAGCAAAAACTACAACGGATTGCCGTGCCGTCCGGCAAGAAGTTGCTTTCCCGGCGCCGCTTTTGTTCATGAGCCGTGATCGCATCCCCGCGGATCCCACGGGCGCGCAGCTCCTCTTCGATGACTTGAAGAGCAGAATCTTCCATCCCCGCTCGATACACCGTAATCCGATCCAGCAAATCTTCCGTGGTCGCCTGACGAACGTTGGCTTTGACGCGGTCCAAGTCAAACAGCATGGCATCTCCCCCGGGCAAATCCTCTTCCTTTATTTTGCCCCCGATGGGCCGGTTTGGGAACTCGAATGGCCGTTGTCGCGTCTGCGCTATGGGGAGGGTGCGAGGATCTTTGTTTGACAATGCCGCCGAGAGACGTTTAGGATAAAACGGAGCGGGCAAACGATTGGTACGGCGTGGGGAAGCTTCCGCGGCAGATTGCGAAAACGACGGGATGGGAGAATAGCCAATGGCTTACACGGCCACCTTGCTGGGATTGTCGAGGGGCGGCGTGTTCCGAGGAGCGGCTCTGCTGGCCTTGGGTCTACCGATGCCCAGGATCGCTGCGGCTGCGGATGAACCGGCGAAGCCGGCCAAATCGGCCAATGCCGAGATTGTACACCTCATCAACGAAAAGCTGGCAGAGAAATGGCAGGCCAACAAGCTGACCCCCTCAAACCGCTGTTCAGACTACGAGTTCATCCGCCGGGTATCGCTCGACATCATTGGCCGAGTTGCCACACCGAAGGAATTGATTCAGTTCTTCAAGGACGCGCCCGAAGTCCGGCGGTCCTTGCTCATCGACCGATTGCTCAAGAGCGAGGAGTACGCCAAGAACTTTGCCAATCTCTGGACCGTGTTGCTGATGACCCGCAGCGGGGCCACCGATCCAGCACGCAGCGTCTACCATGAACAGATGCATGACTGGCTAGAAAAACGTTTTGCCGAGAACATGGCGTGGAAGGAAATCATCGTCCAGCTCCTCACGGCCACGGGCAAAACGACCAAAGAAAATGGTGCGGTGAATTATATCCTGGCCCACCTGGGTGAGCCGGTTCCACCCGGCAACCAGGAGGGACACTTCAACATGGTGCCGGTGACGGCGCGGACGACGCGGTTATTCCTGGGCATCCAAACGCAATGCACCCAGTGTCACGATCACCCATTTAACCCCGGTAAGCAGCTCAATTTTTGGGGGATCAATGCCTTTTTCCGGCAAGTGGACCGGAAGGGGGACAAGCCGATGCGTGGCCGGGAGCCGCCGGTCCTCGAACTGGTTGATGATCCCAGCCTAGACCCCAGCGGGACGGTGTTCTACGAAACCCGCCGCGGGGTCGTGTGGTCCACCAAGCCCTACTTTTTCCTGGACAAAGTTCGGCTGCCTGGCGAGGGCAACCGCCGGGAGAAACTGGCAGAACTGATCGCCAGCAGTGAATATTTCCCCAAGGCGTATGTCAACCGCATATGGCAGCATTTCTTCGGCCGAGGCTTTACCAACCCGGTCGACGATTTCGGCGAGCACAATGAGCCGTCGCATCCCGAGCTGCTGAACGCCCTGGCTGCCGATTTCGGGCACTATGGCTACGACACCAAACAATTGATCCGCTGGATCTGTAACAGCAATGCCTACAGCCTCAGCAGCGTGGCCAACAGGACGAACGCTTCCAGCGAGTTCGAGCCCTTTTTCAGCCGGATGCTTCTCAAAGCGATGACACCCGAGCAGTTGTTCGAATCGCTCCTCGCCGCCACTCGAGCAGAGATGTTCGAGTCAAAAGAGACCCGCGAAGAACTCCGCAAGAAATGGCTGACCGACCTGACTACCAACTTTGGCGATGACGAGGGGAACGAAGTCACATTCAACGGTACCGTCGTGCAGGCGCTCATGATGATGAATGGTGGCTACCTCAACAAAGCCATCGCCAGCAAGGGACATCTCGCCAACCTGGTGAAAAAAGAGAGTCCCAATGCCATTTTGGACTATCTCTACAAAGCAGCGTTAAATCGGCCGCCAACTTCTACGGAGTCGTCGCGGATCCTGAAAATCTACCGGACGGCGCCGGTGAAACACGCAGACGGCCTCAGTTTTTGGCAGGACGTGTTCTGGGCCTTGCTCAACAGCAACGAGTTCATCCTCAATCACTAACATGTCGTTGCCAGTACGCCATCTGCCGGTTGTGCAGAACTGGGATTGTCACGTCTGCGGCACCTGTTGCAAAGAGTACCGGGTAACGTTGACGGAAGAAGAGCGTCGCCGCATCGAGGCCCAGGGCTGGGACAAGGATCCGGAGATCGGCGACCTGCCGATCCTCCAGAAAACCGGACCTTGGTGGGCGCGGCGCTATCACTTGACACACCGCGGCGACGGCAGTTGTATCTTTTTGACCGAGCAGGGGCGGTGCCGGATCCACGAGCGGTTTGGCTACGAGGCCAAACCCTTGCCGTGCCGGCTCTTCCCGTTTCTGCTCGTGCCGGCGGGAGATCATTGGCGCGTCGGTATTCGGTTCGCGTGTCCATCCGCAGCGGCCAACAAGGGACGCCCCGTAGCCGATCACGAGGCAGCCGTGCGGCAATTTGCTGCCGAGCTGGCCCAGCGCGAAGGCGTCGACCTCCGGCCCGGTGAGGGCGGACTGCCGCCTCCCCCTCTCCAGCGCGGGCAGCGGGTCGATTGGCCGGACCTGCTTCGCTTCATGCATGCCCTACTGGGGATTTTACGCAATCGCTCTGATCGTATGGAGCGGCGGCTACGCAAGTGCGTGGCGCTGGCGAACCTCTGCAGGCAAGCCCGCTTTCAGGACGTCCGCAGCGGCCGCCTGACAGAATTCCTCAAACTCATGGTTGACAGCCTGGACGACGAGGTTCCTGTCGATCCGGCCATGGTGGCGCCGCCCGGCTGGGTTGGCCGGATCCTGTTTCGGCAAGCAGTGGCACTCTTTACTCGCAAGGACCACGGCCCTGACAGTGGCGTGGCCCGGCAAGGCCGGGTGGCTCTGTTATTGGCGGCCTGGCGGTTCGCAGCCGGCTCCGGCCAGGTGCCTCGCTTACACAACCGCTTGCCCGACACGACATTTGACCAGGTCGAGATGGCCAGCGGTACGCTGCCGGAAGATGCGGAGGAGGTGCTGGAGCGATACTTCACCATCAAGGTGGAGTCGCTTCAGTTTTGTGGTCCAACCAACTTTCGTCTATCCTTCTGGGAAGGTCTGGAAATGCTCCTGCTCATAGGAGCGGTCATTTTCTGGGTGGCGCGGGCCATGGCGGACCTTCCCCGTGTCGAAGCGGTCCAGCGGGCGCTCACGATCGTGGATGACCATTTCGGCTACAACCGGGTGCTGCGGACGCGCCGGGAGCGCATCGGCTTCAACATCCTGGCCCGTTCGGGTGAACTGCAAAAACTGATCGCCTGGTATGGCCGCTAAGACCGCCTGCCCAGACCCTGCAAACAGGGCGCCCGGCGGGGCCAAATCGGTGAGTACGTACTGGGTGATCCCCGTGCCCCAAAAGGCATAGGACGGCTTGTACATATTCGCCGCCCAGAACGTGCCGTCTACCGGGTCCTCGGTGACAGCGCTGTAATCGCCGCCGCGGGTCCCGCCTCCGTAGTAATTCTCGCCAGGAAAGATGTCCACGGGGGGCTGCATCGTTCCGAGCGGATCGCTCGCCTGTCTCCCTGTGATGTACATCGATACGAATTCTGTTGCGGACGATTCCATGAACGTCAATCCGAGGTCTCCGTTGTCCGCGATCGCGATGGCCGAGAAATAGGTATACACCCCCAGCCCCTGGTCAATTTCTCCGGACTGGATCAGCGCCGGCATCGCACCGGAGGTGTCGAATTCATACCAGCGAGCGCGGGCCACGCCGTCGGAACCCACGTGCTGAGTCGCCACCAGCTGGTTGTTCCGCCAATCGGCATTCAGGATGAAGCTCTCGAAGGTTTGAATCGTCCCGCCCGGATGGATGGCCAACGGAGGGCCGGCGTAAGCCGGAACAGGAATATCTGTATCCGTGAAGGTCGGGGAGTCGCTCAACACGTTGGTCATTTGCACCACGCGCAGGCTGTCGCCTCCTTGCGGGGTCGTGTTGACGACAAAGTACATGGGACCACCCGGTGTCGAGCCGTGCATCGTCGCTGCCGCCATCGTCGAAAGAGCCGGGTCGGTCTGATCGATCTGGTACGTGGTCAGGGTGCTGGGATCGGCATCCAGGACTGAAGACTTATCGATTGCGATCACCTGGACGTGATCGGTTGTCTGATCGGAACGGAGCATATTGACCGTAAGTACATACGCATCGGCATTGAAGCCGAGCTTGGGATAATCGCTGACCAGCGCGTTCCCCTGGGCATCGGTTTCGAACAGGTCGAGCCGGTGCATCTCGGTGAAACCATTCATTGGGTCGGCCGTGTCCGAGACGGCAAAATCGAGGTTGCTGGTGCCATCGAGGGCAGCCACGAAAAATCGGCCAGCCATTTCGTCATAGGTTACGACCGGGTCAAACACGAACGAGCCCTGCCCGAGTGGGGCGAAGAAGTCCTCCAGTCGCTCAGAGAAAACCGGGGCTCCGGTGGTCTTGGCGATAAACTCCACGGTCGCGTTCACCGTCTCGACCAGGTAGTCGAGCCCGGCGGCCGCATCGGTGTCCGGCGGCTGATAGCGGGGATCATCGCGGGAGCTGAGCGCGGGAAAGCTGGCCAGCACATTTACGGAAAGCACGGTTCGTTCTTCCAACGCCTCCAGCTGGAGCCGGGTCCCTCTGGAGCGCATTTTTCCGTGCGAACGGATTCGAAGGTCCATGAGAAAACCTGTCATGGCGGGGGATGGTCGCTTGTTCCGGCCCAATCTCTGCTATGATAACCGGCCATCCGGATCAAGGCGAGGTTTTCGCCGTCGGAACAACGCCGTACACTAACCCTATCCGGCCCTTTTCATCCCTTGTGGCGAGGTGGGCATCCTCCATGATGAGCGTGGCAGAGGCACTGGCATGGGCCAAGCAAGCCCACCAGGCCGGGCAATGGCAACAGGCCGAGACCGTCTATCGCCAGATCCTCGAAGCCGAACCCACCAACGCCGATGCCCTGCACCTCCTCGGTGTGCTGGCTTACCAGGCCGGGCACCACCAAGAGGCGCTGGAAACCATCGGGAAAGCTCTGCAAGTTCGGCCGGAAGATGCTGCCTTCCACTCCAATCGGGGGCTTGTGCTGGACGCCCTGAACCGGCGCGAGGAAGCCCTGGCTTGCTATGCAGAAGCCGTCCGGCTCCGGCCCGACTCTCCGCAGGGCCACTTCAACCTGGGCAGCGCCATGCAAAGACAGGCAAGGCTGGAAGAGGCAGAGGCCTGTTATCGCGAAACGCTCCGTCTACGGCCCGACTATCCCGGTGCTCACTCCAATCTGGCTGCTGTCTTGGAGAGCCAGGGCCGGCTGGACGACGCAATCTCCTGTCTCCGCCAAGCGATCCGCCTCTGGCCCAAGCTTCCCAAACTCCACAACAGCCTGGGAATTGTTTTGCAAAACCAGGGCCAGCTGGACGAGGCCCTGGCTTGCTACCGGGAAGCGCTCCGACTCGACCCGAATTTCCCTGAGCCGCACTATCGGTTAGGCAATGTTTACCTGAACCAGGAACGGCTGGACGAGGCCGTCGCCAGCTACCAGGCGGTTCTTCGTCTCCGGCCTAGTTCCCGCGAAGCCCTGAACAACCTGGGCAGCGCCCTCCAAAGGCAAGGACGGGTCGACGATGCCATTACCTGCTTCCGGGAGGCACTCCATTCCCGGCCGGAATTTCCAGAGGCCTACTACAACCTGGGCAATGCACTTCTGGGACGAGGACAGCTGGATGAGGCCATTGCCAGTTACCAGGCATCCCTGTACTACCGTTCCGACTCTCCCGACACCCACTTTCACCTGGGCAATGCATTCTACCGCCAGGGCCGCCGGAACGATGCGATTGCCAGTTTCCGCACGGCCCTGCACTTCCGCCCCGATTTTCTCGAGGCCCAGATCAACCTCGGCAACACCCTCAAAGAGGAAGGACAGCTCGATGAGGCCGTCGCTTGGTGCCGTGCGGCTATCCATCTTCGGCCCGACTCCCCTGAGGCTCACTACAATTTGGGCAACCTGTTGCTGAGCCAGGAACATTGGGAGGAGGCCATCGCCTGTTACCGAGAAAGCATTTGCCTCCGGCCCACATTTTCGGACGCCTACATCAATCTAGGCAATGCCCTCAAGGAACTGGGTCGGTTGGAGGAAGCCGTTGCTGCTTGCCGTGAGGCCATTCGTCTTCGGCCCGATTCTCCGGAGGCTCAGTACAACCTCGGGAGTGCCCTCAAGGAACAAGGGCGAACGGACGAGGCTCTCGTCTGTATCCGTGAAGCCATTCGCCTCCGCCCGGATTTCGCGGAAGCCCATCTCATCCTCGGCCACACTTTGCTGCTACGGGGTGAGCTCGAGCAGGGCTGGCCCGAATACGAATGGCGGCGGCGCTGGGTCGGTTTTCGCGACCGGGTTTTCCGCCAACCGCTCTGGGATGGTCGCCCCCTGGAAGGACGGGCTATCCTGCTCTACGCCGAGCAGGGCATGGGCGATACGATTCAGTTTTGCCGCTATGTCCCGCTGGTCAAGAAGCAGGGCGGCCATGTGATCCTGGAGTGCCCTGCCCCGCTTCTGTCGCTGCTGGCCACTGGTTCGGGCATCGATCGGCTCGTGCCTCAGGATTCACCGTTGCCAGAGTTCGCCGTGCAAGCAGCGCTACCGAGCTTGCCTGGCATCCTGAGAACTACCCTGGAGACGATTCCCGCTTCTGTTCCCTACTTGCACGTTGATCCGCACCGCCGCCATCGCTGGCAGCAAGAACTACGGGGCTCCGCCGCCTTCAGCGTGGGGATTGTCTGGCAGGGGAGCCCGCGCCACCGCCGCGACCGGTGGCGTTCGGTGATGCTGGAGCAGTTCGGGGAGTTGGCGGATATTGAAGGGATTCGTCTGGTCCGGCTCCAGCGCGGTCCGGGAAGCGAGCAGCTGGCTCGGTTGGATGGCCGCTGGGCGGTGTTCGATCCGCCCGATTGGCCGGAAGACCCGGCAGAGGCTTGGTTGGAGTCGGCGGCGTTGGTGTCGGCGTTGGATCTGGTGGTCACGGTTGACACGTCGGTGGCGCACCTGGCGGGGGCGTTGGCGACCCCGGTGTGGGTGGCGTTACCGTTCTTGCCGGACTGGCGCTGGCTCTTGCAGCGAGACGATTCTCCCTGGTATCCCAGCATGCGGCTCTTCAGGCAAGACCGCCCGGGAGATTGGTCCGGCGTGTTCGCCCGCATTCGGGAGGCATTGCGGCACCGGCTCGCGGATTCAGGAGGACTAGCCTCAACCGTCAGGGAGGGATAAGCGCTCACCCCTCTCTGACGGTTGGGGTCAGTGCCGCCGCACGGACAAAACCATCTCGCTCCTTTCTGGGCGACACCGTACAATCGAGATATTGGTGCTTCGACCCCATCCTGGCCACGAGGGCTCTGGTCATGTCTCGCCTTGCCATCGGCTTGCTGTTCGTCATCGCCGCGTTTTTGGCCCTGGGAGGTCTCCAATGGCTCAAGACCGGTTCCGGAAGGGCCCAGCCAGCACCGCCCGAGCAGCCTCAGCGCGATGCATTCGCCGCCGACCGTGCTCCAGGGGAGACTCCCGCCGTTGCCTTTGATCCGCAACGGGCGATGGGGTATTTGGAATCCATCTGCAAGATTGGTCCGCGAATCAGCGGCACGGAAGGGATGCGACAGCAACAGGAGTTGGTGAAGAAGCACTTCGAGGCTCACGGAGCCAAGGTAGAGTTCCAGCGTTTCACGGCCCGTCAACTGAGCCAGAAGCAGCCGGTCGAGATGGCCAACCTGATCGTTTCCTGGCATCCGGAACGCGAGCGCCGGGTCATCCTCTGCTCCCACTACGATACCCGGCCCATCGCCGATCAAGAACCAGATCCCCGCCAGTGGACGCAACCCTTCCTGAGCGCCAATGACGGTGGATCGGGGGTTGCGCTGCTCATGGAATTGGCGAACCACCTGGGCGAGCTGAAAACGGAGGTTGGTGTGGATGTCGTGCTCTTTGACGGAGAGGAATACATCTTTGACCCGAAGCGCGACAAGTACTTCTTCGGTTCGGAGCACTTTGGGCAAGTCTACCGCCAGGAGCGGCCCAAGCACCGCTACGTGGCCGCGGTGCTCTTGGACATGATCGCTGGCAAGAACGCCCGCATTCCCATGGAACCATTTTCGGTCTACAACGCGCGGGCCCTGGTCGATGAATTGTGGAAAGTTGCGGCCGAGCTAAGGTGTACCGCGTTCGAGAAGCGGCCGGGTCAGGCCGTGCAGGACGATCATTTGGCTCTCCAGCGGGCAGGCATCCCCGCTGTCGACCTGATCGATTTTAGTTACCCGCACTGGCACCGGCTGAGCGATGTGCCGGAGAATTGCTCGGGGGAGAGTATGCAGCAAGTGGCCCGTGTGCTGACGGTGTGGCTGGGGCGCGTAAAATAGCCCTGCCCTTCTGGTTGGCACCGGCAACGCCCGTCGCGGAGGAGGCCTACGTGGAACATTCGGAAGTCGTCTCGGGAGCGCTGCTGGTGGTCATGCTCTTGGGCCTGGCAGCTTTTTTCGTATGGCGGCAATGGCAAAGTTGGCGTTCCTTGGCCTGCGCAGACCATCTTTCCTTCGAAGACCGTCGCTACAGCCGCACTCAGGTTTGGCGTCGCTTGGCCTGCTCCCTGCTCATGCTGGTGCTGGCCGGCCTGCTGGCCATTTGGCTGTTTTGGTATGGGGAGCCCGTGAGCAAGCTAATGGCCCAGGGAGGAGCCGAAAGCGAGCTGGAGCCCGATCAGAAGCTCCTCTTGGGGCAATCACTCACCATCGTCAACCTCATGCTCTTGGTCCTGCTCGCCATCATCCTCTTGGCGGGGTGGGATATGCTGGCCATCCGGCACTACGGCCGGCGCCACATGCGTCAGATTCAGGCCGATCGCCGGGCCATGATCGAGGATCAGATCGCCCGCGTCCGCAGCCAGCGCAACGGGCACGGTCGCGCCGATTACCGATAGGCGAATACGACGACATCGGCACGCTCGTAATGATGGTGCATCAGTACCTTGCGCGTTAGGTTGCGAATACAGAAGTCGAGCATCTGGGCCGGATCGTAATACGCCATTTCGATGTCCGTGAAATTCGCATGCGTGGACAGGAAATTGAATCCCAGTCCGCGCGTGCAGTGTTTGAAAGCGAGCGTGATCAATTTCCGGATGTAATCCTCGCTGCCGGTCATCGCATAGTTGAAGACCGTCGAAATCAACACGTAATCGAAGGTTTCCTTCAGATCAGCCGCAAAAAGATCGTGGCACAAAAAGCGGGCGCGGGGATACTTTTTCGCGGCAAAGTCCACCATTTCGCCAACCAGATCGATACCGGTGTACTCGACCTGGCCAAACCCCTCAATCAGGAACGGATAGAAACTGCCGATGCCGCAACCCAGGTCCAGGACTCGCCGGTTGCGGAGGTCGCCAATCTCCATTAGTTTCCGAAAGCGAAAGCGCTGGCCATCCGAGCTCATGCCCACCGACTCCGGCTGATCGCCATATCGTTGGAAGCGATTCCGGTAGTCAGCGACCATCCGTTCTCTTGCCTGGAGGCTCATCCGTTCCCCTCCTCTCTTCGCGAGTTGATATGGCCCAGAGCCAAAGCCCCGGGTTCTCGTACCCAGGCACCGCTCAGAATTCTACTCCGATCAAAAAAATAGGCTCTGGTTTTTTTTGCCAAGAGAGAAAATTGCGGATTTTTCGATCTTCGCTGATCTTGCTGCCTACACCTGCAGACGGCCGCCCGCGCAGTCAGCTTTAACCGTGTATCTGGCAAATTCGATTAATCCGCCCTGCTCCTCTGCGTCGATATACCGGATAAAGTCACATCGTGGACCTGTCAGGAATGTGCATGCGCCGAATCTTGTTCCTATTGGCGGCCACGATCCTGGGCTGCCAAACCTGTGAGGTCCAGGTTCCGCCGCGTGTCGAACAGCAAGTGGCGGCCGTGGCCTCCGCGCGGGTCCAGCCCGATCTCTCCACCGGCATCGCTACTCCTCTCTGTCCCGTGGTCGACCGTCCGGCCGCGAAACTGACATCAGTTGACCTGCCGTCTTTCTGGAATCTCGCGCTGGCCCATAATCCATCGCTGCGCGAGGCGGCGGCCGACGTTGAAGCCGCGCTCGGCCGAAGGCTCCAGGCTGCCAAATATCCCAACCCACACGTGGCCTATTCCCAGGAAAACGTAGGGACACGTCCGGAGCCTGCCGGGGCCGTGAAGATAGAGCTGACGCAGGAGATTTTGACGGGACACAAGCGTTCGTTGGATGTGGCCATTGCCGCGGAAGGCCTCGACGAAGCATCCTTGGCGCTCTTGGGTCGGAAATTTGAGGTGCTGACCCGCATTCGCCGGGCTTACTACGAGTATCTGGGCGGGCTCGAAAGTGTGCGCGTAAATGCGGAAACGGTGGCGCGCCTGGAGCAAGGGTACGAGATCACGCGCAAACAGGTGGAGGAAGCAAAGACGCGGCCGCGAACGGACTTGCTCCGCATCGATGCCATGCTCGAAGAAGCACGCACCCGGCTGGCCGGCAGCCGCCTGAGCCTGGACGCGGCGTGGAAGCAATTGACTTCCGAAGTCGGGGTGCCGGAACTTTCCTTTCCCGCAACACCGGTGGACTTTCCCAATCATGTTCCTCCGTGGGACCCCGACGAAATTGTCCAGCGCGTGCAGATGGTCAATACGGATCTCAAGCGGGCAGCCCTGGATGTTCGCCGCGCTGGCCTCGAGTGGGAGAGGGCACGGGCAGAAGCGGTCCCCAACCTCACGGTGGGCGGAGGCTATAGCCGGGACTTCGCGGAAAACTTGCAGGGCGCGATTCTCAGCGTGGACACACCCTTGCCATTGTGGGATCGCAAACAGGGGCGGATCCATGAAGCAGAGGCGCATTGGACAGGGGCTCAGGCGGCCCGGCGGAGCACGGCGGCACGGTTAAGCCGAGAGACGGCGGCTGCCATTGCTCGTTACCAGGTGGCCCGTGAGCAGGTGGAGCGGTTAAGTAGCCGGGTCGTGCCACGATTAGAAGAGAGCGTGGACCTGCTCCGCCGCGGTTATCAGGCCGGCGCCGCCCAGACCACGTTTGCCGATGTGCTCTCCGCGGACCAGGCCTTGTATGCCGCCCGCCTGACTTTGGCGGAAACGCGCAAAGCCCTGTGGCTGGCCATCGCCGACTTGCAAGGTCTGATGCAGCTGGATGTGGATGAGGAGATGAATGGCCCGTCGGAGCACCCGGATTCCGCGCGCCATCCTTAACGGTTGAACCGCCGATACAACACCGGCAGCACGATCAGGTTAAGCGCGGTGGAAGTCGTGAGCCCCCCCAGGATGACCCAGGCCATGGGCCCCTCGATTTCGCGGCCCGCCTCCCCGCTGCCCAGGGCGATTGGCAACAGGCCCAGGGCCGTCACCAGCGCCGTCATGAGCACCGGCGCCAAGCGCTCCCGGGCACCCCGGAAAACGAGTTCCGGCCCCCACGTCACCTGTTCCACTTCTTGCAGATGTTGCCAGTGTGAGATCATCATGATGCCGTTCCGCGTAGTGATGCCGAACAATGTCACGAAGCCGATCAACGCACCTACATCCAAAATGCCTCTTCCCAGGGAAATGGCCGCTACCCCGCCAACCAGCGCAAACGGCAGATTGACCAGAATTAGCAGCAACCGCCGCACTGACCCGAACGCCATCCACAACAGCAGCAAGATCCCCCCTCCAACTGCCAACGAGAGGAGCAGAAGTTGCCGTTGGGCTGCTTGCTTGGCCTGGTGTTCGCCGGTAAAGACATAATAAACGCCCTCGGGGAGCATCACCTGCTTGACCCGGCGCTCGGCCTCGGCCACGAACGATTCCACATCTCGGCCCTCGACATTGCAGGTCACCTGGCGGCGGCGCGTGGCTCCTTCGTGAGCGATAAGGAATCGGCCATCCGAGAGGAATACGTCGGCAATCTGCTTGAGCTGCACTCGACCGCTCGTCGCTCCCGGTTCGTGGGTTCCCAGCCCGACGTGGACATCGGCGCCTCCGGCTGGTGGTGGGACGGACAGCCAAAGGTTGGCCACCGTCTCTGGATCGTTGCGGGCTTTCGGTTCCAGCTGAACCACGAGCGGGATGATGCGGTTCTGGTCATACACCTGGCCGACTTCGGTTCCCTGGTAGGCGGCATGGAGCGCGTCGAGAACTGGCAGGTTGCGGAGGCCATAGCGAGCCGCATCGGCCGAGCGCACCCGGACCACGAGCTCGGGGACCCCGGTCTGGGCCTCCGGTCGAACATTCGCATGACCGGGGACGCTGTTCAGGACACGGGCAATGCGGTCCGCCGCCTGATCGATGGCCGGCAGATCTTCCCCATAAACCTTTACCGCCACGGCCGCTGTTGTGCCGGAGAGGACCTCTTTGATGCGCTCGGTCAAGAACGGCATGACTTCAAAAGAGAAACCCGGGAACGAGTCGAGCGCCCGCTTGATCTCGCGCTCTGCCTGTTCGGTGCCTTCGGCGGCAAGTCGCGCGAGATCGATCTCCAATTCGCTGTACTCCACGCCTTCCGTATCCTCGCCCAGCTCGGCACGGCCGGCCTCCTGGGCGACATTCACGACCACACGGTTGCGTCGCAGGGCGTGGCTGAGCTGATTGCCGGTGGCGAGCGATTCTTGCAGGGAAGTCCCTGGAATGCCCCTCATGTGAACCACGAAATGGTTCTCGCGCAATTCCGGCAGAAATTCACCGCCAAAGTTCTCCAGTGCCCACCCTGCCGCGGCCAGCAGCACCAGCGTCGCCGTCAGGAGCGGGGCAAATTGGCGGTCCAGACGGCGAAGCAGCCAATCATAGGCTCCCTGCAGCCGGCGCAGCAGAGGTGGCTCCCCAGCACCACCTGCCCGCGGCAAGAGGATTGCTGCCAGGGCAGGAGACACTGTCATCGCTACGCCAAGCGATGCGAGCACAGCCAGGACATAGGCGTAACCCAACGGAGCAAACAGGCGACCCTGGAGCCCGCTCAGAAAAAAAATAGGGACAAAAACTAGCACGACAATGAACGTGGCGTAGACGACGGCACTGCGGACTTCGAGCGATGCCGATAGCACTACCGCAGCCACAGAGCGGGGATATCCTGCTCGAGCATTTTCGCGAAGTCGGCGGAAAATGTTTTCCACGTCGATGATCGCATCATCGACCACCTCGCCCACGGCCATCGCCAATCCGCCCAGTGTCAGGGTATTTAGACCCACTCCCCAGGCCCACAGGATGGTGACCGCCGTGAGCAGGGAAAGCGGGATGGCTATCAACGAGATGAAAGCCGTGCGCAGATTGAAAAGGAACACAAACAGCACGACAGTCACCAGGCCCGCCCCCACGAGCAGGGACTGCGTGACATTTCCCACGGCGTGTTCAATGAAGTTGGCCTGGCGGAACAGGGCGGGGTGATAAGTGATCCCTTGCCGCTCCAAGATCGGCCGCAGCTTTTCCAGCTCCGCTTCGACGAACCGGCTTACTTCCGGCGTATCGCTGTCGATTTGCTTGTACACAACCAGGATGACGCCGGGCGTGCCGTTGATGGTGGCATCGCCGAATTTCGGGGCTGGACCGGCAGCGACAGTGGCCACGTCCTGGAGGCATACCGGTGTTCCCTCTGAGACCGTGAGGACCGTTTCCCCGAGCTCGGCCGCCGAGCGCACCTGCCCCTCGGTCCGAAGCAGGACGCGTTGGCGATCATTTTCGAAGAAGCCAGCACCGCGTATGCCGCCGGCCTGGCGCGTCGCATCCACGACATCGGTGACCGTGAGGTTACGGGCAGCAAGCTGACTGGGATGGATCTGCACTTGAAACTGGCGGGCTTGGCCGCCATAGATCGTCACCTGGGCTACGCCGCGAATCCCAAGGAGGCGTGGCCGGATGGTCCATTGGGCACGATCACGAAGGTCCAGGGGCGACAGCGTTTCGGAGGTAAAGCCGACGCTCAGCAGCCGGCCGGTAGCCGGCGTCAAGGGAGCCAGGCGCGGGTCCTTTGCTCCTTCCGGGAGCTGCCCGACCACTTCGGCGAGTCGCTCCGTGACCAGTTGCCGCGCCCGGTAGATGTCCATCCCATCCTGAAAAATGACGGTGATCACCGACAGCCCCTGGATGGACTGGGACCGCAGAACATCCAGGCGCGGAAGCCCGTTGACGGCGGTCTCCAACGGCAAGGTGATGAGCTGTTCGACGTCGCCGGGCGAGAGTCCGGGGGCCTCCGTCTGGATGACCACTTGGGGCGGCGCAAATTCGGGGAATACGTCGAGCTTGGCATGGCCGGCGGCATAACCGCCGAGTACGAGGAGAAAGACTGCCAGGGCTACCACCACGACCCGGTTGTGAATGGACCAGGCGACGATCGCTTGGAGCATGTTAGTCGACATCCGCTGCGGTGCGGAATTCCTCGGAGAGCAGTGCTTGGGCACGCTCGGAGATGACCAGTTCTCCGGGCGCAACCCCGGACGCCAGCACCCAGCGGTCGGCGTCCCGACCCAGAACTTGCACCTCCCGCCGCTCGAATCGGCCGGGGGTAATGCGGACATAAACCAAGGCTCGCCCCTGGTGGTAGAGCAGTGCCCTTTCGGGAACGGCGACCGCCTTGCGGGGCTTGCTCTCTGGAATCTTCACGGTGGCTTGTACAAAAAGGCCCGGACGCCAGATGGCACCGCCCCGGTCTGCGTGCGTTTTGCGCGCGCTGCCGTTGAGCGCGCGCAAAACGGAAACCTGGGCATTGTCGACTTCGTACCAGTACCCCGCGTATTGGGACGATGGCTCCACCTGCGGAGCGATGCCGGCGAACACCGCCCGAGCCGGTTGTTCCGCCGCGGCGGGCTCCGAGCGGTTGGTTGCCCCAGCCAGCGACGGCGGGCTCTCGGCCACAGGGACGAGCTCTACTTCGGGGGGCGGGCCCTCGGTCAGGATGCGCACAGGAATGTCCAGACGAACCAGGGCCCGGCGGAAATCGACCAGCCGCGCCACCACGCCACCCGCCTCCAGCGCCATTCCCGGCCGACCGGCCAAATCCGTGATCTCGCCGGCCGCGGGTGCTTTGAGCGGCTGCGTCCAGGCAGTTTCTTTGCGTTCTCCCGAACCATTGATCTCGGTGAGGGCGTCTTGCCATTGTTGAACGGCCGCTCTGGCCGTGACTAGCTGCGTTCGGGCGTCGGCAAGCTGCACCAGGGCCTGATCAAGATCGGCGCGGGCGATGGCTCCTGGACTTTCCAACGATTGAATGCGCTGGAGCCGTTCCTGTTGAATCTTGAACACCTCTTCGGCCCCCTGCTGCTTGGCCCGTGCCTCGCGGAGCTTGATTTCGAGATCCAGCCGTTCTTGGGGACCAACACGGATGTCGAGCCAACCCAGTGTATCACCGGCTTCCACGTGGCCACCGAGAGCCGGCCACGGGCTGTTCGCGGCAGCCCGCAAGGTGCCGGCAAATGGCGCGCGGACTTCTGCCATCGCTCGCGGGTTGGGGACCACACGGCCGTAAGCGACCACTCGCGGCTGCCACTCCACGCTTTGGGCAGCTGCTTCTTTGAGGCCAAACGATTCCGCCAGCTCCGTCCCCAGCTTCACGATGTTATTTGCGGCACGCCGCTCATCTTGGGCGGCCGCGCCGACATCGGGACCGCTCCGCTCGCTCAGGCTCCCTTGCAACGCATAGAGCAACGCCAGCAAGCCGCTCAGGAGGGCCAGGACGACTGTCCAGCGAATGAACCACGCCAGCAGCCTGGATCGTCTGGACAACTCTGTCATGGCTGGGTTGCCTGGGGCATGGGCAGCGATATCTTCCATTGGCCGTCTTGCCGAACAAGATTGATTTTCTCCTTGTCGCCGTCGGGTTCAGTGTAGGCGACAGTCGCCTTATCTCCTTGAACGGTTACCTTGTCGATCTTGCTTTCCGACAATTCATCGTACTTGCCGTGGAAGCGCTTGGTCTTGAGGAATCCCATGCCATCCAGTCCGGCCAACTGCTCGGCTGGGAGTCCCAGGGCCTTTGCTTGTGCGGATTTCTCCTGAGCGTCCGCCTTGGCATAGTTGCCCTGGACCGCCTTGGCTGCCCGCTCGGCGTCGGCCTGGCTCTCGTGATCGAGCAATTTCCAAAGTTGATCGGCATCGCGAGCCTTGAGTGCAGTCTGGACGGCCGTGAACGTCTCCCGCACAGGAGCCTCTGACCCGTCAGGGGAAACATTCGTCGGTTTCGCGCAGCCCAATGCGCCGCAGATTACCAATCCCGCGAATGGAACCATCCGGCTAACCATGAAACAATCCTCTGGACAGGAACCATCTACTCGCCGTTATTCGTATTGCAACGCCTGGATGATTCGTAACCGGGCCGCGCGACGGGCCGGGAAGAATGCTGCCAGGAGTGCGAACACGAGCGTCACCATCAAACACAGACCCACATACCATCCGTCGAACCGAAACGCCACGCGCTGGCCGAGCACCGGATGCGTGGCCAGGTTCATCAAATAGGCCAAGCCGATGCCCAATCCGGTCCCCGGCACCAAGCTGGTGATTCCCAGGGCCAGGGCCTGCGCCAGGATCATCTTACGGACCTGCCCGCGGGTAAAAGCAACGGCGCGGAGAATACCGAGTTCTCGGGTCTGTTCGAGCACGTTCATCGTGAGGGTGTTCACGATCCCCAGCGCGGCCACGACCGAGACGAGGGCCAACAGCATCCAGTAGAAACCGACCACCCCGGCCACGGCCTGTTCAATCGATTCGCGGAACTCGGCGTTGGACTGAAGCCGGAGTCCGTGATCCTGACAAAACTGCCGCAGCCCCGTCGCCACGGCCGCGGCAGCACCCGGTTTGGCGGTGACCGGGAAAACGTGGACGCCGGGGATATCGAACAATTCTTTCCCCTTGTTCCATTCCATGTACAGCGCCATGCCGCCGACCGTGTATTCCGATGTGGTGCCGGCAATCCGCAGGGGCCGCGGTCCGTGCCGGGTTTGAATCGTTAGCTCATCTCCCGCTTTCAAGCCCAACCGCTGCGCGAGCGGTGTTCCCAGTACAACTTCACCTTGTAAGAGTTTTTCCGCTGCTCGGGATGGGTCTCCAGTGGTCAAGACGAACGGGAGCCTCCTTTTTGGATCGATCGTGCATGGCATGGCTACAATCTGGCGGCCGGGGACGCGGGCGATTACAAAACTGACTTTGGCGACGTGCTCCACGCCGTCCACCGCGGCGAGCTGTTCCGCGAGCGCTTCGGGAAGCGGGACTACGGTGGTCACCAGCGTCGTATCCGGCACGACTCCGCGGACGACAAAATCCCAGTACAGGTTTCGTTCGTACCACGTGTAGATGTCGCGGACATTATTCAGAAGGGATTGGCCGGAACTGATACCCACGACGATTCCGATGAGCAGCACGCCGACCGTCAGGGCGGTTCGGGTGGGCCGGCGCTCGAGTTGCCGGAAGGCGAGCCGGCCTTCCACGCCCAGAAAAGGTTTGAGGAACAAGGCGGAGAAGATAAGGAGAGGACGCAGCACAAGAGGAATGGCCAGGACTGATCCGATCAGGAACAGCGAGATGGCAGGAACGAGGAGCGAAGGGGCCGCCTCCGGAGGAAACCATTCGCACAAGATCCCGACCGTGAGGATCAACATCGCTGCTACAAACAGCAAGCCGAGGTAACGAGGCCAGCGCCAGGAGCGCTCCACCAGCGTCTCCGCTTTCTGGAGTAAATCCTCCAGGGGCGCCCGGCGTGCAGCCCGCCGAGCCGGCACGCAGATCGCTACCAATGTCATTGCCGGTCCAAGAATCACGGCGAACACGAACAGCGAGAGCGGCCAGTGCGAATTCGGCAAGGTCACGCCCAGCAAACGCTCCATGAGCTGCTGCAAGCTCACCGAAAGTGCCAGGCCGACGGGAATGCCTAAAACCGTTCCGGCGATGCCGTACAGTGCTGCCTCCCGCAGGAGCAACCGGGCGACTTGGGCCCGGGTTGCTCCCAGAGCCCGCAGGATAGCCAAATGCCGCCGGCGTTCGCCAAGATTCATGAGAAAGGAATTCACGATGACGATGCCGCCGGCGATTAGTGAAACGACACTCAACGAACCCAGACCAAGCTCCGTGGACATGAGCGAATCCTGGGCCAGCTCCCCACGGGTGGCTGGCGCTTGCACTGTCAGCCCGTCCGGCAAACGTTGCCGCAGGGCCGCTTCGACCTGGAGGACGTTGGCCCCTTCAGCGAGCACGATCTGGATGCAGTTGACGCGGCCCTGGAGGGCGAAGAGCCGTTGTGCCGTGGCCACGGGCATCACAACCACCGCGCCCCCATTGAACCTCGCCGCCCCCTTGGCCTGTAAGAGTCCGAGGATAGGCAGCTCGGCGATCCGGGGTCCCGTATCCGTCATGGTTGGGGTCAAGAGCTGAACCTTCTTGCCCAGCTCACAGCCCTGGGCACGGGCAAAGCCGGCATCCAGCAACACACCGTCGTCGACGCCCAGTGGCTGGCCTTGTTGCAGCACATAATGCCGGGCGGCTTCCTCCGACGATGGATCCATTCCGAGTACCAGCGCGCCCGTGCTGCCCGACGCCCCGAGTACAACAGTTTGCGTTTGGATGATGGGAACCGCAGCTTGCACACCCGCAACCGATTGAAGCTGCGCGGCAACATCGGGACGGAAGCCACCAAAGCCCTCCGCGACGACTTCCAGGGACGCCCGGCCGGCCACCGCCTCGAACATTTCGCAGAAGGCTCGGTGGGTTGTCGTGGTTGTCACCCGGATGGCGACCGCCGCGGCCACGCCGAGGATGATGCCGAGGAGCGTAAGGATTGTGCGGCCGGGCCGCCGCTGCATCTCACGGAGCGTGTATTTCCACAACGTTGGCGGTTGCCAACCGGCCATTATGTCCCCCTTTGTTCCGGGGTTCATCGTCAGGCGCCTCTGGCGGCCTACAATGGACTAGGGACTGCCGATGCACTGCGCGAATATTCTATGGAACTCGTTCGGCATGAATGAACGCATCCTTTCAAGGACCCCTTTGGAGACATGGGCCACCCAGGCCGGCGCCCAGTTCGGTCACGACTTCGGCTGGGAAATGCCCATCCATTACGGCAACCCTGCCGCCGAGAACGACCATGCTTGCCATCACGCTGTTTTGTTCGACATCAGCCACCACGGCAAAGTGAAAGTCAGCGGACCCGATGCGGCGAGCTTCCTGCACAATCTGTGTACCAATGAGGTGAAAAACCTCGCCGCCGGTGCCGGCTGCGAGGCGTTCCTGACCACCGCTCAGGCCAAGATTGTCGCCTTCCCCGTCGTCTACCGCACGGTCGGAGATGGCCAGAGCATCTTTCATCTGGACACGGGACCGGGGATGGGTGAAACCGTGTTCAAACACCTGGATCGGTATCTGATCTCCGAACAGGTCGAGCTATCCGACCGGACCCACGATTGCGCTCAGATGCATCTGGCCGGGCCGCAAGCGCACTCCGTGCTCGAACGGGCTCTGAGGAACAGCTTCGCGGACCTTGCCGAACTTCAGCACACTTCCCAAACGCTGGCCAGCGTCGAATGCCAGCTTCGCCGGCGTCAGCCGTTAGGCTTGCCCGGTTACGACCTCGTTTGTGAGAAGGCCCGGGCTGCCGCGGTATGGCAGGCTCTCCTGGCAGCGGGAGCCGAGTCGGCCGGACTGGAGGCGTACCATACCCTCCGTATCGAAGCCGGCACGCCCCTGTACGGTCTGGATATTGACGATACCAATTTGCCCCAGGAAGTGGGGCGCGTGGAACGCACCATTAGTTTCACCAAGGGCTGCTACATCGGCCAGGAGACCGTGGCTCGCATTCGGACCTATGGCCATGTCAATCGGTCGCTGACCGGACTGAAATGGGCCGGAAAAACCGCCGTGCCGCCTGGTGCCAAGCTTTTCCATGCGGACAAGGAAGTGGGCCGGATTACGTCCTCGGTCATTTCACCGCGGCTGGGGCAGGCGATTGCATTGGCCTACATCCGCCGGGGGAGCAACGAACCGGGCACGAAACTGGAGGTGGAAACAGAAGGCGGCCGGCGATCTGCCGAAGTTGTCTCCTTACCGTTCATCGCCGCGGCGTAGGTAAGCAGCATCAGCAGACAGGCCACACTATTAAAGAGCGCATGCCCCAGAATGGGAGCGACCAGACTTTGGGTGCGATAAGCCAGATAGCCCAACCCGAGCCCCAGCACAAACAGGGGGACCGGAGTCGGCCAATCGTGGGAAACGGCGAAGAGCAAGGCCGTGCTGAAAATTGCTCGGGCGGCATACGGCTGCCGAAGCCAGCGCCGAACTAGGCGTTCCCCGAGGAAACAAACAGGAACCACCATCAGGACGAACAGGACCGGCTCCAGCGCCCGAATTGCCCTGCCGAAATTGGCCCCGTCGCCTCCCTTGGTGATTTTCTCCAGGGATCGACCCAGGGTCAGCGCAAACGCCACCGCGATGGTGATCGCCGCGCTCCGGGGTCGCCCGCACGCCCAGCCTTGCAGCACTCTCCGAAAAAGCAGTTCCTCCAGGACCGGCGCGATCACGATGGCGGAGAGCACAATGAGGATCCATTCAACCGGGGATGGCTGGCCCTGGGCAAGCCGCGTCAACACGTGTTGTTCCGGCGGCACGCCTTCCGATACCCAATATGTCCAACCCACGACAATATGGAGCAGGAGCACTGGTGGAGTGAGCACCAACCACATCAGCCAGCCGCTCACCGTGTTCTGAACCGTACCCGCGATCGTGAGGCCGAGTTGAAACGGGCGCGTGCCGCTCAAGAGTCGCAGAGCGAGCACCGTGCCGATGAACTGGAACGGAAACGCCAGTGCCGACACCCATAAGCGACGGCGGGCCTCCATCAATTCCCCATCGGCCACAGCCGCCGGATCGAACCCCGGTCCATACAGCCAATTGAAAAAGCCGGTCCGGTTCAATACGTCATTGAGAAATGCCGGGAGCAGGACGAAAGCAGCCAGGAATACGAAGCAGACTTCGAACCCGCTCCAGGGCACAAAGCGGTACCGCTGCGGGCGAAACAGATCGCGTGGCTGGCCACCCCAGAGCCAGAGCCCAAGCACCGGCAACCCCGTGGCCAGTGCCAGGAGGAGCCAGGCCCAGAGATTGGCACGAATTTCGACCCAAACCAGCATTACAAGGAAAAGGGTAAAAGGCAAACGGAAAACGTCTCCGGGTCGTGCTGTCCATCTAGCCTTTTCCTTTTTACTTTTTCCTTGAGTGATGTCCATGATGACGATCCTCGACACCATTGTGGCCAGCAAACGCCGCGAAATCGCCTCGGCCCGCAGCCGGTTGTCCGAGCAGACTCTGGAAAGCCGGCTCCGGGAAGCGCCCCCCGTGCGCGATTTCCGGGCGGGGCTGGAGCGCTCGGCCGGTGTCCAGGTGATTGCCGAGGTGAAAAAGGCATCTCCTTCCGCAGGCCTGCTCCGGGCCGATTTTCAGCCGGTCGAAATTGCGCGGACCTACGAGCAGCATGGGGCGGCCTGCCTGAGTGTCCTGACGGATGCACCTTTCTTCCAGGGCGAGCTGGCGCACCTGGCCGCCATCCGCGCTACGGTTGCACTGCCGATCTTGCGGAAGGACTTCATTCTCGACCGCTATCAGCTCGTGGAGGCCCGGCTAGCCGGCGCCGATGCGGTCCTGCTCATCGCTGAGATCCTTCCGGGAACGGAGCTTTCTGGGCTGCTGCGTGAGACGCGGAATTTGGGCATGGAGGCCCTCGTGGAACTCTACGATCCAGACAATTTGCCGCGGGTGCTCGACAGCGGGGCCCGACTCATCGGGGTCAACAATCGCGATCTACGCACATTTGTGACGCGGCTGGAGCATACGTTCGAGCTGGCAACTCGGATTCCGGCCGGGTGCTGCCTGGTGAGCGAGAGCGGCATCCGGACTCGGCAAGATGTTGTTCACCTGGAAGCTGCGGGCGTGCGGGCCATTCTGGTCGGTGAAACCCTTCTGCGCGCAGCCGACATCGGTGCCAAGCTCGATGAACTGCGCGGCTGCCCAGGCCAGAGTGGATAGGGCCGTTTACGAGCGAAGCGGTGGAACGGAAGCAGCAAGATCGCTCGTCGGCGGTAATCCTTTTCCTTTTGCGGGTCGACGAATGTCATCCGCAAGCGCCCGACGGGAGGCATAGCGCTCCTGCGGCTTCAGCGCCATCGCCTTGAGGCAAATTGCGTCGAGTGCTGCTGGCACGGGGGGGCTTTGCGAGCCTTATTACCAATTCGGGTTGGCACACTGGGCCGACACCGTGCTGGAGATGCTCGCTCCTCTTTCGGCGACACCTGTTTCCTTCACGTCCGCCTGCGACGCGGTCGCATTGGCCTGCTTGGCTTCCTTCCTCCACCTCGTAGGAGAGCTTGAAACCCTTCTTGTTCGAAGTGATGGTCCGTGGTAAGCGCTTCATCGAGTCGCCGTGTCCGCATGAGAGCGAAGCTCACCGCGTCGCAGAGGGAGTATTCTTTGTCCATGCGCCGCTTGAGAAGCTCTATTCCCTCCAAGTGGAGGCGCTCATCCACCCACACCGTTTCCACAAGGGGATGTTTGAGGACCGCGTTCAGGAAATCGAGAGCAGGTTTTCGCGGCAGTGTACGGGCACCGGCCAACGCGACAAATTCCACGAGGACGTAGTTGTGGAGAAGTTTTCGGCTCGGCTGCTCCAAGAGCCTTGTTGCCAGTTCATGCTCGGCTTGATCGCGGTCGTGGTAGCAGAGAAGTCCTGAAGTGTCGATGAGCATCAATGCTTCTCATGACCGTAGAGCTTCGCGTGGTCGTCACCGTACTCTTGGGCGAGATCCGCATCGATTCTTTCGTTATCGCAGGGACCGGGGCGTCCAGAAGAGATGATGTGCCTTCGCAGGCGGGCGTTGGCTCGAGCAATTTCCGTGGAAGACGGCATTCCACCATTTGGCGCTTCGAGCCGGGGCAAGTGAGCAGCAATCCACTCCTCAGGTGCCATCCCGCTGCCCCGTGCCGTTTCCCGTAATGCCTCGTAGACTTCATCGGGTAGCTTTAGAATCTGGCTCATGTTCTTACTCTACCAGATTCTTGCGGCCTTGGGCGATCAGTTTCTCCGCCCTGTTGTGCAGGCTTCGCAGCTTTCTTACCTGCGATTGCAACGATTCTTTCACTTCGCTCAGATGAGCAGGAGTGAGCAGGTCATCAGCAATATGGAGATCGGCCTCGTTCGCTATTCTCTTGTATTGCGCGAATTCGGCTTTCGTGAGTTAGCCACAACCAGCCACACCATAGCCAAAGAGCGAACACAAAAAACGTCGGCCAGGGCGTTCCGTCATAAGCCGTGGAGTACGTGATTGGCAACGGGATCGGGAGATGTTTCAGTGCGGGTGCCGAAATCGATACCTCGATGCCAAGAGCCGGCAACAGCAAGTCGCTCATGGCCAGCAGGGCAATCAGCGTGAGCGTCATGCTATTGCGGACGCAGAGGTTTTGTTCCCCAATGGGGAGCAGGGCACTCGCTGCGGGGCCGGTGGCGTCCAATCCCGGTTCGTAGGATTGGGCCAGTCCGCTTTTTCGCATTTCCTCGGGCACCGTGCCGACGGCGACAAGCACGGGCTGAAGATAGCGGCGCGGTTCGGTCACGAGCAGGGCCACCGGCAGCGCGGTCAGCAGCACATCGTAGTACATGAAATGATAACAGCTCATCCATGCTCCCAGGATCACGAAGGCGGCCGGCGGACCCGTGAGCGCCCGACTTTGCTCCTTCCGCGCGATGCACAGGGCAGCCGTACCGGCCACAACCGCCAGGAGTAAACCCCAACCCATCACGGTGGCGGCCAAGCTGTGATCTAGCGTATCGTCGGCGTGAAAATCGATGAGCCAGCGGCGCGGAATGTTGACGAGATCCCGGCTGAGCATGACCCAGTTCCAGTTGGTGGCGTAGAGCAGACTGGCCTGGTGGCCGACTTGGAGCCACTCCAGCCAGCTCCGCCAGCCAACGAACGGCAAGGTCGCGACCGCCAGCCCCAGGCCGGTCCCGAGCATGGCCAGGCAAACCCGCCAGCGCCGCGTCAGCAGCGGCACCAGAAAGAACGCGGCTGCCCAGACCGGCTTGAATGCTAACAATCCCCACAAAAGCCCGCCGCAGATCGGCCAGTTGTGGGCCATGAGTACCCAGCCCCAGATCAACAGCGTCAGCATCCAAATACTGTTTTGGCCCAGGTTGAGGGCACTGGCGAAACCGGGATAGAGAAGGACCGCGAGCACTCCCACCGGCCACCAAATTCGACCCTCGGACAAGAGGCAAATCCCTCCCCCCGCAAACAGCGCGAGCAGAATTCCGAGGACCTGTTGGACCCGGTACGCGGGTGCCGGTCGAAGCGAGCCCAGGGGAGCCATGAACAGGGCGTGGATCGGCGGATAGAGCGCTCCACCGACGCGCGGATTACTTGTCGAATCATCCCGGCCCATGAGCCAAGCCATCATATTCTCGGCATCGTGGATTTGCTTTTCCTCCTCCGAGCGCTCTTCCGGTGGGATTTCATCCTCGGGCGGATAGGCTTCCTGAACCACTTCGCGGAGGTAATCGCGATGGTAGAGATGTTGGCCCAGGCCGAGCGCGAGCATCCGGCCCATGAGCCATTGGCCGCCAAAATCGATTGCGGTATGCCCCCAGTTGCCGTCCCTCCGTCTGGGTGTGCCGTCGGCTTT
>Ga0070734_10001497_pt1 | contig 33486 bp, 25 predicted proteins | sample Coa_R1_8_FD_66444 | JGI IMG/M metagenome (GOLD analysis project Ga0070734, IMG submission 66444) | Surface soil microbial communities from Centralia Pennsylvania, which are recovering from an underground coalmine fire - Coalmine... | ecosystem: Environmental > Terrestrial > Soil > Unclassified ...
CAGGAACACCACCAGGATGACCAGCACAACCGAGACCATCAGCGTGCGCTCGACTTCCTTAAGCGACGCTCGAATCGTGGTCGAGCGGTCGACCGCAGGCGTTAGGTCGATGGCCGGTGAGATCGCGGCGCGCAATTCGGGCAGCAGCGCATAAACGCGGTCGACCGTGTCGATGATGTTGGCACCCGGCGCGCGGTAGAGGATGACGAGCACCGAAGGCTTGCCGTTGGCGAGGCCCGCATTGCGGATGTTCTCGTTGCCGTCGACGACATCGCCCACATCCGTCAGGCGCACCGGTGCGCCATTGCGATACGCTACGATGAGCGGCTTGTAGTCGGCCGCGAGGGTGGCCTGGTCGTTGTCGTAGATCTGAAAGTGCCGATCGCCGGTCTCGATCGCCCCCTTCGGGCTGTGGGCATTGGCGGACGCCAGCGCCGCGCGAACATCCTCGAGCCCGATACCGTATTTGAACAGCGCCGACGGATTGAGTTCGGCACGAACCGCAGGAAGCGAGCTGCCGCCGACGACCACCTCGCCGATCCCTTCGACCTGGGACAGCTTCTGCGACACCACCGTCGAGGCGGCATCGTAAAGCTCGCCTTGCCGCATGGTATCGGAGGTCAGTGCCAGGATGAGGATCGGTGCGTCGGCCGGATTGACCTTTCGATAGGTCGGGTTCGACCGCAAGCTCGCGGGCAGGTCGACGCGCGCAGCGTTGATGGCCGCCTGTACATCGCGGGCGGCGCCGTTGATGTCGCGATTGAGTCCGAACTGCAGGGTGATGCGGGTCGTGCCGACAGTGCTCTGGGACGTCATCTCGGTCACGTCGGCGATCTGGCCGAGGTGACGTTCCAGCGGCGTCGCGACCGTGGTGGCGACGACCTCCGGGCTGGCGCCGGGAAGCTGTGCCCGCACGGAGATGGTGGGAAAATCGACCTGCGGCAGCGGCGACACCGGCAGCTGGAAGAAGGCCACGGCGCCCGCTGCCGCGACCCCGAAGGTGAGAAGGATCGTGGCGACCGGGCGCTTGATGAATATGGTCGAGGGGCTCATTCCGCCGGCCTCCCGACCCCGAGGTCGCGCGCCTCGTCATCGATATTGAAATAGCGGCTCTGCAATCGGTCAAACCAAAGATAGATCACCGGCGTCGTGAACAGCGTGAGTACCTGGCTCACCAGCAGCCCGCCCACGATCGAGATGCCGAGGGGATGGCGCAGCTCCGAGCCGACGCCGGTGCCGATCATCAGCGGCAGGGCGCCGAGCACCGCCGCGAAGGTGGTCATCAGGATGGGACGGAACCGCAGCAGGCAGGCCTGGTAGATGGCCTCCCGCGGCGACTTGTTCTCGGTGCGCTGCGCGTCGAGCGCGAAGTCGATCATCATGATGGCATTCTTCTTGACGATGCCGATCAGCAGGATGATGCCGATGATGGCGATCACCGTGAGGTCGTCGCCTGCCGCCATCAGCGCGAGCAGCGCCCCGATGCCGGCGGACGGCAGCGTCGAGAGAATGGTGACGGGGTGCACAAAGCTCTCATAGAGCACCCCCAGCACGATATACACCGTAACGATTGCGGCGAGGATCAGCAGCAATTCGTTTGAGAGCGAGCGTTGGAAGGCAAGTGCCGCGCCCTGTAGCTTGATGACGGCGCTGCGCGGCAACCCGATCTCCTGGGCAGCCCGGTTGATGTCCTCGACAGCCTGGCCAAGCGATGCCCCCGGCGCAAGGTTGAATGAAATAGCAGTCGAAGGGAATTGCCCGAGATGGTCGACGCGCAGCGGCGCGGTCTCCTCCCGCACATGGGCAACCGCCGACAGCGGCACCTGGCCGGTGCCGGTAGAGGTCGGAACATAGATCGACGTTAAGGACTGCAGCGAAGACTGCTGCTTGGGATCGGCTTCGAGAATCACCCTCTTCTGGTTGGAATTGGTGAAGATGGTGGAGACGATGCGCTGGCCGAACGCGTCGTAGAGTGCGTTGTCGATTGTGGCCGGCGTGATGCCGAAGCGGCCGGCGGTGTCGCGGTCGATCTCGATAAAGGCCGATAGTCCGTTGGCCTGGATATCAGCCGACACGTCGGCGAAATTCGGCAGCGAATTGAGCTTTTCCACCAGGCGCGGTGCCCATTCGGCGAGTTCCTTGGGGTTCGCGTCGGTGAGGATGAACTGATACTGGGTGCGGCTTACGGCATCGTCGATGGTGAGGTCCTGGACCGGCTGCAGGAACAGCGAGATGCCGCCGACGGAAGCAGCCGTGCGCGTCAGACGCCTGATGATCTCGCTCACATCCGCGGTGCGGGTCTCATGCGGCTTGAGATTGATGAGGAGGCGCCCGCTGTTGAGCGTGATATTGGTGCCGTCGACTCCGATGAAGGAGGTCAGGCTTTCAACATCGGGGTCCTTCAGGATCGCGTCGGCGAGCGCCTGTTGGCGCTCCGCCATGGCGCCGAATGAGATCGATTGCGGCGCCTCGGAAATGCCCTGGATCAAGCCGGTGTCCTGCACCGGGAAGAATCCTTTCGGAATGATGATGTAGAGCCAGGCCGTCAGTCCCAGCGTGGCGAGCGCCACCAGGAGCGTTGCAGTCTGCCGGTCGAGCACGGCGCGAAGGACGTACGCGTAGCCGTCAATCAACCGATCGAACCACAGACGCGTATAGCGCTGGAAGGCGTTCTCATGCACCTCGGCGGCGGGCTTGAGCAACTTGGCGCAGGCCATCGGCACCAGCGTCAGCGACACCACTGCCGATATCAAAATGGTGATGGCGAGCGTAATGGCAAACTCGCGGAACAGCCGCCCCACCACGTCGCCCATGAACAACAGCGGGATCAGCACGGCGATCAGCGAAATGGTCAGCGAGATGATCGTAAAGCCGATCTGCTCGGAGCCTTTCAGGGCTGCCTGCAGCGGTGAATCGCCCTCTTCGAGGTAGCGGGAAATGTTTTCGATCACCACGATGGCGTCATCGACCACGAACCCCGACGATATGGTGAGGGCCATGAGGGTCAAATTGTTGAGGCTGAAGCCAAGCAGATACATGGCTCCGAACGTGCCGATCAGCGACAGCGGCACAGAGAGGCTCGGGATGATGGTGGCGCGCGCGCTACGCAGGAACACGAAGATCACCAGCACCACGAGCACGACGGCGAGCATCAGCTCGAATTCCACGTCCGCGACGGAGGCTCGGATCGTGACGGTGCGGTCGGTCAACACTGATACGTCGATCGCCGCGGGCAGGGCCGCCTGCAATTGGGGAAGCAGCGCCTTGATGTTGTCAACGACCTCGATGACGTTTGCGGCGGGCTGCCGCTGCACGTTGAGGAGCACGGCCGGGGTCTCATTCATCCATGCGGCGAGCTTGGTGTTCTGAGCGCCATTGACGGTTTCGGCGACGTCGCTTAGTCGCACCGGCGAGCCATTGCGATAGGCGATAATGAGGTCGCGATAACCCTCGGCATTCATCAACTGATCGTTCGCATTGATCGTCGATGCGCGCATCGGCCCGTCGAAATTGCCCTTGGGGGTGTTGACGTTGGCGTTGGCGAGCGTTGTGCGCAGGTCGTCGATGTTGAGCCCATAGGCGGCGAGTTTGCGAATGTCGGCCTGGATGCGCACCGCTGGCTTCTGCCCGCCGCTAATGGTGACGAGCCCGACGCCGGGGAGCTGCGAAATTTTTTGGGCAAGCCGGGTGTCGGCGAGTTCCTGAACCTCGGTGAGCGGCAGCGTCTCCGAACGCAGCGCGAGCGTGAGGATCGGGGCATCGGCCGGGTTGACCTTGGCGTAGATCGGGGGCGCCGGCAGGTCCGACGGCAGCAGGTTGCCGGCCGCATTGATCGCCGCCTGCACCTCCTGCTCGGCGACATCGAGGCTGAGGTTGAGGCTGAACTGCAGGGTGATGACTGAAGAGCCGGCTGAGGTCGCGGAACTCATCTGGTTGAGCGCCGGCATCTGGCCGAGCTGGACCTCAAGCGGCGCCGTAACCGACGAGGTCATCACGTCCGGACTCGCGCCCGGATAGAAGGTCTGCACCTGGATGGTCGGATAATCGACTTCGGGAAGCGCCGCGAGTGGCAGGAAACGGTAGGCGACGATCCCGGACAGCATGATTGCGATCATCAGCAGCGTGGTCGCCACCGGACGCATAATGAAGGGGCGCGACGGGCTCATGCGCGCACGTCAGCTTGTAGGGTGGGCAAAGGTGCGCTCTTGCGCACCGTGCCCACCGGGCCTACCCGCGGTGGGCACGCTTCGCTTTGCCCACCCTACAGCAGGTACGTCGATCATTGCGGTCCCCGCTGCCGCCGGCCACCACCCGCGGTACCGGCCGGCGGTGCAGCGGTATTTCCGTTCGTGCCGCTGCCAGGCGCCTGATTTCCAGCCGCGGCATTTCCTCCGGAATCTGTATTCCCCGTCGCCGCTCCGCCGCCTGCTGCGCCCCCGGGCGCCCTGTTGGCGCCGGCGGCGGCCCTGCCGCCGGCCGGAGCACCGTCGGCATTGCGCAGCACTACCCGGGCGCCGTTGCGCAGCTTGTCCGCGCCGTCGACGACGACACGGTCGCCCGACGCGAGGCCCGATTGAACGGCGACTCGTTCGCCGTTGGAGGGACCGAGCGTCACGGGCTTTACCGAAACAGTGTTATCGGCATTGACGAGATAAACGAAAGTCCCGGGCGCGCCGCGCTGAATGGCGCTCGTCGGCACAACGGTCGTATCGTGCAGCGTATCGATCAGGAGCTGAATATTCACAAACTGGTTGGGAAACAGGCTATCGTCTTCGTTGGTGAATTCGGCGCGCAGCTTCAGCGTGCCGGTGCTGGTGTCGATCTGGTTGTCGAGCGTTTTCAACACCCCGGTGGCAAGCTTGTTGGCGCCGCTGCGGTCGAAGGCCGTGACCGGCAGCGTCGCGCCGGCGCGAAGGCGCTTGACGATTTGCGGCACGTTGTCTTCCGCCACCGTGAACACGACGCTAATCGGTTGCAGTTGCGTGATGACTACGATGCCGGTGGCATCATTGGCGGTCACGTAGTTGCCGGGGTCCACCAGCCGCAGCCCGACTCGACCAGTTACGGGCGCGGTGATGTGGCAGTAAACGATGTTGAGCTTCTGGGTTTCGATCTGGGCCTGGTCGGAGAGCACGTTGCCTCTGTCCTGAGCCACGAGCGCGGTCTGTTGATCGAGCTGCTGGCGCGGGATGGCGTTCGTCTTGGCCAGATCCTGGTAGCGCTTGAGATCGAGCTCGGCCGACTGCAGCATCGCCTGATCGCGCGCAAGCGCGCCCTGGGCATTCTGCAGCGCCAGCTCGTAAGGGCGCGAGTCGATCTCGGCCAGGAGGTCGCCTTGCTTGACCAATTGGCCTTCCTGATAGGCGACACGCATCAGATAGCCGCTGATCTGCGACTTGACCGTCACGGTGGCAAGCGACGTCACGGTGCCGAGGCCATTGAGAGTGATGTCGATGTCACCGGTGACGGCCGGCGCTGCCACGACCGGCATGGCCGCGGCGGCTTGGTTCTGCCGCGCCGGCTGTGGTGCCGGCTGAGGGCCGTAAAGCCGCCAGGCGACAGCCGCGACCGCGATCACGAGGAGTAAAAGCCCCAGCCGCCGCGCGGCCTTCGATCCTCCCCGTCCGCCCTTCACCGGCTTGCCGAGCGGCTCCGCCTCAAAGGGTTGGGTCCTGACGAAATCCGTGGTGGTGCGATCGTCCATGGGCTGCCGCTTCAGTCCTGCTCAACCAAACAATCGGCGCGGTCGATCATCGGCCGCGCGACCGCAAATGACGCCGTGAACGGCATCCTATCACATCAAATAATCACATTCCGGTAGCGGACGTTACGGACCCCTTTCCGACGGATGAAAAAACGTCAATGTCGGCAGCGGCACGGAGGCGAACGGGTGATCCCGGCAAATGTTCCGGGGAGGCCCTCGAACACCTTGATACCGAAGTGCCGGCCGGCTGCCTGAGGCGCAGCGTTACGTGTGCTGCAACCGCGTGACGTACGTAGGGAAGTATGCAATCTTTACGCCATCCCGCTGGGCAATTGAACGAGTGATCCCGGGACTGTAAGCAATTCGTTGAAGAACAGTGGGCAGGCGACATGCCGCCCAGACACCAAGGAGGGGAACGCCATGCCGAAATCACAGAAATCCGCGCGGCCGACGCGACGCAATTTTCTCAAGGTCGCTGCCGCGACCGCATCCGCGGTTGCAGCTCCCAACATCGTCAGTGCCCAGGGCGCCATCACCATGCGCTGGCAGAGCACGTGGCCGTCAAAGGATATATTCCACGAATTCGCGCAAGACTACGCCAAGAAGGTCAACGACATGACGGGCGGCGACCTTAAGATCGAGGTGCTGCCGGCCGGCGCCGTCGTCCCGCCGTTCGGCTTGCTCGAAGCCGTATCGAAAGGAACGCTCGATGGCGGTCACGGCGCCTTGGTCTATCACTACGGCAAGAGCACGGCGCTTGCCTTGTGGGGATCGGGTCCTGCCTATGCGATGGATGCCAACATGCTGCTGGCTTGGCATCGGTATGGCGGAGGCAAGGAACTTCTCGCCAAGCTCTACACCTCGATCGGCGCCAACGTGGTCTCGTTCCCGTATGGTCCGCATCCCACCCAGCCGCTCGGCTGGTTCAAGAAGCCGATCACCAAGGCCGATGATTTCAAGGGCCTCAAGTACCGCACTGTCGGCATCTCGATCGATCTGTTTCAAGGTATGGGGGCCGCCGTCAACGCGCTGCCTGGAGGCGAGATCGTGTCGGCCATGGATCGTGGCCTGCTGGACGCCGCGGAGTTTAACAACGCCTCGTCGGACCGGACCCTCGGCTTCCCGGACGTCTCGAAGGTCTGCATGCTGCAGAGCTACCACCAGAATGCCGAGCAGTTCGAAATCCTATTCAACAAAACGAAATACGATGCGTTGCCGGATAAATTAAAGGCAATCATTGCCAACGCGACAGAGGCTGCTTCTGCCGACATGTCGTGGAAGGCGATCGACCGCTATTCGCAGGACTATGTCGAGCTGCAGGTGAAGGACAAGGTCAAGTTCTATAAGACGCCCGACTCGGTGCTCCAGAAACAACTTGAGCTGTACGACCAGATCATCACCAAGAAGTCCGCGGAGGACCCGCTGTTCAAGGAGATTGTTGCTTCCCAGGTCGCTTTCGCAAAGCGGGCGACCCAGTGGGAGCAGGATACGGTGGTCAACCGCCGCATGGCGTTCAGCCACTATTTCGGCCCCAATGCAGGCAAGAAGACCTGACTTCCGGCCGCACCTTCCGCTGGCATTTGCCCAGCGGCGTCCTCCAATAATGCCCTTGCAGGGGCGACCCTGGCGGTCGCTCCGTTGGCACGCCGTGCTCCCTGACCCGACCGGCAAAACGTGTCATGCTGGGAAATTCTCTGGGCTCTCGTCCTCGAGGGGCCCAGCGCGTCGCGCTTTCGCCCGCAACAGGGCGACCATAAGGGTCGCGCTACATCATCTCTCCCCGAAAAGGCGCCGCCATGCCGCAGCCGCTTTCTGGCATCCTGGTTCTGGATTTCACCACGCTCCTGCCGGGACCGCTTGCCACGCTGATGTTGGCTGAAGCCGGTGCCGAGGTGATCAAGATCGAGCGACCGGGCGGCGAAGAATTGCGGCGGCATCCGCCATACATCGATGACGAGAGCGCCGTTTATGCATTACTCAATCGCGGCAAGAAGAGCGTCGTGCTCGACCTCAAGTCGCCGGATGGCCGTGCGCGGCTAGCGCCGCTTCTCGCCCGCTGCGACGTGCTGGTCGCGCAATTCCGTCCGGGCGTGATGGAGCGCTTCGGGCTCGGCTACGAAGCCGTCAAGGCCGTGAATCGGCGGACGATTTATTGCGCCATTACTGGCTACGGCCAGAACGGACCGCGTCGCAACGAAGCCGGGCATGACCTCAACTATATTGCCGCCACCGGGCTCCTCGCGCTTGCACCCGGCCCAGTGGACCGCCCGACCGTGCCGCCTGCGCTCGTCGCAGACATCGCCGGCGGCGCCATGCCGGCCGTGATGAACATTCTCCTTGGCCTCCGGCGGCGCGATGTGACGGGCGAGGGCTGTTTCATCGACATTGCCATGACGGATGCGATGTTTACGTTCGCCTGGCACGCGCTGGCATCCGGCTTCGCGGAGGGTTCGTTTCCAGCGCCGGGCGCCGGGCGGCTGACGGGCGGGTCGCCGCGTTATCGGCTCTATCCGACCCGTGACGGCAAGCTCGTCGCCTGCGCGGCATTGGAACAGAAATTCTGGCTCGCGTTCTGCGCCGCGATCGCGCTCCCCGAGCCGCTTATCGATGATCGCGTGGATGCTGCCGCGACTGCGGCGGCCATCGCTGCGATCATCGCGAGCCGGACCGCAGAGGAATGGAGACCTGTGTTCGCCGCGGCGGACTGCTGCGTCACGATCGTGACAGACCTCGAGCATGCCATCCTGGATCCGCATTTCACCGGCCGCGGTCTGTTCGCCCATGAGGTCGTCACCGCCAAGGGCTCGGTGATGCCGGCGCTGCCGGTCCCAATCGATGCGGGATTTCGCAAGGCGCCGCACGCTGTGCCGACGCTTCGCCCGGGCGAACACGATAGGGCGGTTTTGGGGGCGAGCGCTTGACACGGCTCGCTATATACCGTGACATATATCGGGGATGAGGAACCAGGCTCTGGACGAGCGGTTGTCATGCTCGATGGCGGCGGCGGCTTGGCGATTCGTTTGGAAATCGACCTGAGTCGGGCGCCGTGGTTGTCCGTTCCCATAGCGGAGGCATTCATGAAGGTCAGCGCACGTAATGTACTGAGGGGGCGGATAACCTCGGTAAAAAAAGGGCAGACGACGGCGCACGTGCTCATCGACGTTGGAGGGTCCGTCATCACCTCTTCGATAACAAACGAAGCCGTCGACGAGCTGAAACTGTCCGAAGGTCAATCGGCTTATGCGGTGATCAAAGCTTCGGACGTAATGATCGCCACGGATTGATCCCGTCCGACTGACATCGCTTCAGCCGACGCGCATTGAACCCTCAATCGATATCGAGCCGGATCACGTCTCGGACCGATCGGCCACCGCGACGATCGCCAGGGACAACCAAGCGTAGCGCGTGGTCCGGAAGCGGTTTGCCGTTCATGTGGTCGGCAAGCTGGATAGGATGCCCGGCAAATTGCGGAGCAATCTCACCGAGCGCGACGACCGCCGTATAGCCGTCGGCACCGGTGATCCGGACCACGAGACGGGCCGAGTCGCCTGGCTTTGCGGATTCTATTACCCCTGAAGCGACAAGCACGTCCCACAGCAAAGGTCCCGTCCACTCGCTCTGCTGTTGGCCATGGTCGGTCGCGAAAGCGACGCTTTGGGTGATCGGTTTGAGCGAGGCGATGCGCTCGGGCGAAATTACGCGGGAAGCCTGGCCGGCGCGCTGCACCAGAAGGCCAGGGGAGGGCGGGACCGGCTCGATGAGAGCCACCGGATCAAACCCGTGCGACTTCATGACGGCCTGGCCGGTGTCCGACATCACGAATGTCGCAAAACGCAAAGTCAGCGGCTTGGCATTAAGCAGAACCATGCCGTAGGCAGGCCCGACCGAGAGTTCGGGCGGCAGCGGCACCACGATGAGCCCCGGGACCTCGCTGACCACGGTGGGCGCACCGCTGCAATACGCAAGCGCCACATCGGCCCGATCGCTCAGAAAAATGCCCTCGACAGCACCTTTGCCGGGGACCAGCAGAGGCGTCTTCGCACCGCCGCCGTAGAGCTGCTGTGCTTTTGCCTCAAGTGCAGCGCGTGCGCCACGCCGAACGGTCTCGGCACGGGCGAACACCGCCCAGGCATAGTCGCCGCCCGGGTCTGCCCCGGGGGTCGAGGTGGCAAGACGCACAGCCGGATCGAGTAGACGATCGAGCATGTTTGTCGCGGTGAGGCCAACAGCCGGACGTGCCATCGCGCAAATGCGGTTGCGGGTAAAGTGAATAACCGAACGTTCGGGATGACCGACGGCAAGGCGTCGTGCCTGATCCATGTCGGCAGAAGCAAAAAGATCGACGTTCAACCCGGTTTCGATCTTTTCGCGCATCAGGCCGGAAGGCCCGAATTCAGGCGCCGCAATAGTATCCGCGCCCGCCGGAAAGCGGCGGAGCAAATCCGTGAAAGCCTCGGTCAGGCTGCCCGCACCGACAACACGAAGCGTGTCGCCCAATGCCGGAGACGCGAGCGCAATCAGCGCAATCAAACAAGCAGCAACACGGCAACGCATGATGTCATCCCACGTTTACACGACCGCGGCCCGCGATTCTCGCGTCCGCTCTAGCATCGCCAGTCCGGAAAGCAAGCTTGCCAGACTCGATGTGCGTAGCGGAATGAGCAGTTTTACCGATTGTCGGCATTGCCGCTTCAGGATTCCCATCGCTTCGTGGCTGACACAATCAACCGGAAACACCGCGCAATCGGCTCGGCTGATGAGCCCCGGCAGCAGCGTCATGCTGTGTTCGATTCCGCCGTCGTGATAGAGCAGAGCGCCGCCGGCGCGTTCCACTACGGCTTTGAGCTGCGGCACCTGGTGTGCCCGCCCGCCGACGTAAAGCACCTGTGCGCCGCCAAGCTCCGGGGCGACCGATTCGGCGTCTTGCGCGAGCCAGGCATTGATCTGCGCCTCGACGATCGCCAATTCGCGGCGCAATGCTTCACATTCGTGTTGGGCGTCACGGCGGGCGCGTTCGGTCTGCGACAGGCTAAGCGTTGCAGCGTCGAGGCGGTGTTCGAGACGCGCGCGGCGGTTGGTTTCCCGGTTGAGGCGGTGCTCGAGATCGATGATGGCCTCCCTGGCGGCACGGGCATCGTCGCTCGCATTCTGGAGCAAGGTCGGTGCCTGCGCGAGCGCCCGGCTCAGCGCCTCGTTGAGGAGGCGTATCTTGCGATCGCGTTCCGTGAACCCGTCACGCAGCAGGTTTTGCTGGTCTTCGAGCTTCGCCGTCAATGCGGCGTTCTCTTCCTCAAGCCGGCGGAGGCGCCGGATATCGGCGCGGTTTGCGGCGCCGATCATGTGGGACAGCATGTGCACGTCGCCGAAAGCTTTCCGCATGATGGCGTCGGTTGCGGCCGGATGACTGAGGATGGCCCAATAGGCGCCCGGAATATCGCCGCGCTTGACGGCCTCGTCCCAAAGTCGGCCCAGCGACTCGTCATCCTTTGCCTTTGCAAACTGCTTGATTGCGGTTTCGTGGCGATGATCGAGCGCCTTCTGGATCAATTTGCCACCGCCCTGCGATCTGCCGGCGAGCGCGACGCCCTGCTTATGGAGATCGTGATCGCTAGCGTTTTCTGCACCAGGAACGCCGAGCTTGATCAGAAGGCGGCGAATCTCCCCACTGGAAAGACAGGTACCGATAACCGAGCAGTGCACGCTTGGATGCATGTCCCAGATGGCGGTGCGCTTCCTGGAGGTGGGTTGGACGACTTCGGCAGAAGAGTTGTCTCCGGACCCGCGCGTTTTCATTGGAATGAGGCTACGGGGAAACGGCGGTTTCGGCTGCAGGCCGCCGGAAAAGATACTCGATAACAAGTCAGGGGCACGAGATGACATAGCTGCACGTTATATCTGATCAGATATAGCGAATGTCGCACACAATTGCGGCTCTGAAAAGAGGGATTCCAAAAGCGTGGGCGACGCCGTGAAGTCGCCCGTTACGATGGTTTGCTGCAAGAGGGCGCGCCAAGGGCCATGAGAGTCCGTCCAAGCTCTTCAAGGACGGCCGACGGCACAGTGAACGTCAATGATGTGGCGCCAACCTCCAGCATCAGGAAAGTCTGTTGCGCCTCGTCCTGGCCTACGTTGACGGCGGTGAGCGGAACCGGAACGGTAGCGCTCGGCGGCCCATCGAACGCCGGCGGCGGCTGCAAGCGCGTCGCCTCGCAGCTCAGCACCAGCATCATGCTGATAAGGTGTTGCACGTCTTCAAGACGCAAACAGATCTCGACCGGCCCCTGTTCGCTCCGCTGGATGTGCAGGCCGATTGCCTTGCCATCCGGCGCGACGTCACCGAACACGCCGGTGACAACGGGAGGACGGCTCGTCACCTCTGCGTCGTAAGCGACCACCAAAGACTCCCTGGTTACTGCCTCATCTCGTTTCGCAGAGGGTGCGGGCGCCGTTCTGCAGGCGGTGCGGTGACGAGGTCGCAAGCGAACGCCACCATCTGTCCAGCGCTTCGCGGCGGCATGCCAGGCGGACATTCATGCCATCCGAGAATTTGATCCAGGTCGCGAAGCGATACTCGGGAACCGCAACCAGGACCGGAATGTCGGCGTCAAGGGCGCCGGTGATGAGCTGTGTCAGCCCTCTGCCATCGGCTTCGCTCCGGCCGAACCGATTGATGATCACGAGGTCGGAACCGGCCGCGATCAAACTGCCGAGTTGCTTTGCTACAGCGGTGAGCCGCCCGGTATTGAGCCGGCAACCGGCAGCGCGATTGCGAACATCGTCCACCAAATGCACGACTCCTCCCGTCGGCAGTACGACGAGACCGAGGACCGGATTGTCTGACCGGCAACTGCGGCCTACTTGCGCCACGCCCACCACGCGGCGCCCCGAACGGCTCAGATCATCGGCAAAATCGATCAATAGACGGTCCGGATCGTCATCCGCTCCATAGACGACCGCGGCGAGATCGCATTGCGCATCGAATGCCACGTGGTTTCTTTCCTGCGCTATATCCGTAAGTATACATCGAATATGGCGCGAGTGACAAGCCGGATATCGGAAAAGCGCGCTCGTCGCCTACGGGTGCACCTCGTCCCGCATCAGTGCTGGCAGGCCGGCGCGCGGCGAGACGCCCTCGCGCATCGTGGCGCGGCGCAGCGGGCCAATGCGATCGAGGGCGTACAGGCCGAGACCGCGCAGGCCCTGCACGCCGAGAAAATCTGAAAGCAGCGAGCGGTTAAGGAGATCGACGGCGAAGGCGCGGCTGGAGATGTCGAGGCGGCGGCGGCGGTCGTATTCGGCAATTGCGCTTCCGATGTCGCCGCCGCGGCGGTGAATCTCACCAGCGATCTCCGCTACCGTAAGGGCGTCGCGAAGACCGAGATTGAGACCCTGCGCGCCGATCGGCGGAAGCAAGTGGGCGGCTTCGCCGACAAGCGCGACGCGATTGGCGCCGAATTGCCTCGCGGTCTCGATCGACACCGGGAATACGCCGTGGCCTGGCTCGACACGTGTCTTGCCCAGGATTGAATGGGAGCGGCGTTCGATTTCGGCATCGAGCGCCGGTCCCGGAAGCCTGCAGAGCCGTCCGGCTTCGGCGGCGGTGACCACGCACACAAGGCTTGAACGCATGCCGGGCAGTGGAACCAGGGTGAACGGCCCTTCCGCAGTGTGGAACTCTGTCGAGATGTCATAATGCGGGCGCGTGTGAGTGAGCGTGAAGGTGAGGGCAGTCTGCGGGTAGTTGCGGCGATCCATGCCGATGCCGGCTGCAGCACGGCAGATCGAATTGCGGCCGTCGGCCGCGATAATGGTCCGGCACTCGACCGTCTCGCCGTCCGCCAGCGTTGCGACAATGCCGGCCGGATCGATGCTTATGGATTGCGCTGTGGTCGCCAAATGCGTCACGCCCGCCGTGGCAGCGATGCGGTCCCACAGCGCCGCGAGCAAATGAGCGTTCGCGATGTTCCAGGCAAACGCCTCAAACCCGATCTCGACCGCTTCAAACCGCACCTCGGGCGCGCGCCACAGCCGGCCGGTGTCGTCGATGATCCGCATCACCCGCAGCGGCGCCGCATGCCTGCGGCACTGCGACCAGACGCCGAGCGCTTCGAGCGCCGTGACCGATGGCCTCATCAGGGCGGTGGTGCGGTTATCGACGCCCCCTCCGTTCCCTCTGCGGCTCGCGGGGGAGGGAAGGGAGGGTGCGGGTGCGACCAGCACGGTTGGCACCCCGAAATGCCCGAGCGCAAGCGCGGCCATTAGCCCGCTGGGACCGCCGCCGACCACAGCAGCAGACGTCGTTAAAGCGGAGGTCCGCGAAGGTGGATGGCGTTCGGGCTCGCGACAGTTGGTCATGGCGGACACTTTCAGCTTGTCATTGCGTCCGATGTGCGGGATCGTGGCACCGTTTGCAGCTGTGGGGAGTGCTGCCGTGCCGGGCTTTGACTCGCCTTACCCTAAAATCGCCGTCGCATCGACATTGCTTCTTGCAGCATGCGGTCAGGATAATCGCTACGTCGCGCCGCCACCGCCGCGCGTCACCGTCGCGGCTCCGCTGCAGCAACCGGTGACGCGCTATCTGGAGGCAACCGGCAATACCGCTGCAGTGAATTCCGCCGACCTCGTGGCGCGCGTTGCCGGCTTCATTCAGGAGATCAACTATCAGGATGGCGCACTGGTCAAGAAAGGTACCCTTCTTTTCACGATCGAACCGGAGCCCTACAAAGTCAGGCTCGATCAGGCAAAAGCCGCAGAGGAAGGGGCTCGGTCGGCGCTGAAGCAGGCCCAGACGGCTTTTGATCGTCAGGCCGAACTTGTCGGCCGGCAAGCGGCGACGCAGGCCAACTACGACCAGGCCCTCGCGACCCGCGATGCCAACCAGGCCAGCCTCACGCAGGCGGAGGTCAATACGCGGCTCGCCGCCCTTAACCTCGAATATGCCCATGTGACTGCCCCGTTCGATGGGATTGTAACGGCACGCCAAGTTTCGGTCGGCCAGTTCGTGGGCAGCGGCGCGTCTCCGACTCTGCTTGCCACCATTGTTCAGCATGATCCGATCTACGTGAATTTCAACGTCAGCGAGCAAGACGTGCTGCGCATCCGCGCCGACATGGCCCGTCGCGGGCTAACGCCCGAGGACCTGAAGAAGGTTCCAGTGGAGGTCGGGTTGCAATCCGAGACCGGGTATCCGCATCGAGGCACGCTCGACTATGCCTCACCATCCGTCAATCCGACGACCGGCACGCTGGCGGTCCGCGCGGTATTGCCAAACTCAAGTCGTGTGTTGCTTCCCGGCTATTTCGTGCGCGTCCGCGTGCCGCTGGGCGAAGCGGAGAATGCGTTGCTGGTTCCTGATTCAGCGATCGGCAGTGACCAGGGCGGGCGCTATGTCCTGGTCGTGGAAAAAGACAATGTAGTCGCGCAGCGCAAGGTCGAGATCGGTCCGCGGTCGGAAGGAGGGCGCGTGATCGAACAGGGACTGAACCGGGATGATCGCGTCGTGATCGCCGGCGTTTTGCGGGCGATACCAGGCCAGAAAGTCGATCCGCAGATGCAGGCGTCGCCTGAGACGGCGGCATCTGCTGCGCCCGGCGGCGCGCCGGGCGCAAAATAGCGGGCGGCGCTCGTGATCTCGAAGTTTTTCATCGAGCGGCCTGTCCTCGCCAATGTGCTTGCCATTTTGATGGTGGTGGTCGGGGCGGTCGCGCTGTTCGGGCTTCCGGTCGCACAATATCCCGACATCGTGCCGCCGACCGTACAAGTGAGCACGCGCTATCCCGGCGCCAGCGCCCGCACCGTGATTGATACGGTCGCGTTGCCGATCGAGCAGCAAGTCAACGGCGCGGACGGCATGATCTACATGCAGTCCTATGCGGGGGCGGACGGCAGCTACACCCTCACGGTGACGTTCCGGATCGGCACTGATCTCAACTTCGCGCAAGTCTTGGTGCAGAACCGGGTTTCGAGCGCGCTGTCCTCATTGCCTCAGGCCGTGCAGGTGCAGGGCGTGAACGTGCAGAAGCGATCGACTGCGATCCTGCAGATCGTCACGCTCACCTCACCGGACAGCCGCTACGACAGCCTCTACATGAGCAACTTCGCCACCATCAGGCTGAAGGACGAGATCGCGCGGCTGCCAGGCGTCGGCAACGTCACGGTGTTCGGCGCCGGCCAGTATTCGATGCGCATCTGGCTTGATCCCAACAAGATGCAGGCGCGTGGCCTCAACGTTCAGGACGTCGTCCAGTCTTTGCAGCAGCAGAGCGAGCAGGTCACGGCCGGCCAGATCGGCATGCCGCCAACGCAGGGCGGCCAGGCGTTTCAATATACGCTTAACGTGGTGGGCCGGCTCAGCGAGGCGGACGCCTTCGCAGACGTGATCGTCAAGACTGCCGCGGATGGCGGAATCACCCGGGTGCGGGACATCGGCCGTGTCGAGCTTGGCGCCCAGACCTACGGCCAGGATTTCCGGCTTGACGGCCGGCCGGCGGCCGGGCTCGCGATCTTCCAGTTGCCCGGTGCAAACGCGCTTGAAGTCGGTAACGAGGTCAAGGCCAAAATGGCTGCGCTCGCGGCCGAATTCCCGCAGGGACTGACTTACGATATCCCGTTCGATACCACCAAGTTCGTCAAGGAATCGATCAACGAGGTCTACAAGACGCTCTACGAGGCGGCGATCCTGGTGCTGATCGTCATCCTGGCTTTCCTGCAGGACTGGCGGGCCATGCTGGTGCCGGCCACGACCGTCCCGGTCACCATCATCGGCGCCTTTGCCGCTATGGCGGCGCTGGGCTTCACGGTCAATCTTTCGACCCTGTTTGCGATCGTGCTCGCGATCGGCATCGTGGTGGACGATGCGATCGTGGTGGTCGAAGGCGCCGCCCACAATATTGAAAAAGGGATGAGCGGGAAGGACGCGGCCATTCGCGCGATGGACGAACTGTTCGGCCCTATCATCGGTATCACACTCGTGTTGATGTCGGTGTTTCTGCCCGCGGCATTCCTGCCCGGCCTGACCGGGCGCATGTATGCGCAGTTCGCGCTGGTGATCGCCGCAACCGCGCTGCTGAGCGCCGTCAATGCCGCCACGCTCAAGCCGACGCAAAGCGCGATGTGGCTGCGCCGTTCGGTGCCTCCTGATCAGCGCAATGCTTTCTACCGCGGTTTCAACGCCCTCTATGCGCGCTTGGAGCGCGGCTACGCCGGGCTGATTGCCCGCATGGCAAGGCGCAGCGCCGTTATGGTGGCGCTGGCGCTCGCGATCATCGCCATTGCGGGCTATGGCTTCACCCGCGTCGCCACGGGCTTTCTTCCCGTCGAGGACCAGGGCTATCTGCTGGCGAGCGTGCAATTGCCCGACGGCGCGTCATTGGAGCGCACCCAGAAGGTGCTTGATGAGGTCTCGCAGATCGCCCGCAGGACGCCGGGTGTGCAGCAGGTCGTCACCATCGCCGGCGTGTCGGCGCTGGATAACAATGCGACACTCGCGAATGGCGGCGTCGCCTACATCATCCTCAAGGAGTGGAGCGCGCGCGGCAAGGGAGAGGATCTGCGCTCGCTGTTCATCGACCTCAACCGGTCGCTCGGCACGATCGAGGAAGCGCGCACACTGGTCCTGCCGCCGCCACCGATCCAGGGCGTCGGCGCCGGCGCCGGGGCCACCATGCAGATTGAGTTGCGCGACGGCAGCTTCGATCTGGCAAAGCTGCAGGGCGTCGTCACCGCCATGGTGGCAAATGCCGAGACGCAATCGAGCCTGCAGCGCGTGATGGCGCCGTTCCGTTCAAGCGTGCCGCAATACACGGTCGAGGTCGATCGCGTGAAAGCCCAGATGCTGCACGTCACGCTCGATCAGGTATTTTCGGCGCTCGCCGGCTATCTGGGTTCGAGCTACGTGGACCAGTTCAACAAGTTCGGCCGCACGTTCCAGATCTACGTGCAGGCCGATTCGCAATTCCGCCTGCGCCCGGAGGACATCCAGAACCTGACGGTGCGCAACCGGGACGGCAACATGATTCCGCTCGGGACGCTGGTGAATATCGAACCGGCCGTCGGCGCGTCTCTTATCAGCCTGTACAACCTCTATCCCTCAGCCACGATCGTTGCCGTGCCGGCCGCAGGCGTCTCGACCGGAGAGACCATGAAACTCATGGAAGAGATCGCGGCGCGCACGCTGCCCCCCGGTGTCGGCTTCGAATGGACCGCGATGTCGTACCAGGAAAAGCTGGTCGGCAACCAGATGTTCATCGTCTTCGGGCTGGCGCTGCTGCTCGTCTACCTGGTGCTCGCTGGCCAGTACGAGAGCTGGTACGCGCCGGCCTCGGTCATTCTCGCCGTGCCGCTCTCGCTCGTCGGGCCGGTGGCAGTGCTGAACGGGCTCAAGGTCGACAACAATCTCTATGTCCAGATCGGTCTTGTGCTGCTCATCGCGCTGTCGGCAAAGAACGCGATCCTGATCGTTGAAGTTGCCCGCACGCTGCGGGCGGCCGGCGAGCCGCTCATCGCTTCTGCAGTCGGGGCGGCGCGGGCCCGGTTCCGGCCGATCCTGATGACGTCATTCGCGTTCATTCTCGGCGTTGCGCCGCTCGTGTTTGCGACGGGTGCCGGAGCGAACGCGCGCAAATCGATCGGCATCACAGTTTTCTCCGGCATGCTCGCATCGACCTGCCTCGCCGTGCTGTTCGTGCCGGCGTTCTTCGTTGTGGTCCAGCGCCTGGAGGAATGGCGGGCGGCGAGACGCAAGCCCGGTCCCGCAGCGGAGGGTGCAAGGTCTAGCGTTTCGCGCGGATAGGGTCGAAACCTTGAGCCTCATCCAAGTAGGGGCGACGTTGATGGATGATATCTAAATGACTCGTACTTCGGACGCACTCTGCTAGCGCCGTCCTGTTCGCCGAGAAATTCCCCGCGATGTGGCAGCTCCTGACCAGCCTCGATGCCTGGGCGGCATTATTGAGTCTCACGGCGCTCGAAATCGTGCTCGGCATCGACAATGTCGTGTTCATTTCAGTCCTGGTCTCTCGCCTCGATGCGCGGCGCGCCGAAACCGCCCGCCGCGTCGGCCTTGCGCTTGCGCTCATCTTCCGGATTGCGCTGCTGTTCGCGCTCACCTCGCTGCTCGGCCTTTCCGCCACGGTGTTCACACTGTGGGACAATCCGTATTCGTGGCACGAACTCATCCTCATCGTCGGCGGCCTGTTTCTGATCGCCAAGGCGACTCATGAGCTGCACGCCCAGGTCGAGGGACAATCGGAGGAGGCCGCCTCCGCCGCCGCGGCTCCGGTGCGGGCGTCGATGGCGCTGGTCGTGGGCCAGATCGTCGTCATCGACGTGGTGTTCTCGATCGATTCCATAATCACGGCGATCGGCATGGCCCAGGACATCCGCATCATGATTGCGGCGGTGCTAGTCGCGGTCGCCGTGATGTACGCAGCTTCAGGGCCGGTCGCAGGTTTCATTGCCGCGCATCCGACCACGAAGACGCTCGCGTTGGCATTCCTGATGCTGATCGGTGTCGCGTTGGTGGCGGACGGATTCGACGTCCACATTCCGCGCGGCTATGTGTACTTCGCGATGGCGTTCGCGGCCTCAGTTGAAATGTTCAACATCTGGATGACGCGGCGCCGGCGCTCGCGTCGAGACAGGATCTGAGATGACTTCCAAGATCGTGCTCGTCACTGGGGCGAGCCGCGGCATCGGTGCCGCGACGGCGCGGCTGGCCGCCGCCGAAGGCTATGACGTGGCGGTGAATTACCTGCGCGACAGGGGTGCGGCCGAGGCGTTGGTGGCCGAGATCGAATCGACCGGCCGGCGAGCGGTCGCGGTTCAGGCGGACGTCGCCCGGGAGGGCGAAGTCGAGCGCCTGTTCGCGACGGTGGACAAGGGGCTCGGCCGGCTCACGCATCTCGTCTGCAACACCGGCATAACGGGGCCGATGTCGCGGATCGACGCGCTTGCCGCCGAGGCGGCCCGCGAAGTGCTCGATACGAACGTGTTTGGCTCTTTCCTGTGCGCCCGCGCCGCGGTCGCACGCATCTCGACCCGCCACGGCGGGGCAGGGGGCGCGATCGTGTTCATCTCCTCTGCCATGGCGACGCTGGGCGGCGCGGGTGAATACGTCATGTATGCGACCTCCAAGGCCGCGATCGAGACGCTCTCGCTCGGGCTCGCGCGCGAACTTGCCCAGGAGGGCATCCGCTCCAACGTGGTGGAGCCGGGTCCGATTGCGACCGGAATCCATCCGCCGGGGCGGCTGGAGCGCATCACCCAAGCGGTGCCGATGGGACGCCCCGGCACCATGGAGGAGGTGGCACGGTCGGTGATGTTCCTGCTTTCGGAGCAGTCGGCCTTCACCACCGGGGCAGTGCTGCGGGTTGCGGGAGGGCGGTGATCCTTCAGCACATTGAGTCAAGCTCGACGAGCGCCAATCGCGACGGTCACCTCGTCCTGGAGGGGGAGGTCGGCCCGCGCCAGCGGGCCGGGAGGGGTGACAGCAGTTCAGCATATGCTGCCTCGCCATCACCCCACCCCCGACTGGCTTCGGCAGTCCGACCCTCCCCCTTCAGGGGAGGGTTGACTGCCCCGCGGCGGTTGCTCTCTCGCCCTTGCGTCCTGGCCGCGACTACCTATGATCGCCGCCCATTGCCCCGATGATGCGAGAAGGGAGAGTTACATGGTTGCGGCAGTACGTGTGCACAAGCACGGTGGGCCCGAGGTGCTGACCTATGAGGACATCGATATTCCGCCGCCGGGGCCCGGGCAGGTGAAGCTCAAGCAGCATGCCGCCGGCATCAATTTCATCGACACCTATTTCCGCGGTGGCCTGTATCCGTCGCCGGTCGGTCTTCCGTTCGTGTCCGGTAACGAGGGCGCCGGAGAAGTTATCGCAGTCGGCGACGGTGTGACCGACCTCAAGGTCGGCGACCGAGTCGGCTACGTGGCGCCGCTCGGTGCCTATGCGGCCGAACGAAACCTGCCGGCCGATCGCGCCGTGAAACTGCCCGCGGCCATCAGCTACGAACAGGCCGCCGCCACCATGCTCAAGGGCATGACGGTCTGCTACCTGTTGCGCCGGACCTTCGACGTGAAGAAAGGCAGTACCATCCTTGTCCACGCCGCCGCAGGCGGCATCGGGCTGATCGCGTGCCAGTGGGCGAATGCCTTGGGCGCGACTGTCATCGGCACGGTCGGCAGCAAGGAGAAGGCGGAGCTTGCCAAGGCCAATGGCTGCCATCACACAATCCTCTACCGGGAAGAGGATTTCGTCGCCCGCGTCAAGGACATCACCAAGGGAGCGCTGTGCGATGTCGTCTATGACGGCGTTGGCAAGACCACGTTTCCGGCATCCCTCGATTGCCTACGCCCGCTTGGCATGTTCGTGAGCTTTGGCAACTCGTCCGGACAGATTGATGCGTTCAACATCAATCTGCTGCAAACCAAGGGCTCGCTGTTCGCAACGCGGCCGACGCTCAACCACTATGCGGCCAAGCGCGAGGATCTACTCAAGCTCGCGGCTGAGACTTTCGATGTCATCGCAAGCGGCAAGGTGAAGATTCCAGTCAACCAGAAGTATCCGCTCAAGGATGCCCAGAAGGCCCATCGCGATCTGGAATCCAGAGCCACCACGGGAGCGTCAATTCTGCTGATTTAAGAAGTGTGTTGTCCTGGGCGGCCCATGACACGCTTGAAAATGACGCAATGCGTAGGGCGGGCAAAGGCGCGCGTTCGCGCGCCGTGCCCACCGCGCTCCAGGCCACGCACTGGTGGGCTCGTTTCGCTTTGCCCACCCTATGTAGGCGCGGCGGTTCTCACGGTCGTCGTCGCCACCTCGGCGTTCGGGCAGGCGCCGGGACGGCCGACGGATGCAGAAATTCTCGCGCTGGTGAAAACACACTGCGTGGCATGTCATGCGGCCGAGCCGACCCATGAAGCCTTTGCCAGGGCACCCGCTGGAATCTTGCTGGAGACCATTGCGCAGGTGACCGCGAACGCCGCAAAGATCATGGACCAGGTGGTGGTTACCCGCGCGATGCCGCTCGGCAACCAGACCGGCATGACCGACGAGGAGCGTGGCCGGATAGCGGCCTGGATCGACGGCCGCAACAAATGAAGACCTAATAGATGAAGAGCTGGGGTCTTGGGGCAACGCTGGGATTTGCGATCCTGGCGTTCTTGTTCGGCCAGGCGGTCGGCTTTGGGGCGATGTCGGTCGCAATGGGCGCCGACCCATCGCGCATAGCGTATGACGGCTCCGCTGTGGCGGTGTCTTTGCTGGTCGGCAACCCGGTCCAGATTATCACCTTGGCGCTTGCTGCGCGGATGACGGGCGAAGATCTGTGGGCTTACTTCGCGCTCGACTGGCCGCGCTGGCGCGACGTGGTCATCGCGATCGCCGGGCTCGCGGTCGTGATCCTGGTGGGCGACATGCTGACGCTTGCGTTCGGGCGCGAACTCGTGCCGCCGTTTCAGCTTCAGGTACACCGCTCAGCGCAGGCCGAGGGCGCGCTGATCTCGCTGTGGGTCGCGTTGATCGTGGTGGCGCCCGCAGGCGAAGAGCTTCTGTTTCGCGGCTTTCTGTTCCGCGGCTTCGTGCGCGAGCCCCGCGACGCACTGCCGGGCATCCTTGCGATCGCACTGATCTGGTCGCTACTGCACATTCAGTACGACTGGTTCGGCGCGAGCCTGGTGTTCGTGATCGGGGTGCTGCTGGGCTACGTGCGCCTTTACACCGGCTCCACGATGCTCGCCATTCTGCTCCACATGCTGCTCAATCTGGAGAGCGTGATAGAGACGGTGGTCGTGCTAGGGTGGGTGTGATCGGAGGACAGACGACGGAGGACGGACGACGGAAAGTTTTTGCCTCTTGTCCTCCGTCCTCTGTCGTCTACATCAGGTCCGCGAGCACTTCCATGACCGGGTGATCAAGCACGGCTTCCGGCAGGCGCGGCAGCGCAAATACCTCGACATCTGGGGCGAAACGGCGGAGCGTGTCGACGGTGTCGGCGAGGCTCGCAGCACTGCCTGGCGTCTCGCTCACCACCACGGCCGCCACCTTGAGCTCGTTGCGCTCGAGCACGTCGAGCGCCGACAGGGTATGGCTCAGGGTGCCCACATAGCTGCCGGCGACCAGAATGACGGGCAGGTCGATTTCGATCATCCAGTCGAGCACGGTGTGGCGGTCATCGAGCGGAACCATGATGCCGCCGATGCCCTCGATGATGAGCGCATCCTTATGGCGACTGATGGCCTTGCGGCAGAAGGTGTTGAGCGCCTTGAAATCGATGCTGGTGCCCTCGATGCGGGCTGCGAGGTCGGGCGACAGCGGTTCGCGCAGGCGAAACGGCGAGACGCCCGCGATCTGCCTCGGCGTCAATGCCCGTCCGAGCGCCGCCAGCAGGCGGCCGGTGTCGCTCACGTGCGCAGTGTGGTGATCAAAGCCGGTGATGATCGGCTTGAGCGCATCGACGGTTCGTCCGCGGGCTCGCAACTGCCGGATCAGACCGCGCGCCACGAACGTCTTGCCGACGTCTGTTCCGGTGGCGGTCACGAACATCGCCGTCATCGTCGGTCCTTCAATATGCGGGTGCGAACGAGGTCAGCGAGGCGCTCGATATCGGCATCTTCGTGACGGGCCGTGAACGCGAACCGCAATCGGGCGGTTCCAGCCGGCACGGTGGGAGGACGTATCGGCACCACCAGAAAACCCTCGGCCTCCAGCATGCGGGCCGCCGCCAAGGCGTCCTCGGGCTCGCCGACGAGCACCGGAACGATCGGGCTCACGGCTTGCGGCAGTCCGGCGCGGGCCGTGAACGCCTTGGCCTTGCGAAGCGGCAAGGCCGCATAGGCGGGATCGTCGGCGATGAGATCGAGGGCCGCGATGGCGGCCGCCACGACCGGCGGGGGCAACCCCGTCGTGTACACCAGGGTGCGGGCGCGATTCTTGATGAATTCGATCACGGGCGCGGAGGCGCACAGGTAGCCGCCATAGCACCCGATGGCTTTCGACAGCGTGCCCATCTGCAGCGGCACGTCGGCCGCCGCGTCGCCCGCGAAGGTCGAACCGCGGCCGTTGCCGACGACCCCGATGCCGTGGGCATCATCAGCCATCAGCCAGGCGTCGTAGTCGCGCGCGAGGTCGCCCAGTTCCACCAGTGGCGCAAGATCGCCATCCATGGAAAACACGCCGTCCGTGAGGATCATGGCCTTCGCGTAGACGGCCCGGCACTCTGCGAGCAGTGCCCGCAAGCGGGCGACATCGTTGTGGGGGAAGCGTATCACGGTCGCGCCGGAAAGCCGTGCTCCGGCGTGAAGGCATGCATGGGCAAGCTCGTCGATCGCCACGAGGTCGCCTTCGCCTACCAGCGCTGGAACGATCCCGGTATTCGCCAGATATCCAGAGCCGAATACGCAAGCTGCGGCGGTGCCCTTGAGCCGCGCCAGCCGAGCTTCGAGCTCCTGGTAGAGCGGGTGATTGCCGGTGACGAGGCGCGAGGCGCCGGCCCCAACACCAAATCTTTCGATCGCCTTGCGGGCTGCTTCCGCAAGCGCCGGGTGACCGGACAGAGCCAGGTAGTCGTTGCACGAGAACGAGATCAGTTGCCGGCCGCAGCGCTCCACCACCACGCCGTGATGCCGGGTCGAGGTGATGAGCGTGCGGCGCAGATGCCTGCCTTCGAGCGCGGCAAGCTTGGCTTGGACAAAGTCGTCGAGCGAGGTCATGGGACTTGGTGGAACGACGCCGCGCAGCAGCTGTCAACCCACCGAAGAATGCGCTCGCGGCGTCGTTTGTCAGTGCGGGTGGCGAGCGCCCGGCGAAACCGTGTGACTGCGGCGGCCAGGTATCAGCATCAGGAGGACGATGGCCATGAGGAACAGTCCAAGACCTGCAAGGGTCCACGAGAAATCGACGTAATCCGGTGCGCCGGTCAGCCCGACAACAACAAACAGGCAGACGAAGATAAGCAAAGCCGGCATCGGTACACCTGTCGCAGACCTCCGAATCATCCCTCAAGCGTGGACACGATTGAAGGGATTATCTACCGACCTAAGGGCAACGCAGCTACGGTCCAAAGTACCTGATCTGCACGGAATTCCCGTCGGCACACCGCCAGGCGGCGATCGGACGGTGATTGCTCAACCAGAACGCCCGATAAGCAATCGATGCCTGGCCCATGGCGTGATCGGCCGGCAGGGGGCAGCCTGTTCCTGATCTTTCTCGGAATGACTGTCGCGCTGACGCCGCCCGCTGCGGGGCGTCGTGTGACGCCCCGGTCCCCGGGGATGGGTTTGGGGGCCGGGGCTGCGAGCGCGGGAGGCGCCGATATCCCGCGCTCGCATTTTGTGCAAAGAAGGCTAGTTAGCCTCTGCTCCCGTTCTGGAAATCGCGACTTGGGCCGGATGGCGGAGTCGGGATGGACGGCGTATAGGGCCCGCTTTCGTTCGCCCGGCTGGGCGCGGCGACAGCGCCCCGCGCGTCGCTCGGCACATTCGGCAGCGGAGCGCTGTGACGACGCCCTTGCTGTGCCAGTGCGGGTGAGGTCAGCAATGCGGCAATGCTCACAATCGATAAAATCGCTTTCATTTCGAATCTCCTTCAAAAATAGTTGGTGGAGGCGGGGTTTTTATCCGCATCCCGCGCGCTGACAAACGAGCATTCCTCATGATGTCCATTAGCTAAATTCGTATATCGCCGGCGATCGGCGCTATCGCCGCCAGCAAAGCACGCAAGTTGCACGGTTGTGTTTGTGAAAGTGAACGTTCTCAGCAAAAGGACGGTGGCGCAAGACTGGTGGAGGAGAGCTGTGCCTCAACGACGCCAGCACGACCATCTGTAGCCCCGACTTGGTAAGCACAGACCCCTCGCGGTCCACCGGCCGTAGTAGCCCCCCCGAAGCCAAGCCTTTGTAACCATATCGCTCCGCCAGGCCCGCCGCGGTGCCAGCCCCAGTCGCCCATGACGCCGGGACCGCCGCCGCCTATCGCCATCCCATGCGGAAGCGCCGCTCGGGGCGAGCGCAGCAGCGATCAATCCAATAGTGCTTGCGACGAGCGCAACGGTGAGTTTGCCGCCAGCCTTTGATTTTGCTACGTTTTCATAGATTAGTTCGTTTTGACAAAAGGCTCCGCCGCGGCGGCTGCCGCCAACAGGCCCGCCAGCTTCGTGCCAGCGGTTGATTTCATTACGATTTCATGAATGAGTTCGTTTCCACAAAAGGCTTGGCAGCGACCTCATGAGCGGTCAGATAGGTATTATTGTAAGGAATTACGGCTGATCGCGGCACAGTGGCTGTCAGACACGGCAGACGCGCTATTTCCGCCCGGAGGGCGCAAGACTCTTCGGGTATCGGATGAAGAGCGTCAAGTCGCGGAGATTCGCTCTCGGAGCGAAGCGGATACAAGCCGAGCATGGGATATGAGTACACAGCTTAGCGCTCGCGGAGTGCCTCCTCGCGCAGCATTCGCGCCGGCTTGACGAGATAGTCGAGCACCGATTTCTGGCCGGTCATGACCTCGACTGTTGCCACCATCCCGGGAATTATCGGCAGCGGTTTGTCATCGGCGCCGAGGTGGTTCTTCTCGGTACGCACCATGACGAGATAGAACGTCTCACCCTTCTTGTCGGTCTTATCATCCGTGATGGCGTCGGCGCTGATGCGCTCCACCTTGCCCTTGAGCGAACCGTAGACGTAGGGGTCGTAGGCCGTAATCTTCACCACGGCCGGCTGATCGGGACGTATGAATGCGATGTCCTGCGGGCGAATGCGGCCTTCGACCAGGAGGGTGTCGTCGAGCGGCACGATGTCCATCAGGTTTGAAGCAGGTTGCGTGACCGCGCCGACAGTCGTGACGTAGACTTTGTTGACGATGCCGTTCACCGGAGCCTTCAGTTCCGTCCTGCGCACCTTGTCCTGGGCCGACTTGATGGTTTCCTCGAGCACCGCAAGCTCACCCGTCGACTTGGCGAGGTCCTCACCGGCCTGCGCGCGGAATGTGGACACCGTCGTGTCCATGCGGGATTCGTATTCCATGACGGCCGCTTCGGCCTTGGGAATCGATTGACGCACGACGTCGAGCTGGCCCTGCAGGTCGACAAGGGCGGCCCGCTTCTGCAGCATTTCGATCTCAGGAACGATCTTCTGGTCGAACAATCGGCGCGTCAGATCGATTTCGCGTTGCTTGAGCTTCACGGTTTCGGAAAGCTTATGTTCGGATGCGCGGTACTCTTCCAGTTCCTTGGTCTTTTGCATCTGCTGCTGCCTGAGGACATCGATGTCCTGGGACAGCTTCTTCATATGCGTTTCAAACAGGCTGGTCTCGGCCTCGATGGCGTGAGGGGCCAGTTGCCTGAATTCCTCCGGAAATGCAGGCCCTGCGAGTCCCTGCGCTTCGGCCTCCAGGCGCGCGACGCGCGTTGCCATCGCGGCACGTTTCTCGCGGACCTCGCCCAACTGGGAGGAAAAGCCGGTTGAATCGATGCGGACGAGAGGCTCTCCGGCGCGCACCACCGCCCCCTCGCGAACCAGAATATCCTCGATGATGCCGCCTTCGAGCGTCTGGACGACTTGTATTTGACGGGATGGAACGACCCGGCCGTTGCCGCGTTTGACCTCGTCCAGAATGGCAAGTTGCGCCCAGAGAAGGCCGACCACCAGCAAGGCGAGGGACCAATACAAGATCAGACGCGATGTCCGGGGTGTTCGCAGTTCGATTGCCGCCCGGATGTTGTTGGCGAACGCAAAATCAGAGCGCAGCATTGAACCGCTCTTCAGCCGCCATCGCCATTTTCTGCGCAGGCTTGCCTGCGCTGCCGCGGAGCTTGGCCAACACCTCGTCGCGAGGACCGTCTGCAATCAGCCGGCCGCGGTCGAACACGAGGAGCCGGTCGACAAGCGACAAGACCGATAGGCGGTGCGTGGCGATGACAATGGTCAATCCGAGCGTAGCAGGCGCCTTCAGCCGCTCGAGGAATTCGGTTTCGCTGCGGACATCGAAATGCGCGGTCGGCTCGTCGAGGAGCAGCACCTTGGGCTTTCTGATGAGCACGCGTGCGAGGCCGATCGCCTGCCTCTGGCCGCCTGAAAGACTGCGGCCGCCTTCTGCAATCGGCATGTCATAGCCGAGCGGGTGGCTCGCGATGAAGTCCTCCGCGCCAGCCATGCGGGCGGCGGCGAGTACTTCCTCATCGGTGGCGTCAGGCTTGCCGAGCGCGATGTTGTCGCGAATTTTTCCAAAGAACAGATCGGTGTCCTGCAGTACGAAACCGATGCCGGCGCGCAGGTCGCTGGGGTCGTATTGACGCAGATCGACGCCGTCGATCAGCACGCGCCCTTCCTGCGGTTCGTAAAATCCGGTCAGCAGGCGCCCGACCGTGGTCTTGCCAGACCCGACGCGGCCGATGATTCCCACGCGCTCGCCTGGTCCGACGCGAAACGACACTTTGTCCAGGGCATTTACCGCGCCATTCGGGTATTTGAACGTCACGTTCTCGAACGCGATGCGCCCGGCATCGATGCGCCGAGACACATAGGCGCGCTCCGGAGGACGCTCGCGCTCCAGCGCCATCAGGCGATCGATGGATTTGAACGAATTGAGCGTCTGGGTACCGCGCGTGATGATGGCGGCGATGCTGGAGATCGGAGCAAGTACGCGGCCGCTCAGCATGTTGCAGGCGATCAGGGTGCCAACGGTCAGTTGCCCGTCGATGATTAAAAGCACCCCGACGATGACCAGCAGCAGCGACGTCATCTGCTGGGCGGAGTAGGACAGCGTCACGGCCATGGACGACCAGAAATTCACGTCTTCGCTCGATCGCGCTGCAGCCGCGACCGAGCGCTCCCATGCGGTTTGCATGCGCGCTTCGGCGCATGATGTCCGGATCGCCTCGAGTCCGCTCAGCGCTTCTATCAGCACGCTGTGCCGCGCCGCGGCCTCCGCCTGGAGTTTGCGCGTGGCGCGGGCGAGCGGGCGTTGCAGCGCAAGGCCGGTGAACAGCATCACGGGCAGCATGAAAAGTGGGATCAGCGCCAAGAGGCCGCCAATCGCGAACAGAAACAGGATGAACACGAATGCAAACAGGAGGTCGGTCGCCGCCACCACTGTTCCGGAGGTAAAGAACTCGCGGACCGAATCGAAGTCGCGCAACTGGTTGGCGAGAATTCCGACCGATTGCGGGCGCTGCGCCATCTTGACTGCCATCACGTGCTCGAAGATGTTGGCGGCGAGCACGACATCGGCCTTCTTGCCGGTTACGTCGATGATACGGCTGCGCACCATGCGCAGGGTGAAATCGAACGCGAGGGCAAGCACCATCCCGATCGACAGGGCAACGAGCGACGCTATGGCGCCATTCGGCACCACCCGATCGTAGACGTTCATGAAGAACAGCGGCGACGCCAGCGCCAGCATGTTCACCAGGAACGCCGCAATGGCGACCTGGCTATAATCGACCCAGAACCGCTGGACCACCGACCAAAACCAATGCGGCTTCGGCAAGTCGCCGGCGGCGGTCGCGCGAGGATCTGCGGCGGTTGCGGGGCGGACCAGGAATGCATAACCGCTGTAGGCAGCTTCCAGATCCGCAAGCGTCATCATCTTGGGTTTCGGATCGACTGCCGGGTTCACCACTTGCGCCTGACGAGCGGCAGTATCGACCTTGAGCAGGATGCGAGTCGAGCCGCCGCGCATCACCAGCACGGCTGGCAGCACCAGCGCCGAGATGTCGGTGAGCGCGCGCCTCACGGCTTCGGATTCGAGGCCGGCCCGTCGGGCCGCGCGCTCGAACAGCATGGGCTTGAGGCGCCCGTCGGTTATCGGCAGCCCAGCAAGCAGAGCGTGACGGCTGAGCGCGCGCCCGTGATGGGCAGCAAGGAACAGCAGCGCCGCAACCAGCGGATCATTGGCGGCCGATGCGGCTGATCGTCTTCCGGTATCGTTGGCAGCCGGTGGTTTGGCCAGCACGTGAACCTTGTCGCCTATTGGCGCGATCGATGCCTGCTTTCGGCCGATACTTTGAAACATGCTCAACATGTGCACCCTGTCACTCGCGCGCTGTCGCCACCAGGCTCCGCCGTGGTGGGCTCGTTTTGTTTTTCCACTCTACTGACTGCGCCACCGCCAACCGCTGCCGGTTGCAATGTTCGGCCGCGCCGGCGTCTGAGGCCAGCGATCCGCAAACGTCCCATCCTCGCCTTTGTCCGCGGCAGGCGACTGCGCGCCCATTGGCGGCGCGACCGCAGGCGGCTGTGACGCTGAGACCGGCGCAGTGAGCAGCAAGGGCGCCATCTTCAGTGGAAATGGGCCGAAGGGCTTGGTCACGAAGGGCTCCTCTTCCGCCGCATGCGGCTGGCCCAGATAGTCCATCAGGGTCCCCATGGCGGCGAGCAATTGGTAATCTGCGAACACCGCGACGGAACGTGTCGTGGTCAATGATACGAGCGAGCCGAATAGCTGGTTCTGCGCGTTCAACACATCAATCAGCGTGCGCTGGCCGAGTTCGTACTCCGCCCCGAACGCCACTACGATCTTGCGGTCTGATTCGACCTCGCGCGTGAGCGCCGCGATGCGATCGGCGGTCAGCGTGCGGGCCGACCACGCCTTGTCGATTGATTCGAGCGCCGCGCGCTGGAGGCTCGCGTGGCGCATGTCGGCCTCGATCATGCGGTCCGCCGCCTCGGCGCGCCGCCAGCTCGATTGTCCGCCGTTGAAGATGTCCCAGCTTGCGACGAGCTTTGCGCTCGCCTGGTCGCGGGTGCCGAGGAAATTGTCGGAGTCTTTGCCGCGCAACGCGTGCGCCTCGACGGAAATGTTCGGCACAAAGTCGCCCGCCGTCGCGTGGAAGCCGTAGCGGGCCGACTCGGCATCGGACTTCGCCGCTTGAATGGTGGGGTTGCGTTGCACCGCCACCGCCAGTGCCTCCTCCTTGGCGCCCGGCAGGCCGTGCAACCGGCCTGGCTTGCGCAGGTTGAACGGTTCGAGGCCCACATTGCGGCGGTACGCCGCCCGCGCGTCGTCAGCGTTGCGGCGCAAATCCGCGAGCGTTGCCTCCGCGGCTGCAACGCGCTCCTCGGCCTGCTCAAGATCGCCCATGCCGGAACGGCCGCCGATGAAGCGCGAGCGGACATCGAGCAGAATTTTGCGATGGACCGCGATATTCTCCTGCGCAATGGCGATGAGATCGATGTAGCGGACCACATCGATGTAGGATTCCGCCGCATCGAGCGCCACCAGCTCGGTGCGCTCGTGGACCCGATAAGCTGCCGCATCAACATCAGCCGCGCGGCGCCAGATGTCGTTGATGGAGGCAAAGCCGTCGAACAGCGTCTGCCGTACCGTCACCCCGGCGTCGCGGCCGCGAAGCCAGGTGTCGTTGCCGAGCGGGGGCGGCGTGATCTGTTGGCTGAGCCGCTCGGGACCCGCCCGCGCGTCGAGGCGCACCTGCGGCAGTAATGTCCCCTGTCCCTGCCGCAACACCGCTTCAGTCGCTCGCCGATGCGCTGCCGCCTGCCCGACATCCGGATGGGTGTTGATGGCGTGCCGGATCGCATCCACGACAGTGAACTTATCGGCGCCGATCGCGACGGCGGCGATGGCGAGCCAGAGGGAAATTGATAGCGCAATAAGACGCACGAGGGTGCCTTGGGTTCTCGATTTCCGTTAGCGCTGCGGTCTGGGCGATTGGTGCTCACGACCGCTGCGATGAAATAAGCCGTTTCCTGTCGACGCTTTCAGCGAATCCCACAAGGAGCCGGAGTAGGCGGCCGAGCCGATGTGTTCCAATGAGATATCGGGGTCGATCCACACGGTTCCGCCGATCGCGGTCCAGCGGCGGCAGAACGTGTAGTCCTCGCCTACAAACTCGTTGTTTTCGACAGTCGTGTCGAACAGGGCGTAGCGATCCGACCTGTCTGTTGAAATCAGCGGCGGCCTGTACCGCAGTGACGGATATGAGCCGATCATTCGCTCGAGACAGTCGCGGCGGATGCGCAAGAACCCTGCGCCGACTCCGGCTGCGGCTATCAAGCCGGTCTCACCGTCGCGCACCACCTTATTGTTGTCCGCGAACTTCATGGCAAAATCGACAGCCTCGATTTTGCGGCGATAAACGCCGGCGACGAGCGGAACGTCGTGCGAGATCAGTTTCAGGAAATCCTGCGGCTGCCACCTGATGTCGCTGTCGATAAAGATCAGGTCGGTGTCACCGGAAGCGAGGAACGCGGCCACGATGGAATTACGCGCCTGCATCACCAGGCTGTCTTGGGCCACGAACTGCACGCGGCATCCGATTTTGGCTCCTCGCAACGCGATCTGGGTGCCCAACAAGGCTTCGACGTAGTCGATGTGCAACCGGCCATCCATTGCCGGCGTACCGATAAAAACGGATTGAGATACGTGCTTATTCATCAGAACAGACCCATGGACGCCGTCGCAAGCCACATCAACGATCAAAGATCGAGTGAGGAATAGAGTTTGTGCGGCTCGCCAACGTCTCTCGCGTGTTCTCAGCCTTATGGTTCTGAAGTCCGGACGCGGGTGTGAAGCCCGCGCCCTTTCTCAGAAGCTGTTTTGCAGTCGTTGGAGTTTGCTCAGGATACGATGTGGATATCGCTGGCCGTCAGGTGGGGAACACCGGTGAGCACCGCGATCTGCACCGGAGCTGCTCCGCCGACGCCGTCACCGTCGTAGAACAGCGCGCCGGCGTGGGTTCCGGCATTGAAATACACGAACTGCCCACCCGTTCCGCTCTCAAGTGCTGCCGCAGCACTTGCATCTCCGGAAACGCCGCCGCTGCCAGCGTCAAGAACCGGCGTATGACCGGGACCTGGAACTGCACTCAAGAAGCTGTTTCCCGCGGCCGCATTGAAGCCGGATGCCGAGATCTCGATAACGTCCTGGCCGTGATTGAAATCCAGAATGGTTTCGATCCCGTATTCGGACGTGTTGTGGGTGCCGCCGCCATCGGTATCGGTAACCGTAATGGCGACGTTCACCGGGCCGTGATAGGAGTCGAAGTGGAATATGTCCTTGCCGGCCCCGCCTATGAGCGTGTCGTTGCCGGGGCCGCCGTCGAGGAAGTCGTTCCCCGATCCGCCATCGAGCCAATCATTGCCGCTTCCACCGAACAGCTTGTCATCACCCGACCCACCCAGGAGCGTGTCGTTTCCGGCATCGCCGTACAGCGTGTCGTTTCCGCTGCCGCCATCGACAAAGTCGTCACCGCCAAGCGCGTAGACGGTGTCGTCACCGCCATTGGCAAGCACGGTGTCATCTCCTTGCGTGGTCCCGTGAGGTGCATGATAGCCGGGCGGTACGAAATTCTGGTCGATGACGTGGCTCGCGTTGTTGTCGATCACAAGATTTCCGGCAACTGAGGTCGAGGTCACAGTCACGCTGACGCTCGCCGTGGACGTGAGCCCGTGGTTGTCCGTCACCGTGTAGGTGAATGTGTCAATGACAGACCCGCCTACTGGAACCGACACGGCCGATGGATCATAGTGAACCTGACCACCCACAATTGACAGAGCGGCGCCGTCGGCGCTTAGCGCAGGCACGGACGTCAACGTAATGTGGTCCCCCGCGTCCTCGGCGTGATCGTTTCCGAGGACATTTATGTCGATCGGTGTGAAGTTTGTTGTGCTGGCCGTGTCCGGTGAGGCGGTGGGGCCCTCATCATTGACGCTGATGATGACGGTCTCGGTGGCGGTCGAGGTCTGGCCGTGGCCGTCCGTCACCGTGAAGGTGAAGGTGTCGGTGGTGGTGGCCTCGGCCGGCAGCGTCTCGAACGCCGCAAC
>Ga0070734_10001498_pt1 | contig 33479 bp, 32 predicted proteins | sample Coa_R1_8_FD_66444 | JGI IMG/M metagenome (GOLD analysis project Ga0070734, IMG submission 66444) | Surface soil microbial communities from Centralia Pennsylvania, which are recovering from an underground coalmine fire - Coalmine... | ecosystem: Environmental > Terrestrial > Soil > Unclassified ...
TGCGGCGGATAGATCACCTGGCTGGCACGCAGGGTCGTGCTGCCGATCATCGCCGCGTCACAATTCTTCTGCAAGCGGCGAAAGAGGATCTGGTCCGTCGGCCCGCCCACACCCTTCGCCGAACCGTCCGGCTTGCCCAACACGATCTTGCCGTCCGCCGTTGCCGCGATATTGATGTAGATCATAGGGCGCTCCTCCGGAGGCGGAGGCAGATCGAGCCGGATATAGAGATCCTCCGGTGCAGGCGGGTTCGATGTCAGGTCGAATAGACACTCCAAACTCATGCTGGCAACCCCTGGATAGGCTAGATTTCAGACAGGATGAACAGGATTTTTCAGGATGAACAGGATTAGATTTCGGATCTAACCTCAGAAATCCTGTTTTTTGAGGGGGAAGATACGGACATCCACTTCGCGCGCATAGTGTGCGATGGGCGCGACATCGGGCCGGGTGATCCCGGCGGCGGCGATCAGGTTTTCGCTGAGTTCATGGACCGTCGCCTGTTGCAGCGGATACGGAACATGGTTCACCTGCCCGGAGTAGAGCTTGCCGGCGCGGTAGGCATAGAGGATATAGCGCTCGGCGAGAAAGTGCTCCCGTGTACCCACAGGCGCTGGGACGACCAGGCCATGGGGCGTATAGCGAACTGTGCATGTGGCGGGCGTCGGGCCGGGCCAGAGCCGCCGGGTCTCGTAGGCGATGGTGGGGCCCTCCTCCGCCTCGCGCCTGTCCAGGCTCATGCGGGCGAAGTGGTAGGGGAGTTTCCAGGCCGCGCGGGCGATACGAACGGCGATGGCATTGGCGGCGTCCAGGCTGAAGAACCAGATGCCGGGGTTTTTCCCCTGCCGATGCACATAGGTACGGACGTTGGTTTCGTGAAAGTCGGAGAGAGGAGGCAAGGCGGGCGCCCAGACCGGACGCACGCCTGTCATGGTGAAGGGAACCAGCCCGACGTAGGCATTCCCCTCGAAAGTGTCCAGTTCCAGCCCCGGTGGCAGCAGTCGGAGGAGCTGCTCCGGCGGGACGATCCAGTGCAGAAACAGCAGATGCGCCCAGCGCTGCCGCATGACCGTCCGATCCGCGGGACGCAGGGTGGGCGTCACGCGATCTATGCTGTCCGGGGCAAACATCTCCGCTGTCATGGTGCGTTGGGTCGCGCTCCGTTACATATTGTGGGGGCCGCCGAAAAGGTTTCGGATAAAGCAGACCATCGCATTCCCCCCAAATGCGTCGACAAAACGGGGAATTAGCGGCTGTAGGACTGCATCAGACCATGGAACTCCTGCGCCAGTTTCACGGCCTCGTCGTGAGGCCGCTGCCAGACATTCCGTCCGAAGATCAGGCCGGTCGCGCCCGCCTCCATGGAGAGTTGCGCCTTCCGCAGGATCGCGGCGTCATCCACATGATCGCCGCCGGAGACCAGCGTCAGCGTTTTGCCCGCCGAGGCCACCACACGGGAGATCATCTGCTCATCGCTCTCCTGCAGCGTGTCGTAGGGCTTGGGAAGCTGACTGCGCCGCTCCGGAGCGACGGCTTTCGGGAAGTTGAACTTGACGACGTCCGCCCCCAACTCCGCCGCGACGCGGGCGGCATAGTCCACCGCATAGACGCTGTCGCGCCCGCCCTTCGCTTCGATCGCCTCCCCCCGCGGATAGGCCCACACGATGACCGGCAGCCCATAGCGTTCGGCCTCGGCGCGCACGGTGGCAAACTGCTTGAAATCCTCGTCCTGGCGTGGGGAGCCGATATAGAGGGTGTATCCAACCGCGTCCGCACCCAACCGTACCGCATCTTCGACCGTCGACTCTACCGGAGAGAGCGGCGCCTGGTCTGAGGGGATCTCCGTCTTTCCGTTCACCTTCAGCACCAGCGGCACACGCCCCGCATAGGCCCGCATGTACTTCTCCGCGATGCCGACCTGGAAGACGATCCCGGTGAACTTCCCCTCCAGCGCGACCTTCAACTCGAACTCCGGATTTGCGGCGTCCGGATTGATGAAGAAGTCGCGGGGGCCATGTTCCAATCCCTGATCTATCGGCAGGAACAGCAGCGTCCCGTTCGCGGGGCCGTGGGAATAGAGCAAGCGGTGCAGGCGTGTCCGCTTGCCTAAACTCAAATGATCCAGGTGATCGAGCGAAAGACGTGTATTGGGCGACATCCGGGTCTCCTTACCTATTTTTTCATGGCGTGCTCGCGGGCGGAGGCGAGTTGGCCTGCCGACCCGAGGTAGGTATTGCGGCTGCCAATGAACTTGGCATACTCCGCCATAAAGATCTTGCCGGGCGGGCGCAGGTCGAACTCGGCAGGTTTGTCGCGAAAGAATTCGCGATGCACGCGGGTCCATACCAGGCGGCCGTCGGTGTCGATATTGACCTTGCAGACGCCCAGCCTGGCGGCGGGAAGATACTGCTCCGGGTCCACCCCCTTGGCGTCCTCGCGCAGTTGGCCGCCGGCGGCATTGATGCGCTTGACTTCGTCCTGCGGAACCGAGGAGGAGCCATGCATCACCAGCGGGAAGCCGGGCAGTTTCGACTGGATCGCCTTTACGCGGTCGAAGTGGATGCCCTGACCGCCGCTGAATTTGTAGGCTCCATGGCTGGTTCCGATGGCGCAGGCCAGCGAGTCGCAGCCCGAGGCATGGACGAACTCATAGGCTTCGTCGGGATCGGTGAGGCAGGCGTTCTTCTCGTCTACCTTGATGTCCTCCTCCACGCCGCCCAGCATTCCCAATTCGGCCTCGACGGAGATCCCCCGCGCATGCGCCGCCTGGACCACCCGCTTGGTGATGGCGACGTTCTCCTCAAAGGGGTCGTGCGAGGCGTCGATCATGACGGAGGAGTAGAAGCCGCTCTCGATGCACTCCAGCGCGGTCTGCTCATCGCCATGGTCCAAGTGGACCGCAAACAGGGCGTCCGGGAACAGCTCGTCGGCGGTGCGGATCATCGCTTCGAGCATCTTCTTGTCGGTATAGGCCCTGGCCCCCTTGGAGATCTGGATGATGAACGGAGCCTGAGAATCGATATTTCCCCGGAACAGCCCCATCGTCTGCTCCAGATTGTTGATGTTATACGCCCCCAGCGCATATTTGCCATAAGCGTGTTCAAAGAGCGTGCGTGTTGGAACGATCATGCGTATCTCCCTTGCGTTCGTCCTGGTTCGGTTACGACGAAACGAGTAATTAGGAAGGTAAGGGCAACCCTCGCGCCACGCTGCGCCCCGAAACCGCCCTGCCCACCATCTTCATAAAGATTTGTACTGGTTCATTATAGTGCATAATGCGGCTCGGACACAAGTCTCTGCCGCCACCTGGGGTTCTGTATCCGCAAATGCACCGGTTTTTCCGCCTGAACCCCGGTTTCAGTACATCTACGGAAGCGCAATTCCATTTCCTTCCGCATAATAAGAGGACTTACCCCAACTGTAAGGAGAATGCAACTCCCATGAACCCTATCCCCGCAACGACCCGTGTCTCCTCCCTCTGCCTGCACTGCGGGAGCGAATGCACCCCGCAGATGATCTCGATGATGTTACGTCGTTCCCAGATCGGCTTTGTTCTGCTGCAAAACGTGCCCGCCGACGTGTGCCAGACCTGCGGTGAACCCCAGTTCAGCATCGCGACGACAGGGCAGGTGATGGCCGTGCTCAATACCGAGCGCTCGCCGGACGATATGGCGGTCGTGCCGATCTATAACCTTGCCGTCCGTGACGAATAGGAGGTATGCTTAGAGTGCCCGGCCTGACCGCTGCGAAGCCGCGCCCATTCCGGCGTTCAGGACGACCCACGGGCACGGTTCCTTACAGGAACGCCTGAGATTTTGAAGCGCTTGACGCGCATGAGACGTGAGAGTTCTTATGGATGAGCCGGAGACTGGAACAACCCGATCTCAGCCCTTATCTCCCGATGCAATGTCCCTCCTGATGGAAGTACGCAAATTCCGGGCTGAGAACGACCCCATTGCATGCCGGTGGTGGGTGGAGTGGGGCGGCAAGCAGCCCCCGGAAGCCGCCGTTCCTGCGTTGTGCGCCCTCCTGCAACCTCCCAAAGGCGCCATGGATCGCTTGCGATGGCGGGGAGAAGCCTGGGGCCTGGTGCGTGCGGCAGCCGTAGAGGCGCTATCAACCTTCAACGACCCCAGAGCCATCGAGCCTCTGGTCCACACCCTGGTTTACGATCCAAACCCGTATGTGCGTAGCAACACGGCCGCAGCGCTCTGCAAATTCGGGAGCGAAGCCGTCCCGGAGATGCTGGCGACCCTGCGCCGCGCCGAGAACTGGCCGCTCAGTGGAATGAACGCCCTGCTCCGAACCCTCGGCGATCTGAAAGACCAGCGGGCCGGGCCGTTGCTGGCGAAAATCCTCTTCGGCGACCTGCCGTTGTCCCCATCGCGCTGGAAAAGACAGCCGTTTGTCTGGTCTGCCTCTCTCTCCGCGCTGGTCTCAACGCTGCCTCTCTCCCTGGATATGCCTCTGCCTGTGCGGCTGTTAATTTCCCTGATGGCGTTCTTACCGGTCTGGTCGCTCACCTACCTGATGGTGTGCCTGCCGATCGGCTATCTTCGGCAGGAACAGGATCGAAGCGCGCTCGCCCAGGCCGCTGCCGACGCACTGATCGCCCTCCGAGATAAAAATGCCCTGCCCAGCATGCTGGCCATCGCGTTCGGCGCACACTCCGGCGCCACCCGTGCGGAAGCATTCCGCGTTCTCCGCGCCCTGCTGCCGCTGATTGGGCCGGAAGACGCCGGTCTGGTGAACGCAGAACAAGAGCGGCGCCTGCTGGACGCTCTCGGCTCGGAAGATGCAGAGTTGGCGCTGGTGATTGTGCGTGTGCTGGAGTTTATCGGCACGGGCCAGGCAGTCGGGCCAGTCGAACGCCTGCTTCGGAGGTATCGCACCTCCGAGTTGCCCAATCACACCGCCATTCGGAACGAGGCGGAGCGGATTTTGCCCCTTCTGCAGGTTCGGCTGCAGCGAGAGCAGGCTGCCTCCGTCCTCCTGCGCCCATCTCAGGAAGCGCACGACGCTCCGACGGAGATGCTGCGTCCCGTTCTGGACCCGGCAAATACGCCCGCAGAGCAACTCCTCCGCTCCACCTCCGAGCCTGAGTAACCCCAAAATCCACACGTGCACGCACAGTTTTTACCTGTCTCATGCTACACCAATGCGGAAGAGCGCTCAGGCAAAGCACCTGGCCCACACCACGTTTGCAGGGTGATACGACGGTCTGGAGAGAATACACGGAAAAGGGGATTACGCGGAGCAATCATCCGATCAGACGGGCGAGGGCTTCTCGCGCCGCCTGGCTGGTGCGCGCCCGTTCGTCGAGGGCCGCCCCCAACTCCGCCAGCCAGTCCTGAACGGGGATCTCCTCGGTCTTGAGGGCGATATTGCGGACAATGCGGGTGCGGGTGGCGCGGAGCGGGCCGCGTCCGGGGTCTTCCAGGGTATAGCGGTCCGAGCCGATCTGTAGGGAGATGCGTTGCACCGTCTTCTTGGAGAAGAGCCCGCCCTTGCGCCCGATTTCGGCCTCGCCGGGCAGGGCGCCCTCCAGCATCTGCGCCAGCAGCTCCAGAAACATGCGCTGATCGGCGGCGTACTGCTTTGAAAGCGTCGCCGCCATCCCGAATTTGAACCACTCCTGTTGCTCGAACTCATCCGCCATCTGCTATCCGCTTTCTCTTTCAAACTGCACGGCAAGAGTAGCCGTGCCCTTAATACTCTCCATTTCGGTGTATCGTCCCAATTTTCCTCTCAAATGCACCGGGTGTTGAAAACACCCCGCAAGAAAGGGCATGCGTCTTCCGGACGCACATGCGGTATGCGTCCGGAAGACGCTCGTTTTGTTCTGTCGGAGATTTTCAATCTCCGGTGCGAGGAGGCAACACGGTGGAGAGGATCCGCCGATCCGCCGTCGGGGTCACATGGATCAAGAGGATGTCGCCCTCCCGGCAAACTTCCGGCATCGGCTCCCACGCCTCTTTGCCATCGCCCACATAGAGCGATGGCACGGCGGGCATTATGAAGGGCCAGTGCAAACGCAGTGAGACCGGGACGCCCTTGGCCCAGTAGAGCCCCACACGCCATAGCGGAATACCCTCCGGAGTGCGCTCCGGCTCAGGAGGAAGCGTGCAATTCCCTTCCGCATGGAGCGCCCTCCCGTTCACATCGCGCGCCGTCTCGATATGGAGTTCACCGACGCTAGCGCCCGCGAAGTTCGCTTCCAGGGCGACCGGAGGATGCGCCCAGCCGTAGAGACACTCGGTCTCGCCTACTCGAACCGCCCAGGCCGAATCGCCGTACGAGTAGTGCCAGTACTCGTCGCGACAGTTGGAGAAACCGGCGCCCAGCATCGCCTCGACCATCCGCATCCGATTGGCTTTGGCTTCCGGGGAGATCTTTTCGGACCAGGTATACGCCGCTTCCCAGCCCTGGGTGGGCGCGATCATATCGAGGCTGTTGCCTTCGGGGTCGAGGAGGCCGACATCGATCGCACCGCCGGTACAGTGTCCGGGCGGAGCTTTCTGATCGTAGGGGGCGAAGTACTTGTTGGTGGCGCGACGCAGGGCAGAGAGGGGCCAGTTCGGGTGCTCTTCACGCATCCGCCGGTAGAAGCTGTCCCAGCCGCCGCTCTGCATCGAGAGGGTGCGCAGCGCCGTACCCGCTCGGAGCCGGTAGCCGGGCGCCAGGGAGGACTGCGCCCGATTTACCCTATCGGCGACGGTGCGACGCAGGTAGGGGCAGACATGCTCGTGCCAGGACACTTCGGGGCAATAGGTCCGCACATCCACGAGCGGTTCACGCTCCGACCAGGGGTGAGTATACTCCAGGATCCGAACCCGGTTCAGCGCGGCAATCGGTTCCGGCGCTCCCCGCTTCTCCGTTCGGCCCGTCCCACGCGCAGCGGCAGGCATGCTTACTCCTCCCGCTCCTCGTCGTCTTCCATATCGTCCATCGCGCCGGAGCAGTCGGTGTAACGACTGATCTCTTCGCCTCGAAAGACATGCGCGACGAAGTCCTCCCGCTCGAACCGGGGAAGATAGGAGGAGACGATATCGTCATCGATCTGGGCCAGCAGCTCCTCTTCTTCGCTCACCGTCAGGTCGGTCTCAAAAATCACGGTGGCATGGATGGTATCCCGGGCAAAATGGATGTCAATCTGCCCGGTACGTTTTTCGCCATCCCAGATAAGATAGATCTCGGACGATTGGGTCCGTACAAGGCGGGTGAGTTTGAAGCGTGTCTCCACAGGTTCCTCCCGTCTTGCCAGGCCTCCTACGCCGCTCGTTTCAGCGGCTCGGTCTGTATCGACTTGCCGCCCGAAGCCTCCATAAAGCGCACGTTCTCCAGGGGCGATTCAATCTGAACCGCGGCGCCGCCGACCCCGATCCAGACGCCGGGGTAGACACAGTGCTCCACCGATATGGTGCTGTTCACCCGCTCTTTCATTGCGATAGCGAGCGAGCGGCGTTCGTTGTGAAGCTCGCGGATCCGTACCTCTTGCGAGCGCTGTTGCGCCTGGAGTTTCTGCAGAAGTTGGCGCTTATCTTCGGTCAGGGCGGCATGTGCGGCTAAGGTGACAAACGGCTTGAGCGCCTGGCTGATACGCTTAATATTCATGTCGCACGCCACCAACTCCTCCTGTATCTCCTGCATGCGCACTTCGGACAGGCGATCCACCCCGACTTGCAGCTCTGTTTCCGTAAAATCCGGTGTGCCGACATTGAACGCACGGATGCCTTCCGTCGCCCAGACGCTGCCGCCGACAATATGCGCCCCCTGGATCGCCAGCGCGCGCTTCCGCGTATTGATGAGGCAGTTCTTCACATATTCGGTGAAGTAGACCTCTCCGGGAGTGATGATCTCGGTATTTTCGGCGGAGCGTAGATACACATCGCCCTGAGCGCGTATCCGGCAATCGGTGACCCGTCCGCGCACCGAAACGAAATTTCCTGCCCAGATTTGTGTATTCTGGACATTGCCGAGAAACACCACGCCGGCAGGATAGAGGTTGGAGCCACCCGTCACATGGTTCTCTATCTGCTGTAGGGCATAGACGGTAAGCAACTCTCCATGCAGACAGACGTAGCCATCCTGATTCGCGAGCAGGCGCAACCCGCCCTCCACCGCACGCACTCCCTCTCCGATGCTGACCGCTGCGGACTTACCCTGGCGATAGACCACACTCTGCACAGGCCAGGTCAGCGTCTTTCCGGGGCTGCCGGGCTGTGCGGGCACAATCGCCGCCAGTTCCTGATCCGCCTTCACCATCTTTTCCGGATCCAGGGAAAACCAGTCGATGAGATTTTTCTCATCGGTGCGCTTGGGGAGGGGCTTGGTCAGCACTTCGAGCGGGAGTGTAAATGAGACTTTCGCGTCCTTGCCATCTTCCGGTAAGACGCCCTGCGCCACCACTTTATCGAGACAGGAAGTCGCCTTCTCCTGCGCAAAGCGAATCGCTTCGACGATTGCCAATTCCCGGATCCCGTACGAGACCCCCATCTTTTTTAAGCGCCCGAGCACCTCTTCCAACGTCACCGCATCGCCATCCCCCATCGCTGGGTGGATAGTCAGCAGCGCCTGTGTGCGGTCCTCATTGAACTTTAGCTCCATGGACCCGTTTCGATTGATACCCTGTGCCATCGCGTGCCCCTCCGTATCTTACACGGTAACTCCAAAAATGATAAGCCAGTTAAGCATTTTGGTATTTTCGGAGCATCGAACGGGCAGCATTAGGGCCGATGGAAACGGGCCGGCAACTGTTAGGTCAAATAGCGCGCAAACCATGCCAGGGTGCGCTCCCAGGCCTGGTGTGCAGCGGCGGCATGGTAGCTCTCGCGGGTATCGTTGTTGAAAGCGTGGCCTGCGCCCTCATAGACATAGATGTCATGCGGCTTCCGGTGCACCTGGAGTGCGGCGCGCAGCTTCTCGGCCTCGGCAGGCGGAATGCCCGCATCCGTCTCCCCAAAATGCCCTAGTAGCGGAATGTTCATGTCTGCGGCCAGGTCTATCGGATGGGCGGGTTGATTGGCGGTCGCCTCCCCGGAGATACGGCCGTAGTAGGCCACGGCAGCGGCGATTTCCGGCACCGAGGCGTCGGCCAGCATGCCGATGCGCCCACCCCAGCAGAAACCGACCACCCCAACCTTCCCATTGGCCTGGGGCAACTGCTGTAGATAGCGCGCCCCTGCGCCAATATCCGACATGATCTGCCTGTCCGGAATCTTTCCAACGAACTCCCTCACCCCCTGGAACCCCTGCGACATGTCCGGCGCTCCCCCCTCACGGGAGAAAAAGTCCACCGCCAGGGCGGTGAATCCCGCCTCTGCCAGCCGGCGCGCCACCGATTTGATGTGGTCGGTAAGGCCGAAAATCTCGTGGACGACGATAACGCTCCCGTGAGACGGGCTTGTGTCCGAAGCTTGGGGTTGGGCCAATAGCGCTTTGATCGCGGCTTCCCTGCCATCCGCACCCGGAGAGGGAAAGGTGATGTCCTGTTCTGTCATACAATTCACACTCCTTTTGCACGATAGGGTGTTTTCGGGCACTCTCCCTTGGAACGCATGCAACCGCGAACCGTTCCGCCGGACCGAGCGTAGAAAGAGGAGTTATCGCGTCCTTATGCCCCAGATCACCATACTCCCAACACGCGGTGGACCATCCTGCATTCCGTACCGGAATCAGATGGAACCTCATTGATAGGAGAAGAGCACCCCATGCCCCAGATCACCGTCGAAGGCGAAAAGACCTTCGAGGTCGAAGCCGGAAAGAGACTTGTCCTCTGCCTGGAAGACAATGGCATTGACATTCTGCATCGCTGCGGGGGCAATGCCCGCTGCACCACCTGTCGCGTCGAAATCGTAACCGGCGAGGTCCCACCGCAGAGCGACCTGGAGCGCGCCGCGTTGGAAGAGCCGGAACTCATCGCCCGGTTTCGGCTCTCATGCCAGATCCGTGTTGAAAACGACCTGACCGTGCGCGTCGCCAAGCGCGCGCACATCGAGGGCATCGGTCCGGGGCCGCGCCCCAAGGCTTAACGGACCTCTATTCCGCCTCTTCCGGGGGTTGAAAACCCCCGTCTTGCTCCACGCCTCGGACCAATGGCGGCGCGGAGACCACGGCCTTCGGCCAACCGTCCTCGCGGACGGGACAAGGAATGCGCCTGCGGCGTGCTCTTTTTCTTAACGGTTCTCTATTCCGCCTCCGGAGCCTTCTCCGCTTTTTCGACCTGATCCGCGCCCAGGTTGGAGAGGGCGTCGGCGCGCTTGTTCCGCTCCCTGCGCACGTGGGTCACGGTGGCGGAGTCGAATTGGCGTAGGAGCAGGCGCGCGCGCTGGAAGAGCGGGACCAGGTGCGGGGCCTTCACCGCGTACTTGCCGTTGAGTTGATGCGCCATCAATTCGCTGTCGGTATAGACGGCAATTTCATCGCAGCCATGGAGCCGCGCTTCCTCCAGCGCCCGGATCAACGCGGAATACTCGGCGACATTGTTGGTGGTGTGGCCCAGCGGCTCTCCGATCTCTTTGACGACATTTCCTTCGGCGTCTTCGAGCAGAATGCCGATCCCTGCCGGGCCGGGATTGCCCCGCGCCGCGCCGTCTACATGCGCCGTCCATTTTCCCACCGTTGCATCGCTCCTATTCCAATGGATAAGGGCAGGCATTGATGCCCGCCGATCAGGATTTCGCGGGTGCAAAGAGCATCCGCCCGCAGTTCTGGCACATCTGCATGTCCGTTCCTAAATGAACGGCTCGGACGATCTGTGAGGGCAACCCCATTTTGCATCCGGAGCAGGCGTTGCTATCTTCCAGCGCCGCCACCGCAACGCCGTTCTTCGCTGCCCGGAGCGCCTCATAGCGTTTGAACAGGGCGGGCGGGATCTCCTTGGCAGCGGCATTGCGTTGATTGTAGAGCTCCTGCGCCTGCGCCTTGATGGTCGTCGCCTCCTGCTCGTAGGCGGCATACCTGGCTTTCAAGGCGGTTCGCGTCTCGCTCAGCGTCGCCTTCGCCTGGGCCTCCTGGGCCTGATTCGATTTCAAGGTCTCCATCAGCGTCAGCATTTTGTCGTCGAGGCGAGCGCGCAGGCGTCCCAGCATCTCGACCTCATCCTGCATCGCCTGGAGCTCCTTGGGGTTGTTCACCTTCCCGCTATAGAGTTTTTTCTCGAAGTCGGCGCGCTTGGTCTCCACCGACTTCTGTTCCAGTTCCATATCCCGGAGTTCGGTGGTCTGGTTGGCCACGATGGTTGCTATCTCCGTATGGGCGGCTTGCGCCGCTTCGTAGGCCGGTTTCTCGGCTCGCCCGGAATCGAGCGCGGCGAACTGCTTTTTCAAAAGGTCCAGGGCACTGTCCTGCTGTTGCAGCGCGTAGAGGGCGGCCATTTGTTCTCTCATAGGTTTGCGCTCCTGTCTTCGGCGACTTGCCGGGTTCGCCCTTATAGTTCACCATCCGCGAAGCAAAGCCCTTCTTCCCTCGCCCTCTTTTCCCTGGCTCCCTTATCCGTTCTCCAAATCAGATCGCAACGCCTGAAATGCGCAATGCCTCCCCGTTGTGCGTAACAGCGGCAGGACTCGGCGGGCAGTATGACGAAGAAGTTGTTCAGGAGGAGAGACGAATGGGTTTGACAAGCGAACAGATTCAACACTACCAAGAAGAGGGGTATCTGATCCTGGAGGCCCTTATCCACGGGGCGGCCTGGGAGCGCTCTATGGGCGTCTTCCGGGAGTTGGTGGAGCGCAGCCGCTCCATGACCACTTCGGACGGGGCCTTCAATCTGGCCCCGGATTCGGAGGGGAAGCCGATCCCCGGACGGCTGCATAAGATCCAGGGCGTCTGCGTCGCGGAGGAGCGCGTCCTGAACCTGGCACGTGAGCCGGTTATCCTCGACTGTGTGGAGGACCTGATCGGCCCCAACATCGATGTGTTCGGCACCAAGTTCTTCCCCATGCCGGGCCATCAGTCCACCTCTACAGGCTGGCACCAGGACAACCACTACTTCGGGACCAACTCCGACCGTGTCGTCAGTTGCGCCATCTACCTGGAAGCCACCGACCGCGAGAGCGGCTGCCTGCAGGTCGTGCCGCGCAGCCACCGGAGCGGCGCACTGGTCGCGCATGCGCCGGGGCAGGGCGAATGGGCACACGGCTCCTGGGCGCAGGTGGAGGAGAGCGAGGCGGTGGACATCGTCTGTCCGGCGGGCACGGTCGTCCTCTTCTCGGCCAACCTCCTGCATGGCGCGCATCCCAACCGCAGCGACCGGAGCAGCTACCGCACCGCCTGGCACTACATCCCCGGCGATCTCGACCTGGAGCAGTTTCCACGCGGAGGCTATCGGGACCGGCACATCCTGCGTGAGACCCCCTGAGCGAGTTGCTTCGGCAAGAGAGCGGATTCGTGTGTGGATTTCTGAAAGGAGAGTGGTGTGCGTATCCTTGTGATCGGAGGTTCCGGGTATGTCGCCGGGTTGATCCTGCCGCATCTGTCTCGGCAGCATACGATCCGAATATATGACCGGCGACAGCCTGCGTTTTCCGAAGCCGAGTACGTGACGGGCGAAGTGACCGACTTCGATGCGGTCGCACAGGCGGCGCAGGGCTGCGACGCCCTGCTCTATATGGCGATGGGTCGCTACCTGCCCATCGGCGAGCCCTACGCGGAGCATGTGGATGCCCTGATGACCTCGCTGGACGCCAATGTCAAGGGGGTATACGTGTCGCTCTATACGGCGCGCCACGCCGGTATCGAACACGCGGTCTATACCAGCAGCATGTCGGTCTACGATGAGCGCAGCCTGCGCGACCGCTACTTCCCCAATGAGGACGTCGCACCCGATGCCTGCGATATCTATGGGTTCACCAAGCGTCTGGGCGAAATGGTCTGCCAGAACGCCTGCCGCGACCTCGGAGTGAGCGTGAACGCTTTGCGGCTCTGCTGGCCGGTCCCCGAAGAGCGCTGGCAGCAGATCGCTCAGCAAGCCGATGGACCGGTTCTGGCCACCACGGATACCGACCTGGCGCGGGCCGTTCAGGCGGCGCTGGAGCGGCGTTTTGGAGGATTTGAAGCGTTTATGATCTCCGGGGACTACGACGGAAAGATCATGAACATGAGCAAAGCCAAACGGATGCTGGATTGGGAGCCGCTGGCGCGCCCCCTACCCTTGCTCTCAGAGAATCGATAACACCTGGTAAGTAAGGATCTACCTATGAAACGAACGCCTGTCCTGACGATCTGGTTTGTTACCATCATGATCTCCAGTCTTATCGGATGCGGAGGGGGTGGAAGCGGCTCCAACGTCACATCCCTTCCCAAAGTCCCCACGCTGCCGGGCCTGAGCCCGAACCAGCCCCCTGCCTCCCCGGCTGCCCGTTATGCCATCTATGATCTAAACCCTGGAAACATCGGGACCATTGCCGGATTCAGCTATGGGCTGGCGATCAATGCCTCCCATCGTGTCGTCGGCACTTCCAACCAGGCCGCCTTCGTCTGGTCCCAATCCGAGGGGCTGATATACATCCCGCAGCAATACTGGGAACTCGTGGGCAATCAGACGATCACGCTCTCCGGGATCAACAGCAGCAATCAGGCTATCGGCTATTCGGACAACTGGTTGGGGATCGGCAACTATGGATTTGTGCGACAGGCAGACGGTACCATGCTGACCCTGGCCGATGCCAATATCAACAACGGCGCCTTTGGCGTCTCCGCACCGCGCGCTATCAATGATGCCGGGCAGATTGTCGGGGGTGTCTATTACTGGGCATCGCCTACGGCATCGCCACAACTCCTGACGTCCCTTTCTAGCGATAACGATCTCTACTCCTATGCTATCAACGCTTCCGGACAGATCGTAGGCGCTTCCATCATCCGAGACCAACAGTATGGCGCTCTCCATTATCATGCCGTTCTCTGGCCGACCGCTGCCAGCATCCCCCAGGGGCTGGGCGCGCTTCCTGGCGATACAGACAGCACGGCGCTTGCCATCAACACTGCCGGACAGGTGATCGGATGGTCCAGCAGCATCGATGTACATTCAAGCACGACACCCGTCTTCCATCCATTTCTATGGTCAGCGAGCAGTGGGATGCGCAATATAGGGACCCTCCCCAGCGCCCCTTCTGCCGTCGCGTATGGGATCAATACCCAGGGACAGGTTGTTGGAGCGTCCGGGTCGAAACCTTTCAGTTATGGCGCAACTCCTGCGGGCTCTGGCGACCTTCATGCCTTTCTCTGGACGTCCACGGAGGGGATGAAAGATCTGAACACCCTGATTGCCCCGCGCTCCGGTTGGGTCCTGTATACTGCGAACGGTATCAATGATGCCGGAGAGATTGTGGGCACCGGCACGATCAACGGCAACATCCATGCCTACCTGCTGACGCCGCTTCCGTAGAAACCTGGTGTCTTTTATGACGGATTAGCAAGAAAAAAATCTCGTATCAACGCGTTGACCGTGTCCTGAAAGCCAGAACAAAGACGCCAACGGCGAACCCTGTCAGCGCCATCGCGACCATTCCCAAAATGAGCTGCTGCACCCAATGCTTTACCGCAGTCAAATCCCCTTCCAAACGCTCGATCTTCGTATCCTGATCCTTTGCATGCTGATGGGCTTTCTGCAGTTCGTTGAGCATCATGGGAGTAAGTTGCTGATAGTAGATCGTGAAGGGCTTGCCCTCCTTGTCGTACTGAACCATGTCCGGATACACCGCAGCCACTGGCGCTATTCTGGTTCCCGGAAGTGTTGGCAAAGAGCGCAAAGGCGCCATTGGCGGTATTGTAGCTCCCGATGGTATTGGCGGAGAGGGCATTCTCTCCGTTTGCCGTGTTCTGGATGCCCGTCGTGTTGCCGACGAGGGCAAAGCATCCAATGGCGGTGTTCTGGGTCCCCGTGGTGTTGAAATAGAGGACATCATTGCCGATGGCAGTGTTGCTGCCCCCCGTGGTGTTGGAGTAGAGGGTATTATTGCCGATGGCGGTGTTCTCGAGCCCCGTGGTATTGGAGTAGAGGGCCTGGAACCCATTTGCGGTGTTACCGCCTCCTGAGGTATTTTGGTAAAGGGAGTAGGAACCAAAGGCGGTGTTACTGCCCCCCGTGGTGTTAGCTGTGAGGGCATAGTTACCCATGGCAGTGTTGTAGGTCCCCGTGGTATTGGAAGCAAGCGCGGAGTAACCAAATGCCAGATTGGGAGCATATATTATGTTGTTGCTTGACCCACCTGAGCCAAATAAGGTTGACTGCGCTTGAGAAGCAATGGAACCACAGAGCAGAGCTACCACGAGAATAACAAAGAAGAGGCGCACGGAAAGCGAGCTGCGGAAACCAGTGTTCATGAGAACCTCCTTCACGACGCAAGTAAATCCTAATTGAGTGTTGAATGCAGAATGCCCGATACTGCGACGTATATCGAGGGGATATGCCTGCTCAAGAGTACTTCGCCCCTTCGCTCGCTTAATCCTCCCATGATACAGCGGTTCGGGGCGATAGGTTCGTCCACGGGTTGGCTCGATTGTTCCCTTCTTACCAAGCGAGAAGAGGATTCGCGCCTTCGGATGGCGTATCCTGCGGCAATAAGGCCGTTGGCCGATTCGGAGGTCCCCCTTGACACGTTTCCTGATGGCGCATACATGCTTCACCGCAAGTTTCTCCCGCACTCTGCTTTTTCTCTCTCTTCTGCTGTTGTTCCCAGGCATGCTGCTCGCTCAGGGCAGGGCCGGCGGTGGAAGGCCGGGCGGAGGTGCGGCGGCTTCAGGCGGCGGCGCGGGACTGACACTGCGAGCCATCGGCCCTGCCGTCACTTCCGGGCGGGTGATCGCGTTTGCGGTAGATCCCAACGACCCCACCCGCTACTTTGTGGCGGCGGCCTCCGGAGGCGTCTGGAAGACGACCAACGCCGGTACCACCTGGACCCCCGTCTTCGATAACGAAGGCTCCTACTCCATCGGCGCGCTGGCGCTCGATCCCAAAAGCCCCAACACGCTCTGGGTGGGAACGGGCGAATTGAACGCCCAGCGGAGCGTGGGGTACGGCGACGGCGTCTATCGCTCCGACGACGGCGGCAAATCCTGGCGCAACCTGGGTCTCAAGGCGTCGGAGCATATCGGGCGGATCGTCGTGGACCCACGAAACTCGGACACGGTCTATGTCGCCGCCCAGGGGCCGCTCTGGGGGCCGGGAGGGGATCGTGGCCTGTACAAGACGACGGATGGCGGGAAGACCTGGCAGAACGTCCTCAAGATCAGCGAGAACACCGGCGTCACCGACGTGGTGCTGGACCCCCGCAACCCGGACATCCTCTACGCCTCCGCCTGGCAGCGCCGCCGGCACGTCTTCACCTACATCGGCGGCGGGCCGGAGAGCGGCATCTATACCTCCGTCAATGCGGGCAAAACCTGGACGCGCCTGCGCGGCGGCCTGCCTGCCGAGATGGGGCGCATCGGCCTGGCGATCTCTCCGGCGGACCCCAATCTGCTCTACGCCACCGTCGAGGCGGCGGATACAGGCAGCGGCACGTATGTCTCGACCGACGGCGGCGCATCATGGGAGAAGCGCAGCGACTTTGTGGCGCAGGGGATGTACTATGGGCAGATCGTATGCGACCCGAAGGATCCCGAACGGATCTACCTCCCGAATGTCACCCTGATGGTCTCCGAAGACGGAGGCCGCACCGTGCGGGCCGTGGGGGAACGGAACAAGCACGTGGACAACCACGCCGTCTGGATCGAGCCTGCCAACACGCGTCATCTGCTGGTCGGCTGCGACGGCGGCGTCTATGAGAGCTTCGACCGGGGCGCGACCTGGCTCTTCAAGTCCAATCTGCCCCTGGCGCAGTTCTATCGGGTCGCTGCCGACAACTCCCTCCCCTTCTACTATGTCTATGGGGGCACGCAGGACAACAACAGCCTGGGTGGGCCGTCCCGCACCAGGAACGGCTCTGGCATCGCCAACGACGACTGGTTTGTGACGCTGGGCGGCGACGGCTTCCATCAGCAGGTGGACCCGACGGACCCGAACACAATCTACTCCGTCTCTCAGGATGGCGGCATCGTCCGCTACGACCGGAAGAGCGGTCTGCGCGTCGGCATCGAGCCCGTTGAGGGCCGGGGCGAGCCTCCCATACGCTGGTACTGGGACACACCCCTGCTCATCAGCCCCCACTCCCACACCCGGCTCTACTTCGGAGGCAATATTCTCTTCCGCTCCGACGACCGGGGCAACTCCTGGAAGGCGGTCAGTCCCGACCTGACCCGCCAGATCGACCGCAACAAACTGGCGGTCATGGGTAAATTCTGGAAACTGGACACCATCGCGCGGGGCCAGTCCACCTCCTACTACGGCAACATCATCTCCCTGACCGAATCCCCCAAGCAGGAGGGACTGATCTACGTCGGCACGGACGATGGGCTGATCCAGATGACGGAGGACGGCGGCAAGAACTGGCGCAAGATCGAAAAAGTCCCCGGCGTACCAGATGGCACCTATGTGGGCCGCCTGCTCGCCTCGCAGCACGACGCCAACACGGTCTACGCCCTCTTCGACAACCATAAGAACGCCGACTTCGCCCCCTACATCATGAAGAGCGTCGATAAAGGCCAGACCTGGACGCCGCTCGCCAATGACCTGCCGAAGAACGGCCCGACCCTCTCTATTGCGGAGGATCATGTCAACCCGGACCTGCTCTTCGTCGGCACAGAATTCGGCCTCTTCTATACGACGAACGGCGGCAAGAACTGGACGCGCCTGCGCGGCGGCCTCCCGACCATCGCCGTGCGCGACCTCTGCATTCAGAAGCGGGAGAACGACCTGGTCGTGGGGACATTCGGACGCGGGATCTATATCCTGGACGACTACTCCCCTCTCCGCTTCCCGACTCCGTCGGCGCTGACCAAGGATGCCATGCTCCTACCGCCCCGCCCTGTCCTGGAATATGTCCAGACGCAGGCCGGAACGGGAGCGCAGGGCGAAGCCTACTACACCGCGCCCAATCCCGCGTATGGCGCGACCTTTACCTATCTCCTCAAAGAGAGCATCAAGACCCTCAAGCAGAAGCGGCAAGAGACGGAGCAGGAGGCGGAGCGGAAGAGCGAAGCGCCGCACTTCCCCACCGTCGAGGAGCTGCGCGCCGAAGCGGCTGAGGATCCGCCAACAATCCTCCTCACCATCACGGATAGCGCGGGCAACGTGATACGAAGGCTGACCGGCCCGGCCACTTCAGGCATTCAGCGGGTGAGCTGGGACCTGCGCAGCGCGGGCTTCGCGGTCCCTCAGCCGGCTCCGGAGGGCGGCGCAGGCGGCGGGCGCGGAGGCCGGGGGGGCGGAGGAGGCTTTCAAGTGATGCCGGGAGAATATCACATCTCGTTGGCAAAGCGCGTCAACGGCGTGGTGACGGAACTGGTCCCGCCCCAACCCTTCACGGTACAGGGCGAAGGTGATGACAAGCTCACCCCTGCAGAGCGAAAGGAGCTGGCGGAATACCGGCGGAGGGTCTCCCACTTGCAGCAGGCTGTGCTGGGGGCGCAGGAGGTAGTGGACAGCCTGACCACGCGGCTGGCGCAGATCCGGCTGGCGGTTCAGGACGCCCCGAAAGCCTCGCCGAAACTGCGCGAGGACGCCCTGGCGCTGGAGAAGCGGCTAAAGGAGATAGATCTTGCCCTGCGCGGCGACAACGCCACCGCCCAGCGCGTCGAGCCGTCCCCGACCACCATCGCGCGCCGGGTCTCTGACCTCACCTTCAGCCAGCTCACTTCGCCTCTGCCGCCCACCCGGACCCGACAGGATTCCTACACCATCGCGGCAGCGGAGTTCGGCGAGGCGCTGGCGAAGCTCCGCGCCCTGGTCCAGACCGACCTTCCGAAGCTGGAGAAGGCGCTGGACCGGGCGGAGGTCCCCCACACTCCCGGTCGCCTTCCGGAGTGGACAGGGCCGTAAACAATGCCTCCCTGCTGCTGGAGATTCCCCAGGCGCTCCGGCATCCTTAGCGATGCTCTCCATCGCTCTCTGCCCGTGAAACAGGAAACCGCCCTTCGATCCGACAAGATCGAAGGGCGGTTTGAGATCACCGACAGATGCAGAAAGTCAATTCATTGGTCTCGCCAGGATCATCCGCCTCGCCGTCTGTCACGGCTCGGGTCGTACTCAAGTCAACTCTATAGGAGCAGGCAGGCCAGCCGGAGATATTTGGGCTTGCCGTACCATTGCCTCCACGCGGCCCCGAACCACCGGGGAGTGCAGGAGGCGCCCAGCCCAGGCTGCTCGCACAACTGGACATGCTCACCCCCCAGCTTAGCATCAGTTCATGGTCGGCAGTGTAAAGGATGTCGAGCGTAGTGTCCAGTGGCGTACAGCAATTGCCGCCAGAGAACTGCTGCAAATCCAACTCGCTCACCTCGGGCCAGTTGTTGATAAGGATCTTGTCCAGGTTGTTGCCCAGCGTTGTCGCACCTCCGGTGGGACCTCCCACCGGCTCCGCCTCGAAATAGATCTTCAGGGCGACGCCATTTTTGGGGGAGACGGGCGCTACTCCGGCGGCATCGCCGGGGCCTACGACCGCGCCGCCAGGCACTGCCGTGGAAGAAACGAAGCGAACCAATGGGCCGTAGAATCCGCCATCCAGGGCGGTCTGGTCGATGATCACCCAGCCATTCGCATCGGGCACGATCACGTGAGCAGGAACAGGCCCCCAGGGTGTGCCGGGCGGCACCACGGGGATCGGCGTGGGATCGGGAGTGGCTCCGGACCCGGCGATTATAATCGTCTGGAACGTCGAGACCGGCCCAGGCCCAAAGAGGTTCCACATGATCGGACGGCTTCCTACCTCAACTGCAGAGATCCTGCTTCCGGTAAGCGGCACCTTCACCCCCGGATTGGCCGGGTGTTCGTACAGGAACCGATAGCGCATCGGCTGGCCGCCGACCGGGTGGGTCTTGGGACAGAAGCCGATCAGTTTCAAGCCATACCCGTTGATCCCGTCATAGAACCCGAAGTTCGGACCACCATGCGCGGTGGGAAAGCCCACAGGCGCGGCCCACTTGGTCTTCCCTGTGGTCGCATCGATGTCGGAGTAGATATTGAAGTCGCCGACGTTGGTGAACCATGGGTAGGTAGACGGTCCAGGCTGCTGCTCATCAACGCACAGCTCGACGCAGAAGCACACTCCCACCCCATCGCGGTCCGGCTGACGCCCCCGAGAGTGGGGCTCATCGAGGAGTACGATCCCCCCCGCGGTCTCTACACGAAAGTGCACATCCGCTCCCGCCGCGTGCGGAAAGAGCGGCACGAGACCGGGGAGGAGCGCCTGGAGGAAGGAGTTGTGGAAATAATCGATCCGGAACTTCCCGTTGGCGTCGGTGGTTCCCGATCCAAGGGGATCATCCGAAAGCAAATCGGCATCGAAAGCGGTGACGGTCACCCCGGCGAGAGGCGTTTGCGTGTCGCATGTCGTGACCAGGCCGCAAATAACGCGCGCTCCGAACAGACCACGGAAAGGACACCAAAAAGTCTCCGGAATGCAATAGTTCCAGCCCCAGACAAAGCCGGTCTCTGTGGGCTTCCACATAGGCTGGAGTGTGGTGATCGAGAATTGACGCGGCGGCGGCGGGGGGTTCGGTACGACGATCTGATGCGGGACGCTCCCGCAATACACATCCACTTCAAATGCCTGACCTGTGTAGTTTTCCTTATCGCCCAGTTCAAAAGTGAAGGTACCGTCAGCATTCGTTGCGGTTTCCGCAATCAGCGCGGCGGCTTTGGCATTGACGGCATCCTCGGTCAGGAGCGCAAGCGTATTCTTGGGGTTTGCCACCGCCAGGACTGTCACATCCTGGTCCGGTCGGCTGCGATACAGGCGCACTGTTACATTGGTAAGCGGCTCCGGGCACTCAGTGCAGATATAGCCACAGAGACTGCCTCGAAAGACATAGGACATCGTGGTTCCTCATCCTTTCTTGGGTATCGATCCATCCTGGGAATCGATCCGTACAACGGCTATCATCAGGGATAGGCCGTCACGCGAGGTTCACTCGCAGTTGAAACAGCATATTCGTTTTTGATACAACCCGTAATAATGTTTCGTTTGCAGCGGCTGTGCAGCCTCCTTTCCTCGGAAATATGTTCGGTCACTCGGTAAAGCCTGTACAACGTACCTCTGAGATTGAGAATATGTTTATTCTCTCCATTCATCTGCCAGTATATACCCTGTCTGCCAATATGTCAACCTCTTTCTGACATTTTGGCAAATCATCGGCTATAGGCAAAGAAGAGGGGCGGCAGGAGAAAAGCGGGGATTTCTGGAGCGCTTATTCGGGAAATCTTGTCGGCCATTCCCGGCTCTCTTCCAAGCGCTTATTCGGAAGAGAGCCGGGAATGGCTATTGTGAGACAAACGTCGTTTAGAAGAGCGTCGGTTCTGCCTCGATGCCCGGAGCGAATCGTCCCAGGCGGTAGGCATTCTGTTCGCCGATCAGGGCGTTCCAGAGTTCATAATCTACGGTTTCTTTTGCTACCAGATAACTCTCCGGTTCGACCTCCCTATCGTTCATCCCCTGGAAGGGTCCGTCTTCCGGCCGCATCAGGTCGAAATAGACGGCGCCCTCTCGCAAGTGAATTCCGATATCCAGTACCGGGATCTGCTTGAGGATCCGATCGGAGAAGCCCGGCCACTTTTCATGCAGCGCTTTAATATCGTAGGCGGTACGGCTCGCCTCCGACACACTCCGAGTGTTCTCCTCTCTGTGTGTATTCGGATGCAGGTCACTCCTATCCTCTTCCCAAAACCGGGGATTGTGTTCTGCCATTATGGTCTCCTCTCCTGAGTGTCAGGATCTGCGTATAACAAGCACGGAAAGCTGCCCGGAAGGGTGAGCGTGTGTCTACATCTCCCTCTCAAGGCAGTGGTAAGACGTAATACTGAGGTTGTAGGTTCCTGAGAGCAAAAAAATCCCCCGCTCCAGATGGAGCGGGGGCGGAGACCACGGGCCGACGGCCAACCGTCCTTCGGACGGAAAAGCCGAGCTTACTCCTCGTCGTCTTCGTCTTCTGCCTCGGCGGGTCCGACCGGTACGGCCGCAGCCTGCTGGCGGATCCGCCCCTCGATCTCATCCATGAGGTGCTCGTTGTCTTCCAGGAAGCCGCGGGCGTTCTCGCGGCCCTGCCCCAACCGGGTGTCGCTGTAAGAGAAGTAAGCGCCGCTCTTGTTGATCAGGCCGAGATCCACGCCCATGTCGAGGATGGAGCCGGAGCGCGAGATGCCCTTACCGAACATGATGTCGAACTCCGCCTGGCGGAAGGGCGGGGCGACCTTATTTTTCACGACCTTGACCTTGACCCGTGCGCCTACGGCATCGGTGCCGTTTTTGACGGTCTCGGTGCGGCGGACTTCCATGCGTACGCTGGCATAGTATTTGAGGGCGAGGCCGCCGCTCGTCGTTTCGGGGTTGCCGAACATCACGCCGATCTTCTGGCGGATCTGGTTGATGAAGACAGCCGCCGTGTTGGTGCGATTGATGCTTCCCGCGATCTTGCGGAGGGCCTGCGACATGAGGCGCGCATGCACGCCGACATGGGAGTCGCCCATATCGCCCTCCAGTTCGGCTTTTGGAACGAGCGCAGCGACGGAGTCGAGCACGACGACATCGATTGCGCTGGATCGGATGAGCGCATCCATGATGTCGAGGGCCTCTTCGCCGGTGGTCGGTTGGGAGATATAGAGGTTGTCCACATCCACGCCGAGTTTGCGGGCATATTCGGGATCGATGGCGTGTTCGACATCGATATAGGCGCAGGTTCCGCCCTTCTTCTGCGATACAGCCACGCACTGCAGTGCGATGGTCGTCTTTCCTGAGGATTCCGTCCCGTAGATCTCGGTGATGCGGCCCTTCGGGATACCGCCGACGCCGAGAGCCATATCGAGGGCGATGGAGCCGGTGGAGATGGCGTCCACCTGCAGGCGCATGGCCTGTCCGAGCCGCACGACGCTGCCCTTGCCGAACTGCTTTTCGATGTTGGAGAGGGCGATGTCGAGGGCCTTGCCCCGTTTCCCATCCAGAACCTTGCTTCCGCTCTCTTTCTCTTCCGTTGCCATGTTGGGTTTCATCCTTTCCTGCGCCCGCTTTGCGGTGCGCGGTTCCAGAAGGACGCAGCGGCGCTCCACCTGCCGCCGCCCACACGCTGCCAGTATAGTTTCAGCGTGCAAACGACGCGCCCGGTTTGCGAAGGGTGCAGGAGCGCGAGTGGCCTCTGGCGTGTATACTCTCCCCGGCCCTGTTCCGAAGAAGCAAGGTTGACCCGGCTCGCGGTTCCGCGTGGGAAACGAATGGGGATGGGTCAAAGCGTTCTGAGCGGGAACGTCTCCAGTATGGTATAGACCGAACCGGAGGGCCGCAACTCACTATATATCAGTGCAAAAGATTCTACCCTGCATACGCCAATTCTGTCTACGTTTTCCAGAGAATTCGCTTCACTTTTTAACGATTTTGCCACCGCCTCCTGGCCCTCCTCCGATTTCATGCGGGCCAGCGTCACATGGGGGTGGTAGCGACGGGTCTCCGGAGCAAAGCCCTGCTCGGAGAGCGCTCTATCCAGCGACTCCGCCAGCCGTGTCAAAACCGGAAGGTCCCCGTCCGCTCCGAGCCATAAAACCTGCGGCCGGCGCTGTTGCGGAAACACGCCGACCCCGGCGACGGTGAGGGAGAAGGGAGAGAATTGTGGTGCGAGGTTCTCTGCGACGTTTGTCGCACGAATATGCTCCTCTTGCGTTACGTCGCCCAGGAACTTCAGCGTATAGTGGAACTTCTCCGGCGCTTCCCACGCGATGCCCCGGACGCCCATGGCGACGCGCAGTTGCTCCTGTACGTGGGCGGCCGCCGCACGTACCTCGTCCGGGAGCGTGATCGCAAAGAAGAGGCGCTGCAAAGAACTCACGATGGGATTACCTCTGGCATGGTGGCAAGGTCGCTCAACAATAACGCGCGGTCTTCCTCCTGCTTATGATGCCATTGCGCTTCCTGTTCCGTTTCGCCGGTTGCCACACATTGCCTCCACAACATTTCTCACTTGCTCACTACATTGGAATCGCTTCAACCGGAAAGCCGTGCGGCAATAATTTTAGCGGAGCGCTTATAGGGGGTTCGCTAGCAGCCAGTTCATGTCCCGGCTGATCGTCAATCCCGTCCCGACCCGGCGCACGGCGATATCGTTGCCGACATTGGAGACATAGATCCGGCCATCCTCCCCGAAAGCGATGGTGCGTATCGCGCGCCCTCCGCTATCCAGGAAGGGGTCGCCCTGGTAGTCGGCCTTTGCCGGGCTGAATTGCAGGAGGGCGATCTGCCGTTCGGCCACCCGGAACTGCGGGAGCGGGAGCCGTAAGAGCGCCGGGACCACATCGGCGTGGAAACGCACCTGGGGATAGGAGCGCTGGAACCGATCCCGCACCAGGCTGAGCAGCGCCTGTTGCTGCTGATCCAGATCCTGCTGCTTGCGGTTCAGTTCCACGCCCTTCGCGGTCCAGAGCGCGTTGAGGTCATCCGCCTCCTTGCTCAAAGGTTCGAGTTCCGTTCGGAGCCGGCTCTGCTCCTCCTCCGGCAGATCCGGGGTTTGCAGTTTGTCGGCCTCGGTCTGCCAGCGCCCCTCCAGATCCATCTTCTGCTGCTGGAGGGCGGCGAGCTGAGAGCTGAGTTGCTCCACATCCTTCTGGAGCGCCGCTGTCTGCTGCTGTTGGGTCTCGTAGGCGATCTCGAACTTTTTGTAGGCTTCGCCCTTCTCCCGCCACTCATCCAGTTCGCGCTTGAGGGCGTTCAGCGACCAATCCCGCTTCTGCGCCCTGGCCCGCTGCTCCGCCTCCGCCTTGATGCGGCGCAGTTCGTCGTCGGAGAGGCGCTGATGGTTGCGGCGGGCGTCCAGAGCGGCGCGAATGGTATAGCCCAGGCCGTAGGAGGTTGCATAGAGCAGAGGAATGAGGGCGATCCCGCCGAAGATGGGCAGCACGATCTTCGCGCCCAATAGGAAGATCTGCTCCGCCACGATGCCCAGTCCTACCACGCCAACGACGGAGGTGACAATCTCCCCCGCCCCATTCTTGCCCAGCGGGTCGCCCATGACGCGGCTCATCGCCATGGCGGAGGCTATTTGCACGGGCGTAAAGAAGAAGATGTCCAGGCCGGGGATGGGCTGCATCGCCATGACGGTGCTGAGTAGTGCGGATGCATGAATAATGATATTGAGCTTCTCGTCTTCGGGAATGGAAGGGTCGTCGGCGATCTGAAGCAGCAGGTCTCCCGGCGACAGGCGCGGCGGAGGCGGCGGAGCGGGCGCTCGGTCCAGATCCGGCGGAGGGGAGTGAAATCCGGCAGGCGCGGTTGCCGTGGCAGTACTCGATGAGGTTGCGGTGGCAGTATTCGATGCGGATGTCGCCTGCTTGTTGTTGATGGCGTTGATGAGGCCCTGCGCCTCCTGCGCCGTGATCTTCCCATCCTGCACCATCTGCAAGATCGTCAAGACATTATCGTCCACGCGCTTCTCCCTCCCCTTCCATTGATCTACCTCTTTCTTGACTATAAGAATTGAAATTGAGTTTCAGGATTGTAGGATGCGCAGGCGCAGCATGTTCAGGACGGTTTGTGAGGCGCGGTGGCGGACGATGGAGCGCGAGCCGATGCAGTTTACCCTGTCCACATCGCAGCCGCCGGGATAGGCCACGGCGAGGTAGACCAGTCCGACCGGCTTCTCCGGGGTTCCCCCATCCGGGCCGGCGATGCCCGTGACCCCGATGCCGTAGTCCGTGCCGAAGCGCCGACGCGCCCCCTCCGCCAGGGCCTGCGCCACTTCCGGACTGACCGCACCGACGCGGGCGATCATGTCGGCGGGAACGGCGACGAGGTCGGTCTTGGCCGCGTTGCTGTAGGCGACCACGCCGCCTATAAAGACCGCGGAACACCCCGACACATCCGTGATGCGCTGCGCCACCAGCCCGCCTGTACAGCTCTCCGCCGTACTCACAGTCTGCCCCCGCGCCTTCAAGAGGGTGACGACGGCGTACTCCAGCGTTTCGTCGTTCTCGCCGTAGATGGCGTTGCCCAGGCGCGCACGCACCAGGGCGGCCCGCTCCGCGATCAGCGCCTCCGCATGCTCGGCAGTATCGGCTTTTGCCGTGACCCGCAGATGCACCTCGCCCACCTTGGCGTAGGGCGCGACCGTAGGGTTGGCATCCAGCATCAGGTCCTTGACCTTATCCTCGACCAAACTCTCCCCCACGCCCGCCACGCGCAGCACCCGCGAACGGATCGTGCCCACGTTACCGGTCTTTGCACGCAGATAAGGAATCACCAGGTTGTCCACCATGGGGATAAATTCGTTGGGTGGGCCGGGGAGGGCGATGCCGATCTTGCCGTCTTTCTCGAAGAGGAGGCCGGGGGCGGTGCCGTTGGGGTTCTCCAGAGCGCGCCCATGCGTGGGCACCATCGCCTGCCGCAGATTGCTCTCCAACAGGGGCATGTTGCGGCTGAGGAAGAATTGGCGCAGACGCTCCGCGATCTCCTCGTCCTGGTAGAGCGTATCCCCCAGCGCTGCGGCCAGGCCGTCACGGGTGATGTCGTCCATGGTGGGACCGAGGCCGCCGATGGTAAGGACGATGTCGGCGTCGTTGAGCGCCTGCTTGAGGGCGGCGAGGAGCCGCTTCATGTTGTCGCCGACCGTGCTGCGGCGATAGAGGGAGATGCCCACTTCGGAGAGGGCGCGGGCCAGATACGCGGCATTGGTATCCACGATCTGGCCCAGCAACAATTCGGTTCCAACCGAGACGACTTCAGCCCGCAAGGTGGTCCAACCTCCAGAATATCGGGAAATCTGCCCCATTATACGCCGTTACAGATCGGAATGCAAGCGGTTTCTCGTCGCAAACCGGGGCTAGTGGGGCGGGGTGAGCAGCACCGCTTCCTCGGACAGGGTCCCTTTCACGGCGGAAGAGATCCACTTCCCCACAAACTGCCCCTTGCCGTTCCCGTTGCTTACCTGAACCTGCCATCCTGGGCGCGCTGTGTAGTGCAATGTCCGCCAATGCTTCCGCCCATCGCGCTGCGCTTGCGCCGTGGAGATCGTCTCAATCCCTCGATCTTGCGTAAGACAGACCGCCTCACCCTCCGGAGTAATGGTCACGGCTCTGCCTTCGCTCTCCCACTCCGGGGAGATATCATACGCCTGGCCCTGAGCGAAGAGACAGGCATGAATGTCGCAGTCGGAGGTCGCCGCATACCCGGTAATCAGCCCATCCGCGCTGATATGGAGCGCACAACTCTCCTCATGCCCCAGGCCGCCCAGGTTATACATCTGCCCCTTCTCCCATAGAAACGCATTGTTGACGCCATTGGAGCGCTTGGACTGTCCGACGATCTGCCCCTGATCGTTGATGCTGAACGCGTCGCTGCGCCCGCCCCCGAGCGTGCCCAGATCGGTCATATGGTTCGCGCTCCAGAGGAAGGCATGGTACGATCCGTCCGATCTCTGCGCCGTGCCGACCACCTGCCCTCGATCGTTGATCGCGTAGGCCATACTGTTTCTGCCGCCGAGCGTGCCCAGGGTCCGGCATGCGCCGTTCTTCCAGAGAACCGCCTGCTTCCGACCGAAAGCATCCTGCTGCGTACCGACGATCTCACCGGCTTCGTTGATGCCTCTGGCTTCGCTCATCGGCACATCGGGTCCGGACAGGCTGATCATTTTGCCCTTCTCCCAGAGGAAGGCGTGGGTGACTTTGGCTCGGTCCAGGCTTACCCCCACCACCTGGTCGGCGCCATTGATTGCATAGGCCGCGCTATAGTTTCCCCCCAGCGTTCCTAACGGGGTCACAGCATAAGGGCGCGATTGTGCATGGAGCAGGGTCATGCCTACGCACAGGGTAACTGCCAGCATCACGCTTAAAGTCAGAAAAGTCTTGATAACCATTTGGAACACTCCTTTCAAAGAGTAAACGATGGCAGAGTGGCCTATCTTACGGCATGGTCAAGAGAAGCGCTTTCGATAGTTCGCACTCGCGTCGGTGTTGATGGGTCTATGATAACCGGATGGGGACAAACAGGCTGTGTGCTGCGCGATGGAGTGGCTGTGTTCTGGATCACACCCGTCGAAATCGGGGTTCGCGCAACGACAGGGGGAGTGCAAATCGAGTGATACCTTGCCAAAAATGGGCGCGTGGGAAAAATAATTTTTCGATTTTCTTGACAGTCCGGAGAACTTATGTTATGATTGGGACACGGAAAACGTGTTACAGCATACGTGTGCATAGAATTTCCGGGGAATAATCGCGCATCAAAGAGGAATACCGTGCGTATCACCATCAAGAAAATCGCCCAGGATCTGGGAATATCCCACTCGACCGTTTCGCGTGTCCTGAATGACAAGCATAGCAATCTTGTGTCGGAGGCGACGCGGGAGCGTATCATGGAAGCGGCGGCGCGGATGGGCTATCGTCCGAACCGGATCGCACAGGCGCTCCAGGGCAAAAGCACCCAGCTCATCGGCGTGTTCGTGCCTGATACGGACGACCAGTTCTTCCAGACCGTCATCAAGCACCTGCGGCACACTCTGGAAGAGAGCGGGTATGAGCTGATGGTGTTCGTGAGCGCCCCCAATCAGATCACGGCCAAGTGGCATCGGCTGCTCCAGTGGGATCTCGATGGCGTGTTCGTATTCGACTATATGTTCTATGTGGATGGGCTGTGGGAGGCGCTGACGGAGCACAGCGGTCCGATCCCGCCGGTCGTCGGATTGTTCAGCAATAAAACACAGTTGAAGGACTACGTGACGATTGACTTCCAGCCTGCATTGGAGGCGCTGCTGGCGCACCTGCGAGAGCAGGGCTGTCGTCGCTTCGGGTATATGGCGTTTCCGACCAGCTTCCACCCGAGCGAACAGCGCTACGCTGTCTTTTCCGACTTTGTCGCCAGGAACTTCTTTCAGCAGTACGACGTTCCCGTACTGTACGGGCAGCCCTCCCTTATGGAGGCCGCCCGACAGGGTATGAGCGCATGGCTTGCGGAGGGGCAGCCGCTTCCCGATGCGCTCTTCTGCCAGAACGACGAACTCGCCCTGGGCGCCTACCGCGCCCTCTGCGAGGCGAGGATCTCCGTCCCCGAACAGATCGCGCTGGCCGGCTGCGACGATCTGCCCTATATCTCTTATCTGGAAACGCCGTTGACCTCACTCTCTCTGCCCGTAGCGGAGGTCTGTCGGCAAGGTTGGAGCATCCTGCAAAAACGCATCACCGAACCGGAGGGTTCCCCCCTGCAGGTCGTGCTCGAAGTCAGTCTCAAGTTGCGGGCTTCCTGTGAGAAGCGGGCGGGCCGCAGCGTTTGAGACGGTATTGTGTGCCCCGGCACTGGCACTATTCACTACACATGAGGAGAATTCACATGAACAGACGGTCAGGATTTACGCTAATCGAATTACTGGTTGTCATTGCGATCATCGCCATTCTGGCGGCGATCCTGTTCCCGGTCTTCGCCCAGGCCCGCGAAAAGGCGCGCACCATCTCGTGCCTGTCCAACACCAAGCAGATCGGCCTGGCGTCCATGATGTATGTGCAGGACTACGACGAGACATTCTACTCCCAGCCCTGGCCCGGCGGCTGCCCTATGGCCCAGACCGGATACTGGACCGACGGCCCCTCCATGGGCCTGGTGCAGCCCCAACAGCACTGGGCGACCCTGATCTATCCCTACACCAAGAACGCGCAGCTCTTCCGCTGTCCGAGCTTCCGGGGAACCACCTATACGGCCAGCTATGCGCTCTTCACCTGCAACGATCCGTCCAAGACGCCCATTGTGCCGGAGTGCGACTACGGCCTGAACGAGTGGATTATAGATGCGCCCACCGCCCTGGCGCAGATCGGCTCGCCTGCCGACACCGGCCTGGGATCGGACGCCACCTACATCTTTGATGGCCCGTCGGTATGCGTCAACCACCAGCTCTTCTTCATCAACGCCATCGTCGCCTTCGGCGGCAACATCGACTGGTGGGGCAACTCCATTCGCCATACCGCCGGCAACAACTTCTTCTATTGCGACGGTCACTCCAAGTGGCATCGCCCCTCACCTCCGGTTCCGAACCTGTGCTACAACGCGGGCGGCGTTCCGGTCGGTCCCGCGACCCAGAACACTTCGGCCACCGTGTACGGCTTCTGGCCGGTCCTGACGACCGACGTGCCCTGTCCGTAAGCCGTGGAAAGGATCACCCAGCGAACATGGGACAGAAGTCTATCTCAACGCCGTTGGTGGTGGCGGTTATCGCCCTCGTCGTCCTTGTCATAGGCTTTTTCCTCTACAAGGGCGCAACCGGGGGAACCGTAGGCGATGGGCACGAGGGGCGTGTTCAGGCCGCTCCTCCCATGCCTGGCGGGGACGCCGCCAAGCAGCAGATGATACAGCAGCACGCTCCAAACGGTGGAGGCGGGATCCGGCCCTGAGCCGGAATGACCCCCTCCGGTAGAAATAGACAAGCGTCCTGCGAGCCCGCCTACCAACCTCTCATCAGGGATTGGGGAAGCGGTTCGGAGGACGCTTGTTCTTGCCAAAGCCGAACCAGGTCAGGCGCGAATGTCCAGACCGGTGCTCAAGGATGGTGTCGGAGGCAGCAGAGTGGCTACCAGGTCCTTGTCGGCCTGCAGCGCCTTGTTCAACAGCGTCGCTGCCACGCCCGGATTCTGTTCCGCCTGACTTATCAGCCCAGCAGATACCGATGCTGTCACTCCTCCGATGCTACTCATAATCGTTCTCCTCTCTACGCGATCATCTCACTCCTTTAAGTCCGTTCTTATTGTCGGCACTCTCTCCCAAACGTTATAGCAGTGTCTCTCCTGTGAATAATCTCCGCTCCCTCCGTGGTATAATAGGCATGAAACATCTCCCGGTTTCGTAAACGTCACCCCCTACCACCTTGTAAAGAGACAATCATGTCTAACAATCGCTATCGTCGGCCCCAATACAGCGTACTTCTGTTCTCCGCCCTCTTTCTCTTCGGCTTCCGGCCCCACGGTGCCATAGCACAACCGCCGCAGGATAAGAACACGCCTCTGGAATATATCAAACCGACCGGTAGGAAACCCTTCCAGGTCGTACGTATCGAGGGACAAACCGTTTTTGCCGCGCCAGGGGCAAAAGGGGAATCGAGTGCAACCGGGGTGCGCATCACCCTCTTCCGCTCCCCGCAAGCGAGCGTTGCCACGATCTCCTCCAAAGAGAACGGGCGGTTCGCATTCCAGAGCGTCGCCCCCGGAGACTACACCCTGATCGTCGGGGCGGATGGCTTGCAGCCCCTCAGTATTCCGATCCAGGTCGAGGCGGATCATCCCCAAAACGCCGCGCAGCGCCCTGCGCTCCTGCTCCACCTACGCCAGACAGAGGATAAGCGCAACAGCTTTGTAACGCCGATCACCAACCCTGCCCTGCGTGCCGAGCTCCTCCAGATGGTCAAAGAAGATCAGGACATTCGCAATACCTGGATCCAGCATGGTGTCGACCATCCTGATAAAGCCATCGAGGACCGCATGTCCGAGATAGATGCCCACAACCTCGAGCGGATGAAAGAGATCGTTCGACAATACCGCTGGCCGGGTCCCGATCTGGTGGGGGTAGATGGCTCGGAAGCCGCGTTCCTGCTGGTCCAGCACGCCCAGCTTACCTTCCAGAAGGAGATGTTGCCGCACGTTCGGCGCGCCTATCGCGCCGGTCAGTTGCAGGGACAGGATTATGCGCTCCTGTTGGACCGCGTGCTGGTCGGCGAAGGCAAGCCGCAGGTGTATGGGACACAGGCAAAGCCGATTGCCGAATGGAACGGACAGGAGCCTACGCTCTACCCGATCCAGGATGAGGCGAACGTGGACAAACGCCGGGCGGAGGTCGGTCTCTTCCCGCTTGCGGAGTACCGGAAGATGATGAAGGAGATGTACTTCCCTCAGAAGCAACAAAAAGATAAACCTTAGGACACGCATGCCGCTATGTTATAATGGATTCTATGAGAATTCATTCCGTGCGAAGGAGGTCCTGTTATGACCGCTCTGGACATAAGCCCCTCTGTGGAGGAGATACGGCGCATGACCTATATTGCGGACGATCCGATTGATTTTGCAACCTGGCTGGAACTTGCCCAGGAGATGGATACAGAGCTTGTCCGAGGAGTGATGATAGATAAGATGGCCGCACAGTATCCTCACGAATGGATTTTCATGTGGCTCGCAAGTATCCTGAGTCCCTTTGTCATGGACCGCCAACTTGGGGTCGTCCTCGGATCGCGCACGCCTATCAAGATCAGCAACAACGACGGCAGACTGCCTGACCTTGTGTTCGTTCGCGCCGACAATGTCGCCATCATCCATAAAGATGCTATCTACGGCGTCCCCGACTTAGTGATCGAGATCATCTCGGAGAACGACCGCCCCTCCGATCTCGTTCAACTCGAAACCGATTACCGCACGGTCGGCATTCCTGAGATCGTCTTCATTGACCAACGCAAAAAGAGGGTACGTTATCTCCAGAAGAATGAAACCGACTATGATGCCGTGTTTCTCACGACGGGGCGTTTGGAGTTTTTGTGTATCCCCGGCTTCTGGATAGAAGTAGAGTGGCTGTTCCTGGAAAACAAACCGAACGTATTACCCCACATCAAGCAACTGATCGAGGCAGCGGAAAACGGATAGTTTCGGTTAGACATTGTGTGCGATGATGATCGCCTCGGCAATTTCCCGCATGGATTTGCGAGTGTTCATACTTTGCACCTGGATACGTCTGAAAGCTTCCTGCTCTTTGAGGCGGATTTCCCCCGCAGATTTCGTTCTGTACCCAGCTCCATATAGAAAAATATCGAAAAGCTGACTTACTATTCCTCCTCTTGCTCGCCTTCCCAATAGGGTGAGAAAAATCTATCTTGAGTGCAGCGATGGCTGAAGGAGTTTGCGTTCTCTCCGGTGAATGTAGAGAGAGCAAGCAAGGGAGACTGCCGTCGTGACCGCATCCGGAGACAATCCGTCCTCCCCCGTAACGCCGCGCCGTCTGCCGACACGCGCAGAGACGGTGACGCTCCTGGGCATGGTGCTGGTCATCGGAAGCCTGTTCTTACCCTGGGAGCGCATCACGGTCCCACCCGAAGTCGCCCTCTTTCCTACCCTCTACAAAGGCCCTTCGGTTATTACTGGATTCCAGACCGCCGCGCACTGGTGGCTCCCCTTCTGCGCTGCGGGCTGCGGACTGTCCCTGCTCTGGAGCCCTACCACGACAGCGCGCTTGCCTCTGCTCTTCATCCAGAGCCTTTGCGGGCTAATCTGCCTGTTGATACCCTTAACTCAGTGGGTGACGAGCAAATTTACCCTGCTGTCAGGCGTTCTTATGGCATTGGGAGGCGGCGTCTGCTTGCTCTTCGGAGCGGTGGACCGCTTTACCGGCCCATCACAACCGAATATCAGGGAAGAACGGTGAAGTTCCACGCTGGAGATCGTATCGGATAGAAACAAGGAG
>Ga0070734_10001499_pt1 | contig 33422 bp, 37 predicted proteins | sample Coa_R1_8_FD_66444 | JGI IMG/M metagenome (GOLD analysis project Ga0070734, IMG submission 66444) | Surface soil microbial communities from Centralia Pennsylvania, which are recovering from an underground coalmine fire - Coalmine... | ecosystem: Environmental > Terrestrial > Soil > Unclassified ...
TCCCAGGGGAATCTCGTGTTTCAGATGAATGTTCTCATTGAAGCGCAGAGAAAAACGGTGCTGCAGTTTGTGGCCCGACGGATCCAGCAGCAGGATGCTGAACATCTGGTAGTCGATGAGCTTGCGGACAAGTTCGGCAATGCGCCCCAGCAGTTGGTCCAAATTGAGGATGGACGTGAGTTCGCGCGCAATTTCGTTCAGCAGGAGCAGGATTCGCGCCTGTTTGGTCGTCCGGGTGTAGAGTTGCGCATTCTCGATTCCGGCAGCGACTCGCGAGGCAATCAGCGTCACCAGTCGGCGATGCTCTTCCGTGAAGTAGCCGGGTTCGCGCGCCTCAATGTCGATGACGCCGATCACCCGATTCTTGGTCAGCAAAGGAACAGCGAGTTCGGATCGTACATTGGGAATCGCAGCAATATAGCGGGAGTCGGAGGTTACGTCGTCGATCAGCACCGCTTGGCGCAACTGCGCCGCCTGTCCTGTGACACCCTCGCCCACTTTGACACGGGCACGCTCGGCAAATTCCGGGGGATATCCGGTCTGAAAACGAAAGCGCAGCTCCTGCGTTTTCTCGTTGAGCAGCAGGATGGCAAAAATCTCGTAATCCATTACCCTGCGCACCAGTTCCGCGATGCGGCGGACGGTGGTGTCGAGATCGAGCGAGGTAGCCAGTACATCGGCCACGTCGAGCAGGATTGATTCCACCAGCGAAGGCTCGGGCTTGGAGATCGCAGAACCCATTGCTTGCTTATGATATCAGCCGCGTTTGCCGGACCCGGTCAGGAGTTCTTATTGCTTGTTGATTTCCCGGAAATTGTCATTCCGCGCGAAGGGAGGAGGTCTACTTCAAGCACCGAATTTTCGTCGGGGATGATTCGACCGGTCCACCCTCAGGGCAGGCGCAAACAAGTTCGCTTCGCTTACTCGTTCCCGGCTCAGCATGAGTTATCCCCTATTCCCGCGGTACAACACAGATATCCGGCAGGTTGCGGTACTTCTCGGCGTAATCCAGCCCGTACCCGACCACAAATTCGTCAGGAATTTTAAAGCCAACATAATCGCCTTCCAGCGGCAGCTTGCGGCGAGATGGCTTGTCGAGCAACGCGGCGATCTTCAGGCTACGCGGCTGGTGCGCCTGCAGCAGCTTCTTTAAAAACGTGAGCGTCAGGCCAGTGTCGAGAATGTCTTCCACGACAATTACATTCTTGCCCTTCATCGACTGATCCACGTCTTTGGTGAGCTTTACTTCTCCGGTTGAGTCCCACCCGCTCTTGAGTTCCTGGCTGGGGCTGGGACGGTTCCCATAGCTCGACACGCCAATGAAATCGAAAGTGGCATCGAGGTTCACGTGGCGAGCCAGATCAGATAAGAAGATCGCCGCACCCTTCAGCACGCCCACAAAAATGATAGAGTGCCCTTCGAAATCCCTGGTGATTTGTGCGCCAAGTTCGGCCACCCGCTTGGCGATTTCCTCGCGCTTGATCAGCACTTTGAGGTCGGTCATGGCGTTTCATATTAAACTAGGTGAACTGGTAAAGCGATGAGCTATGGGCAATAAGCGGTGAGCAATGAGTGACCGCTCGTCGCTCACTGCTCGGGACGAGGAGTCGCACCTATGAATCTGAACGGCGTCAAGCTTACATGGCTGGGACATGCCACCTTCCGCATTGAAACTCCGGGAGGCAAGACCGTCATCATCGATCCCTGGATCATGGGCAACCCGATGTGCCCGGATAGCGAAAAGAACGTCAAGAAAGTGGATGTGCTCTTGTGCACGCACGGCCATGGAGATCATATTGGGGATGCGGTGGAGATTATCAAGCAGCACAATCCCGTCGTGGTGGGCATTCCGGAGCTGGCGCGCTGGCTTGGCAAAAAAGGCGCCAAGCAGGTCGCCGAGATGAATAAAGGCGGCACGCAGACGGTTGCCGATATCAAAGTCACCATGGTGCACGCCGATCATTCCTGCGGCATCCAGGATGGCGACGAACTGATCTACGGCGGCGAAGCCTGCGGCTATGTGATCGAATTCTCGACCGGCTTGAAGATCTATCACGCGGGAGATACCAACGTCTTCGGTGATATGAAGATTATTCATGAGCTCTACGAGCCCGAAATTGCTATGCTTCCGGTCGGCGATCACTACACGATGGGACCGCGGGAGGCGGCCTATGCGTGCAACCTGCTCAAGGTGAAAACCGTCATCCCCATGCATTTCGGCACATTTCCCGTCTTAACCGGAAGGCCAAATCAATTGCAGAAGCTGGTGTCGGGGATCGAGGTGCTGGAGATGAAGCCGGGGGTTACGGTAGGCGGAACCACATCCTCTCGATTGAAGGAAAGCGCGTGAGCCAAAGCAAGCCGTCCTCGCCGCCGAATTGGCGACACTACAACTACACCACCTCCGGTCCCGTGGATGACTATCTCTACTCCATGCTGCCAAAGCGGGATGAAGTACTCGTGGAGATGGAGCAGTATGCCACTGAACATGACGTCCCGATCGTCGGGCCTGCTGTAGCCTTCGTGCTGCAGCAACTGGCCCTGATGATCAATGCCCGAACGGTATTTGAACTGGGCTCAGCGATTGGTTATTCAACCATCTGGTGGGCGCAGGCGGTCGGTGATAAAGGGCGCGTCATCTACACTGACGGCGACCGTAAAAATGCCGAGCGCGCGCGTGGCTACTTCAAGCGTGCCCGCGTGGCGGATCGGGTGACTCTCCACATCGGAGACGCGCTGGAATTCCTGTCAGAGCAGAAGCAGGAATTCGACATCATCTTCAACGACGTTGACAAAGACGATTATCCGCGTGTGCTGCGCCTCGTCTCTCCTCGCCTGCGGAAGGGTGGCTTATTTATTACTGACAATGTTCTGTGGAGTGGGCGCGTAGCACAGAAAAATCCGACGGACGCTCGCACCAAGGCCATTCTCGAGTTCAATCGCAAGCTGTACGACTTGCCGGAGTTCTACACCACCATTTTGCCAATCCGGGATGGCCTGGCCGTTGCCTTGAAAAAATAATCTCCGGATTGCGAACGCTTACTTTGCCTTGGGTTGGAACAGTTCCGTGTCGATGGTAATGGTGAGTTCATCGCCGATCACGCCGGGGTCGGCGCTGACTCCGAAGTCCTGGCGGTTAATCTTTGTTGACGCGGAGGCGCCGATCCGCTGATTCCCCCAAGGATCGGAAATCGGCGACGAAGGGCCTTCCACATCAAGCGCGACCTCCTTGGACACTCCACGAATCGTAAGGTCGCCGACGATCTCTAGTTTGCCGGTCCCGTTCGCTTTGACCTGCTTCGAATGGAATGTGATGGTGGGGAACTTTTCCACGTTCAGAAAATGCTCGCTGCGCAGATCCTTGTCGCGCATCTCGACGCGCGTGTCTACCGAGGCGGCATCGATGGTCACATCCAGCGAGTCTTTCGAGACGTCGCTGGGATCGTACTTCGCGGTTCCGTTAACCTTGGTGAACGCTCCACGAACCGTGGAAACTCCCAGGTGGCGCACCGCAAACTCCGCCGAAGAATGATTGGGATCAATCTTCCAAGTTCCGGCCTGAGCCGCACAACTGAGAGACAAAGTAAAAGTAGCAAGCACAATGAGTCCAAAGCGCGACATTCCTGCGTTCCTCCTCTTGAATTAAGGTTCGGATATGCTAAATGGACTTCACCGGAATCGCCAACAGGTCTTCCACCAGACCGACTTCTTTCTGTAGAAAAGGCTCGGCATAAGTGACACCACCGAGCGTGCCATAGAAGCGCGCCATGGCCGCTACACGCTCGCGAATTTCCTCGTGAGCAGGGAAGAGATCTTTGCCCGCCTCCTGATCGCTGAACTGTGACGTGTACGCCATAATGGAGGAGAACTTCCCCTCGAATTGGTCGCTGATGTCGACGACAAACGTTGGCCGAATGTCGTAATACAAAGTCGCGTAGACGATCTTGTAAGGCCGATGGGCCGCGAAACTGCTTGCGACACCAGCCCCTGACCCCAGACGGCTCGCGTCCAGCTTGGCTAATCCGGCAAGAAAACAAGCCTCATATCCCAGAACTGAAGCTGTGTAGTGATCCGGATGGCGGCCTTTCCAATAGGGAAGGATCACGACCCGCGGCCGCGTTTCCCGGATCACACTCGCGACCTTGATCCGGTTCTCCCAGCTGTTCTCGACTCGGCCGTCGGGGATATCAAGCGCACGCCGCCAACTCACTCCCAGAATCTTTGCCGCCGCTTCCGCTTCACGGGCGCGATCTTCGGCGGTCCCGCGCGTTCCCATCTCGCCTTGCGTCAAATCAAGAATTCCCGCACGCTGCCCGCGCTGCGCGGCTTTCAGAAGCGTGCCGCCGCAAGTCTGCTCTACATCGTCGCGGTGCGCCGCTATAGCGAGAATATCGAGCGAGCCGTCGTTCATATTTAGCGAGTGACTCCCCAAGGCGCGTAGTGCTCCGCAATATCGCCAATGACAGGCAATTTGAAGGCCTGACCTTGAGCGGCCTTGGCGACCAGAACCATCCACAGGAAAAATGCTGCCAGCGGCGCCACCACGCACATCAGATAGACGAGCAGAGGGCCGACAATGGGAATCCAAAACAAGACATAGGCAACCAGTCTCAGCAACGCAGACACTGCCAACCCTACAGCCCACAACAGCAGGCACTGCACCGAATGCAAGCGAACAAAAAGATTGCGCCGGTACGGATCCAGTGTCAGGAAAATAATTGCCGGAATGAATGTGAAGTAGGCCAGTGCGCCAGCAATGTTTTCGGGCAGGAATCCGACTTTCCCGCGGGCAGGCGCTACCGGCAGCATCGGACGCCCGCAACCGGGGCAGAAAGCCGCATTCTCCGGCATTTGGGCCGCGCACTCGGGACACGAGATCAAGGGGGTGACGGTGGTGTTACCCATGGTTGGCTGGCGTCAACTTCGGCTCACTTCATTCTTCTGGCGGCAGTCTTCGCAGATGCCATAAATCTGAAACGTATGTCGGGTGGTGAAGTAATGATACTTGCGACCGATCTCCTGCTCCAATTGTCCCACTTCCTGCGAGAAGAACTCTACCGAACTGCCGCACTCCGTACAGACCATGTGGTGATGGCTGCGGCGATTGTACTGATGCTCGTAGCGGGCCACGCCATCGTGAAACGCCACCTCGCTCGCCAGGCCGCATTCGGCCAGCAGTTTGAGCGTGCGGTAGACGGTTGTATAGCCGATCCCGGCGTCCTTTTTCTGCACCAGTCGGTGCAGTTCGTCTATCGATAAGTGATCACGCGTCTCGAGGAACGTGCGCAGAATGGTGTCGCGCTGGGCAGTCTGCTTCAATCCCACCCGCTTGAGGTGTTGATGCAGGATATCCTGCGCTTCGCGCACCATCTCGCGGGAGATCGTCGGCTGATCGTCAATGCGCTTTTGCAACATGGGCGGGCGTACCGAGGTCAGAATACCATCCGACGATCTTGAAAATGAAATTCAACTTCAAAATGATGAGGTAGGGCGGAGGCAACGCTCCGCGACCCGCCTGAAGCGAAGGGGATCGTAGGTACAAAGGCAGCAGGCGATTTTGCCGAAGAGAGCAAGGGCGGAGGAATGCCTCCGCTCCGCCCCTACACGCGCAACTGTCATACAATCAAAATTCGCATGAGCAGTTTCGCACAGGTCACTACGTCTACTCCCCGCCGCTTGCCCCGGCTGCGCATTCTCCTCTGGGCAGTCGTGGCGCTCATGATCATTGCCCTGGCGGCTGTGAGCTATGGCTATTTTTTTTTCCATTCAGCCCTGCCTCAACTCGATGGCCGGTTGACCGTCGCCGGGCTGTCCTCGCCAGTCACGGTCACCCGCGATGGGCACGGCGTCCCCACGATCGAAGCGGTCAGTCTGGAGGATCTCTTTTTCGCTCAGGGATATGTCACGGCGCAAGACCGACTATGGCAGATGGATGTCATGCGCCGATATGGGGCAGGAGAATTGTCGGAGATTCTGGGCGAGGATTACGTCAAGTTGGATCGCGAGCAGCGCATTCTGGGCCTGCGGGCGGCCGCTACCAAATCCATTGCTATGGCTGATTCCAGGGACCGGTCCTACTTCGCGGCTTATGCGCGCGGAGTCAACGCCTTCATCAACACGCATCGTGACAGGTTTCCCATCGAATTCCGCATCCTGCATTACTCGCCCACGCCATGGCTACCGGAAGACTCGGTCGTGATCGCCAATCAGATGGTGAAGGACCTGAACTATCACTATTTCTATGACGCTCTGGCTCACGAGAAGATTCTCGCTAAACTCGGTCCGGAGCTGACTGCCGATTTATACGTGAACAGCTCCTGGCATGATCGCCCGCCCACCGTGATGCGGGAAGACTTGTCCGAGCCAGAAAAGAACAAACCCTCGGATGACGAAGACGATGAGGATGACGAGGGACCCGACAATGCGATCACCCAGCAATTCTTTCCAGCCGGTGCGCTCGTTCCCAATTCACCGATAGATGGTTCCAACGACTGGGTTGTCTCGGGCGCGCACACGGTCACCGGCAAGCCGCTGCTTTCGAACGATATGCACTTGGGCCATCAGATGCCTAACCTCTGGTACGAGGCGCATCTGCACGCGGGCAATTTCGAAGCTGCTGGCGTGACGCTGCCGGGCATGCCGTACGTGGTGGTAGGGCATAACCAGCGCATTGCGTGGGGATTCACCAACGTGGGCCCGACCGTGACCGATGTCTACATCGAGAACTTCAATCAGCAGGGTGCGTATCAAACGCCGGCGGGATGGGTGCAGCCGGAGCATCGCAGCGAAATCATTCATGTCAAAGACAGGCCGGATGTCGCGGTCGATGTAACCATCACGCGTCATGGTCCCATCATCACGGAACTGGTTCCCGGCGAGACGCGTCAACTGGCGCTGCGTTGGACGCTCTACGATGGCCTTCATATCCCGTTCTTCGATGTCGACGCCGCGCAGAACTGGGACGAGTTCCGCCACGCTTTTTCGATGCTGGACGCGCCGGGGCAAAACGTTGTCTACGCCGACGTGGAAGGCAATATCGGGTATCAGACTACGGGCAAAGTTCCGATTCGCGCCACGGGTGACGGCAGCCTTCCGGTCAGCGGCGCCGATAATACGCACGAGTGGATTTCTTATATTCCGTTTGACAAGTTGCCCAGCATCTACGACCCGCCTTCTGGAATCATCGCAACCGCCAACGGACGGATTACGCCCGACAACTACCCGAATTCGATCAGCATGGAGTGGGAAGCGCCCTGGCGCACGGCTCGGATTTACCACGTGCTCGAGTCGGGGCGGAAATTTTCTGCGGCCGACATGCTCGCGCTGCAGACCGATGTGCAGTCGGAACCCGATCTATTCGCCGCCGAACGATTTGTTTATGCAGTCGATCATGCGTCCAAACCTTCAGCCCGAGTGCGCGAAGCCGCCGACCTCATGCGTAACTGGGATGGCCGAATGCTGGCCTCTTCGCCGGTGCCGACCATCACCGAAGTCTGCAGGCGGGAATTACAGCGACTTTTGCTGGAACCGAAATTGGGTAGCCTGCCGCCGAATGCTTCTCGGGAAAAACAAGCTGCCGGCCTGAACTGGAAGACCTATTCGTGGGAGATGCGCACCGTCTGGCTGGAGAATGTCTTGCTGCATCGGCCCAAACGCTGGCTACCCGAAAAGTATCCGAATTACGACGAACTGCTGGCGGCCGCAGTCGAAGCCGCAGTAAACAGCCCCGATGCTTCGAAGAATCTGTCTAAGTGGGATTGGGGAGCGTGGAATGCAGTTACAATTCAGCACCCGATCCTTGGCCGCATTCCGTTGATTCGATACTGGTCGGGGCCCGGCACAAAAGAGCAATCCGGCAGCGGATACGCCGTGAAAGCCGTCACTCCCACTCATGGCCCTTCCGAACGCTACACCGCGAATCTGGCCGACTGGGATGAATCGACTCTCAACACCGTCACCGGTCAGGGCGGAAACTTCCTCAGCCCGTACTACATGGATCAATGGAAGGCCTGGTACGAGGGGACGACCTTCACCCTGCCGTTCAGCGCCAAGTCTGTGGATGGCTCGAAGCAGCATCGTCTGCTTCTGGAGCCGGGCAATTAGTTCTGAGAACTGTTTCTAAAAGAAATCTATTGCCTTGACGTCGTAAACGAATCCGATGACGTCAATTGTCCCCAGAGGCGTAAATTGGTCGATGAGAAGTCCGTCAGTAAGGGTGGTATACACGCGAAGGTTCCCGCCTTCGGCAACGAATTCGATGTCGCGGCTGGTAAGGCTCTGCAGACCGGTCACGTCGCCATTGTCGCCAGCGACAATCAGCTTGCCATTGTTGGTGTTGTAGATGGCGAGGCATCCTCGCACTTCGCCATTGGGATTATTCACATCGCCGATGTTCTGGCAGTTGGCCGATCCCACGAACAATTGCCCGTTGATGCTCATGTCCATGTGATTGTGATAGCCGTCGGGGATGGCGATCTCTGTCGCCGGCTTATTGAAGTAAGAATCGGTCATGCTCGCCAGGTCGACGATATCCAAGGTTCCACAATACGTCGCGGCGGTTTTGGGATTGATGGAGTTGGTCAGCGAGGAACAGAGTTGTCCGGTGGGTGACCCGTTTCCCGAGACATAGAGTTTGTTGCCGCTGAGAAGTCCATCGGTAGCTCCGTTGACCGGAACTGGAGCACCGACTGCGAAGGAGTTCAGATCCAGCGTTTGGATGCTGGCCTGCTGCGTGCCGCCGCATTCAAATCCGCAATTGAAAATGTAAGCGGTGGTGCCATTCACGATGGCATAAACCGGCCGGCTGAAACCGGAATTCGTAACAAACCGGCATACCGCATTGGGTGGCGGATTATTCGGGTCATAGCAACTCAGATCGGTTCCCGGAATGGCGCGCGCGGGGGTAATCAGCGTGATCGCGTCCGAATCGTTGCTGAACACCAGAAGCTGGGTACCATTGGTGTTGGGAATGACGGTTCGTGCCTGATTTACGGCAATGGTGCTGGTAACGGATCCCGGCGCGGAGAGATTCATCACGACCACTGCGCCATCCACGTTGTAGCCGTTGACAACGGCCGCAGGGACCGCAGCATACCCGACGGGACTAGAAGTGGGAACGGTCAGGCTGAAGCTGGCCGCGCTCAGTTGTACCTGGGCGGTTTGCTTTTCCGTGGTGGTGCTGGCTACAAAAACGGAATTGCTGGCCGAGTCGAACGCGGCCACGATGTTGCGATCCGGCGAGATCGCGATCATGGTCGGTGATCTGCCGGCACTGATTGGGGGTATGTGGGTGAGAGTATCGTATTCCCCATTCAGAATTACAAGATTTCCGAAGGTTGTAGCCGCGCTTACGCTTTGCGAGACGAGCAAGCGATTCTTCAAGCCACTCGTCCCACTTGTTCGGGACGATCCGCCACACGAAGGAAGGGCCACAATGGCCGCTAATGCCAGAATCAGCGGGAGGACAGAATTCTTCAGACCGCAGCCTTTTAAGGACATGAAAAAAGAAGGTTTATTCGTGAAATACTGGATTATATCAAACCGCTAACGGTGTACGCCTCGCCGGCTCGCTAAAATGCAGTCGACTCCTGCGCCGTCCCATGCCATGCCCCGAGTTCCCGAAATCACAGCGCTCCTGTATTCTTAGCAGAATATGGCGGGCGATTTTCTGTCAAGAATCAAGCAATCCCCGGTTCTCTGCGACGGGGCGATGGGAACCCTTCTCTACGAGAGGGGAATCTTCATCAACCGCTCTTATGACGAGCTGAACCTGTCGCAACCGGACCTGATTCGCGGCATTCATCACGATTACTTACAGTCGGGTGCCGAAATTATCGAAACGAACACGTTCGGAGCCAATTCGTTCCGTTTGGGACGCCACAGCCTGGCTGACAAGGTCAAAGACATCAACCGGGCCGGCGCTCGACTAGCCCGTGAAGCCGCCAAGAGCTTCGATGTGTTTGTTGCCGGATCGGTTGGCCCGCTGGGAACTCGCATTGAACCTCTAGGCAAAACGTCATTTCAGGAAGCGCGTGAAGCCTTCCGGGAGCAGATCGAAGGTCTTGTCGAGGGCGGAGTTGATTTGCTCATTCTCGAAACCTTCGGGTACCTCGAAGAAATACATCAAGCAATCCTGGCTGCCCGGGATGTCAAAGCTTCAATCCCGATCGTAGCGCAGGTCACCATTGACGAAGACGGCAACTGTCTCGATGGTTCCGACCCGGAGACCTTCGCTCCAAGGCTGCAGGAGTGGGGCGCTGACGTCATCGGGTGCAATTGCAGCGTGGGACCGGTCGCCATGCTTGACGCGATCGAGCGCGTGCGCGCGGTGACCTCGGCCCCGCTGGCGGCCCAACCTAACGCCGGAATTCCGCGTTCCGTGGATGGCAGAAATATCTATCTGTGCTCTCCGGAATACATGGCGAGCTACGCCCGGAAATTTGCGGCTGCAGGTGTGCGCGTTGTGGGTGGATGCTGTGGAACCACTCCCGACCACATTCGCAAGATGAAGTCAGCTCTGCGCGTCGGGGAAGCCCGGGCGAAAACCGTCGTTGCTCACGAGAGCCAGGCCGCTCCGACCGCGATACCCGCGGTTCCTCTGGGAAATCGCTCACTCGTTGGCTCCAGGCTGGCCAAGGTCGAGTTCCTCACCATGGTCGAGATCGTTCCTCCCAAGGGTACGGATATCGCCAAGGAGATCGAGGGGGCACGCTTCCTGAAATCTGTCGGCGTGGATGCGGTGAATATTCCCGACAGCCCCCGGGCCTCGGCGCGCATGAGCAATCAGGCGTTGTCGCTGCTGATCCAGCGCGAGGTGGGTATTGAAACGATCCTGCATTACACCTGCCGCGACCGCAACGTGCTGGGCATTCAGAGCGATCTGCTGGGCGCGGATGCCGTCGGCATCCGCAACCTGATCTGCATTACGGGTGATCCGCCCAAGATGGGCAACTATCCTGATGCAACGGCCGTTTTCGATGTGGACGCGATCGGCCTGGTCAACATCGTGCACAACTTGAACCGTGGGCTGGATATTGGCGGCAATCCTATCGGCACCGGAACCGGCTTCGTCATCGGGGTCGGCGCGAATCCGGGCCTCACCGACCTCGACGAAGAAATTCGCCGCTTCGAATACAAGGTCGAGGCTGGGGCAGAGTACGCGGTGACACAACCGGTGTTCGACCTTCGGCTGTTAGAGAATTTCCTGCATCGCATTGAGCACTGCCGAATCCCGGTGATTGCGGGGATCTGGCCGCTGGTGAGCGTCCGGAACGCGGAATTCATGAAGAACGAGTTGCGGGTTTCCGTTCCTGATTCGATTCTGGGGCGGATGTCTCGCGCTCAGAATCCGGAAGCTGCCCGGGCCGAAGGAGTGGCGATTGCACGGGAAATGCTCATCGCGGCGCGCGAAATGGTGCAAGGCGCGCAGATCAGCGCCCCCCTCGGCCGCTATAGCTCGGCTGTGGATGTGCTAGAGGCGCTGGGGACGTCTCGTCCCGTTACCTCTGCCTAGTCCCATACTGGGAGTTGCTGTCCTAGCCACTCCACTTTTTACACAAAATGACTAGACACTTGCCCGGAATAAGTGCATTAAAATATACGGACGGAGCAAATTCCCGTTGGCCAAGTTTGAAGAGTGTCTCCAGCGACTCGAGAAGATCGTGCAGGAACTGGAAAAGGGAGACATCCCGCTAGAGAAATCTCTCGAGCTCTTCGAAGAGGGCATGCAACTTTCCACCGCTTGCCGGAAAGAGTTGGAACAGGCGGAGGGCAAGGTTGAAATTCTGCTTAAGAAAAACGGAAAGCTCCAAGCCGAGCCATTTGAGCCTTCACCGGAGAAAGCGCCAGCCCGCCGATAAAGGCGTGCATTCTCTGAGCCGGGCTCGCAAGGTGAGTTGTCTGTGGAGCAGTGGTTTTCCCAGCCACCCCGCAGCCTAAGTCAAGCGTTGACGTACGCCGTTGACGATGGTCAAGATCGGGGGTTTTATGGGTCAAAGTGTAGTTGTTCATGAAGCTGACCCCAAGCTCGCTCAGTCACTGGCCGGTGGATTGGGCGCGCATTTCGCAGTGCATCTAACCCGGTCCCGCGAGGAATTGCGGGAGCGGCTCTCGCAGAATCATGACGGAGCGGTAGTGCTCAACATGGAGTATTGCCGGCTCACTGATGTCCAAAGCCTGCACCAGGATTTCCCCACGCTGCCGATCGTATGCACGCACCGCATTCCCGATGAGGAAATGTGGATGGCGGCCATTGAGGCGGGCGCCTCCGATATGTGTCCCGCAGACGACGTGCAGAATGTCCTCACCTCGATTCGCCGCAGCATGGCCCTTTCCAGCACTGCTGCGGCATAAATTCAAGTTCGGGAGTTAAGGACGCCACGGCGTCCTTTTTCTTTTGGAAGCAAATTTTGGAGCTCCGGACGCACTTTGTCTGCGGACTGCGGGGCGGACGATGGCGTCCGCACCCCCATTGGTTGGAAGGCCAGGACTGGCGGAAACTCGGATCCTCCTTGCTATACTTCCACGTCATGCTCAAGGACACCCTTGAACACGGCCAGCAAGCCACCGACGCGGCTCTCGATCGCTTGATTCCGCTTGAGACGAAGCATCCAGTCTCGATCCACAAGGCCATGCGACATAGCGTCTTTGCCGGCGGAAAACGACTGCGCCCGATTCTCTGCATGGAAGCGGGACGCATGATTTGCGGTTCGCTGCCCGCCGGAATTGAAGAACTCGGCGCCGCTTTGGAAATGCTGCATACGTACTCGCTGATTCACGACGATCTTCCGGCGCTCGACAATGACGACCTGCGCCGCGGACGCCCGACGTGCCACAAGGCATTCGGCGAAGCGACGGCCATTCTTGCTGGAGACGCACTCCAGACGCAAGCCTACGAAGTTCTCGCAAATCTCGAATGTCCGCCCGATGCGCGCGTTCGCATCATCTCTGAAATTGCGAAAGCTACCGGCACAGTCGACGGCATGATCGGTGGCCAGGTCGTCGATCTTGAAGCTGAACACACCCGCCCAACGGCCGAGATGCTCGAATACATTCATCGCTCCAAAACCGCCGCGCTGATCACCGCCAGCCTCGTAAGTGGTGGCCTGTATGCCGGTGGAAAAGACAGCCAAATTGCCCACCTGCGAGCTTTCGGATTGGCCATTGGCCTGGCGTTTCAGATAGTGGACGACGTGCTGGATGTAACCCAGACCTCCGAGCAATTAGGCAAAACGGCAGGAAAGGACACAGCTTCGGAAAAGGCGACCTACCCGGCACTTTTTGGAGTGGACGCATCGCTACGCAAGGCCGATGCTTTGGTGAACGAAGCATTTCAAGAGTTGAAACCACTCGGCGGACGCGCCGAACCGCTCAAAGAACTCGCCAGGTTCCTCGTCGAACGCAAGAAGTGAATTCAGTTTTTGACTTTCGTAAAGCTGATACCTGTGTGCGCCTCCGTGCGCCCTGTGGTAAAAGATTCAGTAGGGTGATGGAGTTCGCCTTTAATCGCCTCAGTACGGCTGATAACTCCTACGAAAACTGACCTCGATTTTGTAGGAGACTCCAGCGTGAAAGACTTCCTCGCCATATCCGTCGCTGCGATTGTGGGCGCAAATCTTCGGTACCTGCTCAGCCGGCTCGCAGCGAAAGAGTTCGGCCCGGTTTTTCCTTATGGAACGCTGGGCATCAACATCGTGGGCAGCTTCATCGTTGGTTTTTTCGTCATCTGGACCACGGAACGGGTGCTGCTCGATCCACGCTGGCGGCTTCTGGTGGTCGTCGGATTCTGCGGTTCATTCACAACTTTCTCCAGTTACGCCTTCGAAACCATGTCTTACTTCGAGCAAGGCCAGTGGGGATTGATGCTGGTGAACATTCTCAGCAACAATCTACTGTGTCTCGCCGGAGCGCTAGCGGGAATTGCCGTGGCTCGCGCCCTCTAACAGGAATGAAAGTCACACTCGAAACCCCCCGCCTGCAGCTGAGGTCGTATGCCTCCTCTGATATCCGGGAATTAGTTCCGCTGGTCGGAGCGCGGGAAGTCGCGGCGACCACTTTGCGCATCCCGCATCCCTACACCGAGCAGGATGCGCGCGACTTTCTTCTTCTGGCCCAGGAGTGGAACAGGATTTGGCTGGCCGTCACGCTGAGGGAGGATGGCCGGCAGATCGGTGGCATCGGCCTGATAGTTGATGACCCGCACCGGCACGCCGAACTCGGCTACTGGCTAGGCGTGCCTTACTGGGGACAAGGCTACGCCACCGAGGCGGGAAGGGAAATGCTGCGTTACGGATTCGAAGATCTGCACTTGCACCGCGTTTTTGCGTCCCACTTCAAGCACAACCCGGCTTCCGGACGAGTGCTGAAAAAGCTGGGAATGCGTTACGAGGGTTGCCAGCGCGAGCACTTGCGCAAGTGGGACCGCTTTGTCGATTCCGAGTTGTATGGCATTTTGCGGCAAGAATGGGAGGCGCAAAGGTAAAATTGCCAACTGCTATGGCCGTCCAGGTCACCATCTACTTGAATGAAGCGGACCAGTGGCATCACCGCCCACTGCACATGGAGATCCTCAACTATCTCCGCAAAGAGAATGTCTACGCGGCAACCGCTATCCATGCCGTTGCCGGCTTCCTCGGTCGGCATCGGGTGGAAACTGCGCACCTGGTCGAAGCGGGCGGCAAGCTGCCGGTGATAATCATCTTTGTCGATACCGACGAACACGTCAGCCGCGTTCTTCCTACACTGAAGGAAATGGCCGCGCACCGGCTGATCGTTCGTGAGAATGTCGTGCTCGAGCAGGGCAACCTCGAGTGATGCCTCATCCGATGCAAATTCTCGCTCTGACCCGGTCAATCACTCCCGTTTCAGAAACTTGACGCACACCGGTGAGCCGACCTCCAACACCTGGCCAGCCGGCGTCAGACGGCCAGTTCGCTGGTCGAGTTTGAACATCGCGATATTGTTCGAATTCTGATTGGCGACGAACAGAACCTTGCCAGTGGGATCGATCGCGAAGCTGCGCGGTTCTTTTCCTTGGGTGTGGGCGAGTTCGACGAGCGACAACGTGCCTCTGATGGCATCAATGGTGTATACAGCGATGCTGTCGTGCCCGCGATTGGAGGCATACAGAAATTTCCCCGAAGGATGTACCTCGAGTTCTGCGTCGTCATTGCGTCCGGTGAAGCCCGCGGGCAGCGTTGAAATTGTCTGTACTTTCTTGAGCTTTTCGGTCCTGGAATCGTTTGAGAACACGGTAACCGTGTGTCCCATTTCGCCAATCACATAGGCAAAGTTGGCATCGGGCCCCAGCGCGAAATGCCGCGGACCAGTGTTGGGATCGAGCTTCGCGAACGGCGGATCGTTCGGCGTAAGCGTGCCTTTGGCACTATCGAACTTGTAAATGAGCAGTTCGTCGAGGCCGAGATCGTCGACGAACGCGAAGCGGTTATCCGGTGACATGTTGATCGAGTGCGCATGCGGCCCTTCCTGCCGTTCGGGATTGGTACCGTGTCCGGTGTGCTGCACGAAGGCAGTGGCGTCACCTAGTTTTCCGTCTGGAAGAATGGGGAAAACGGCGATGCTGCCGCCAGTGTAGTTGGCAACCAGCACAAATTTGCCGCTGCGATCGACGGTGACGTAGCACGGATCGGCGCCTCGCGTGGCAACTTCATTCAGGAACGTGAGCTTGCCGGTGGCCTGATCCACCGAGAATGCGCTCACGCCGCCGCTGTTCGGTCCCTGGTATTTCTGAACTTCATTGACGGAGTAGAGAAAGCGCCCGTTCGGATGCAGCGTCACCCAAGAGGGATTGGTAGTTTCCGCGGCCAGCCCGAGAGGGTGTACGTCCCCGGTATCGGCGTTGTAGCGGAAAAGATAGATGCCTTTGCCGGTGGCGCCTTCCCCTTCGGTGTACGTCCCGACATAAACGAAGTAGCGGTTTCGGTGGGGGGCCGCTGCGAGAAGCGTGAACACTGGTGTCAGCAGGGCCAGGGCAAGGAGAATGATCCGTGTGGGATTCATGTGTTTGAGGCAGTTATTTTACGGCTTTGGAGAATTTATTGTCGGGAAGGACGGAAATGAAAGCTGAAGCCGGGCGGACCAATGGGTCCGCCCCTACACAATCTTATTGGCCGCAATCTTATTGGCTCAGAACGACCGGCAGTTGCTGGTCATAGGGCCAGACCAGGACGCTGGTGGACTGGCGTTTGTTGAAGTCATCGAGCGTGATCGGGAAGTTCACGATGATGGTTCCCGTCACCGATTGCTCGGGCTGAACTTTAGCTTCGGGAGTAAGCGGGGCTTGCGCTCCGACTTTCAGAGAAGGAAATGCCTGGTAATAGCGATCGAAGTCGACGGCGGAGACGGCGTCGGCGGTCTTCTCCTCTCCAGAGGAGCTTTTGATCTTTGCCTGGATATTGTGAACGTAGAGGATTTTGCTGCTGGTATTGCGGACGGTGAAGGTCAGCGCAACCATGGTCGTACCCTGGCCGGTGACATCGGCGGCAGCAATGTTGTCGAGCGAGCCTTTGCCTTGCGGTCGGTCGCGTTTGACGAAGGAGACGATCAGGATAACGACCGCAACCGCGGCCACGCAGATCAGAACAATTTTCGCTGGCGGCAGGTTCTTCTTTGCGGTGCCGTATTCTTCGCCGATATTGATTGTCGGGCCTGCAGGTTTAGTCGGTGTTGGTGGACTGGCAGGCGGCTGCGCGGGCGAAGTCGGGGCTGGATCAGGCATAGGCGTTTCTCGTAGCAGTGATTTTACGCTTTTGTGAGATGCAGATGTGGCATGGAGGGCACCTATCTTGCAAGGTCTCTCCATTCCGCATCTATTCCGTTTCGCGAAAGAGGTGCTCCGGTAGAAGTGACATTTTTTCCAGAGAGTTACCCCATTCATAGCGCGAGCAGTTGCGTTTTATTGATTGGATTCTTCGTTCTCTGGGGGTGTGTTGATTTCAGTTACCACTTTCAAATCATTATCGCGGCTGTTCCAGACCTGCTCTCTCACGGTTCGTGGCAGTATGATGCAGCCTTGTGAGGCCTGCCCGGGATGTTCGACGGAGTCGCCATGCATCAGGAAACCGCCGCGGCCGAAGGTTTGCGTTGTCGGCGCAGGCTCAAGATGCAGTACGAACGGCCCGTGCGTCGCGGTGCTAGCGGGTGGGCCGACGATGGTCCAGTCACCTTTAGGGATGGGTCCGACATTGTGGACCTGTTCCATCTCCGGATTGTTCTTGCCGGGGCCTGCGCCAGAATATCCCGTGGCTACGTGCGTGCCATCCTGGTTCAGTTCGCCGGTTTTCTGGGAATAAGTCCAGGCGAATGCGTCGATTTGATTGAGAATTTTTTGTACGGCCATATTGCCTCAGCTCCTTTCGATTCTGCGGCCAGTATGACGTGTGGGTATCCTCGGTCAAGGTTGCGGTGAACATTAGGCGAGGCGGAGTTGTGGAAAACGAGCTTAAGCCGTTGTGGCTGTTGGTGTTTGTGTTTTTGAAATAAATAAAGTTTGTTTAGGAGCGGATACATTCGTCCGCGCCGCGATGCGTTTTGGGATCGAGTGCCCCGGCTTTGCCGTAAGTCGCCAGTCCTTATTGCGCAGTTCGCGCGCAACCCCGGACGAATGCGTCCGGGGCTACACGAACCCACCACGAACTCTCACCACGCGTGCTTCATGGCTTTGGCGAAGGCGTCAACGGAACGGGTGTTGAGCACGTCGTCTTTGGTGAGCCAGGCGCGGCGGGCTTGCAGAACGCCGAAACGGATCTTGTCCATGTGCGAGGTGTGGTGGGCGTCGGTGTTGATGACGATCTTCACGCCCTGCTGTTTGGCTTGGCGGAGATGAACGTCGTTGAGATCCAGACGGTCGGGGTAAGCATTCAACTCCATGGCGACTTTATTCTTCGCGGCGGTTGCTAATACCGCTCCCATATCGAAGGGGTACGAATCGCGGCGAAGGAGAATGCGTCCGGTAGGGTGGCCGATGATCGAGGTGTTGGGATTCTCGATGGCCTTGATCAGGCGATCGGTCATCTTGGGCGCCTCCTGATTGAAGACCGAGTGCACGCTGGCGATGACAATGTCCATCTGCGCGAGCACGTCGTCGGAGAGATCGAGGTCGCCGTCGGCAAGGATGTCGACTTCGATGCCGGCGAAAATCTTGATGCCATCGATTTTCTTATTGGCGTCGCGGATGCGTTGGATGTGCTCCAAGGCGCGCTTGTCATCGAGGCCGTTGGCAAAGGCCAGGTTCTTAGAATGATCGGTGATGGCCATGTACTTGTAGCCATGCGCCTTCGCCGCCTCAGCCATTTCCTCAATCGTGTTGCGGCCGTCGGTTTCGACGGTATGCATGTGCACATCGCCCTGAAGATCTTCCTGGGTGATGAGTTGGGGCAGAGCGTGCTTCTCCGCTAAATCGATTTCGCCGAGATTCTCGCGCATTTCAGGCGGAATATAGTCGAGCTTGAGCTTGGAGTAGATTTCGTTTTCCGTTTTTCCCGCAACGGGCTTTTCGCCTTCCAGTGTGGCCAGGCTGTACTCGTTCAGCGTGTAGCCCATCTTCAGCGCGCGCTGGCGCAAGGCTACGTTGTGGGCCTTTGATCCAGTGAAGTATTGCATTGCCGCCCCGAACGATTCCGGGGGGAGCAGGCGCACATCGACCTGCATTCCACTGCGCACGTGGAAGCTGATCTTGTTGTCGCCGCTGGCGATCAGATCCATCAGCGGAGGATATTGCGCGACGTAGGCGATAGCTTTCTGCCGCTCTTCCTCCGAGCAACAGGCCGAACCGGTGACGAGAATGTCGAGATCGCCGACGGTATCGCGTCCGCGGCGCAGCGATCCCGCGGGAGTGACTTTGTCGAAGCCGAGATATTTCTTCAGATATTCGCTCAGCTTCTCGCACTCGGTTTCAGCAGCATCGATGAGGTAACGTCCGCCGATCCGGCGATAATCTTCGATGGCCTTCAGCAGTTTGGTCTCATGCTTCTCGCCCATGCGGGGAAGAACGCGGATCTTGCCTTCGCGCGCGAGTTTCTCGACGCCATCGATATCGGAAACTTTGTACGCACTCCAGATCAGGGCGATCGTCTTGGGTCCCAGACCTTGGATTTTCAGCAACTGCAGCATTGACGGGTGGTATTTCTCGAGCAATTCCGCCTGCACCGTGAGCTTGCCGGTTTTGAAAAGCTCTTCCAGATTCTGCAGCATACCCTTGCCGATGCCGGGGATTTTGGGGAAGTTCTTCAGATCGCCAATGAGGTCCTTGATCTGTTGAGGATAGTTCTCGATGGACTGCGCGGCGTTGCGGTACGACCGAATGCGGAAGGAGTCCTGGCCGTCGATTTCGAGCAGGTCAGCCGTTTCGTAAAGAATATTGGCGATGGCCTTATTGTTCACCGACTAAAGATAAACAAGATCGGGTAAACAGGGCTAGCAAGGAACACTGAGAGTGGGGATGATCCGTGTATGCCAAGATTAGCGGAAAGTAACAGCTATGCCGTTTTGACGACGTTGGCGGCTTGAGGCCCTTTTTGGCCCTCAGCAATTTCAAATTCCACCTGGTCGCCTTCCTGCAGGCTCTTATACCCCTCGGAGGAAATCGCGCTGTAGTGAACAAAAACGTCTGGCCCATCCGCGCGCCCGATAAACCCGTACCCTTTTGCGTTATTGAACCACTTTACGGTTCCTTTCATTCGTTCCACAGAACCCCCCTTGACCGACACGTCCTTGAGGGGCCCCAAGGCGTGTACGCGTTCCTAAGATGCATTTTGTAGCCGCAGGGGTAGGCTGTCAAGAAAGTGTATACCTTAAATCCTTTGGAAACAGGATTATGGGAGCAAGCTGAAAAGCAAGGCTTAGCTATTTGGCCTGATGGCGGGACTTCCTTGATTGTTGCTCGTTCTGGCGCAATTCGTGATCGAGCCACAGGATCGAAGAGATCGTCTTTGCGTCGCGAATCGTGCCGGAGACAGCCATTTTCACGGCGCGGGGCAAGGGAACCAGACGTTTATAGATAACCTCGTCGGCTTCCGGCTGGGCTTTGCCCGACTTCAGACCTGTAGCCATGTAGACGGCCATGGTTTCGGCTACGAAGCCGGGAGTGGCGTAGAACTTGAGGATTCGCTTCCATTTCTTTGCCGTGTAGCCGGTTTCTTCCAACAGCTCGCGCTGGGCGGCTTCGAGTTCCTGCTCGCCGGGATCGATGCGCCCGGCGGGCAATTCCCAAAGATAATCTCCGGCCGCGTGCCGGTACTGCCGTTCGAGCAGGATGCGCGGAATGGTCCTGGAGTCGTCGACCGCCAGCACAACCACGGAGCCGGAATGATGGATGAGATCGCGGCGGACGCGAATTCCGCCCGGTTCCTTTACCTGGTCGGTGGTGACATAGAAAACGGGTCCCCGGTATACGACCCGGGAGGAGACGATGCGAGCCCGTTTCGACGAGGAATTGCGGCGAGCAGATTTGGACATGCCAACACTATAGAACAGGCGCCGGAATGCGGATCCCGGGGCGAGTGCTTCCGGGAGCTGGAGCGGGTTCCCATTTTGGGAATCAGTTCAACATTGTTTCTCATAGCGTGAAATCTAACAATTGATCTCTCAATTTGGTTAGCACGTGTATCTGTTATTCTGCCCGCCATGCAGCTAAAGAATGGAGTTGTACTGATCGGGTCGGGGAATTTGGCGAGTTCGCTTGGCATCTCGCTACAGCGGGCGGGCTACCGGATCGAGGCCATCGTCGGACGCTCAAGTGGGGCATCGCGGAAACGAACTCGACAATTAGCGACGAAAATCGGCGCACGCCCTCTCATGAGTTTGTCGAAAGCAGTGCACGCTGAGGTAGTTTGGCTGTGCGTTCCTGATGCGGAGATCGGAAGCGTGGCCAAATCGCTGGTTGGCAAAACGGATTGGAAGAAGCGAATTGCATTTCATTCCAGCGGTGCGTTGACCAGCGATGAACTGGATCCGCTGCGGCGGCGCGGCGCAGCGGTCGCTTCGGTGCATCCGCTGATGACATTTGTGCGTGGCTCGCAACCCGTGATGGTGGGCGTACCGTTTGCCATTGAAGGCGACGCAATCGCAGTCCGTGCGGCACGCTCCATTCTCGCCGACTTAGGAGCACAGGTTTATCCGATACGAAAAGCTGATAAGTCCGTATATCACGCGTGGGCAACGTTTGTGTCCCCATTGTTCACGGCATTGCTGGCGACGGCAGAACAGGTGGCGGTTGCGGCGGGAGTGCCGAAGCGCGAGGTGAGATCGCGAGCCATTCCGATCCTCCTCGAGACGTTGGCGAATTATGCCACGCTTGGCGCTGCGGGGGCATTCAGCGGGCCGATCGTGCGTGGGGATGTCAGCACCGTGGAGCGTCACCTGCGGGCGTTGCGGAAGATTCCTGAGGCGCGCGCAGTCTACTCGGCCTTGGCGCAGGCCGCCGTACGATACTTGCCCGTGAAAAACAAAAGTTCCCTGATGCGGATGCTTGCTGCGCGATGAATTCCTGCTCGAACGCGCATCTTGGATAGGAAAAGGACCAAAAACCGCGAGCGAAGAATGGTCAACGGGCGAGTTCTGCTTAGAACTCGCTCGCCGCTCCCGATTTGCCTGCTGCGAAGGGCCAACAGGCAGCACGCCAGCACCACAAATGGAAACACCGTGGACATGCGCAAGGGAAGTGAGAAGACGGCCACGGATTGGAATGCCTCATGGCTCAGCCACGGCTTCAGCAAGATCACGGCGACTGCTGCCAGCCACGGCCAAATCAGCATGCAAGCTCCTGTCCAACGCAATGCGGCGAAGATCCAGGTGCCTGACCAGGTCCGCCAGTCCCTCGCTAATAACAGAACTCCTGGCAGAAGTAACACGTGATCGTAGATGGCCTGGCCGGGAAGAAGAGCGACAGTTGTAATCGCCAGCACGATGCTTAAAGTCAGCCAGAACTCATCCGATCGCGCGGCGGCAGATCGTCTTTGCCACATCAGCAGCGCCGCTCCGCTCACCAGCGCCACGATGATTACTGTTCCGGCCGGTACAGCCAGAGCGCCCAAGGGAGGCTTGAGAAATTCGATCAGGATGGGAGGAGGCGTGTAGCCGTGATAGGCGATTACGACTGACAGCCAGTAGCGTATCCACTGCGGCCAGACGATGAGCGCGGACCCGACAAGCACCAGCATCGTCGCGAGCCAGCCTGCCCAGAAGTGGCGGCGCGTCCGCCAATCCTGAAAGCTCCAGAGAAGTATGTACACGATCGCCAGCAGCATGGTTTGCGGCTTGAGCGTGGTAAATGCCATCAAGACTCCGCTGAGCAGAAGTTTGTCCCGCCGCAAGGCAAGTATGGATGACGCGAATAGGAAGGCCACCAGCAAACCGATCTGTGCCGCGTAAAGACCCTCGAGCGCGGGATAGCTCGATAACAGCGCACACAGGCCGAATCCGATCCCTGCCCGGCCAGGTTGCCATCCTAAGGCTTGCGCCCACAGAAAGAAGCTGATTGCAGTCAGGATGGCCAGCACGATCACGACGACGACTCGGATTAGCGGAAAGGACATCTGCGAGGCCGGCCAGAACAGCAGATCGGCGAAGAAGGGATAGGGAAACGAGCGACGGTCCTTCGGATCGGTGCGCAAATTCGGGTTTAGCGGACGACCATAGAGTCCCGTCTGGATTCTGCGGGTCATTTCCTCGCTGTATGGATTGCAACGATGAGGTAAGCATTCGCGCGAGGTCAGCCATATCTGGTAGAAGTCGTTGCCAAAGGAATAGCCGCCGTCGAGGTTTTTGGACACACGCGCTTCGATTAGGCGAGGGATAAACAAACCTGCATAGTAGAAAACCATCGAGCCGGCGCCGAGCAGGGAAAGGCTGAGTACCAAGAGGCCTAGGGCGGAAGAAGCGGGACGATCTGCCGAATCGAAATTCGTCATTCGCAGGTGAAGCCTTGCATTAAAGCATGAGAGGGAAGGTAAGTAAAACCGCCGAAACTGTGACCGAAACTAACTCGAAGTGAACAGGTGTCCCATCTTTTCTTTTTTTGTCTTCAGATATTCCTCGGCATAAGGACTGGCAGTTACCTCGCACGGCACACGCTCGGCCACGTGCACGCCGGCCTTTTCGAGGGCTTCCACTTTGTCGGGATTATTGGAGAGGAGGCGCACCGAGGTGACTCGCAAAGCTTTCAGAATCTCGGCAGGAAGCGTGAAATCGCGGTGATCTGCTTTGAAGCCCAGGCGCTCATTGGCTTCGACAGTATCGAGGCCGGCATCCTGCAGCTCGTAGGCCTGCAGTTTAGCCATCAGACCGATGCCCCGGCCTTCCTGCTGCTCGTAAATCAGAATTCCGGCGCCCGCCTCGGCGATCATCGAGAACGAAAGCTCCAGTTGCTGGCGGCAGTCGCAGCGCAAGGAATGAAATACGTCACCCGTGAGACATTGCGAATGAACGCGCACAAGCGGCGGCGCGGACTTCACATCTCCCATGACCAGGGCGACCGCCTCCTCAATGCGGCGGTTGCCGTCGGAGCCGAGATGAGCGCGAAATCCGTAGATACGGAAATTACCCCAACGCGTGGGGAACTCGGCGGACGCGACTTGTTCAATGGATTTCTCGGACACGCTTCAATTATAGCGGTCGGAGATTGCAGCACGGGGGCAAAACACGAAAGGCCGTCGGGGGGCGACGGCCTTCGCGAAAAGCTGAATCAGATTACGTCGCGCAGTTGCCGGGTTTCCAGCACGACCGTGCCGTTGCTGGATTGACCTATCCCGTAAGCCAGCATGACCGACTCCCAATACAGGAACACTTTGGTCGAAGGTACCAGCGTGTTGGTGCCCTGATTGATCTCGATCGTGTAGGCGCCTGCAGGAAGATTCACATCCAACAGCGCGCCGGCGTTCACCAAGTAGGCGTAAAGCTTCTTGGTCTCGGTGTTCTGCAGGATCACTTGAAGAGCGGGAGATCCGGCTGCCTGCGCTAACAGCAATCGAGCCGTATTGGCGGCTACCGGCGAAAGATTGTTGGTGAAAATTTCGAGCGTCGGTTTGCTGTTTCCGTTCAGCGCAATGACGGCGGAGTAATCCGTCCGGGGCTCGATTGAAACGTCGCGATTTATGAGCGGCGAATTGGTGCAGGGAGCCAGAGAATTCGCGGTGCTGACTTTGATGTTGTAGTTTCCGGGGTCGAACGTGATCGGTTCGGTGATGCTGCCGAACGGCAGACCGTGCACATAACACACCTCATCATTCAGCAGGACGTCCACGGGAAAGGCTGGATCGGTAGCCGCCGCGAAGTTTCGTCCGGCAATGCCTTGCACGACGTACATGGACGAAGCGAAACTGGCGGTGCTCCACGCGACGCAAAGGAGGGCCAGCACGAAAACGAAACGGATGCGGTTCTTCATATGGGATCTCCGAAAATGGTGGAGTGGCTAGTGGCCGATAGCCAACGTTTGTGGCATGAGCGCCGCTCGGATAACTGCTCGCAACTTGCAACGAAAGCGTTTTCGCTCTCGCACTGCTTGAACACAGTCGCGCTACCCAAGTTCCGTATGTCGAAAAGAAACTTGAAAAAATGGATGTTTCAACGGCTTCGCAGGACGATTTCTTGCAAGAACAGTACGAGTGCAAATCGCTTCACTCGATCGATGAGCGGATTATCCGCGCGCTTTGAAGGGGAAGATCGCGTCTTGCTTGGAAGGTATAGGCGCGCCATTGCGTGTCGCGGGCTGGAAGTGCCAGTTCTCCAGAGCAGCCAGGCATTTGCCGTCGATCTCTGGACCCAGACTTTGCAGTACGGTTTTCTGGACGATTTCTCCCCGTACATCGATAGTGATCTCGATCACCTCGTTTCCGGGCGTGTCAGGCAGTTGCCACGGATAAACCACAGGATCAGCGGTACTGACGGGCAGAGCGGGGCGGATCTCGTCTCCGGAGAACTGTCCGCTACGCAAAGTTCCGTACGGGAGCCCGGCTTGCGCCCCGTGGCCGAGAGCGGAGAGCGTTTGCGTGTAGGAATTATCTTCAGCTTCGGTGCGGGCGAGCGCTGTTTTCGGAGTGCTCAGTTTGGATAATGCGGCGGGAGCATTCCAGGTCAATTTCTCGTGCCCAAGACGCTGGCGACGGTAGCGCTGGATGGCCAGATCGGAGGAACTGTTTTCGCTGTCATCGGGGTTTTTGCTGCGCCAGTAGAGCCGCGTCACCGATTTTCCATTTTGCCCAAGCGCGACGGAGTTTGCAGTCAACAAAAGCGGCTCAGGAGAGCGCAGCAGCCATACCAGCACCAAGACGTGGGCTACGATCGACGCCAGCAGAAGCCGTGGTTGGCGGCAAGCATGGACAGCATGGATTTGCGTGAACAAGGCGAACCCCAGATCCGGCGATACAGCCCGGCTGATGTCAGTTAGACGTACAAAGGGGAAGTTCGTCAAGCTGATTTTTCTGGTTCCCCGAGTTCGGACGATGCGTGATTTTCAAAGAGGAGTTTTCCTTGCGAATTTCTTTGCGGCTTTTGGGATCTAAACTCAACCCAAGCCAACAAAGGCGGTGTAGGTCGCCAAGAGGATCGTGGCCCGGATCCAATCTTTGTGGTCAGGAATCGAAGGCTGATAAAATGATCAAGCTAGTCCACGATTCTGATGCTGTGGGGCTATAGCTCAGCTGGGAGAGCGCATCGTTCGCAACGATGAGGTCGTCGGTTCGATCCCGACTAGCTCCACCATTTTTCAAGCACTTGCAGGCGACGGTTTTCCGTTTACGTTCCAAAACGTTCCAATTCCCTCCTTAGATTCGGCCTCTTTCATCCTCGCATCCAACATGGCCATCGTGCGCGACACGGCCCGCCGTTGCGCTTCGCTGACCGTCTGCGCGTAGATCTCCATGGTGGTGGACATACGAGAGTGCCGGAGTTGTGCCTGGACCGATTTAGGATCTGCCCCGGCCTCGACCATCCAAGTTGCCCACGAGCGCCGCAAGGCGTGCCATGTGCATTTCTTCGGATCGAGCTTTAGCTTCTCCGCTGCGGGGCGGAGATGCCGGCGCAAGATGTTCTGGTCGTTCATGGGCTCTCCCAGGCGGAGGCTCTGAAACACCAGATCGTTAGGTTTCGAGGAGCGCACGAGCTTGAACTTCTTTTTCGCGCCCTTGCCTCCCCAGTTAATCTCAACCTCCATGGTCTTGAGTTTCTGGATGCGCTCGGTCACCGTGGGAGACACGGCGATCGTGGCGCAGCTGGCCTCTGTCTTAGGAACACTCCAGTCCCCTCGACAGTAGCGCTCGTCGACCCGGAGCGACTCTGCACCGACGTCCTCCCAGCGCAGCCCGATCAACTCGCTGATGCGCAGAGCACTATGCAGGCACACGTAGATCATGGTCGCGTAGGGCTCATCGATCAGGAGCAGCAGCTTGTTGAACTCCTCGGGCGTGAGTTTGGGTTTCGGTCGGTGTCGGTTGACGACCTTGTTGCGGGGCAACTCCGCATCCGTGGTGGGATTCTGGAGCAGCAACCCGTGCTTGACGGCGTGAGCCAATACGGACGAGAGCACCTCTTTAATCTTCAGCACAGTCGGCGCTCCGAACTCCGTGGCCTTCAGGCCGGTGAAATAAGTCTGGATGTTCTGAAGGTTGATGTTACGGAGGGGTATCTCCCCGAAGGTGGGGAGGAGGTACTTGTTCAGCGTGCCGTTGTAGCTGCTCTGCGTCGTACTGGCCTTCGTTTCTAGATATATGCTGAAGTGTGAGTTGATGAAGTCCGCGAAGCGCATCGCGGACCCGATTGTTTCTAGCCCTTGGTTCATGGGCCGCAGTATCTCGGCGGCAATGCGTTTCGCTTCCCGCTCCGATTCGTTGGCCTCGCAGACTTTTGTTCGCGTTCGGATCCGTACAAGCCTTCCGTTTACGAACGCATCCTTCCTCGGGCTAATCCACCACCAATTACCCTCCTTAAATGGTTTTGGTTGCTGAAATCGTCTTCTGGCCATGCGCTCCATCTCCTGAATGGGCGGCAAGCCAGTGTTCGCCTCGTGCGACACATTAACACACCGTATAGCCACAGGCGGGTTTGTGATTTCGGAGGCCATCAAAGATCCCTTTACGCCGATCTCCGAAGATCAATTCCATATCGGCGCCGCGCTTCTTCAATGTCATATGGGTCGGCGTAGCGCGTTAGAGAGAGACAGAAGTGAGGCGCGATCATTTCACGCATCTCTTTCAAGTGCTGATGAGCTGCAGCTTGAATGCGTCCATTTGGGGGCAACGCGGCGAGAATGTGGACGTGTTTATCATCGATCGGCACCGCGCGGTGCAAATACAGCGGCTCAATCCAGAATTTTTCGGCGGGCCAGGTCATCAACAAACGGCGCTTAAAGGGAAACCAAAAGCGACCGGCAAGCTTGCGCGTCAATTCGAGATTACCGTCCATTAGTCTGGGTACTCCCAACTCGGTTTCGCGGGAACCTCGTCGAATCCAGGGAATTCAGTTTGGGTCGGCTCGATCGCTAGGACTTCATAGAGGCTGGCGCTTCGGTCGACCACCTCGTAATGAATCTTTCTTGCCTTCCGTAGCGCCCTCATAATCCGGCCGGCGGAGTCGGGAGCCGTTGGGCCAGCTACGGACCTTCGCACGTAGTCGTACAAGTCGCCCATGTGAAAGCGGCGTCCTGGAGTTGCAAAAAACTCGAGGACTACCGCGGAGATCCGCTCCGCAACTCGGTCGATGTCCCGCTTTTCTATGGCTTCGCGCTGGCTGGTCATGCGCTGCCCACCTTTAGGGGCAGTCGCATTCTAAAAATCGGCCCTCACGTCGTCCAAATTGAAAACGGGATCAAGTGGCAGTGGGTGGCAGTGGCTGGCAGTGGGTGGCAGTGGCTGGCAGCGAGTGGCAGTGGGTGGCAGTGGCTGGCAGTAACTTGCGTAAAAAGCTAAAAGTTTACTTCATTCGCGCCACCTTCTGCGCTTTTACGGATTCGGCGGAGTAGTGACCCTTCGAATTTGCAACGAGTCTGGGATAGAGTCCAGCCTTGACCTTGCGGTAGAACGTTCTAGGGGATATTCCTAAAGCTTTCGCAACGTCATCAGGCGGAATCCACGGATATTTTTCGGGATTGGCAAGCTTCCCGCTTACCTGCTCGGCCTCAGAGATTGATCGTTGCTCCTTAACGATTTGCTCTGCGCTCTGCATTAACTCGATACGTGCAGCTATATTATCGAGTCTCTGCTCTCGAAGTGTCGTGGCTATCATCGGCGCCCCGGGAAAATCGACGTCGTGCTGCTTCCCCGGATGAAACTTCAGCATGTGATGCTCGTTTAATTCCCGCAACCAGACCTCTCGACCCTCTGCTTTGCAATAGAGACACTGCACCCGATCGGCCTTTTCCTCGGGCGTTAGTTGCTTCTGCCGTGATCCTAACCGGGACCGCGGAGTGCGCTTCTTGTTGGTTCTGCGTTTGGACTCCTTAATTCTTCGTGGATTTTGCTTAGCCCAAGCATCCTGGTTATCCTGGTTATGTCGAGAAAAGGTCTCCGGTCTCCCCCATCCCTGTTGCTCGCAGAAATCCCGATATTGATCCGGGCTCATGTGATGTTTATCGAGCAAATGGTTTCGTTTGCCCTTGCCGATGCTGCCTAGTCTAGCCAGCGTGACGCCGCATATGAGACACACAACCCCATGCCCGTCCTCTGTGTCCCAATTCTGATTTGCGCGGCGCTGCTGCAACTCCTCTTCGCTGACCTTTTTTTCCTTCGCGGCGCTAATCTGGTCGCCTGTGAAATTGCAATGGTCGCAAGTCTTGGTTTTCTCGCTTGTAAAATTGGAAAGGAAGACGCGTACAAGCTCATCGCGTCCGCAGTCACACTGACAAAGCAGATAGGGGCGGTGACGAACATAGATCAGTAGTCGCGCGGTCAGGCGCCCATTAACTTGATGTTGGCCGATTCGACTCGATGCGGGGATTCTGCCTGCATTCATCGGAGTGACTTGCTGAGCGGGTTGCGGATTCGCTGCCATGGCTTGGAACTCTGCCCTTTCGGTGTCTGTGAATACAAGGCTCGGCATGTGGAAAAGCTATCCCTTGCGTTTATCGCTTCCCTTGCGTCCGGGCTGCAAAATCTGATCCGCGGCCTTCTTTGCAAGGGATAGAACAATTGTGGAGGTCGTGAGTTCAACGCCTGGCCACTGTACCGTTGCAGCCTTCTGTAGCAGGGCCAAGTCCTCAGCGCTCATGCGGACATTGATTTGTAGCGTCCTCTTCGCCATGGCGAGCATTTTCGCCCTTGACAGCGGTTTGCCGGAAGCGTAATGTGCGTGCCTGTTCGGATGTCTTACTGCCTGTGAGAGTCTCATAAGCAGCAAGTGTTACCCTCCCCCTTCAAATTGTCAAACGATTTCAACCCGAAAATACAACCATGGCCACTCTTCGAATACTTCCCGCCCTCGATTCGCCAGCGTTCTTGGTGAAGCCGGAAGCCTCAACCTTTCCCGATCTCGATGCTTTTGTGGACTACCTCAGAGTCGAGCGCGGTGCATCGGGCAACACCATTGCGAGTTACAAATTTGATTTACTCAGATTCCTTACGTTCATCCGCGAGCGTAGCCACACTCCCGCATCCGCCGACCGGGATGACTTCCACGCATACATAGCCTCGTTGCAAGATTCCGGGTTACACGGCAATAGTGTCGCCCGACACTTCCAGGCGACGCGAAGCTTCTACAAATTCCTCCGGTATTCAGGGGTCGCACGCAAGGACCCCACCCGCAGAGTACGCGCCCCAAGATTCCGCCTGTCGCTGGTCGATGGTCTGACGGATGGAGAGGTAGACAAGATCATCGCTCACCTCTCAGAAGAACCTGAGCGCGCCACAAGGCTGCAAACCGCAATCCAGTTGCGCAATCATGCGATCGTTCAAACCTTCTACGGCAGCGGTTTACGTGTGAGCGAGCTCACCGGCTTGCGACTCGAGGACCTAATGTTCCCAGAGATGATGATTCGAGTTATCGGGAAGGGCGACAAGCAACGCTTGGCCGTAATGTCCCCGCCGCAGGCTACTGCGCTTGTGGAATATCTAAGACGCGGTCGGCGAACACTACTCTCGAACCACAAAGAAAGCGGGGCTTTGTTCCTCGCGGGACCTGGCGGACGGCGTGGCGGAGGTTATCCGTTGAGCCGTCAAATGGTCTTTTGCATGATCCGCGATATTGGCCGGCTGGTGTTGGACCGCAGCATTCACCCTCATCAGATCCGGCATTCTTTCGGTACAACATTGGTCTCCCATGGCGCCGATCTGCGCAACGTCCAGGCGCTTATGGGACACGCCGACATCGACACGACCATGCGCTACATTCACGTCGACATGCGCGAAGTCCTTGCCACTCATTCAACCACTCACCCCAGAGGATAACGGATCATGCTGAAGCAAAATATTGAGACCTATCTAACCACCCTTCGCGTTGCCGACATGAGCCCGCTCACGCTGAAAAGCTACCGATACGAGCTCGAAACCTTCGCCGCCTTTGTCGGCCCCGAAGTGGACGTCCGCGATATTTCCGTTCCCGTGGTGCGCGCACATCTTCACCGACTAGCCTTCAAAGGCCTTTGCGCGAAGAGTCGCAACCATGCGCTTGCGGTTTTGAAAGCATTCGGCAAATTCCTGGTGAATGAGGATCTGGTGGGCGACGATGTTTTTGAAGTCATCCCGCGGGCCAAAATGCCACAACGCCTTCCCGATCCGCCAACCGTGGAAGTCATGAATAGGCTTCTTGACGGTGAGATGCCAACCCGCTGGCCCGCGCGCGATCGCGCCCTGATCGAACTCCTATACGGGACAGGAGCCAGGGTGAGCGAAGCAGCGAATATTCACCTTGCCGATATCCGCGGCAACCTAATTCTGATTCATGGAAAGGGCGATAAAGAACGGCTTGTCCCGATCGGCGGCGCGCTCAGGAGAGCACTGGAGGTTTACCTGCCAGAACGCAAGCGGAGACTGCGAACAATTGGCCAGGAATCGGATGCCCTCTTCTTCAGTTTATCCAATCAGAACAAACTCCAGTCTCCGGCTCCGTTGGATGTCCGCAGCGTCTGGAGAATCCTGCACGATGCGTGCGTGGCGAAGGAAATTAAACCATTACATCCGCATGCGCTGCGCCACGCTTGCGCAACGCATATGCTCGATAACGGAGCATCGCTGATCGTCATTCAGAAGCTTCTGGGACACGCGAAATTGTCCACCACTTCGCTGTATGCCTTCGTTTCGACGGCATCCATGCAGAGGGCTTACAGCCTGGCGCATCCCTCTTGCCGGAATGTGCCAGTTAGGACGGGCGCAGCAAGTCCCGCGGCATGATTCGACGTCAGGCCTTGTAGACTCGCTCTAGATCTGAGCCTGGAGGTTCACCAATGAGTAGGCTGGAAAAAGCAATTTGGATCGTCCTGTTTGCTCTGCCCCTGACTGCGGACCTGGTGTTGCCTCACATCGTTATACATGTGGCACCAGGAGTGGTCGAACAATATTCGGGTGGAGATTGGCAAGCGACCCTATTCGAGTACGTCGTACTCGCGGCCCTCTTTTTTGGGGTGCGAGCATGGCGATGGCGACGAAGAAAATCCTAGAGGTTCTGGGGCCCAGCCGATCGCGCCTACGATTTACTGAATGACCTTTCGTTTGACTTCCGCGATGTGCTCTTCCGCCTCGACAATCAGCGCATCGAGCATTTCGCGGGCTGGACTATTCGGGAGTAAGACGCGAATCTGCTTCAACCCCAGGACTGTTTCCTCCATGCGCCTCAGACAATCCATGGCGGTCTCAGGGTCGAAGCTGGCCATGGAGAGAGAGTGTATCGCCAGGTGGTCGCATTTCGGCCAACTGCCTGACATTTATTATTTAGTACCTTACCCTACCTGCCACGTAAGTGCTTAACATGCAATAACTTATAAACAAAATGTAATAAAACACTTTTTCCGAGAACACATTGTCCGGCTGCGCCGCATCCGAACGATTAGCGAGCGGTACCCCCAGGGTATACCCACCCCCGGCCCCATTTCGCGCAAACGGAGCCTCACGCCGGTTTCGGCGTATAACTTCGCGTCCAATATGGGGTAACGATTAATTGAGAAGAGAGCCGATCCACCAGGGCAGCTTCAGCGGGCTCCGCCAAGGTCGCTCATTGTGTCGCCTTATATGCGCCGAATGCTGCCGAACCTGCAGCACCAGCGGCAGCCCCTAAGCCGTACTTGACGCCATGCTCTTTCAGATGCTCCGCGGCTTTTTCGTACAGCGAAGCTTGTCGGAACCCTCGCATGCCTTGCCGATATTGCTCGCCCATTCCGCCGAGATCAGCTGTTTCCTGCATTGCGCTGCGTAATGTCGTCTGCAACTGCGTGAACAAGTGCTTCACTGTGCCATCCATCTTGGCAATGGTTGATTTTGGAATGCTATTGATTGTTTTTTCGAACTCCCTGCCCTCGGCAAAAGTGAGCGGTTTATTGGGATCAGTGGAGCGCTCTAAAAGTCGATTCAGGGTGTCTTTAATGCCGGGTAGTTTCGATCCAAAGTTCGCCTTTTGACTCAATAATTGATCCGCAATTTCGGCAGGTTCATCAGCCACAACCGGATGATTGCCGATTGCCTTTACGACATCGCCAAGCAGATTCCCAGCTTCTGCCTTGCTTGGAATCTGCACGATTTTGCCAACCTGTCCCACCCCTGCGCCCAGAACCTCCCCGCCCGCCCCTGCCGCTGCGCCTTCGGCTGCTCCCTGCGCCCCGCCATGCAGCCCGCCCGTCACTCCGCCGGCTGCGCTGCCCCGCATCAGGGCCAACCCGCCCTGTACCAATTTGGCCAGTATGGGCGATTCTTCGGCGAGTTTCGAGATCTTCTGCGCCACCCCCAGCCTTTCCATGACGCTCATTCCCTTGAGAGCCTCATCTCCGAGGGCAAACTCCGCCACGGCCTCGCCCATCTTGCCCGCACTCTCGGCCATGTTCGAGGATTCCAGTTCCTTTGGTTGCTCCATCGAGGTTGGTAGCCAGCTGATCTTATCGCCCGTCGCGGCATTGATCAGCCGCCCGATGGTATGCGCGGTCTCGCCCGCGCCCTTGACCGCGCCCGCCAATTGCGGCCCGCCCTGAATCACTCCGGGAATGCCAATGCCTGCCCCTGTAGAGAGCGATTCGCCGGGTGTCAGGGGTTCGCCTTGCCGACTCGCTTCATAGGGTGCTGTCGGATCGAAGGCGGCCGATTGGCCCGACTGATATGGCGCGCTCGGATCAAACGCTACTTGAGTTTCGCCCATTACTGCGCTCCTGTGACTTTCCCGTTCGCATCAACCGAAGTGACTCGGAAAGTCCGCCCGTTCTGCGTAATCGAATCGCCCACTTTGTAGACTCGTGGGGCCTGATTCGATTTCTGCGGCAGCGCGTAGCCGTACTGTCTGCGCAA